>BNJV01000591.1_pt1 | contig 110648 bp, 188 predicted proteins | sample 8540591 | NCBI WGS metagenome assembly BNJV01 (sample SAMD00202457, study PRJDB9452) | human saliva metagenome | host: Homo sapiens
CGCTTGACTATGTGCTGGATGTTCAAAGAGTTCAAGAACCTTATAAAAGAGCGAGCAGAAAAATTCAAACCAGAAGATACAATTGTAAAAAGTTGGAAATGTTGAAATTGGTGGAAATAATCTTGTGATGATGGCAGGGCCTTGCTCAGTGGAAAATGAAAAACAAATTATTGATACTGCAAAAGCTGTTAAAGCCGCAGGAGCAACTATTTTAAGAGGAGGAGTAGTGAAACCTAGAACATCTCCTTATGCATTCCAAGGACTTGGGATGGAAGGTGTTAAACTTATGGAAAAGGCAAAAGCGGAAACAGGACTTCCAATAATATGTGAAATTATGTCAATTTCTCAACTTCATGAATTTGGTCCGCATGTTGATATGATTCAGCTTGGGGCAAGAAATATGCAAAACTTTGACTTGTTAAAAAGAAGTTGGAAAAACAAATATTCCAGTGCTTTTTAAAAAAAGAGGACTTAGTGCGACAATAGAAGAATGGCTTATGTCAGCAGAATATATTTTAGCTGGTGGAAATGAAAATGTGGTTCTTTGTGAAAGAGGAATAAGAACTTATGAAACAGCTTACAGAAACGTATTAGATTTAAATGCAGTGCCAATGATTAAAAAATTAACACATTTACCAATAATTGTAGATTCAGCTCATGCGACTGGAAAATATTGGATGGTAAAACCGCTTGCAATGGCAGGAATTGCTGCTGGAGCAGATGGACTGATGGTAGAAGTGCATCCTGAACCAGACAAGGCGTTGTCAGATGGACCTCAATCATTGAAATTTAATGTATTTGAAGATTTGATGCAAGATGTGGAAAAAAAATTGCAAATGTGTTGGGAAAAAAACTTTTAAATAAATTTTTTTAGAAGGTTGTAAAAAAATGAAAAGAAAATGGCTATTATTATTAATTATAATTTCTTCAATTAATTCTTTTTGCTAAAGAAACTTACACTAAAGAAGAAAAAAACAATATTTAAAAGCAAATTGAAAAAGGCGATAAGGATTCACTGTTAAAATTAAGTGATTATTATTTTCGAAATAGAAAATTTGAAGAATCTGAGAAGTTATTATTGAAATATGAAAAAGAAAAATAACAGTTTAGAAAATAGTAGAGAAATAAAAGAAAAAAATTATTTTTATTTTACAGATATTGGAGAGATTCAATAGAACGTTCGGTTTTAAAAAGTAAATATAGAAAAAAACTAAAGAATTGGAAGAAAAAAATTATTGAACGGTATAATGACTTAATAAAAATCTGGTGATATAAAAAGCATTGAATGATCTAGGAGAATTTTTATATTTGGATAAAACAGGATGAAAAAGGAAATAAATTATTGAAAGAAGTCTGCTGATAAAGGATATAAAACCAGCTCAAGAAACTTTAGAAAGAAAGAGTAAGGATAACAGTTTTGGTGAACAGAAATTGCAAGAATATCAGAATAATTATAAAGAAACAGGTGATATTCGGATTTTTAAGAACATTGGCAAGTTTTTACGTAAGTTTGAAAAAAATATGATTTAGCAGAAAAAAACTTATTTACAGTTAATTGAATTAGAGAACTATCAGCCTGATTATGCTTCATTAAACTCAAATGTACGATTATAAAAACCCAAAAATTATGAAAATGCAATAAAGTATTATAAATTGGCAATAGAAAAAAATATCTAATAAAACTCAAAAAAATTTGATGCCCTGAGATTATTGGGTTAGAATAGGAGATATGTATTTTTTTGCAAAAATAATTTTGTTGAAGTTTGAAAAGGCATATAAAAATTCTATGGCATTTAAACATCCAACGGATGGTAAAACATACGAGCGAAATATGCTAATAGAAATTTATAAGTCACAAGGAAGAACGGAAGAAATGAAAAAAATTGGAAAAAGCAGAATAAAAAGCTGGTGGAATAATTAATAGTTATGTTCAGAAACTGCACTAATAAAGCAAATATTATGAACCAAGGAGTCTTGACTCTTTGTCAAGTTCAAAAAGAATTGGACTGGTGAACAATTTAATAAAAAAATTTTTCATATTTTTGTGTACAGTATTTGGCTATAGTAATTATTTATAAGAAAAAAATTGTTAGCTGGTTGTAAAAAGTGAAAGCAATAAATAGTGAACAACAGCATTATAATCACAGAGGATCAAGACCCTTTGACAGATAATGAAGAAAAAAATAATAAAAGCTAAAAATATAAAAATGCTGTTTTATTGAAAGTTTTTACTTTTTCAAATGGCTAAAAAATTTGTAAAAAGAGGTGTTTACAATTTTGAAAAAAATAGAAGATTTAACAGTAACGATAGTAGGACTTGGAGTGATTGGGGCGCTTTTTGCGCAAAGTTTTAAGGAAATCGGTATCAAGACTATTTACGGAATTGATATTGATGAGGAGACGATAAAGAAGGCAGAGGAGAAAAATATGATAAATAAAGGCTTCCTTGAAACTAAGGACCCTTTGGAAAAATCAGATTTTGTTGTAATTACTCTTTATCCTAACTTGATGAAATCGTTTTTTTGTGAATAATATTGATAATTTTAAGGAAAATGCCATAATTACTGATGTTGTGGGGATTAAGGAGAAAAATTATTAGCGATATTGATCCGATTATTGAGGAAAGTAATAAAAAGAATGGGAAAAATATTGACTTTATTTTTGGGCATCCGATGGCAGGGCGTGAAAAAAGAGGAATTGATTTTGCGGATAACCGTGTTTTTCAAAATGCAAATTATATAATTATTAAGGATGAAAAAAATAAAAAGGAAAATTTGGAATTACTTTCAGAAATTGTAAAATTAATGGGATTTAAGAAGGTTAGTTTTCTTACGGCACAGGAACATGATGAGATTATTGCGTTTACGAGTCAGCTTACTCATGCGATTGCGGTTTCGCTTGTGAATAGTGATAGTGAGAAGTATGATACGAATCGTTTTATTGGAGATTCTTATCGAGATTTGACGAGAATTGCGAAAATAAATGAAGATTTGTGGGCAGAGCTGTTTATGGGAAATAAAAAAAATCTTTTGAAAATGATACAGCAGTTTGAAAAGGAATTGGATGTAATTAAAGATGCCTTTGAATAATAATGATTTGGGGACATTAAAAGAGAAATTTATAATTTCTACGAAACGTAGGGAGAAAATAGATTAAGAGAAATTAATTTGGGAGGAATGAAATGGAAAAATAATTCTGAAAAGAAAAAAAGTATTTAAAAAAACACTGATTGGAGATAATATTTATTTTTTTCACCAATTTCTCTTGATGATATTGAAGAGTACACTGAGATGGTTAATGATATAAAAGTTTCAGTTGGTCTAGGTTCTGTTTCTTATACAAATATTACAGATTTTGAAAGTGAAAAGGAATTTTTAACTTCAATAAAAAAAGAAAAAAATGTTTGCTGTTAGACTACTTGAAAATGATGAACTTTTTGGGAAATATTGGATTTAATTCATTAAATATGGTAAATAGAAATGGTGTATTGGGAGTTTTAATAGGAAATCCTAAACATCAGCGAAAAAGGTTATGGAACAGAAGTCTTTAAATTAATACTTGATTATGGTTTCTCATTTTTTTAAATTTGAGAAATATATCGCTAAATGTATTTGAATATAATAAGCCAGCCTATAATTTGTATAAAAAAATTGGATTTAAGGAAGTAGGACGGTTACGAAAAGCAGTTGAAATTATGGGAAAAAAACTTATGATATTATTATAATGGATATGTTAAAAGAAGAGTTTCAGTCAGTTTATAAAAAAAGAGAACTTGAAAAAAAGATATAACTTGAAATAAAAAAATTATATAGTAAAAATCATTTTTAAATTGTTGGATTTAGTGGTTTTGCTATATTTTTAATATACAATTGTTTTTTTAGAAAAAAATATGCTAAAGACTATTTAAAAATTAAACTGTTAAAAATTATGTAAATTTAATGGTTGAGTAAAAATATTCATAGTTTTTTGAGTTTAGTTTTAAAGCAGTTTTACTATAATATTGATTTGAAATGTAAATTTAGTATTAAATGAAAAAAATTATAATTAAAAAGGATGGACGAATTATGAAAAAAATTACATGTTGGATTGGGAAAAAAATTCTTATGATATTATGATTGGGGAAAAATTTTTTTGAGGAATTTCCAAAAATATATTGGAGAAGTTTATACTGGGAAAAAATTGTTTGTAATTACAGACTCAAATGTTCATGAGATTTATGAAGAAAAGTATAAAGAAATGTTTAAAGGATTTAATTATAGTATATTTGTGCTACAAGCTGGGGAAAAACATAAGCATATTGGGATAATGCCTTCGATTTACTCGGCTATGGTGAATGAAGGACTTACGAGAAAGGATATGGTTGTTGCGTTTGGTGGCGGAGTTGTTGGAGATATTGCTGGATTTGCAGCGGCTAGTTATATGCGTGGAATTGGGTTTATTCAAATTCCTACAACAATTGTTTCGCAAGTTGACAGCAGTGTTGGTGGAAAAGTTGGAGTTGATCTGCCAGAAGGGAAAAATCTTGTTGGGGCATTCCATCAGCCAAAACGTGTTTTAATTGATAATTATTTTTTAAATACATTAACTGATAGATATTTTTACGATGGATTTGGGGAAATTGTGAAATATGGATGTATTTATGATAAGAATTTTTTTGATAGACTTGTGGAAATTGTGGAAAAAGTTGGGGTTTCGCAAGATGATGAAAATTATATACAAAAATTGCGTGAACATTTGATGAAGTATGTGAATGAGCTTGTTTATCGTTCTTGTGAGATAAAGAAGGAAGTTGTGGAAAAAGATGAGAAGGAAAGCAACTTGAGAATGATATTGAATTTTGGGCATACGATTGGTCATGCGATTGAGCAGTTTACAAATTATGAAAAATATTCGCACGGAGAAGCGATTTCTGCTGGGATGGTGGATATTACGAAAATTGGAGAAAAAAAGGATTTACTAAAGAAGGGAAGATGTGAAAATTGCAAAAATTGCTTAAAGCATTGAATTTGCCAACTGAAATTGAGTATCCAAAAGATGAGATTGCGAAGATTATGAAAAGGGATAAGAAAAGTACGAATGACGGGATTAATTTTGTGATTTTGAAAGAGATTGGGCAAGTTGAGATTATGAAGATTGGAGCGGAAGAGATTTTTGAGTAAACATTTGAAATTGTGGAAATAGAAATGTGTGATTATGTGGGGAAATTAAAAAGGTTAGGCAGTATCTGATAAATTTATTAAAAATCTTGAATTGGAAAAAGAATAAAATGGAGGAATAAGATGGATAATAAAAATTATTAAAGATGAAATTTTTTTGGAGAAATAAAAAAATTTTGAAACTGAAGTTGAGTGGCTTGGGAGAAAAAAATAAGTGTGAGTTTTTGATGGTGGAATTGGGCATAATTGGAGTGAAGAGAAAAAAAGTAGAAGAAGTTAAAGGGGCAATTGAACAATTTAAAATTATGTATCTTAATCAAAAAGAATGGGATGAGAGAATAAGGGATAGAATTGTGGAAGATTTGCGTTGGTTAGCGGAAGATTGGTTTTTCTTCAGTAGATGAGGAAGATGTGGATGAAATGATAGAAATACTTGAAAAAAATTCAAATTCTAAATTTACGGAAAAAGAAAAGGGAGAGTTAAAAGAACAAAAAGTTTCAAAAGAAGTTTTTAAAAATGGGATTTATCTTGAAGGGTTGCATATAACTTCTGATGGAGATTTTACGGTGTACTATTATGATGATGAAGTATTTTTTGCAGGGCATGGAATTGATTTAATGGGGAATGTTAGCGGAGAATTTACAAGTGAAGCAGATATTATAGGATAAATTTTTAGTTTTGAGTGTTGAAAGAGAATTTTGATAAGGATAAGATTTTGAATAAAGGTTTTGGTTTAAAGGGTTCTTTTAGACTTAAAATGAAGAGGAAAAAACAATGTAAAAGGAGAAAAATTTATGAAAATAAAAATAAAACCAAGTACATTAAATGGAAAAATAGAAATACCACCGTCAAAAAAAGTTATTCGCATAGAGCGGTAATTGCAGCAGCATTAGCCGAAAGTGAGAAGAAGTCAATGATTGATAATTTAAAGTTTTCTGTGGATATTACTACAACAACGGATATTATGGAAAATTGGGGAGCGAAAATTAAAAGATTTGAGAGTGCTCTTGAGATTGTTGGGAATGATGGGAAAGTTGTTCCGAAGGATAAGTATGTGCAATGTAATGAGTCGGGATCTACGATTAGGTTTTTGATTCCTGTTGGGATTACGAGTGCGAATGAATTGATTTTTGATGGGAAAGGGAAATTGGTGGATAGACCGCTGGATTCGTATTATAAGATTTTTGAGGAGCAAGGGTTGAAGTATGAGACGACTGGTGGGAAATTGCCACTTACGGTTAATGGAAAATTGAAGGCTGGGAATTATGAGATTGACGGAAATATTAGTTCGCAGTTTATTACTGGGCTTTTGTATGTTTTGCCACTTCTTGATGGGGATTCTAAGCTGATTATTAATAAAAATTTGGAGTCGAAGGGGTATATTGATTTGACGCTGGAAATTTTGCAGTTAGCTAGGATTGAGATAAAAAATAATGATTATAAATCGTTTGAGATAAAAGGTAATCAGAGTTATAAGCCTTTTGATTATACTGTTGAAGGTGATTATTCGCAAGTGGCATTTTGGATTGTTGCGGGGATAATTTCGGTAAATCGTGATAATGAAGTGAAATGTTTGTATGTGAATAAAAATTCGTTGCAAGGAGATAGGGAAATTATTGAGATTGTTAATAGAATGGGGGCAAATCTTGAAATTTTTGATGATTATGTGATTGTGAAGCCATCTAAAACAAAAGGAACTGTGATTGATATTTCTCAATGTCCTGATATTGCACCGATTTTGACTGTGCTTGCTGCATTGAGTGAAGGAGAGACTCGGATTATTAATGGAGAAAGACTTAGAATTAAGGAGTCGGACAGAATTACTTCAATAAAAACTGAGACTTTAATAAACTTGGTGCGAATGTGGCTGAGGAAGGGGATAAACTTTGATTATTCAAGGTGTAGAAGGATTTACTGGTGGAGTTACGGTGAGTGCTTGGAATGACCATAGAATTGCGATGTCTTTGGCAGTTGCGTCATCTCGATGTGAGAAAGAGATTGTTTTGGAAGAAGCTGAAAGCGTGAGAAAATCTTATCCGCATTTTTGGGATGATTTTGTGAAAATGGGTGGAGAGATTGAAATTGTTGAGAAGTAAAAAGTTATAAACTAATTAAGAATATTTTTTTGGTTTTTTTATAAAGTTTGTTTATACAAATAATATTGAATAAGAGAACTGGTGAAAAAAATATACGAAAAAAATCATATTTAGAAATGGTTCGTAAATTGTATAATTTACTTTCAAAAGAGGATAAAAAAAGAAAGTTAAAAAAATTATAATGAATTGGTAGAAGCAGAAAAAAATAGGATTTTAAATTTATAAAAGAGAAGGAGCTAGAAAATGGGAGCAAATTTTGGAAAAAATTATAGAATTTCATTGTTTGGAGAATCGCATGGAATGGCATTGGGAGTGAATATTGACGGAATTCCAGCGGGAACTGAACTAGATTTAGAATTTATCTCGCAGGAAATGAAAAGAAGAGCACCTGGAAGATCAAAATTGACAACGCCTAGAGTGGAAAAAGATGAATTTGAGATTTTGAGTGGATTTTTTGATGGAAGAACGACTGGAACGCCACTTGCGATGATTGTTAGAAATTCTAATCAGCGGTCAAAAGATTACAGTGAATTGAAGAGAAAACCTAGACCAGGGCATGCAGACTGGAGTGGATTTAACAGATATAATGGGTTCAATGATATTAGGGGAAGTGGGCATTTCTCAGGACGGATAACGGCTTCACTTGTATTTGCTGGGGCGATTGCAAAGCAGATTTTGAAGGAGCATGGAATTTTGGTTGCGGCACATATTAAATCGGTGAAGGATATTGAAGATAGGGATTTTTTAGAAAGTGATATTACACAGGAAAATATTGATAAATTGAGAAATATGACTTTGCCTGTGTTGAATGAGGAAATTGTGGAAAGAATTGAGAAGGCTGTGGAAAAAAAGTTTAGGGAAGAAAAAGGATTCGCTTGGTGGAATTGTAGAAATTATGGTTACAGGACTTCCAGCAGGAATAGGAGATCCGTATTTTGAGTCGATGGAAAGTGAACTTTCGAGAATGATTTTTTCCGTCCCAGCTACAAAGGGAATAGAGTTTGGGGCAGGTTTTGGAATTACAGAAATGACTGGATATGAAGCAAATGATGAGATGTATTTTTGATGAAAATGGAGAAATAAAATCATTTACAAATAATAATGGTGGAATTATAGGAGGAATAACGACTGGAATGCCAATTTCATTTAAAGTGGCGATAAAGCCGACAGCTTTCGATTGAAAAAAGCTCAAAAAAAACTGTGAACCTTGAAACTAAGAAAAATGATATTTTTGGAAGTGCATGGAAGACATGATCCAATAATAGTGCCGAGAGCAGTGCCAGTATTGGAGGCGGCTACGGCGATTGTGATTTTAGACAGAGTTTTGGAAAGTTTAAAAAAACGTTCATTGTAAATAAAAAAATATAATAAATAAGCAAGAGATTTAATGTCCCTTGCTCTTTTCGCCTTATTTTCTTTTTTACCTTTTTTTAAGTCCGCTTTTTTTAAATTTTTTTGTTATTTTTTTAAACTTTTTATCTATTATTTTTTTCATTTTTTTATGCAAATCATCTTTTTTTCTAAAAATATACTCTTATCTCTAAATCCAATATCATAGCCTTTTGGTTCAAACCATTCTGTTTTAGCCGCTTCAGTTTGTATCTTTATTTCCTGTTTTGTCATTTGATTTCCATTTTTTATTTTAAAGTACATTTCTGGATCGACTCTGTTTGTAAGTCCTCTTCCACGCATTTCAAAAGCTATTTCAAAATGAACATGAGGAGCATGAGTTCCGCTCGCATTTCCAGTTGTCCCTGTCTTGGCAATCACTTGTCCAGCTTTACTGTATCTCCAATTTTTACATTCACTTTACTCAAATGGCAATATCTAATATATTTTATCTGCATTGTATCTGGGTTATAATTACTGCTGTAATCCATTTCTCTGGCACTTAATTTCGGTTTATAATTCTTTCTTTTTATTTTTTCAAGTTCCTTTGGATCAACTTCCAAATAAAGATTTAACCCATATCCTTTCTTATCTACATACATGTCCACAATTTTACCATCTAGCACAGCATAAACATCCGTTCCCGGCAATGCAAAAATGTCAATTCCTTGATGCCCTCTTGCTCCATTGCTTCGAGTAAGCCCAAATTTAGCCCAGTCAGGATAAACTTCTCCACGAAAATTGTAATACGTAACTTGTGGATCTTTTTACTGGATTAATTCTAAAAATTTTATCATCTTCATCTTCAGTCGCAATATTTCCAAAATTAATGTTTTTTTCTGTCAAATATCATCCCCAAAATTATAATTCCTAAAATCAATAAAGCCGTTATTCCTAAAAATTATTCCTGTTTTTCTAGATTTTTGAATTTTTTTCTTTTCTAGATTTTTCTTTTTTTCATTCAAAACTCTATTTACATTTTTTTCTTTTCATTATCCATAACATTAATTCGCTAAATTTGTATAGCCACTCCTTCTTTTTATTTATTTTTTTCCAATTCACAAATAATCTCATTTAAAAATATCATAAGCCAACTCAATCTTACTTTTTCTGACTAATTTCCACCGAAGTCCTATCTTTTTTTAATAATCTCAATCACATTTTCATCGCTGCCCATTACAGATGCATTATTTGCCACTATAATATCCAAATTTTTCTTTTCCAGTTTTTTCAAGGCATTTTCCCTTATATCGTTAGTTTCTGCCGTAAATCCAACTAATAGCTGTTTTTCTTTCTTCTTGCTCATCTCTAGCAAAAATATCAGGATTTCTAATCAATTCTATAACAAGATCCACATCAGATTTCTTTATTTTTTCCTTTTTGTATTCCTTTGGTCTATAATCAGCAACTGCCGCACAAGCTATGAAAATATCGGTATTTTTAAAATATTCATCCACTTTCTCATACATTTCCAGCGCCGATTCCACAGAAATAAAGTTTTCAAGTCCATTTGGAACTTTCAAATCCGTAGGACCGCTAATTAACGTTACTTCTGCTCCTGAATCAACAGCCGCCTGAGCAAGTGAATATCCCATTTTTCCACTTGAATTATTTGACAAGTATCTTACAGGATCAATATTTTTCCTTTGTTCTTCCGCTTGTTATAAGAATTTTTTTGCCTTTTTAGTGCAGTATCAAAAATTTTTTTATTTTTTTGAAAAAAATACTGTATCTTTCTATTTCATCGACAATATCTTCTGGCTCGCTCATTCTTCCTTTTGCACTATAATTGCAAGCAAGTAAGCCTTCTTCTGCATCAATAAACCTATAACCAAAAGATTTTTAACTTATTAATATTTTCTTTTTAAAAATCGGATTTTCATACATATTCACATTCATTGCCAAAACAAAAAAAATACTGGCTTTCTTACCGAAAACAGCAGAAAGGATTGTCGTAAGCATATCATCTGCAATCCCATTTGCTACTTTTTCCAATTATATTATAAGTCGCAGGTGCAATCAAAACAACATCCGCCCAATCTGCAAGTGAAATATGCTCCACTTCATAATGCGGATTACTGTCCCACATATCCACATAAATTCTATTTCTTGATAAAGTTTCAAGAGTCAAAGGTCCAATGATTTTTCGTAGCATTCTCAGTCATCACAACTTTCACATTATATCCCTTCTTTTTTTCAAAAAGCGATACAATCCCAGCTGACTTATATGCTGCAATTCCACCTGTAACTCCTACTAAAAATATTTTTTTCATATTTTTTTCCTCATTTTTTTCCAAAAATTTTTTTCAGATTCTATTCAAATTCAATCTCAAATTACATAAAGTCATAATCTGTCGTTCCATCCCGATTATCTTTAATTTCCACTCCAAGTCCCTTCAATTCATCCCGAATTTCATCCGACAATTTAAAGTTTTTTTCTCGCTTCTAGCCTCACTTCTCAATTTTATAAGCAATTCAATCAGTTTTTTTAGTCAATTCCATATTTTTCTCCATCTTCTTCCTTTTGCAGAATTTTTCCATTTCAATTTCTATTCCAAAAAAACATTTCCTATTTTTTTCTTTTTTTAAAGATTCATAAGATTTTTTTCTATTTCAGCATAAATTGTAGAAAGTTCATCTTTATTTACAGAAATAAATTTATTCGTTTCCCTGATCTGATCAAAAAAATAGTCGCCAATGCCTGCGGCGTATTCATATCCTCATCCATCGCATCTTCAAATTTTTTTATCAAACTCATCAATTTTTTTGAGAAAAAAATCCAAATTCTTAATATCTGCTGTTTTTTTCATTCTTATATTTTTCAACAATGTCTTCAAATTTATTCATTGATTTCACAATATTTTGCAATGCCTTTTTTGTATCTTCCATATTCTCGAATGAAAAGTTAATCGGCTTTCTATAATGCGTGCTTAGAATAAAAAGCCTTACTACATTCCCAGAAAATTTCCCAAGTATTTCACGAAGCAAAAAGAAATTTCCTAGTGATTTTGACATCTTGTCGCCATTTATCTGAATAAATCCGTTATGAAGCCAGTAATTTGCAAAATTTCCGTGATAAGCGCACTTGCTTTGGGCAATCTCATTTTCATGATGTGGAAAAACCAAATCCTGTCCACCACCGTGAATATCAAACGTGTCCCCAAGATATTTCTTTGCCATCGCACTACATTCTATATGCCACCCAGGACGTCCTTCACCCCAAGGCGACACCCAAAATGGCTCTCCATCTTTTTTCTTTTTCCAAAGTGCAAAATCCATCGGATTTTTCTTTATTTCTGACACGTCAATCCTAGCCCCAAGTTCCAGCTCCTCAATTTTCTGATTCGATAATTTCCCATAATCCTTATACTTTTTTTCACCTCAAAATAAACATCCCCATCTTTCTCATAAGCAAACCCATTGTCAATCAATTTTTGAATAATCTCAATAATTTCCTCCATATTCTCAGTAACTTTAGGTCTTTTCACACTATCAAGAATATTCAGCCTGTTAATATCTTCAAAAAAACACTTTATATTTTTTTCTGAAACTTCACTTGCAGAAATTCCTTCTTCAATTGATTTGTTTATAATCTTATCATCCACATCCGTAAAATTCTGCACATAATCAACTTCCATCCCTTTATATTTAAAAATATCGTGCCAACGTATCAAAAAAACCACAATCGGACGTGCATTCCCCAAATGTATGTAATTATAGACAGTAGGTCCGCAAACATACATTTTTTACCTTATTTTTCTTCTATTGTCTTAAATTCTTCAATTTTATTTGTCATTGTATTGTAAAGTTTCATTTTTTTATTCTCCCTGCTTTTTGAAAAACTTTTTAATTTATTTTTAGCTCATTTAATTTTTAGTTATTCCGATTTTTTTCTTTTATTAAATCACTAGGATAAAAAAAATAATAGCTGGATCAAATGTCATTATCAAATTTTTTTCCTTTTATATTTCTTGCCTTTTTCGCTCAAAAAAAATATACTTTCCTTATATCTTTTGCATTTTTTTAATATTAACTGAATGTTATCTTTTTTTCTCACCATAACTGACAATCAATGATATTTTTTTATTTTTCCTTATAAAAAAATATCGATTTTTTTATAATAATTAATGTGCTCGTCTTCTAAATAGCATTCTCTAAGAGTATCATCATTTACTTCCTTAAATTCCCCATACCGTTCCCCATTCTCATCTAAATGCCCAATAAAAGACTGTCCATTTAATTCCCATCCAATTTTTCCTTACTTTTTTTATCAGGAACACATTCATATTTTTTTCATTTTTTTCGATAATTCGTATTATTTTTTTCTTTTGGATAATTTTTTCTGAAAAAAAGCAATGTTCCAAATAATAAAAAAATATCATAGTTATTTTTCCCCATAATTAAACCTCGATTTTTTTAATAATTTGTATTATTTTCAAATCATTTCTTCTAAAAATTTTTAATGTTTCCTATTAAAAAAACTTTTTTTAATGTTGGAAGTTCATCAAAAATAATTTATAATTTCTATTTTTTTCATCATTATTTCTTGAGTTTTTTTAATGCTATTTAATATCTGATTTATATAACTTTTTTTCTATAATCACATAATTTATTTTTCATTTAAATTTAAAAATTTCAATTGTCTTTATTGCCTTCTCGTATTCAAGTCCAGTTTCTTTTTTTGGGAATAATTTTTACCTGTTCTTATGCTATATGAAAAAAATATTCTTCTGGATTTTTCTTCAACTGGATTTATAAATAATTTATTATCCCAAGTAGATTGTTTTTTTATGCCCACATGTTTTTATTTTTCTGAACAGGATGTTAAAAAAATTTCTGTAATCAAAAAGTGAGATTGGCAAATTTACTTTTTTTGGTTTTTATATGTTCTATATGGCTTTTTTTATCTTCTTTTAAATCATTATCTTCAAAAAGACAGTATCATTTCACAATAAGGACAGTAACTTTTTATCTCCTATTTTTTTGTTCATTTTTTTAACATATAAGATTTTTAACTCTGGTTTTATATGAAGATTCTCTGGTTTATTAAGAACATCCCAGTGTTTAGGATTTTTTTCTTTCTTTTTGAACTCTGAAAAAAATTCTGGTTCATCCTTTTTTTATTTACTTTCAACATTTTTTTCAAACCTCGTTTTTCTAATTTGAATATCCATATCCATTAAAAAGCAAATCTTCATCCTTATTACCTAATATCTCTCGTAATTTTTTTGTATTTAGTTTTAAATTCTTCACTCTCATATTCATTTTTTTATCCACTAACTCCCCAGACTTCTTCCAGTAACTTAAACACTTTAGGATTTCTAGTAGTTTCCAAGCCCATAATATCCTTCAATACTCTATCCGTCGGCTGTCCATAAGAATCATACAATTCATCCCCAGTTCTAACCACAATTTTCCCTTCATCATCCTTATCCAGCAACATAATATTCTCTTTTCTCACACTCCCTAAAATATGTGGCGAATGTGTCGCAATAATAATCTGATTGTTTTTCCCGATTTTTTTATAAACATCAACAATTCTTTGCTGCCATTTTGGATGCAACGAAAGTTCTGGCTCATCAATCAGAATAATAGAATTTTCAGGATTTAACATTTTTATAGCCAAAGTCCTTAAAAACAACTGCTTTTCCCCAGAAGATAATTCATTTATATCAAATTTATCTCCTGCTGAATTTGTAAAAATCGGTATACTTTTTGCATTTTTAGAAATTCCTGAAATTTTTTTATATCTAAATCCAATATTTCAAAAATCTCATTTATTTCTCTAAATACAGCTTTTCCTTATTTCTCCCATTGGTATACTTTTCTTGTTCATTAGCCAATTCCGTTATTCTTGTGGCTATGTAGGAAGGTACGTCTTTTATTAATCCCGAATCTACAATGTTTAAAAAAACTTATATTCTCGAAATAACATAGGAGAAGCGATTTCTACTTTTTGAAAATTTGTCTCTGTTGGAACATAAATTATTTTGGGAAAAAAACTTTTTTAAATTTTTTTCAACAACTTTACGACCTCTTTCAAAAGAATTTTTCATCATTATAACTATTTAATATTTTTGTACAATGACCATAAATCATAACCTTCATTTAGACAACTTTGTTCATCTGTTTCAAAAAAATACTCCTGCTACATTTTCATTTTTCTATATGTTCTATATGATTTTACAATTTTTTTGAAAATAATCCAATATACTTTCTAATATTCTTGTTTTTCCCACTTCCATTTGAACCTGCTAAAACTACTAAATCTAACGGCTCATCATTTTTTTCAAAAATTTATAGATATATCTCTCAATCCTTTAAATTCTTTTTATATGAAGATTTTTTTGATTTTTCATAAATTTTTCATTCTCCTTTAAATCAAATTTCCTACTTCAAAGTAACCACTGTACACCCAATTCCACCTTCATTCTGATTAGCATCTTTAAATTCTGTTACATATTTTTGAAGTTCTTAGGTATTCGTGGATCTTTTTTCTTAGAACCATTGTTCCTTTTCCATGAATTATGTAGATTTCGTGGTAGCCCTGTCAGCATTGCTCTGTCCATGTATGTTTCAAGTTCTGCGATTGCTTCATCGGCGTTCATTCCACGTAGGTCAATTTCTCCTCGGACTTGGGAAGTTCGTTTTAGTGAGGCGAAGTTTTTTTAAATTTATTTGTTTTTTTCTTTTTGAATTTTTTACAATGTCATCAGTTGATACAACCAGCTTTTAATATTCCAGTTTGCACTTGAATGCGGTTATCTGGCATTATTTTTCAAGATTTTTTTCCATTTTGATTCATTGTTTTTTTACAAGCACTTCTTCCCCAACGGCAAAATCTACATTTTGAGTAATAATTTTCTTTTCCTTTACATTTTTTTCTTTTTTTGTCTGTAATGAATGATTCACGTAGCATATTCAGGCTTCTTTGAGCGTTTTTGGCATCTTCTTTTTTAGATTCCTCGCTGTTAATTTTGTCAATCAGGTTTTTGGCTTTTGCCTGCATATTTTTCAAGTAATTGTCGGCTTCTTCGTAGGCACGTTTTATAATTTCATTTTTTTCATTTTCGAGTTTTACCATTTTTTGCTCGTAAATGTTTTTTTCTGTTTATCAAGTTCAGTTCTTGTTGCCTCCAATTGCACATGCATCATTTCCAATTTATCATTTTTTTCCTTTATGGATTTTAACATTTCCTCAACTCGCTGATTATCTTCACTTATATAACTTTTTGCATTTTCAATAATTTCTTCGCTAATCCCATATTTTCTTGCAATTATAAGAGCGTTGCTTTCTCCAGGTATTCCTTCCAGTAATTTGTATGTTGGTGACAATGTTTCCACATTAAATTCCATTGAGGCGCTTTTAATTCCTGTTGTGTTAAAGGCATAAGCTTTTACTTCGCTGTAATGGGTTGTAATTATTGAAGTTACGTGCTTCTTGTTCAAATAATCAATGATTGCCATTGCAAAAGCTGCTCCTTCCATCGGGTCAGTTCCACTTCCTAATTCATCCATTAATACAAGTGATTTACTGCTTGCATGTTCAATTATATCTTTTATTTTGCTAACATGCCCTGAAAATGAGGATAAATTTTGCTCCAGACTTTGTTCATCCCCAATATCTGCTAATACATTGTGAAAATATCCAACTTCAGTTTTTTCATTTGCGGGAATTGGAATACCAGATAGTGCCATAATTGTAAGAAGTCCAGCCACTTTCAATGTTACCGTTTTTCCACCAGTATTAGGTCCTGTTATAAGCATTATATTTTCAGGGTTTCCAAGCTCAAAATTAATTGGTACAACTGTATTTTCATCAATTAACGGATGTCTTGCCTCAACCAGTTTCAAATATTCCTTGTTAATAATTTTTGGAACGATACATTTTTTATTAACTGAATAAGTCGTTTTGGCATCAATAAAGTCCAGTCTTTCCAGAATTTCCTTGATTTCCAGAATTTCTTCCTTTTTAGTTTTTACAATTTCTGTAATTCTAAGCAATATTTTCCTGATTTCCTCACGTTCACGAGCTTCATATTCACGTAATTTATTATTCAACGAAACAACGTTTAAAGGTTCAATGTAAACTGTGCTTCCAGTTGCAGACCTATCGTGCTCTATCCCTTTTACAAGGCCTTTAAAATCAGTTTTTACAGCAATTACGTATCTGTCGTTTCTTTGGGTTACTATTCTTTCCTGAATTGCATTTTGTGTATTTTTATTGGAAATCAGCTCATCAAATTTTTCCTTGATATTCGCATTGATATTTTGTTTCTGTCTTCTGACATCTCGAAGTCCAATCGAAGCATCATCTTTTAAAATACCTTCATCATTAATTGCTTCTGAAATAAAATTTTCAATTTCCCTAACTTCCTCAACATCACTAAATAAATTCCAAATTGTCTTATATTTATCCCTCACATTTTTAGCCCGGCTTTTAGAAATCCTAAAAATTGTCAAATTCTTCTTCAAAGTCGCCAAATCCTCAACACTCAAATAAGATCCAATAATATCAATAGAATTCATCATTTTAGTAATATCCGCAAGCCCCGCAAGTTCCAGTCCGTCATCATACTTATAAAAGTCAATCATCTCCTTCATAAGCATAAGTTCCCTGTCTAAAATCGACTTTTTCCTTTATAATGTCAATATCCAAAAAAACTTTTCTTTAGTCTTTTTCCAATCTTGACAAATCAATAAGTTCATTAATTATTTTATAAAAATTCCAATACATCATAATTTTTTTCATTTTTTTCCTCTTTTCCAATATCATTAAATTATTTATCTAAAAAGCTATTTTTTTAACTAAATAATAGTTTTTTTCAATTATATTTGTAATTTTTTTAATGCAAGAGCATTAGAGGCCATATTCTTACTTGACCTTTTTTTACTAAAAATTATAGCATATTTTTTTCAATAATTTAAAAATCGCTATTTAATATAAAAGCGTTTTTTTGTGATATAATTTAGAAAAATAAAATATTTAAAAAAATAAGTTGTTTTTAAAAAAATTAATAACTATACAAAAAGTACTACAAAAAGAAAGAGAGTGTGAAATAAATGGATTTAAAGAATTTACCAATAACTCCTTTACCGTCAGTAAAACTGGATAAGCATCAGGAGGATCTGCTCCTTCATAATGAGCTGTTTTTCCAATTTGCTTGGAGAAACGATTTTTAGGTATGCAGGATTGCATATTTATGAAGTTACTGAGAAGTTAAAGGAGGCTTCGAGTAAATATTATAAGACACAAAAAAACAAGAGGCTAGAAAAAAATTTATCGTCTTTTTTTGTTCAGACCTTACTGATGTAGAAATTTTTAAGAGTGATAAGAAGTTTCTCGATTTTTTTCGGCTCTTGCCAATATTGCTGAAGATGTGTATCAAACTCATGAACAGCGATATGCAAAGATTTCAATAAAGCTGCAAATTGGGTCGCTTGAGAAATCATTAAAAAAATTTGAAAAGTAAAGGGAATTAGTCAAGATAAAATATTAAAGGCTATGGAAAAAGGTTTCGATTGTTCCTGTATTGACAGCGCATCCGACTCAAGTACAAAGAAAAAGTATCTTGGATTTGACAAAAAAATTAACGGATATTCTGGATAAATATGAAAATGTAAAATTACATCAAATTGATGAAAATGAATGGCTAAATGACTTGAGCCGTGGTATTCAAATCTGGTGGCAAACTGCAATGCTGCGGGCTACAAAACTACGTGTTACAGATGAAATAAGCAATGCTTTAAGTTATTATAACATTACATTTTTCAATGAAGTTCCACGATTGATGAATAAATTTCAGGAAATTTCAAAAAAATTAGGAAATTCTGAAATGAAATCCCAAGCATTGATTCCACTTACAATGGGAATGTGGATTGGTGGAGACAGGGATGGAAATCCTTATGTTACAGTAAATACACTTGAAACATCGGCACAAGAGCAGGCTATCAAATTATTCCAGCACTATTTAGATGTAGTCCGTGAAATTTATAGGGATTTGTCAATGTCAATTGCCATGACAAATGTTACTAAAGAATTGCAAAAGTTAGCCGATGCTTCTGGAGAAGTTTCGCCTCACCGTACACGTGAGCCATACCGTCGTGCTTTAACAGCAATAACAGACAGATTGCTTGCCACAGCTTACAATTTGTGCGATTATAACTGTGATTTATTGCCTCCAAGAAGAAAAAATGGAATTGACATACCTTATAAATCAGCAAGCGAATTTACGAAAGACCTGGTAATTGTGGCAGAATCGCTTAAAAAGAACAATAGTGAGTTTTTGACACAAGGAAAATTAAATAATTTGATCAGCGCTACGAAAATATTTGGATTCCATCTTGCAACAATTGATTTAAGACAGGATTCAAGTGTTCATGAAGTGTGTGTTGCAGAACTTTTAAAAAGTGCAAATATTTTAGGAGATTATTTAAGTTTGTCAGAAGATGCAAGATGTGAAATTTTATTAAGGGAATTAGAGTATGATCCTAGAATTTTAAGTGATCCGACAATTCCGCAAAGTGAAACATTAGCTTCAGAACTTGCAATTTACAGAAAAGCAAAATCATTAAGAGATCGTTTTGGAGATAAGATCATTGAAAAAAATCTGATTTCCCATGCAACAAGTGTTTCGGATATGCTTGAAATAAAGTTTATTTTTATTAAAGGAAGTCTAATCTTGCAAAAAGGAAACGAAGGAAATGAATTTTTGTGATTTGCAAATTGTGCCACTTTTTGAAACAGTTGAAGATTTAGTTGCAGCTCCTGATATTTTGAGAAAATGGTTTAATTTGCCATTAGTGAAAAAATGGATGGATAAAAAGGGAAGAAAACAGGAAGTTATGCTAGGATATTCAGACAGTAACAAAGATGGAGGATATCTAAGTTCAAAGCTGGTCATTATATAAGGCGCAAAAAGGAATTGACTGCAATTGGACGTGAATTTGATGTGGAAATTTCATTCTTCCATGGACGTGGCGGAACAGTCGGACGTGGTGGAGGTCCAAGCTACGAAGCCATTTTAGCGCAGCCTGAAGGAAGTACAGATGGAACAATCAGACTTACAGAACAAGGGGAAGTAATCGGTGCAAAATATGGAAATCCAGATTTAGGGTTGAAAAAAACTTGGAAGCATTAGTTTCAGCAGCCCTTGAATCAAGTGCATTGACAGTAGAAGATGCAAATTGGGAAGAATATGAAAAAAATAATAGAAGATGTTTCAGAGTTGAGTTATCATGCTTATCGAGACTTAGTTTACAATACAGATGGATTTTCAGATTTCTTTTTTGAAGTTACTCCAATAAACTTCATTGCCGGGTTAAATATCGGTTCAAGACCATCTTCACGTAAGAAAACACAGTCATTAGAAAGTTTAAGAGCAATTCCGTGGGTATTTTCTTGGTCACAAGCTAGAATAATGCTTCCAGGATGGTATGGTGTTGGAACAGCATTTACAAAATGGATTAACAATAATGACAAAAAAACTTGGAAATTTTTACAGAAAATGTATAAGGAATGGCCATTTTTTTCCGTTCTACAATTTCAAATGTAGATATGGTTTTTGTCAAAATCTGATTTATCAATTTTTTTCTGAATATGTAAAAATTAGCAAGTGATCAGGAAACTGCACAAAAAATCTTTAAGGAAATTGCAAAAGAATGGATTTTGACAATTGACGTTCTGAAAAAAATTACAGGAAACGACGTTTTACTTGCAGATAACCCAGAATTAGTAAGCAGTTTGCGAAACCGTCTGCCATATTTTTGATTCAATGAATTATTTGCAAATTGAATTAATAAAACGTTCAAGAGCTGGAGATGATTCAGAAGAACTTAAAAAAAGCCATCCACATTTCAATAAATGGACTTTGCAACAGGACTTCGTAACAGCGGATAATTTTTGTAAAAATTAAGTAATAAAGATATTTAAAAAAATAAAGAAACTATTTCTAGAATAAAAAAATTGGAATAGTTTCTTTTTTTGCAAAAAAATAAATATTAATATTAAATTTCATTTAAAAAAATTATACTTTATATTATGCTGACAAAAAGTTTCTTAATAATTTTCAAAAAAACTTATAAACTATTCCGCTAAAAAAATAGTATAAAATTAAAAAGTGAAAAACTTGAGTTTTTTTAGAAAATAGAGTATTATTATAGTATAAAGGGAATTATAAAATACATGCTTTTATTTTAGGAGGAAAAATGGCAATAGTTAAAGATTTAGAGAGTTTGAAGGATCTTATTCAAAGGGTTAGAAAGGCTCAAGAGGAATTTGCAACATTTGATCAGGAAAGAGTCGATAAGATTTTTGAAAAATGGGCTCAAAAATGAATGATGAAAAAATTACACTGGCAAATTTGGCAGTGGCAGAAACTGGAATGATTGTGGAAGATAAAGTTATAAATCGCACAACTACTGAATATATTTACAATAAATACAAAGATGAAAAAACTTGTGGAGTTTTGGAAGATGACAGATCTTATGGAGTAAAAAAAAAAATTGCAACTCAACCAAGATTATCACGAATTTTACAACAAACCCAACCTACAGCAATGTTTAAAACATTAATTTCATTGAAAACAAGAAATGCAATAATATTTTCACCGCACCAAGAGCAAAGCAGGCAACAATTGGAAACAGGCGGGGTGCCCTTGAAACAGCAGTAAATATGGAGCATGAAAGATATCATCGGATGGATTGATGAACCAAGCGTAAATTGTCAAGAGAACTTATGAAAGCAAATACCGACTTGATACTTACAGCAGGTGGGCGCGGAATGGTTAAGGCAACATTCTCTGGAACTCCTGCGATTGAGTTGGGCGGAAATACGCCAATTGCCAAATAGACAAAATCTGGCAGATATAAAAATGACGAAACTATATTTTAATGTCTAAAACATTGATAATGGAGTAATTTGTGCAACAAGAACAATCTGTAATTATAGACAAGAATTGCCAACCAAAGTTAATGAGTTTTAAATGAGGAAACATATCTTAAATGAAGGTGGATAAAGTAGGGGAAGCCTTGTTTAAAATGGAAGCACGAATCACGGATATAGTTGTTAAGCGCCTATATTATCGCAAATGTGGCAGGATTTGAAATTCAAAAGTTCAAAAAGTGCTAATTGGAGAAGTAACTTCAACTGGAATGGAAGAACCTTTTGCGCACGAAAAAAATTATCTCCAGTGCTTGCAATGTATAAGTCTGAAGATTTTGAAGATGGGCTTAGAAAAGCTGATGAATTGGTAAAACTTGGAGGATTGGGACATACTTCTTCATTGTATATCAATTTAGCAGAAAAAGAAAAAATAGATAAATTTGGAAGATTGATGAAAACAGGGCGTACATTAATTAATATGCCAAACTTTCACTTGGAGCAATCGGAGATGTATTTAACTTTAAATTAGAGCCGTCATTAACACTTGGATGTGGTTCGTGGGGAGGAAATTCCGTGTCAGAAAAACGTAGGAGTAAAACATTTGTTAAATGTAAAGACAATCGCAGAAAGAAGAGAAAATATGTTATGGTTCAGAGTTCCTGAAAAAGTTTATTTCAAATATGGTTCATTGCCAACTGCTTTGGAAGAATTAAAAGGAAAACATAAAAAAGCATTTATTGTAACAGATAAAGTATTAGCAGAATTAGGTTATGCAGAACATATTACAAAAGTATTAGACAGCTTGAATATTGATTACAGAATATTCTCTGAAGTAAAGGAAGATCCAACATTAAGTTCAGCTCAATCTGGTGCAAAGGCTATGCTTGAATATAATCCAGATGTTATTATAGCCCTTGGTGGAGGTTCTGCAATGGATGCCGCTAAAATTATGTGGGTACTATATGAACATCCAACATTAAGATTTAGAGATCTTGCAATGAGATTTATGGACATTAGAAAGAGAATCGTTGAATTCCCTGAAATGGGTAAAAAAGCTAAATTTATCGCAGTTGCAACTTCAGCAGGAACTGGTTCAGAAGTAACTCCATTTTCTGTAATTACAGATGATGAAACAGGAATTAAATATCCGCTTGCAGATTATGCATTGACACCAAATGTAGCAATTAACGATCCTGAACTTATGCTTACAATGCCAAAAGGACTTACAGTAGCTTCTGGAATTGACGTATTTACGCATGCGCTTGAATCTTATGTTTCAGTTATGGCGACAGAATATACAAAACCATATTCAAAAGAAGCGGCAAGACTTGTATTCAAATACTTACCTGAATCAGTAGAATTAGGAGCAAGAGCAATCAAAGCAAAGGAAAAAATGGCAAATGCATCTTGTCTTGCTGGAATGGCTTTCGCAAATGCATTTTTTTAGGAATAAATCACTCGCTTGCACATAAACTTGGAGGAAAATTCCATATTCCTCACGGTATAGCAAATGCAATAATTCTTGAAGAAGTTATCCGTTATAATGCAGCTGAAGCTCCAACAAAAATGGGATTATTCCCGCAATACAGATATCCTGATGCAATGCAAAGATATGCTGAAATGGGAGAACATTTAGGATTTGGCGGAAATACTAAAGAAGAAAAGTTAGAAAATTTAATTAAAGGAATTAACGAGTTAAATAAAAAAATTGGTATTCCTGCCACTATTAAAGAATGGGGAATCCCAGAAAAGGATTTCTTGGAAGCAGTAGATGAAATGTCGCTGGAAGCCTTTGATGACCAATGTACATCGGCTAACCCAAGATACCCGTTGATAGAAGAATTAAGAGAAATTTACTTAAAATCTTACTATGGAAAAGAATGGGAAAACGAAAAGGAAAGAGTAGCAAAAAAATTTTTAAATTTTTTTAATTAAAGAAGGGATTTTTCTCAATTTGAGATTATCCCTTTTTAAAATTAATATTCATATTTTTTTCATATCCTCTAGGTGTAATCATTTTTTTCCATTTTTTACATAAGTATTTGAATTTCCAATTAACACAATTGTAAGCATATTTATTTCAAAATCAAGCATATTTTCAAGTGTTGTAATTTCATATTCTTCGTTTTCACGTCCTGCATTTCTTACAATCGCAACTGGAGTATCTTTTGACTTATATTTTAGCATAATTTGCTGTGCTTTCACAATTTGTGTTGTTCGCCCTTTACTTTTTGGATTATATAAACTTACGATAAAATCACCTTGCGCTGCCAATTCCAGACGTCTTTTTATCAATTCCCAGTCTGTTAAAAGATTGCTTAGGCTAATTGTTACATAATCGTGCATAATTGGGGCTCCAACAATTGCGGCTGCGGCATTTGTCGCTGTAACTCCTGCGATTACTTCAACTTCTACATCATCATTTCCACCAATTACTTCATACATAATTCCAGCCATTCCATAAATTCCAGCATCTCCGCTACTAATCAAAGCCACATTTTTCCCATCTTTTGCAAGTTCTAAGACTTCTATACATCTGTCAACTTCCTTCATCATACTGGAACTTTTAATTTCAGTACTTGGAAAATATTTTTTAACCAAATCAGTATAGGTTTTATATCCTACGATAATGTCGCTATTTTCCATTGCTTCATAAGCCTTAAAAGTCATATCTGCCTTTTTCCCAGGTCCAATTCCTACTACATAAATTTTTTTCCGTTTTTTTACTCATTCTATCTCCTTGTTTTTTTATTTTTTTATTTACAGCTTTAAAAAAAGAAAGTCAAGAATAAATCCTAACTTTCTTATCTTCATATTTTTTTATTTATAAATTAATTTTTTTAAAGCCTGAATTGGAGGCGCTACTTTTTCCACCACGGTTTATTAATACTGAACAATCTAAATTATTTATATTTATTATATCAGCTTCTCCAAGAAGTCCGCCAAATACCACTCTATCTCCAGCTTTTTTACCTGGAACTGGGATTACTCTGACTGCTGTAGTTTTTGTATTTACCATTCCAATTGCCATTTCATCAGCTATTATTCCAGAAATTACAGCTTCTGAAGTATCTCCTGGAATAGCGATCATATCAAGTCCAACAGAGCATACACAAGTCATTGCTTCTAATTTTTCAAGTGTTAAATAACCTTTACTTGTAGCTTCTATCATTCCCTGATCTTCACTTACTGGGATAAATGCTCCTGTTAAACCTCCAACACGAGTTGCAGCCATTGCTCCGCCTTTTTTCACAGCATCATTTAATATTGCAAGTGCAAGTGTTGTTCCATAAGCTCCAACTGATTCTAATCCAAATTCTTCCAGAACATTTCCAACACTGTCTCCCACAGCTGGAGTCGGTGCAAGTGATAAATCGATTATTCCAAATTCAACTCCAAGTCTTTCGGCAACTTCCTTTCCGATTAGTTCTCCCATTCTTGTAATTTTGAAACTTACTTTTTTAATTGCTTCTGTTATTTCATCAATTTTTGCAGTTTTTGAAATATTTGCAAGTGTATGTCTTACAACTCCAGGTCCGCTGATCCCGACATTTAGCACAACATCTGGATTTTCCACTCCGTGAAATGCTCCTGCCATAAATGGATTGTCAGGAACTGCATTTGTAAATACAACAAATTTTGCTGCCGCTAATCCATCATTATCCTTTGAAAGTTCAGCCAAGTCCTTTACAGTTTTTCCCATCATTTTTACTGCATCCAAATTAATTCCAGATTTTGTAGAACCTACGTTTACAGATGAGCAGACTCTGTCAGTTTCTGAAAGAGCTTTTGGAATGCTGTTTATAAGATTAATATCGCCTTTTGTAAAGCCTTTGTCAACAAGAGCTGAAAACCCTCCAATAAAGTCAATTCCAATTTCCTTTGCCGCTTTATCAAGAGCTTTTGCAAAAATTGTGTAATCTTGTGCATCTGTTGCATTTCCAATTATTGAAATTGGAGTAACTGAAACTCTTTTGTTTATGATTGGCATATTGTATTTGCCTGCCACTTCATTGGCGATTTTTTTACCAAGTCTTTTTCCATTTTTTTATAATTTTGTTATAGATATTTTTCTGCTGTTTTTTTCTGCACTTGCGTTAATGCAGTCAAGCAGGCTTATTCCCATTGTTACAGTTCTTACATCAAGATGCTGCATTTCAACCATATCTATCGTTTCCAGTATCTCATCAGGTAATAAATTCATTTTTTCCTCCTAAGTTTTAATAACAAACTATATTCTGTGCATAGTTTTTAAAAATATTTTTCATGTTGCAGGAAAACTCTTACGCCTATTTTTATCTTCAAAAAAACTTTAAATTCTTCTTGAAGTTTTTTAATATCTGTATTTTTTTAGGTGCTTCTACAAGCATAATCATCGCAAAAAAATATCATCTTCAAAAAAACCTTTTTGCGTAATATCGATAATATTTAAACTCAATTCACTTAATTTTGTTGAAACATTTGCAACAATTCCTGTTTTATCCGCTCCAATAACTGTAATAACAATTCTGTCGTTCATTTTCAGTCCTCCATTTTCAAATTTAAATTTTTTTATATTTATATGTTAAATTATCGCATAATTTTTAGATATTTAGCAAGCAGAAAAATTTATTGATATTTATTTTGTAAAGTGATATAATTTGTCATACTTATGGCTATGCATAAAATAGATGATTGTAAAAAAATAAAAGTGATAGAATATAAAGGAAAATTCAAATTTTAACAAAACTTTTTTTAAACTTTTTACAAATTATAAATTATTAAATCACATAGATGCAAGGAGGAAAAATAAAAATGAAATTTTGGGATTTTTTTCAAAAAGTTTTTTTAATATTTACAGGAAAAGAAATATATTCATTTTTTTAAAACTTTCATTGTCAATACTAATAATTTTTTTATTATCGGAATGTCAATAATTGCTATTGTCAGTTCAAAAAAATAAAAAAATGAAAAATGCGAAAAAAAGCTATGAATATATACTTTTCAATGTTTCTGACGTTACTGAGGATAAAGTTATAGGCTCAGATTTTCTTTCAGATAGAGAAAATTTATCCTATATGGATGTTTTAAATAGTTTGGATGATATAAAGAAAAATAATCAGGTAAAAGGAGTTATCATTGCTTTAGATACAGTAAATCTGTCATCTGCAAAAGTGGAGGAATTATCAAAGAAATTTGAAGAATTGAAGGCAAATAATAAAAAAATATATGCTTTTGGAGCTTATATTACAAATGCCAATTATAAATTAGCTTCCATTGCAAAATGAAGTTGTAATGATTCCATCTGCTTCAGCAAGTTTGGATTTGACAGGTTATCATTATTCAGATATGTATTATAAAGGTCTTTTTGATAAGCTAGGAGTAAATATGGAAGTTGTCCGTATTGGAAATTACAAGTCTTATGGGGAAAATTATACTGGAAATGAGATGACTCCTGAATTACGTTCTGAACTTACAAGAATCTTGGAAAATAGATATGGCAAATTTATTGAAGATATTTCTAAAAATCGTAAAATTGACAAGAATACGCTAAATGATGATATTGTGAATGGAAATGATACTAATTTGACACCATTTGCCGCACGTGATAAAAATTTAGTTGACAAGCTGGAACAATTTTTCTGATTTTACAAAACGTTTGAATATTCGTGAAGACAATGTTGCAGATATTACTGACTATTATGAAAAAAGGGTAAAGGATGAAAAAATCGGAAATCCTAGAAATGGTACTATTGCTGTAATTTATGCCGAAGGTTCGATTATGTATGATCCAGATGGAACTACAGAAGGTGTCATAACTCCAGACAATATTTTAGAAAAAGTTGAAAAGGCAATGAAAACTAAAAATTTAAGAGGTATCGTGCTTCGTGTAAATTCAGGCGGAGGTTCAGCTCTAGCTTCTGAAGTAATCTATCAGGAATTGACAAAGTTAAATATTCCAATTTATGTTTCAATGTCAGATACTGCAGCTTCTGGAGGTTATTACATCTCAATGGCAGGAAATAAGGTATTTGCCAACAGTGCCACAATTACAGGCTCAATCGGCGTAGTTTCAATGATTCCAAAATTCTACAATGCACAAGAAAAATTTGGAGTTCATTCAAATTCAATATCAAAGGGTAAATATTCAGACATTAATGATAGTTTTGCACCATTATCTCAAGAATCTCGTGATAAAATCACCCAATCAATGCAGGAAACATACAGCGAATTTAAGTCACGTGTTTCTAAAAGCCGTAAAATTGATGAAAATACTCTTGAGAATTATGCACAAGGTAAAAATATGGCTTGGTGATGAGGCTAAAAAAATATAAAATTGGTTGACGGAATTGCAAGTCTTGATGAAGTTATAAAAAAATAATGGCAAGAGATTTGGGATTACGTAATAATTATGCTGTGGAAAATATTTATTTGGAAGAAGATCTTTCTAAAAAAAGTTAAAAAGCTCTTACAAAAAAATGATTGCTGAAAAAAATTCAGTTTATCTGCACAACTTCAAAAAAATATTCCGCAAGCAAAAAAATGTATTCAATGAATATGATTTTGCAGTGCAGAATCAAAACAAACCATTATATTATTTAACATATAAATTGAATCTATATTAATAAGTAAATTTAAGCGAAGTGAAAAAAAGAATAGTATTTTTAAAGTAGCTTTCGTTTTTTTATTTTATAATCGAACTCATTTAAAAATAAAACTATTAAAGATTACATAAATTTAAGTTTTGAGTGAAATAATCATAGTTTTTCAAGTTCAGTTTTAAGATAGTTTTACTGTATTTATCTTTTTATTTTTTTAGTGAAAGGAGTATTTTATGAATAAAAAAACAGTTTTTTTAAATTAATTAGGGAGTATTTTTTTAATCGGACTAGGAACTCTTTTTTTCTTGCAATGGGATTGCAGTTTTTTTCTTTTTCCCAAATAAAATAGCAAGTGGAGGAGTAACAGGGCTAGCTCTTTGGTTATAAACAGCTTATTTCGGCTTTTCCCACAGGGCTTTTTTTGTCGCTATTAGCAATTTAATTTTTATTCGCTTTTAGCTTTTTATTGTAATTAGTGGACAGTTTGGATTTAAGAGCATTTATGCAACTGTACTTTTATCTTTTTTTCTTTCTTTTTTTGAAAAATTTTATCCCAATTACACTATTACTAAAGACATATTTCTAGCCACAGTTTTTGGAAGTGCAATTTGTGCCTTAGGAATAACAATTATTTATTTATATGAGTCTTCCACAGGCGGAACTTCAATAATTGCGAGAATTATTAACAAGTATTGCCACATTGGCTATGGAATGTCCAGTTTCATTGTTGATGCTATCGTTACTCTTTTGGCGATTTTTGCATTTGGTGTGGAATTGGGGCTTGTGGGACTGTTAAGTGTTTATGTGACAGGATTCATTACAGATAAATTTATAGAGGGATTTAATTCACGTAAACAGATTATGATTATTACTTCCAATAAGGATATTGTGTTAAATTATATTTTAAGGGACTTTGATAGGGGATGTACGATTTTAAAGGGAGTTGGAGGATATTCTGGAGCTGAAAAGGATATTTTGCTTACAATTATTGAGAGAAGACAGTTTATACAGCTAAGAAAATTTTTAAAAGCACACGATCCTACTGCTTTTGTTACAGTTACAGATACTACAAAAGTCTTTGGTGAAGGATTTGATCAGCTGCATTAGCGTTGAAAAAAGAATTTTGAAATAAAAATCAAAGGTTATAAAATAAAATGTTAAAAAAATATTTGACAAATTTCTATTTTATGATATAATGTAACTAAGAAATAATTGTAATCATTTCAAATTAAAAAAATAATAATATTAATAATTAGGAGGAAATTATGTCACTAATAGGAAAAAAATTGAAAAACTTTACAGCACAAGCTTACCAAAATGAAGAATTTAGAGAAGTAAGTTTTGAAAAGGACTTTTTTTAGGAAAAATGGAATGTTGTGGTTTTTTTACCCGGCTGATTTCACTTTCGTATGTCCTACAGAATTGGAAGATTTGGAAGATCATAGAGAAGAATTGGAAAAAAATAGGATTTAATGTTTATTCAGTAAGTACTGATACTCATTTTACACACAAGGCTTGGCACGATCACTCTGAAGCAATCGGAAAAAGTTAAATTTACAATGATAGGAGATCCAACAAAAAGCTATTTCAAGAGAATTTGAAGTATTAAATGAAGAAAGCGGACTTGCCTACAGAGGAACATTTATTATAAATCCAGAAGGGAAAATCGTTGCTTATGAAGTAAATGACGAAGGAATCGGAAGAGATGCTTCAGAACTTGTAAGAAGAGCAAAAGCTGCAAAATTCGTAGCTGATAATCCAGGATTAGTTTGTCCAGCAAAATGGAAAGAAGGAGAAGCTACTTTAAAACCAGGATTAGATTTAGTAGGTAAAATCTAAAAAAATTTTATGATAATTATAAAAAAATAAATTGTAAAAAAATTACTTAGAAGGAGGGAAAATGGCTTTTATTAGATAGTAATATTGTAGAGCAGTTAAAAGGGTTATTTTTGATAAAATCAGCACAAATATTGAATTAGCTGCATTTTTTTAGATGATAGTGAAAAAAATCAAAGGAATTAGATAGTTTTTCTAAAAGAAGTTGATGCAATTTCTGAAAAAGTAAACTATGTGAAAAAAAGTCGTTTGAAAATGATAAGGCTGATTTAGATAGAGCGAATATTACTCGTCCAATATCTTTTACACTTTTAAAGGATGGAGAAAATACTGGAATTAATTTTTCAGGAATTCCTGGCGGACACGAGTTTAACAGCTTTTATTCTGGCAATTTTAGGATTGGCTGGACTTGGGAAAAAGTTAGAAGGAGATCAGCTTTTCAAAAAGTTGAATCTGTTAATAAGCCTTTTAAATGTTGAGACGTTTGTTTCATTATCTTGTACACATTGTCCAGATGTAGTTCAAGCTTTTAAATCTTATTTCAACATACAATAAGAATATTACAGTAACAATGGTTGACAGTGCAGTATTCTTTGAAGAAGCGAAGGAAAAGGATATTCAGGCAGTACCAGTTGTATTTATAAATGGAGAGCAAAAATCAGTTGGTGCTAAAACTATTGAAGAGTTGATAAATCTTATTGTTAATGCCTAAAAATAAGATTAAAGAATCAAAAATTGGTTTATCTGAAAGAATAGAATTTTTTAAAAAAAGAGAAAATAAAAAAACTTGTGAAATCATAAAACTAAAAAAATGTACCAATAGACTTAATGTTTAAAGGTACATTTTTTTAATAAATTAAAGAGACTTAATTCATTTGAAAAAAAGTCTCTAAAAAAACAATTTAAATATTAGTTTCTTGGTTAAAGAATGAACCAGTATTATTTAAATTTGGTGTTTCAGTTTCATTATTTGATACACCTGCTGTATTGTCATTAGTAGTTTCTGTATTTGTTGATGATGACGGCAATCCAAATACTGACGGATGTAATCTATCTTCAGGTATTTGATAATTAGTTATTTTTTTAATAGTCATAACTTTGTTTTTTTATTAGAAGCAGTACCTTCAATGTCTAAAAACGACAACATCAGTATCTGTAACTCCATATTTTTTTGACCAATGAAATTATAGATTTGATCTAGTAATCCAGAATCATCTTTTACTGTATAGTTAATTGTCTTATTTGGGAATACCAGATTATCTTTTACATAAGTAAAAGTATTTGTTGATCTTACATATTGCCCTTCAAAAGACTTATTTAAAGTTTTTTTAGCAGCTGTCCCAATAACAGACATTACAAGCATCATTATTAGTAATAGTAATTTTTTTCATAAAAATCTCCTTGATTAATATTATTTATGGAAACCCTAAATCAGCTGGATTGACATCTCCAGAGATTTTTACAGTTCCTCCTCTTTTTCTCAAACTCATTTCTCATCAGAGCAGTTTTTTTATAAGTTCAACTGTATCACTTTCGAGGTTGGAACTGTTATATCGCCCTTTAGTCCAGTATTCGATAACCAGCGAACTATCTCCACAAATTATTTTTGTACCATATTTTTTTGCATAGACAAAAGCTGTATAAATACCAACTAATTCACCAAAATTGTTTGTTCTGGTGTCGGCAACATAATAATTTCCAAATTCATTGATATTTTTTTCATTCATAATTTTATAAAGCAGCGAATTGCCATCAAAATCAGTTAATCTGACTTCTACGCCATTGCCTCGTCCTGTTCCCGCATCAAAGTAAATTGCCTCCCGTTCCAGTTCAGAGTACAGTTTTGTTAAATCCTTTTTTTCTTTTTTTTCATAATTTGCTCCAGAATTTAACCATTCTTGTGCTTCTAAAAGGCTTTTAAACGATTTATAACGGGCTTTTTTTCCGCTTACTTTTTTTTGACATTCCCCCAATTTTCAAGTATTCCATTTTCATTTGTATTTATAATGAAATAGGCATAAAATTTTTGATTTCTTGACATTTCAGATTATAAGTTTAATCCTCCGTCAACTCTTAATACTTGTCCTGTAACGAATTTAGACATGTCACTTGCTAGATATAATGCCGCATTTGCTACATCTTCAGCGTCACCCATTTTTCTAAGTGGAGTGTTTGCAAGTACATTTTCTACAATTTTTTCAGGTAATACGTGAGTCATATTTGTTTCGATGAAACCTGGCGCAATTGCATTTGCTCTAAGATTTTTTCTACCAAATTCCTTTGCCCAAGTTTTTGCCATAGCAATTACTCCACCTTTAGTAGCGGCATAGTTAGTTTGCCCTGCATTTCCATCAATTCCGACAACAGAAGCCATATTAATTACGCTTGAGGCTTTACTTTTTAATAGTAGTGAAACAAATCCTTGCATTACGTTATAAAACACCTTTTAAGTTAATGTCAATTACTAAATCCCAGTCAGCTTTCCTTCATTCTTTGAAGCAATGCATCTCTTGTAATTCCTGCATTATTTACAAGAATATCTAGTCTTCCATATTTTTTTCCTTGATTTCCTTTGCAGCTTTCCTTGATATTTTTCTCTATCTGTAACATTTAATTTTTATATGTGAAACATTTTTCATGGCTGTAATCAGGATCAATTAAATCCCCAGAAATAACTGTAGCTCCATTTTTCTGCAAATTTTAATGCAATTTCCTTCCCAATTCCTCTTGAACCACCTGTAATTAATGCAATTTTTACCATTTAACACTATATTTCCACCTTCCTATTTTTTTAATTTTTTTCTAATTTCTAATTTTTTTGGCTTTTGAATTTTTTTAATTAATACTATTTCCCATTTAAATAGTAAATTAATTATGAGTTTTTTTGCAATAGGGAGCAAATAACATAAAATTTAATTTCTGTTTTTTTAAATGGGATTTAGTATAAATTATTTAGAACTTCTAATTTTACATTTGTAAGCCCTTTTCCTGGACTTTCAATTTTTTTGAAAAAGCTCCGTAGCTTAAATCTATTACACGTCCTTTTGCAAAAGGACCTCTATCATTTATTTTTTTACAATAACTTCCTTACCGTTACTTAAATTTGTAACTTTTAACTTTTTGTTCCAAATGGTAAACTTCTATGGGCAGCTACCATTTCATTTGAATTGTGTCTTTCTCCACTTGCTGTTCTGCTTCCATGTAATTTTTTTACCATAATATGAAGCAATTCCTTTTTGTGAATGTTTGGAAGTTTTTGATTTTGCGGCTTCAGAAGTTTCATCTTTTTTTGGAAACAGTTAAATCTGTTACATTATCTACATCATCAGCTGCCTTCATCATTTCTTTTTATGTAAATTATATTTGTTCCATCTGTTTTTTTGTTTCTGAAACTAATGACAATGAAACCATCAGACCCGCAAACATAGTAATTATTTTTTTCTCATTTTAATATTTGCTACTAAAAATATAAAAAAACATATTCTCCAATTTGATATTTATTAGTAGACTCTCCTTTTATTACCTATTTTTGAGAATATTTAACTTAATTATACCATATTATTAAAGTCAATTTACTCTTATTTTATAATTATTTTTATTTCAGGCTGTTTAACATGTTGGATTCTAGGGCTGTTTACATTTAACGTTTCAAATGTATATCCTGCCTTTTTATACCCGTCTATAATTTGCTGTAAAGCCTGAACAGTAGTTTTCTTAGCATTTGTATCGTGCATTAGGACATTAATGTCAGGATGAGTTGTACAAACACCATATTTTACTAATTTTGCTACAGGAACATTATTTCCAGAAGCATCTGTACTGTCACAGTTCCAGTCAAAATAAACAAATCCTTCTCTTGTCAATCTGTTAATGATAGCAGTTTTTTTAAAGCCTTTTGAAGCAATAGTGTTGCTAGAACCTCCAGGGAATCTTATAATTTTAACATCTTGCCCAGTTGTAGATTTTATAGCATCATGTATTTGATAAAATTCCTTAAAGAAACTGTCTTCGTTTGCATAAACTTTTTTATATTCATGTGTAAAGCTGTGCAGTCCGATTGAATGTCCTTGATCAGTTATTTTCTTGTAGTCTTTAAAGTTTTTTCCAATTCCGATTACAAAAAATGTAGCTTTTATATTATTTCTTTTCAGGATTTCAAGAATTTGATCAGTATGTCCTGAAGGTCCGTCATCAAATGTCAAATAAACTGTTTTAATTTTTTTGTCAGCTTTTTAACTTTTGATATTGTGCTTTTTACATCATCATTTTTCTTAGTAACCGCAGCTAAATCTGCAGTTTTTGTGTTTTTTTCATGTGTTAATTTTTTTATGCTTGATTCTAAGCTATGGTGTTCAATAAATTTTGCAGTTGTACCAAAAATATGCACTCCTGAATATAGGAATCCAATTATAGCCACTATTATACCAATGACTGAAAAATGTTTTTTTCATTTTTTTATTACCTCTCATTTCTTATTTATATTTGTTAATTAACGCTTCAACTTTTTTTGTAACTGTCTTCACCGTGTTTTTATATTTCCGTTAAGAACTTCAACTTCCTTTTCCAATTTTTTTGCTTATTTTTCCTTCAATGCTGGAATTTCCTGTTTAAATTTTTTTCACCTTGTTTAATTAGCACAAAATGTGAAAAAAAGAAATAGCAATATAGAAATAACAAGTAAAATAATTGCATTTCTTGCTAATTTTTTTGTTATTTTTCTTCATTATGATCATCTCTATAATCATAAATAAATTCGTGTTGTTTTTGACATTTTTTTCCTCTCTTTCTTTTTTTATTTTGTTGTTATTAATTTAATAAAATTATTTAAATATGTTTGAACCCTCTGATACCAAATTCTTAAATCAAGTAAATTTTTAGAATATAAAATGAAAAAGACCTCTTAAAAAAAGAGGTCTCATAAAAAGGGGGTTAATTGAGGTTTCAGATCTTTTAATCGATCTGAATATAGTATACACTATAACAATTAAACCACCATTAAATCAAAATTGTTTTTTTGATTAATTTTTTTCTCTTTTTAATTGACAATGTATTATTATTGATTTTAAGGGCTGAAACTATACATTTCAAATTTTATTGACAATTTAAATTTTTTTATTTACATTCTATTTACTGTATTTATTCCAAGCAGGCTAAGTCCTTCTTTTTAATACAAATGCAGTTTTTTTCTTGCCAGTAAAAATTCTTGCATCCATTACTTTTTTTATCTTCCTCCTTCAAGATAGAACTTGAATTATAGAAGTTATTAAATAATTTTGCTGTGTCAAATAAATAATCTGCAATTATATTTGGACGGTAGTTTTCATAGGCTTTTACCACGGCTTGAGGAAATCTTAATAATTCAACTGCAAGCTCACGTTCGATTCCATTCATATCATCCAAAATAACATCGTTATTTTTAACTTCGATATTTTTCTTCCTTCAATTTTTCTAAAAAAATTGACATAATCCGAACGTAGGTATATTGCAGGTAAGGTCCTGTATTTCCTTCAAAAACTAAGCACTTTATCCCAAGTAAATGTTATATCAGAAGTTCTATTTTGACTCAAATCAAAAATATTTTTATAGCTCCGCTTCCTACAATTTCAGCAATTTTGTCCTTTTCATCTTCTGGAATATCTGGATTTTTTTCATCAATTACTTTTTTTACTTGAGCTTTTGCTTCATCTAGCAAATCCACAAGCCTTATTGTGTTTCCGCTTCTAGAAGAGAAAAATTATTCCATTACCAAAGTCTCATAATTCCAAATACAATGTGAGTCTTTTTTTATAATTGTAAGGCTCGCCTAACATTCTTCCAATTTCAAAAACCTGCTTAAAGTGATTTTTGCTGTCTGTCGTCAGTTAAATAAACTGCTTCATCGACTTTTAAACTCATCTTTTTCTAAACTTTCATTGTAGCAAGATCCGAAGTCGTATACAAAAAAACTTCCATCTTTCTTTTGAACAATTGCAGGCGGCAATCTATTATTTTCAAAAAATACTACTAGTGCACCTTGATCTTCTTTTGCGATACCTTTTTGCTTTAATTCTTCAAGAACTGATGGCATCATATCGTTGTAAAATGACTCGCCAAAATAGTAATCGAAGTTTACATCAAGTCTATCATAAACTTTTATTATATTCTTTTAGTGAAATATCAATAAATTCTTTCCATAATTTTTTTGGTTATTTTTTTATCTCCAAGCTGTAATTTCTTCAATTCTTCTCGTGCTTCATCTTCCAAAGCAGGATTTATTTTTAGCTTCATCTGAAAAATTTTTACATAGATTTTTTTCCAGTTCTCCAATGGGATCTTTTTCATAAGCCTTTTTATCCAGCCAGTTCTTATAAGCCACAATAAGTTTTTCCAAATTGTGTTCCCCAGTCACCAATATGGTTATCGGCAAGTGTATGAAATCCCAGAAATTGTAAAATTCTCTTGATGGAATCTCCAATAATCGTGCTTCTCAAGTGTCCAATGTGCATTCTTTTTGCAATATTTGGAGAAGAGTAGTCGATAATTACAGTTTTATCGGTATTTAAAAAAATGAAAAAGTCATATTTTTTTCATTTTTCCACTTTTTTTATTTCCTCATTTAAAAAAACCGTTTTTTTAAGATAAATATTGATAAATCCAGGTCCTGCAATTTCCAACTTTTGAATGATGTCGTTTTTCTGAAAAAAATTTTTCCACAAGAGTGCTCGCAATTTCACGTGGATTTTTTTCCAATTAATTTTGAGCTGACCATTGCAAAAATTTGTTTGAAAATCCCCAAATTCCTTTTTTTAGTAGAATTTTTGAATATCAATTTTTTTCCGCATAATCAGCACCAAAAAAATATTATTTATATTTTTCTGAAAACAACTTTTTTTAATTTTATTGTCAGCAATTCCATTATTTTAAATTTTTTTCCTTTCTTTCAAAAATTTACGTTAATTTTTAGGATAACGCATAATCCTTTTTTTAAAAAAACTTAATATGTTTTTATTATACTATATGTGCAAAGTTTTTTCAAATTTTTTTTACAAAAAAAGCAAGCCTGAAAAATTGACAGTCAAATTTAAAAAAATGTTATCATATACTGTAAATTTTATATTTATTATAGTTTTATTATTCGTAATAGAGAAATAATATATGTCTACAACAAAAATCTAAAAAAATAGAAATTATGGAAATAGGATGGTGCTTAAATGAAAAAAAGTCTTAATCTTTTCTTCTAATTTTATCTAATTTATCTTTTGCAGCACAAAATTTACCTGTAAATTCAAAAAGAATTGGACAAGATTCTCGATCAAGCTTTTTGAAAAATATTGATAGAGGAAATACTCAAAAAGGCGTGTCAATATTAAAGAAGAAAAATATCGGAAAAACCCTACAGAAATTATATATAAAGGCGATATTAGGATCAATTTATGATGGAGCTGGAAGAAAAGGATGAAGCTGAAAAGGAGTTTGACGAGGCTGTAAGATTGCAGGAAAAAAATATCCTTTTATTGCTGGAGATGGTAAAAAAAATACGACATACGATTTATGATTGGAATGTTTTTATAGTTTTACAGAAGATTATACAAGTGCATTAAAATGGTTAAACTCAAGTTGATGAAAAAGAATATAATGAGATGTTTAAAGATGAACCGATGTTAAAGGATTTTCTTTTTGGAATTTTTTTAATTATAATGATAATAATCCAGAAGAAGCGAAAAAGTATCTTTTTAAGTCATCTGTTTATGATAAAGACGGAGTATCGGAAAAATATTCTGGGAATGATTTATTTAGATGAAGGAAATCAAAAGGAAGCAAAAAAATGGCTATTGGCTTCTGCAAATAAGGGATGTCTAGGAGGCCAGTTTAATTTAGGCGATCTCTATTATCAGCTGGGAGATAAAAAAATGGCATTGGAATGGCTTCAAAAAGCCTTTTGAAACAGCAAAAAAAGAAAAAAATAGTGAGAAAATGAAGGAAATACAGGAAACTATAGAAGAAAGTTAAAAATAGTCAAAAATAATATCTTTTATCTTAGGAAAGGAAAGTTTTGATATGAGAAAATATTTGATTTTATTAGTATTAATTGCGAATTTAGGATTGGGGATTCAAAGTTTTTTTCAGCAATGACAAGACAGGAAAGAGAAAAATTTGGAAAAACAGATAAGTGAGGCTTATGATAGAGATGATCAGAAAAGAAATTATTGCCTCTAGTTACTAAATATGTGAATGAGTTTCCGAAATAATGCGGATTATTTGAATAAACTGGGAGTTTTATATGATAATTTGGATAATTATTCAGAAGCTGAAAAAAATATTATTTAAAGGCTATGGAAAGAGGAAACTATAATGCAATTTCAAATTTGGCTTATGTTTATTATGAAAAAGGAAGATTATGAGAAAGCTTTATAAAATATTATAATGAGTATCAGAAAATAGCAGATAATACTGATAATTATTTTTTTGGATTGGAGCATCTTATGAAGAATTGGAAGATTACAAAAAAATGCGAAGGAATGGTTTTTGAAAGTTACGAAATTTGAAAAAGGATGGATCTTCAGAAAATAGATTAGGATTAATTGCTGAAAAATGAAGGAAATCAAAAAGGAAGCAATAAAATGGTATCTGGCCTCAATACAAAAAGGGCAATTTGTGGGCTTATGATAATTTGGCAATTTTGTATATTGATTTGGGAGATTATGATAATGCAGAGAAAATTAGTAAAAAAAGGGATGAATTTGGCTAAAAAAATTCAGATGATGAGGATTTGAAAAAGGAATTCAATGAAACACTTGACATTATTCGAGCAAAAAGATAAATTTTTATAATTAACTAAATTTTTTTCAATAGAAGATTCATTATATTTTTTTGTAGAGATTTTGCAATTTTATGCTAATAAATATTGAAGCATAACCTTATTTTTTTAAATGAAATTGTGAGTGTATAAAAATTTTTGTGTAAATAGAACATATAAATATTTAATTTGCTAGATTTTCTATTAGTTTACACAAAAATTATAGACATCTCGAAATTGTTAATAACAGTTAATTTTTTTCAAAGATTAATAAAATAGATAGATTATATATATAATATATATTTTACAAAATTAATGATTTTTTTGCTATAATAATTTCATAAAAAAATAAAGTAAAAAAATTGAAACACTGGAGGAAATTATGTCATTATTAATTTTAGTCTTATCATTATTACTGATTATTGAAATTTTAGAAATTAAAGTCGTGCAAAGTGGAAAAATATGTTGCCTTGAAAGTTTCTAGCAGTGATTTTTATTGGATTGGTAAATGATGGAAGAGTAATGGCTAGTTTTTACTGAAAGATAATTGATAGAATCATAATAATAAAAAAACTATTTTTTTGTTTTTTTATAACTTTGAGGCGATTTATATTTAAATCGTCTTTTATTTTTTTATAAAAAAATAGGTAAAAAAATTTTGTGAGATATGTGATAAAATATATTCAAATAACTTTAAGTAATTATTTTTTTAATTTTTTTAAAGTTGGCTGATGTTTATTTATATAAAAAAATTTAGGAGAGTGAAAAATCAATGGATGGGAAAAAAAGAAGTAATAACTTGACAGAAGGAGCGGCTAGAGCGCCACATAGATCGTTATTAAAAGGATTGGGTTTCATAAATGACGAAATGGAAAAACCAATAATTGGGATTGCGAACTCATTTAATGAAATAATACCAGGGCATGTTCATTTGAAAAACTTGGTTCAATCGGTAAAAGATGGAATTAGAATGGCTGGAGGAGTTCCAATGGAATTTAATACAATTGGAATTTGTGATGGACTTGCGATGAATCACATTGGGATGAAATATTCGTTGGTTACAAGAAATATAATTGCAGATTCGATTGAAGCGGTTGCTATGGCTACTCCATTTGATGCGATTGTGTTTATGCCAAGTTGTGATAAAGTAGTGCCTGGAATGTTGATTGCTGCGGCAAGATTGAATATACCTTCAATATTTGTAAGTGGAGGAGCAATGCTTGCAGGAGTTTATAAAGGTAAAAAAATTGGATTAAGTAATGTATTTGAAGCGGTTGGAGCTTATAACACTGGGCAAATTACTAGAAAAAGAATTAAATTCTGTAGAAGAAATGGCTTGTCCGACTTGTGGATCATGTGCAGGAATGTATACTGCAAATACTATGAACTGCTTTGACAGAAGCACTTGGAATGGGACTTCCAGGAAATGGAACTGTTCCAGCTGTATTTTCAGAAAGAGCAAGACTTGCTAAAAAAGCGGGAATGCAAATTATGGAAGTTTTAAAAGCAGATTTAAGACCAAGTGATATTTTTAACAAGAGAAGCATTTGAAAAATGCGGTTGCAGTAGATATGGCACTTGGAGGATCTTCTAATACAGCGTTACATTTACCTGCGATTGCTCATGAAGCTGGAATTGACTTGACTTTAAGTGACTTTAATGAAATTGCACAAAAAACTCGTCAAATTTGTAAATTGTCACCATCAGGAGAATACTTCATTGAAGACTTGTATAGAGCTGGTGGAGTTACTGGAGTTATGAAGAGATTGCTTTGAAAAATGAAAGATTGCATGGAGATGCGAAAACTGTAGCATTGCAAAACACAAGGAGAATTGGCAAAAGATGCATTCATTAATGATGACGATGTAATCAAACCTTGGGATAAACCAGCTTACAAAAACTGGAGGAATTGCTGTGTTGAAAGGGAACTTTGGCACCAAAATGGATGTGTTGTTAAAGAAGGTGCGGTAGATCCAGAAATGTTGCAACATACAGGACCCTGCGAAAGTATTTAATAGTGAAGAAGAAGCCGTTAAAGCGATTGTTGGTGGAGAAATTGTAGCAGGAGATGTTGTAATTATTAGATATGAAGGACCAAAAGGTGGACCAGGAATGAGAGAAATGTTATCGCCAACAGCTATGATTGCAGGAATGGGTCTTGATAAAGATGTTGCGTTAATTACAGATGGAAGATTCTCTGGAGCTACGAGAGGTGCTTCGATTGGACACGTTTCGCCAGAAGTCGCTTCAGGTGGAAATATTGCGATTATTCAAAATGGAGACATTGTGGAAATTGATATTCCAAACAGATCAATTAATATTAAAATCTCTGATGAAGAAATTGAAGCTAGAAAAGCTAAATTGGAACCATTTAAACTTCAAGTAAAAGGATACTTGAAAAAATATGCTATGCATGTGTCTTCTGCAGATAGAGGAGCAATTGAAATTTTAGATTAGTAAATACCACATTACTGTTCGTCAGAAAATAAACATTAGATGGAATTTGATATTGCTAACTTTAATCGTAATTATTAGGAAAATTTCAGAGGAGAAAAAAATCAAATGGTAAAATGATAATGAAAGTAAAAATTCTAAATGTTAAATTGACACAAGAAAAAAAATAAAAATCAATAGTAAATGTTACTTATTCACAGCCAGTTAGTTATTTTTAGGAAAAAAATATAAAATTGGAAATGGATATTTTTAAAGCCTAATAGAGAGGGAAATATCCGACAGTATTATTTTGTGCCGGGAGGGTCTTTTGCACATAGCTATAAGGAAAATTATTTGCAACAAAGATTGGAAATAGCTAAAGCAGGTTATGTAGTCGCAAGTATGGAATACAGGACTATTCCTGATGGAGTTTTTCCGCAAAGTCTAGAAGATGTGAAGGCAGCAATAAGATTTTTAAAGGCTAATGCTGATGAGTATGGAATTGATAAGGGGAAAATAGCATTGATGGGTGAATCTGCTGGAGGTTATCTGGTAGCAATGGCAGGAGTTACAAGCGGAACTACGAATTTTGACAGGGGGGAGAATTTATCTGAAAATAGTGATGTGCAAGCAGTTATAGATATTTATGGTGTAACAGATTTTGGAGAAGTTGATTTTGATATTCCAGAAGATGCAGAAGAAGGCTATAGGGCGATACTTATGTCGGTAAAGTTCTGGCTAAATGATGTAAGAAATAATATTGAATCTACAAATCCAATACCTTATATTTTACAAAAAACGCCTCCATTTCTATTAATGCATGGAGATGCAGATACATTGGTTCTTCCGAATCAGACAGAAATGCTTCATAAGGCGTTGATTGAAAATGGTGTGGACTCAAAAAGATACATAGTTCCGGGAGCGGGACATTCAGATGAATATTGGTTTCAGCCTGAAGTTACAGAATTGATAATAGATTTCTTGAACGAAAAAATAAAAAATATTTAAAGTGAGACAGGGAGTGCCTAATAAATCATAAATTATTTTTATTTGATTTATTAGGTAGCTCCTTGTAAAAAACTGAAAGAAAATTAGGGAAATAAAAAAATTGGAGAAGGTGAAAAAATTGCATAAATTATATGATTTTATGGAAGCTAGAGAACGATTGGGGACAGTTATTGAAAAGACGAAATTGATTCATAGCAATATTTTTTCTGATGAATCAGGAAACGATGTCTATATTAAACCAGAAAATTTGCAAAGAACAGGTGCATTTAAAATAAGAGGTGCTTATAATAAAATTGCGAAATTGACGGAAGAAGAGAAAAAAAGGGGAGTAATTGCAGCATCGGCTGGAAATCATGCACAAGGTGTGGCACTAGCTGCTCAAAAATTAGGAATTAAGGCTGTAATCGTTATGCCTAAACATACGCCGCTTATTAAGGTTGAAGCGACTAGAAGATATGGTGCGGAAGTTATTTTAACTGGGGAAGTTTATGATGAGGCTTATGAGTATGCAAAAAAATTGCAGGAAAAAGAAGGGTACACTTTTGTGCATCCGTTTAATGACGAAGATGTAATTGAAGGGCAAGGGACTATTGCTTTAGAAGTTTTGGAGGAATTGCCTGATGCGGATATTATTTTGGTGCCAATTGGTGGAGGAGGACTTATTTCAGGAATTGCTTCAGCTGCGAAATTAAAAAATCCATTGATAAAAATAATTGGTGTTGAGCCAGAAGGTGCAGCGAGTGCATTGGAGGCTAGAAAAAGTCATCATGTGGTTGAACTTGATGAAGCAAACACAATTGCAGATGGAACAGCTGTTAAAAAAATTGGTGACATTACATTTGACTATATTGAAAAATATGTAGATGACATAGTTACTGTATCTGATTATGAGTTAATGGCGGCATTTTTGGTCTTAGTTGAGAAACATAAAATTGTTGCGGAAAATTCGGGAATTTTGGCTGTGGCAGGATTGAAAAAATTGAATGTTACAGGGAAAAAGATAATTTCAATAATAAGTGGTGGTAATATAGATGTATTAACTATTTCATCTATGATTAATAAAGGATTGGTAGCTAGAGGAAGAATTTTTACATTTGCAGTTGATTTGCCTGACAAACCAGGACAATTGGTGGCTGTATCGCAAATTCTTTCGGAACAAAATGCGAATGTAATTAGACTTGAACATAATCAGTTTAAGAATTTAGACAGATTCCATGAAGTTGAATTACAAGTTACAGTTGAAACAAATGGAGAAGAACATATTAATAAAATAACTCAAGAATTTGAGAAAAAAGGATATATAATTAGAAGATTGAATGCACAAGCAATGATTGATGATTAAAAATAAAAAATTAAGAAAAGGTGGTTGAAACAATGAGTGAAACTAAGATGATAAACGGTGGTAGAATTTTTACTAGAATCGCTACACAGATTAGGAATAACAGATATTTTTGGATATCCGGGAGGAGCGGTAATTCCAATATTTGATGAAATTTATAGTTATGACAAAATAAATTACTATTTTGCAAGACATGAGCAAGGATTGTCACATGCGGCAGATGGTTATGCGAGAGTTTCTGGAAAAGTGGGAGTTTGTCTTGCGACTTCAGGGCCTGGTGCGACAAACATGGTTACAGGAATAATGACAGCACATATGGATTCTGTACCAATGATTGCGATAACTGGACAAGTTAGATCAAATTTATTGGGAAGAGATGCTTTCCAAGAAACTGATACAGTTGGAATTACAATGCCAATTACAAAATGTAATTATTTGATTCAAAATATAAAAGAAATACCTAGAGTTGTAAAAGAGGCTTACTATATTGCGACAACAGGTAGACCAGGACCAGTTCTTATTGATATTCCAAACGATATTCAAGTTCATCAAATTCCATATGAAGAATTTGAGAGATTATTTGATGAAAAAATTGAATTGGAAGGATATTCACCAACTTATGAAGGACATCAAGGTCAAATTAAAAGAGCAATTAAATTGATAAAAGAAGCGAAAAAACCGTTGATAATTGCAGGAGCGGGAGTTTTGAAATCGAAAGCGTCGAAAGAATTGTTTGACTATGCTGAAAAGACACAAACACCTGTGGCTACGACATTACTTGGATTGGGAGCATTTCCTGAATCGCATGAATTATCTCTTGGAATGTTAGGAATGCACGGAACTGTACCAGCGAATTATGCGACAGATGAGGCAGATTTAGTAATTGCGGCTGGAATTAGATTTGATGACAGAATTGCTGGAAATCCTAATAAATTTATTGAAAATGCAAAAGTTATTCACATTGACATTGATCCAGCTGAAATTGATAAGAATAAAAGGGCTGATGTGCCAATTGTTGGGGATTTAAAACATGTATTGACTGATATTAATACTGAAATTGAGCCACAAACTCACGAGGAATGGGTTAAAAAAGTTGTTGAATGGAAAAAAGAATATCCATTAGGACATAGAGAAGTTGGAGAAGATAAATTGCTTCCACAAGAAGTTCTAAAAGCGATTGACGATATTTTGCAAGGAGACACAATTGTAGTAACTGATGTTGGTCAACATCAAATGTGGGCTGCTCAATATTTCACTTACAAAAATCCTGATTCAATCGTAACTTCAGGAGGAGCTGGAACAATGGGATTTGGACTTCCTGCGGCAATAGGAGCACAAATAGGAGCACCTGATAAAAAAGTTGTTTTAATCGTTGGAGATGGTGGTTTCCAAATGACATTGCAAGAATTAATGATGATTAAACAATACAATTTACCAGTAAAAGTTGTTATCTTGAACAATTCTTACTTGGGAATGGTTAGACAATGGCAAGAATTGTTTAAAGATAGAAGATATTCATTCGTTGATTTGGAAATAAATCCAGATTTCATCAAAATTGCAGAAGCGTATGGAATTAAAAAAATGCAAAACTTTGACAAACAAAGAAGATTTGAGAACAAAATTGAAAGATTTAATATTATCTGATGAAGGTGTGTTAATCGAATGTGTTGTTGAAAAAAAGAAGAAAAATGTATTCCCGATGATTCCAGCAGGAAAAACTGTAAGTCAAATGATCGGAAAGAAAGGTGTGTTAGAAAATGAATAGAGAGCATGAAATTTTAATAATTGCAAAAAATACTGATGGAATTGTGTCGAGAATAATGTCTTTATTCAATAGAAGAGGATATTCTGTTTTAAAAATGACAGCAGGAGTTACAAATAAACCTGGTTATGCGAGATTGACAATGACAGTAGAAGGAGACGACAAAACATTAAATCAAATTCAAAAACAAGTTTATAAAATTGTGGATGTTGTAAAAGTAAAAGTTTTCCCAGTTGAAAATGTTATCAGAAGAGAATTGATGTTAATAAAAGTGAAATCTGATCCAGAAACTAGAGCACAAATTGTTCAAGTTGCGGATATTTATAGAGGAAAAGTTTTAGATGTATCACCAACTTCATTAGTTATTGAACTTACAGGAGATGTGAAAAAATTGCGTGGATTTGTGGAAATTATGCACAATTATGGAGTTTTGGAAATTGCAAAAACTGGGGTTGTAGCGATGAGTCGTGGAGAAAAATTGTAGAATTTTAGAAATTTTGAAGTGAATTTTGGGATTTTAGGATTGAGTATCAATGAATATAAATATTGATTATTTTGTTAAAAATAGAGAAATATTGTAATAGCACAGAAAGAAGGTACAGAAAATGAGTGTGAGTCAGCATTGGGAAAAGGAAAAGTATGAAAAAAATGCACGGTTTGTTTCGGATTATGGAAAGGAACTGATTGAATGGCTGAATCCGAAAAAGGATGAATATATTTTGGATTTAGGCTGTGGAGATGGTGTATTGACTAAGGAAATTTCAAAATATGGGTGCAAAAGTTTTGGGACTAGATGGAAGTCAGAAATTTGTTGAAGCGACTAGAAAATTGGGAGTTGATGCGATACAAGGCGATGCACAGAATATGAATTTTGAAAATGAATTTGATGCAATTTTTTCCAATGCGGCACTTCATTGGATGACAAATCCTGATAAAGTTTTGGAAGGAGTTTCAAAGGCACTGAAAAAAGGTGGACGATTTGTGGTCGAAATGGGTTGCAAAGGAAATGTAGAAAAAATAGAAAATGCAATGTTTGAAGTTGCAAAAAGACATAATTTTAAAGCTGTAAAATGCTGGTTTTTTCCGACAGAAAAAGAAGAAACAGAATTACTTAATAAATATGGCTTAAAAGTGAAAAGAATGATAAGTTTTTCTCGTCCAACTTTACTTCCTACAGGGATAAAAGGATGGCTACAAACCTTTTCTGCACCTGCTTTTGTGAATATTCCGAAAGAAATGCACGAAAAATTGATTGATGAAATAGCTGAAAAAGTGGAAAAAGAGCTTGAAAAAAATGAAAATGGACAAATTATAGCTGATTATGTAAGATTGAGATTTGAAGCTGTGAAGGAATAGTAAATTTTTGTTTTTAAAGTGAACTTTTTTTAGAGTGAATATTTTGAAAGAAATTTTTAAATTTGATAAATTGAGATATAGAAAATAAAAGAGTGAAACAAGAAAATTAATTTACAAGGAGAATAAGACAATGAAAAAGCATATTAAAATATTCGATACAACACTAAGAGATGGAGAACAAACACCAAGAGTTAATCTTAATGCTGAAGAAAAAAATTAAGAATTGCAAAAACAATTGGAAAGTTTGGGAGTGGATATAATTGAAGCTGGATTTGCTGTGGCATCGCCTGGAGATTTTGAAGCTGTAAAAATGATTGCTGAAAATGTAAAAAATTCAACAGTTTGTAGTTTGTCAAGAGCTGTGAAAAAAGATATTGAAGCAGCAGGGGAGGCTCTAAAAAGGTGCGGCAAAAACCTAGAATTCATACATTTATTGCAACTTCGCCTATTCACAGAGAGTTTAAGTTGAAAAATGACAAAAAGAGCAAATTCTTGAAAGAGTAAAAAGAAATGGTGGAACTTGCAAAATCATTTGTTGATGATGTTGAATTTTCTTCAGAAGATGCGACTAGAACAGAGAAAAGAATTTTTGGTAGAGGTGTATGAAACAGCTATAAAAGCTGGAGCTACTACATTAAATGTGCCTGATACTGTGGGTTACAGAACTCCAAATGAAATGTTTGAATTGATAAGTTATTTGAAAAAAAATGTAAAAGGAATTGAAAATGTGGATATTTCTGTGCATTGTCATGATGACTTGGGACTTTCTGTAGCAAATTCAGTTGCGGCAATTCAAGCTGGAGCAACTCAAATTGAATGTACAATTAACGGACTTGGAGAAAGAGCCGGAAATACTTCACTTGAAGAAATTGCAATGATTTTGAAAACAAGAAAAGATTTATTTGAAGAATACTACACAAACATTGATTCAAAGCAAATTTATCCAACAAGTAAATTAGTAAGCCTTTTGACAGGAGTTGCAACACAGCCAAATAAAGCAATCGTTGGAGCGAATGCCTTCGCACACGAATCAGGAATTCATCAACACGGAGTTTTAGCAAATCCTGAAACTTACGAAATTATGAGTCCTGAATCTGTTGGAAGAAATCCAGACAGCTTGGTACTTGGAAAACATTCAGGAAAACACGCTTTTATACAAAAGTTGGAATCTTTTAGGATTTGACCATGTTGGAAGTGACAGAGTGGAAGAATTATTTGTACAATTTAAAAAAATTGGCAGACAAGAAAAAAATATGTTTTTAGATGAAGATATTATCGCATTAGTTGCTGGAGATGCGGCAAAAAAATCGAAGGAAGAATCAAATTGACTCACTTTGAAATTTCAAGACAAGAAGGTAAAAAAACCAAAAAGCTACAGTTACAATCGACTTGGATGGAGAAAAAAATTGGTTAAAGAAGCTCTTGGAGATGGACCAGTTGATGCAGCTTACAATGCAGTAAACTTTAGCAGTGAGTGACACTTTTGTCTTAGAAGAATACAAATTGGAAGCAATTACAGGGGATACGGATGCACAAGCACAAGTTGTTGTTGTAATTGAAAAAGATGGGAAACAGATTTATCGGTAGAGGACAAAAGTACAGATGTGGTTGAGGCTAGTATAAAGGCTTATATTAATGGGATAAATAGACTTTATAATAAGTAATTTTTAAAAAGGGAGGGATTTTTGATGGAAATATCAAATAATTACATTAATGAAATAAAGAAAATACTTAAAAAAATGCTAGACAAAAAGCATATACCGCTGTAAATTCGGCGATGGTGGAAGCATATTGGGAAATTGGAAGAAGAAAGAATTGTAGAAGAAGAGCAGAACGGAAAAAGAAAGAGCTTTGAATATGGTAAAGAAATTGTTGAAAAATTTATCAAAGGAATTGACAGAAGAATTTGGAAAAAGGATTTAGTAGAAGAACATTATGGGAAATGCGGAAATTGTATGTATATTTCTCGGATTATGAAAAAGTGCGAACACTGTTCGCACAATTGATAAAAGTAATTGGACTTGATTTTTTTCAATGTCTGAGTTATTTGTCAGTTCTGAAAACCAAAGGGCTGATTATCCAAGATATTTTTAGGATGTTGGAGAAAAAAATTGAAGAAATTACAAAAAAATCATTATCGAGAAAAAGTAAAAATTTTTCTAAAAAAATTGGTATAAGCAAAAAAATGAAAAATATCAAAATTACATGAGTATATCAAAAAAATTGCCGAAGAGATTTTTCTACATAAATTATCAAAAAAAATTGTCTGAAACGTATAATGCTGTGGTTATTGAGGATTTGAATATGAAAGGGATGAGTCAGGCATTAAATTTTGGTAAAAGTGTAGGAGATAATGGATGGGGAATGTTTTTGAGAATGCTTGAGTATAAACTGATGTTTTTAGGGAAACAATTTTTGAAGATAGATAAGTGGTTTCCGTCATCGAAAACTTGTAGTAGATGTGGAAATGTTAAAGATGAACTGAGATTATCAGAAAGAAGTTATAAATGTGAGTGCTGTGGGATTGAAATTGATAGAGATTACAATGCGGCACTGAATATAAAAAACATTGGAAAATTGATGTTGGAATATTAGGAAAATAAAAAAAACAGGTCAGGGGCTGTCCGAAGAGCTTGGTAAATATATTTGGCTAACAAAAGCAGATACTTCCCAAGAAGCTCCCGCTTCTGAAAGCGGTAGTAGTTCACGAGTTTCTGATGAGAAGGCCAGAATATTTTATTTGACGGAAGCAGCAGAAAATATGTGGTCTGTAAGAACATTAGATCGAAATATATCTACACTTTACTATGATCGTATTGTTGCAAGTATTGATAAAAAGACAGTTGAAGATGAAATGAAAGATAAGACAAAAAAACTACAAGCAGAAGATTTTGTAAAAAATCCAGTAGTTTTGGAGTTTCTAGATTTACCAACAAATATGTCTTATACAGAAAATGAATTAGAAAAAGCACTAACAGATGATATTCAAAAAGTTTATGATGGAACTTGGAAAAGGTTTTTGCATTTGTGGAAAGGCAACAGCATATTCGTACAGAAAATTCAGATTTTTTTATATTGATTTGGTATTTTATAACTATATTTTTGAAATGTTTTTGTTATAGTGGAATTAAAAAAACTGAAAAAAATTAACACATCAGGATATTGGACAACTTGATATGTATGTAAGAATGTATGATGACTTAAAAAAACAGGAAAAATGATAATCCAACAATAGGACTTCTTCTTTGTACGGAAACAGACGGAACTATTATAAAGTATTCGGTTTTGAATGATAATAAAAAAACCTCTTTGCAAGTAAATATGTAAATTATTTGCCTAGTGAAGAGGAATTAATAAATGAAATAGAAAGGCAGAAGACATTGTTTGAAAGTAGAAATAATAATGAAGTGGAATATTAATTAGAAAAATTGATTACGGAGAGAAGGAAATTTAAAAATGAAAAACAATAATTTTTTTCACACCCATGGAATGGAAGTTTTCAATAAAGCAATTTTTAGATAAAGTAGTGGAAAAAGTTTGGAAGAAACAAAAGAAAAAAATATACGATTATAGATTTGAATAAAGATGGATTCAATCCTGTGATGACTGAAAAAGATTTGGAATTGTATTCGCAAGGAAAAAGTGCTGATCCTTTAATTCTGAAATATCAGGAAATTTTGAAAAATACAGATGAGCTAATATTGATTTTTTTCCGATTTGGTGGATGTCGTTACCTGCGATATTAAAAAGGATTTTTTTGGATAAAGTTATGTTGAGAGGATTTGCTTATGAAAGTGGGAAATATGGAATAAAAGGACTTTTACCAATAAAATTGGCTAAAATGATTACAACGGCTGAAGCACCAAAGTTTTTTTATTAAATATAATGGGATTTGGAATGACGATGAGAAAGGGCAAATCTTGGTGGAGTCGGAATAAAAAACACAAAATGGATTCATTATAGTTTAAGAGCAAAAGGAAAAGATGAAGACAGGAAGAAATTTCTTGAAAAAGTTGGGAAATTTGTGAGTGAATAGAAATTGGATTAGCATTTATTTTATTTAGAAGGAGAAAAAATGAAGGCAAAAAGTTGGATTATTAAATTTCTATTGATTTTTGCGGGATTAATTGTGATATTTTTAATTTATGCTCATTATGAGTACAGGCATATTAAAAATTAGGACAATTGAGGTAAAGTCAAAAGATATTCCAAAAAGAATTTGATGGGAAAAAGAGTGCTATTTGTAGCAGATTTTTCAGTATGATACGATGACACGGTTTAATAGAAAACAGCAGAAAAAGGCAATTGAATTGATTAATGCACAAAAAAAGGATATGATTCTTTTTAGGTGGAGATTATGCGACTTGGGAGAAAAAAATATTCCTAGATTTTTATGAAGATGCTAAAAATATTAAAAATTCCTGAACTTGGAGTGTATGCGATTTATGGAAATCATGAGTATCCAGGTGAAAAGGAAACTGCTGAAAAATATGAAAAAAACTTGGCTTTAATCTGCTTACAAATGAAAATAGAAAAGTAATGATAAATAATGAGAAAATATACATCGCTGGAGTGACTGACTTGTGGCATGGAAATCCAGATGCGAAAAAAGCTCTTGAAGGTACGAAAAAAGAAGACTTTGTGTTATTTTTAACTCATAATCCTGAATATTTTGAGCAAATGTCGGAAGCTGAAAAGGAAAAGACTGATATGATTTTAGCAGGGCATACTCACGCTGGACAGGTTACTTTTTTTGGAAAAAAATTATTATGTCGGCAGTTAAGGATAAGAAAAAAATATGGCTACGGAATGAAAAGAGTACGGCGGACATAAAATTTATATTACTTCTGGAGTTGGTGGTGCTTTTCTTGAGATGTTTATTCGATTTTTTGCACAGCCTGAGATTGTGATTTTTGAGTTGAAGAGAATTAATTAAAATTTGGAAGTGGTGCGATATGGAAGATAAAGAATTAAAGAAGTTAGCGAAAAGATATTTTTGAAAAAAATTAAAAAAAGTATTATGAAATAGCAAAAAGAAATGATTGTTGCAAATGCTTCAGTCAATTCTTCAAAAGAAATAAAAATAACAGATAGCAAAATTGAAGGGATTCCGTATATTCCAATAGGGAGAAAAATTCCAACAAATTCAAAAAGGACAACAATTTATGTTTCTTGCACAGATAAATTGTGAGGATTTAAAAGGGGTTAGAAGATTTTTCCAAAAGAAGGAATTTTTGCAATTTTGGGTTTTGGGAGATGACTTGATGGGATTAGATTTTGATAACAGTACAAATCGGAATGGTTTTGATGTAATTTATTATGAAAAAAATTGAAGATTACTATTCGGAAGCTGAATTTAACAAAAATGTATAATCCTTACAGATATGACCCTGCATGGGACTTTTTTTGATAGCACATCATCCTTGCAAAATGGAATTTTTCTTTAGGAAAACAAAAAGAGAATTTAGATTATGATTTTTTTAGATATTTTTATTTGAAAAAGTATGGGAAGAAGAAAAATTTTAAATTTGATGAAAAAGATAAATTATCTGAAGAAGTGGAAGAAATTTATGGATATGAATTTTATGAAGAAAATATTGGTACAAAATGTAATGGATTTCCATTTTTCACACAATCTGAACCAAGAAAAGGCGAGGAAATGAATGAATACGATACTTTGTTATTTCAAATTAATAGTGGAAAAGAAATAATGATTGGAGATTGTGGAGTGATGAATTTCTTTTATTAATCGTGAAAAATTGAAAAAAATAGGGACTTTTTCAGATGTTTTTCTACAATTGGGATTGTTATTGATTTTTATTGAGTAGACAGGAAAATAGAAAGTTGGGAAAATGGATATAAAAACTATAAATTTTGAGTATTTTTTAGATTTATCAGTGAGAATGACGCATCACTCGAATGCTATCGAAGGAAATACATTGACACTAAATGAAACTGCTACAATTATTTTAGATAGTACGCTACCTGGAGGTAAGAGTATTCGTGAGGTTTTTGAAGTTTTGAATCACAAAAAGGCAATTGACTATATGTTGACTGAACTTGCGAATGACCAAAAAAATTGGATATTTATGTGATTAAAAAAATATAAATAAGGAAATTTTTAGACAGGTTGAATGATAATGCTGGAAATTTTAAAAATAGCAGTAATGCAATAATTGGTGCAGATTTTGAAACTTCTACACCAAGTCAAGCACCTGTTCTTACAAAAAATTGGATTGAAAACTTGAATTATCGGTTGAAATTGTGTAAAAATGATGATGAAAAGTTGTCAGAAATATTAAATTCTCATATAGAATTTGAGAGAATTCATCCTTTTAGCGATGGAAATGGGAGAACAGGAAGGTTGATTATGCTGTATTTGTGTTTTTCAGGAAAAATATAAGTCCGTTTGTGATTGAAAAAAATGATAGAGCTTTTGTATATGAACTATTTAAGGAGCAAAATGCAGATATTATTTTTGATAAAGTGAAGGAATTGCAAGAATTTGAAAAAGAAACGAATGGAACAATTTTTAAATAGGTTAATAAATTAAAAAAATATAAATAAAAAAAATTTGGAGAGAAAAATCGGAGGAGAAAAAAATGTCAGAAATTAAAAAAATGAAGTGAAAAACCAAAAAAACTTTGTTTGATAAAGTTTGGGAAAAAAACATGTGATTACAGGGAGAACCTGGGAAGCACAACTTTTGTATATTGATTTGCACTTGATTCATGAAGTTACTTCGCCACAAGCGTTTTCAGGATTGAGAATCGCAGGAAGAAAGGTTAGAAGACCTGACTTGACATTTGGAACAATGGATCACAATACACCAACAATTATGGCTGATAGAATGAATATTAAAGATAAAGTTTCAAAGGCACAGTTGGATGCGTTGTCGGCTAACTGTAAAGAATTTGGAATTGAATTGGTTGATATGTTTAATGAAATAATGGGATTGTGCATATGGTTGGACCTGAACAAGGGTTGACACAGCCTGGAAAAACTGTAGTTTGTGGAGATAGCCATACTGCGACTCATGGAGCTTTTGGAGCTTTGGCATTTGGAATTGGAACAAGTGAAGTGGAACATGTTTTGGCGACACAGACAATTTGGCAAAAGAAACCAAAAACAATGGGAATTGAAATAACTGGTGAATTGCAAAAAGGTGTTTATGCGAAGGATATAATCTTGCATATTATTAAAACTTACGGAATTGGGCTAGGAAATGGATATGCATTTGAATTCTTTGGAGATACAATTAGAAATATGTCAATGGAAGGAAGAATGACAATTTGTAACATGGCAATTGAAGGAGGAGGGAAATCAGGAATTATTGCACCTGACGAAACTACTTTTGAATATGTAAGAGGAAGAAGATTTGCACCAAAAGGCGAAGAATTTGACAAAAAAGTGGCTGAATGGAAGGAATTGTATACAGATTCTGTAGATGCTTTTGACAAATACATAAAAGTTGATGTTTCGAACCTTGAACCGCAAGTAACTTGGGGAACAAACCCTGAAATGGGAATTGGAATAAGTGAAAGATTCCCTGAAATTAAAGATGTAAACTATGAAAGAGCATACAACTACATGGGACTTACACCAGGAGGATCACCTTACGATATTCCATTAAAACATGTATTTATCGGATCTTGCACAAATGGAAGATTAGCCGACTTAGAAATTGCAGCAAAAATTGTAAAAGGAAAAAAAGTTGCTCCAAACATTACAGCAGTAGTCGTTCCAGGATCACAACTTGTTAAAAAAGCAGCTGAAGAAAAACGGAATTGCACAAAATATTCAAAGACGCAGGATTTGAGTGGAGAGAAGCTGGATGTTCAACTTGTTTAGGAATGAACCCAGACTTAATCCCAAGCGGAGAACACTGTGCATCAACTTCAAACAGAAACTTTGAAGGAAGACAAGGAAAAGGAGCAAGAACCCACTTAGTAAGTCCAGCAATGGCAGCAGCAGCGGCAATTTATGGAAAATTTGTGGATGTTAGAGAATTGGATGAAGTGAAATAAAAAAATTTTTTTGAACTTTTTAAAATAAAAAAATGCAAGATAAGGAGAATAAAATATGAAACCATTTACAAAATATGAAGGAACAATCGTTCCAATAATGAATAACAACATAGATACAGATCAATTAATTCCAAAAACAATATTTAAAAAGTGTTGAAAAAAACAGGATTTGGAAAACATGTTTTCGATGAATGGAGATACAACGAAGACGGATCTGACAATATGGATTTTTAATTTGAATAAGCCAGAATACAAAAAAATGGAACAATTTTGATTACTGGAGAAAAATTTTGGTTGTGGATCGAGTAGAGAACACGCTGCTTGGGCATTACAAGATTATGGAATTCATGTAATCGTGGCTGGAGGATACTCAGGAATTTTCTACATGAACTGGTTAAATAACGGACATTTGCCAATAACATTGCCAGAAGCAGATAGAATCGAATTATCAAAATTGCTTGGAGATGCGAAAGTTACAGTTGACTTTGGAAAAATAACAAATTGATTGCAAATGGGAAAGAATATGTTTTTGAGTTGGAAGAAAGTTGGAAACAAAGATTACTTAAAGGATTGGATTCGATTGGGTTGACTTTACAGCATGAAGATGAAATTAGAAAATATGAGGAAAGTCATAAGTAGTCGATAAAGATTGTGAGAATCTTAATTCTGATGGAAAAATAGAAGAATTTTTTTATGAATTAAAGAATAAATGTGTTTGAGAACTGTAAAATAATAGAAAAAAATTTGGAAAAAGAAAATGTGATTTTTTTGTAAAATTTGTTGAATTAAATATTTTTGGGTTTTCAGGGCACATTTTTTTAAAGAATTAATTTTTTTGAATAAAAAAAATAAATAATATGAAAAAGAAGGAGAATTTAAATTTGAAAAATAAAAATTTTAAAAGAGATAAATGTTAAGGAAATAATGAAGGAAATTAAAAAAATCCAAAAAGAAAATAGACGATTCAAAGTTTTTTTGGAATGGTAAAAAAATTGAAGTAGATTTAGAATATTACGATTTTTGAGAAAGAAATTGATGAAATTAAAGAAAAAAATTGGAAAAATTTGAAAACATTGGTTGAGAATGCTGAAGAGTGGGATAAGAAGATAAAAGATGCGGCAGGAGAATATATTCTTGAAGATGCTCAATCTTGGTGGGAACCGTCGTCAGATTATGAAGATGAAGATATGCCTGGTTTAATTGAAGATCTGACTGAAATAGTTGGAAAAGAAGAAGCCGAAAAAAATGGGAAATGATGAAGAATTGTCACTAGAAGCATTTAAAAAAATTGATTTATGTAAATTCTATAACATTAAATGAAGATGGCAATTTTAATGTTTCGTTATTTGATATAGATGAATTAATATTTAGCGGACATATAATGTTTGTATACGGAAATATAAATGGAGAATTTTCAGGTGGAGATTTTTGCAGGATAAATTTTTTAATAAAAAAATTGATTTTTACACCATTTAGTAATATAATTACATTGTATAACAAAAGTATTACAAAGGAGTGGTAAAAATGGCTACAGTAACAGCTAGAGTTGATGAAAATGTGAAAAAGGAAGCGGAAACTTTGTTTAAGAAAATGGGGCTTAATATGAGTACTGCTATGAATTTATTTTTGAAGAAGTGTATTTTGGAGCAGGGGATTCCGTTTGAGTTGAAAGTTCCTAATAAAGAAACTAGAAAGGTTTTGGATGAAGTTGAAAAAGGTGTTGGATTAAGCAAAACTTTTGATAGCATAGATGATTTGATGGAAGATTTAGAAAATGATGAGAAAACACCAAATAAAGAAACTTTAAAGGCAATGCAGGAAACTGATGATATTTTGAGTGGTAAAATTGAAAGAAAAGGGTATAATAGTGCTGAAGAATTATTTGAGGATTTAGGGGTTTAGTGGATGAAATTGACAATAAAGACGACCAAAAGGTTTTGATAAGGACTTGAAAAAAACTAAAGAAAAGAAAATATGATTTGAAGTTGTTAGCAAAGATTATTAATAAATTATCTGATAGTGAAATTTTGCCTGAAAAAAATATAGAGATCATTGTCTTACTGGCGATTATAAAGGATTTAGAGAATGTCGTATTCAGATTGACTGGATTTTTGATTTATAAAATTGAAAAGAAATATTTTGGTTTTTGACATTGTTGAGAACAGGGACACATTCGGATTTGTTTTAAGTTGGAGGAATTTTTATGAAAAAAATTATTTTATTTTTGTCAGTTATTATTTTTTTGATAAATTTATTTTTCTCAAGATGGAAATATCAAAAAAATTTAACGGTTTAAAAAGAAACATCTTTGGATATTCAATGGCAGATTTTGATTTTCAAGGATATTATAAAAAAATTAAAGAATTTGAAGAAAAAAATTGAAAATGGCGATGTAAAAAGCAATGAACAATTTAGCAAATTTTTTTATGCCAGAAATGACCAAATTGAACAAAGTCTGAAAATTATTATAAAATGGCAATCCAAAAATGGTTCTAAAAAAAGCTGAGAAAAAAATTTGAAGATTTTTGGAAAAAAATTTCCACTTATGAGTGATCCGATGGTTATGGATGATTTGGCTTGGGATATTCCAATGGAAGATGCTAAAGGTGAGATAAAAAAATTGCAATTAGAGGATTTAAAGAAAATGGTAAAGATTTAAATGAGTATGAACGAAATAGAATGAAAGGTATTGTTAGAAAAAAATTTGGAATAAACTTTATGAAAGTGCAGATTTAGAATTTATTGGATATAATGATAGTGCAGAAAAATAAAAAAATTATCATTTGAAAGGGCTAAAAGACTTGCAGAGTTATTTCGTGAAAGTGGATTGAAAGATGAAATGCGAATTGTAAAGGTTTTTGGGAAAAAGGGTCAAAAAAATCCGTGGATAGTAATGATACAATAGCAGAAAGATATAATAATAGAAGAGTTGAAATTATTGTAAAAAAATGTAGTTAAAAAAATTTTGATTTAAATTTGCTTAATGAACTAAAAAAATCAATTGGAAGATGAGTAATTTTTCTTATATTTTAAAAAAAATTTTTTTGCCTGATTGGCTCTTAATTTATAAAATTGAAAAAAATATTTTTGGTTTTGACATTGTCGAGAACGGGGACGCATTCGGATTTGTTTTTAAGTTGGAGGAATTTGATGAAAAAAAATTATTATTTTTTTGTATATTTACAGTTGTGAGTATCTCTTTTTCAATGTTAGGAGGACCTTGTAGTACGACAGAGAAAAAAATGTGTTTTAAGAGGTTTTAAAGTTGATGGAAAAAAATAATAAACGAGAATGAAATATCAGAACTTAAAGAAATTGTAAATATATTAAATGAATTTGGAGAAGGTGGAACTGTAGATTTTTATAGGGCACACTGATTCAACTGGGACAAAAAAATATAATCAAAAAAATTATCGTTGATAAGAGTCTAGAAATGTTGCTAGATTATTTAGAGAATTTGGTTTTAAAAGATGCTATTTCAATTGGAGAAATAAGCGGTAAAGGAGAAGAAGATCCAGTTGATTTAAAATGAAACAGATCAAGGAAAAATATAGTAACAGAAGAGTAGAGATTTTTATTTAATAATTTAAAATGGAAAAAAATTTGAATAAAAAAAGTTAAAAAAAGATAATATAAAAAAAATTTAGAAAGGAAGTAAAAAAATGAACTACAAAAATTGCATTATTAAAAGGGGACGGAATTGGTCCAGAAATCGTTGATGAAGCGGTAAAAGTTTTGAATAAAAATTGGAGAAAAAAATTTGGGCATAAATTTGAGTATACGCAAGGATATTTGGGAGGAGAATCTATTGATAAATATGGGATTCCTTATTCTGAAGAAACTGCGAAAATTTGTAAAGAGAGTGACTCGATTTTGTTAGGATCAGTTGGAGGGCCTAAATGGGATAATGTTGAGCCTGATAAAAGACCTGAAAAAGGGCTTCTTGCGATAAGAAAAGACTTGGGAGTTTACACAAATTTAAGACCAGCGGTTTTGTTTAAACAATTAAAAAGTGCTAGTCCATTGAAGGATGAAATAATTGGAGAAGGGCTAGATGTAATGATAGTTAGAGAGCTTACAGGAGGAATTTATTTTGGACCTAGAGAATATTCTGATGAAAAAGCTGTCGACACATTGCCATATACAAAAAGAGAAATTGAAAGAATCGCAAAAAAAGCATTTGAAATTGCAAAATTAAGAGGGAAAAAAATTACAAGTGTGGATAAACACAATGTTTTAGATACTTCAAAATTGTGGAGAAAAACAGTAAATGAACTTGCAAAAGATTATCCAGAAGTGGAAGTTTCACACATGTATGTGGATAACGCTGCAATGCAATTAATTGCAAATCCAAGACAATTTGATGTAATTTTGACAGACAATATGTTTGGAGATATTTTATCAGATGAAGCTTCAATGCTTACAGGTTCTTTAGGAATGTTGCCATCAGCAAGTTTAGGAGACGGAAAAGTTGGACTTTATGAACCAAGCCACGGTTCAGCACCAGACATCGCAGGACAAAACATCGCAAACCCAATTGCAACAATTTTATCAGCAGCAATGATGTTAAGATACGCATTTAACTTGACAAAAGAAGCAGATGCAGTTGAAAAAGCAATCGAAGAAGTGCTAGAAGATGGATTCAGAACAGCTGATATTTATACTGATGGAATGAAAAAAAGTTGGAACGGCTGAAATGGGAACTGAAATTGCTAATAGAATATAATTTACTTTTTTTAAATTTTTAGAATTATACTCAAATTTATTTTTAAATTAAACAGCCAAAAAAATTATATGAATTTAGGAATTGACTAAAATAGTCATAGTTTTTTTGAGTTCAGTTTTTAAAAGCAGTTTTACTATAGAATTGTTGATAATAATATAAATTTTTGAATTTAATATTAGTAAAGTAAAACAAAGAGTCTTGATTTTTTTGTGTAATTAAAAGATTTCGATTACTAAATAAGAGTTATTAAGGAAAAGTAAAAAAAGGAGGGGTTAGCATGAAAAAAAGTATGCCAATCGGAATTTCAGATTTTTAAAAAAATCATCAAAGAAAATTATTATTATTTTGATAAAACAAATTTAATTGAAAAAAAATTTTAACAGATAATTCAGAAGTCAAATTATTCACTCGTCCAAGAAGATTTGGGAAAACACTAAATATGTCAATGTTAAAAATATTTTTTTGATATTAAAGAAAAAAAGATGAAAATCGAGAATTATTCAAAAATTTGAAAATTTCTAAAAAGTAAATTTTTTTGAAAAGCAAGGATCAGCTCCTGTTATCTCGATTTCATTTAGGAATTATTCTGAAAAAGAATTGGGAAAATGGATTTAAAACGATAAAAAAACGGCGATTGCTGATATTTATGCTGAATTTAAATTTTTGATGGATAAGTTAGATAAAAAGAGTTAAAGAAATTTGAGAATATTTGGTTGGAAACGGATGAAGGGGATTGGAAAAAAATTCCTTATTAATGTTGACTAAGTATTTGTATGAATATTATGGACAGAAGGTAATAGTTTTAATAGATGAATACGATCATCCAATAATTGATTCTTATGTTAAAGGTTATTATAATGATGCAATAGATTTTTTTAAAAGTTTTTTTATGGTACGGTTTTGAAGGATAATAATTACTTGGAAATGGGAATTATGACAGGAATTTTTGCGTGTTGCAAAAAGAAAAATATTTTTTTCAGGATTGAATAATTTAGAAGTTCATACGATTTTTAGATAATGAATTTACAGAATATTTTTGGAATTACAGAAGAGGAAGTTAATCAAGTCTGTAAAAGATTTTGGTTTGGAATATGAGTTAGAAGATGTTCAAAAAAATGGTACAACGGATATTTATTTGGCGATAGAAAAGTCTATAATCCATGGTCTATCGTAAATTTCTTGAAGCGAAAAAAAATAAAGCCATATTGGGTAAATACTAGTGGGAATGAACTTATAAAATTATATTTGAGAAAAATTGAAAAATGAAATTTTTTTGATGATTTTTTTCACAACTTTTAAATAAAAAAAGAGTATTTCCAAAAAGAATAAATGATAATATGATTTTTTTGAAAAATTTAGAAGCAAATTTTTAGTAAAAAAATATGGAATTTATTTTTTTCATAGCGGATATTTAACTTTAGTCTGAAGAGTATGACGAAAATAGAAATGATGTAAGTTTAAAAAAATTCCAAACGAAGAAATTTTTGAGAATGTTTTTCTGAAATGTTTATTGATTTATATTTTGAAAATTATGATATATTTTTAGAAGTGACAGAAGCATTAAAAAAAGGAGACGCTGAAAGATTTAAGAGAGAATTAAATAAGATTTTATTGGAAAAATGTTGGAATATTTGATGTAGGTGGAATTTACAAGGAACAATTTTATCACGGATTTATGTTGGGATTAGTTATAATGCTAAAAAAATGAATATGAAATTTCTTCCAATAATTTTTGCTGGAAAAAGGCAGATATGATTTACTTTTTGAAGCCAAAAAAATCTTGAAAAAAAGAAAAAGAAGGAATTATTTTAGAATTGAAAATTGTAAATTCTTCTCAAAAAAATTGAATGAAAATGAAATTCAAAAAGAGTTAGAAAAAGAATGTGATATTGCATTAAAAACAAATTGAGGAAAAAGAAATATTCTTCAGTACTAAAAAAATGCTGGAATTGATAATATTTTGAAAAATTGGATTGGCGTTTTTTTGGAAAAAGAAGTAGAAGTTAAATTTGAAAAAGGAAAAAAATAATTTTTTTATAAATAATAGAAAAAAAGAAAAGGATGGTTTTTTTATGGAAGAAATTTTTACATTACGAAAAACATAACTTTCAGACGAGAAGGAAGAGAAATTTTTAAAAAGGTGTCGACTGGCACATAAATAAAGGAGAAAAACTGGGCTTTGTTAGGATTAAATGGTTCTGGGAAATCTACCCTTTTGGGAATGATTCCAGCCTACACTTTTTCCAACTTCAGGAGAAGTGCGAGTTTTTCAGGGCATAAATTTGGAAATTATGCTTGGACAAAAAAATTCGAGATAGAGTTGGTTTTGTGAGTTCTACTTTGAATAATTTTTTTGAGTACTTTAAATTCACAAAAAAATTGAAGGATATTGTAATTTCTGGGAAATTTAATTCGATTGGAATTTATCAGGAAGTGACGGATGAAGATAGGAAAAAAAGCTGAAAAAAATAATTGAAGATTTTGGGATAACTTACATTAAAGATAAATATTTTTGCAACATTGTCACAAGGTGAGCAAAGACGGACATTACTTGCACGGGCATTTATGAATGAGCCAGATTTATTGATTTTTAGACGAACCTTGTTCAGGATTGGATGTAAAATCTCGAGAATATTTATTGTCTGTTTTTGGAAAAAAAATTCTAAAAAAATGAAAATGCGATTCCATTTATTTATGTGACACATCAAATCGAGGAAGTGATTCCAGCGATAACTCATGTGACACTTTTTAAAGGATGGTAAAGTTTTTTTGCAAAAAGGTATAAAAAAAGACATTTTTGATAGATGAAGTTTTATCGGAAATGTTTGAGATGCCAGTAAAAAGTTGTTTGGGAAAATGATAGACCTTGGTTGATTGTGAAGTAAATTCAGTAATCACTTAGAAGGAGTTGATTTATTTAGATGGATAAAAAGCAGAAAAATTTATGGCAGTAATTTTTAGCATTACTCGCAGCTATTTTTTTATGCAATAAATACACCATTTTCTAAAAATACTTTTGAATAAGATTTCGCCTACATTTATGGCATCTTTTCTATATCTAGGAGCAGGAATTGGTGTAGGTATTATGTACTTATTTCATAGAAAAGATGAGGAAAAGCATGAAAAATTAACTAAGTCAGATCTTCCATATACTATTGGAATGATTGTTCTTGATATTGCGGCACCTATATTCCTGATGATTGGTATAAATATTGGTTCAAACTTCAAATGCTTCATTGCTTGGTAATTTTGAAATTGTAGCAACAACCCTTATTGCTCTTCTAGTATTTAAGGAAAAAGTAACATCAAAGTTATGGATTGCTATTGGTTTTATTACAATATCAAGTATAGTTCTTTCATTTGAAGGAGCTGAAAGTTTCAAATTTTCTTTAGGTTCATTATTTGTAATATTAGCAACTTGTTGTTGGGGACTTGAAAATAATTGTACTAGAAAACTTTCAGATAAAAGTACTTATGAGATTGTTACTTTAAAAAGGATTTTTTTCTGGTGGTGGTTCATTTATAGTTGCTCTTATTTTTAGGAGAAAGTATTCCTGAAATTAGATATATATCAATTGCTTTGTTACTTGGATTTGTAGCATATGGACTCAGTATTTTTATGTATATCAGAGCACAAAGGGATTTAGGTGCTGCAAAAACTAGTGCATATTATGCTGTAGCTCCATTTGTAGGTACTTTCTTAGCGTTTGTAGTAAATGGAGAAAAAAACTTACTTTGCTGTACTTTTGTTGGACTTATTTTTATGTTAATTGGAAGTGCATTTGTTGTATATGATACAATGGTTAAATATCATAGTCATAGCCATTCACACATAATAGTTCATACACATGATGGGACAACACATACGCATGTTATTACTCATGAGCATGGTCATAGTCATTTTATATCAGAAGAAAGACACGAGCATAATCATGAAGACTACATGAATAGTGAAGAACATAAATTGTTACATAAAAAGGATAAAAAAATTAAAAAAATATAAAATATATTAATACCTAAAAAAAATATTTGCAAATATTTTTTTAAAAAAAGTGTATAATATATACATACAAAATTTAGGAGGATTATAAAAATGGCAGGAAACATTTTAGGAACAACAGTTTATTATGACGCTGATTGCGATTTAAGTAAATTGGAAGGTAAAAAAATTACAGTTTTAGGGTATGGATCTCAAGGACATGCTCATTCATTAAACTTAAAAGAAGGTGGATTTGATGTAACTGTTGGACTTAGAAAAGGTTCTAAATCTTGGGATGCAGCTACAGAAGCTGGATTTACAGTAAAAGAAACTGCAGATGCTGTAAAAGGTGCAGATATAGTTATGATCTTAATTCCAGATGAATTACAAGCAGAAGTTTATGCAAAAGACATCGCACCAAACTTAAAAGAAGGAGCATATATTGCATTTGGACATGGATTTAACATTCACTTTAAAAAAATAGTTCCAAGAGAAGATATAAGTGTATTCATGGTTGCACCTAAAGGACCTGGACACTTAGTAAGAAGAACTTTCCAAGAAGGAAGTGGAGTACCTTGTTTAGTAGCTGTAGAAAAAGATCCAGCAGGAGATGCTATGGAAGTTGCTAAAGCTTGGGCATCAGCAATTGGTGGAGGAAGAAGTGGAATTCTTGAAACTACATTCAGACAAGAAACAGAAACTGACTTATTCGGAGAACAAGTAGTATTATGTGGTGGAGTTGTAGAACTTATGAAAGTTGGATTTGAAGTATTGACAGAAGCTGGATATGACCCAGTAAATGCTTACTTTGAATGTATTCACGAAATGAAACTTATCGTAGACTTAATTTACGAAGGTGGACTTGCAACAATGAGAAATTCAATTTCAAATACAGACTGAATACGGAGACTACTTAACTGGACCAAAAAAATTATTACGCCTGAAACTAAAGAAGTTTATGAGAGGTGTTTTTAAAAGATATTCAATCAGGAAAAATTTGCTGATGACTTCTTAGCTGACTACAAAGCAGGACAACCATTCTTAAAAAGAAAAAAAAGACAAGAATTTGCTAATCACGGCGTAGAAAAAGTTGGAGCAGAATTAAGAAAAACTTATGCCTTGGATTAAAAAAAGTAAAATCACTTTAAAAACCTTTAAAAAAATAAATATTTTTAAGTAATTTATAAAATGGCAAAATCAGTAAAATATCAGTAAATCACAAAAACACTCTAAATTAGGGTGTTTTTATTTTTTTCTAATTTATTCAGTGTGTCCAGCATCTTTTTGTCCGAATCTTTATATAAATGTGAATAAGTGTTAAGTGTCATTTGTATATTTTTCGTGTCCTAACCGTTTAGAAATTGCAACAATATTTTTCGTTTAAATTAACAAGCATAGTTGCGTGCGAATGTCTTAAATCGTGTAAAGTCAATCTGTGTACTCCTGATTTTTTTATATATTCTTCAAACTTTTTTTCCTTATTTGTGGGCGTGAAGGAAGAAATTGGAAAATCCTTAATCGTGGACTGGGTTTAAAAAAATCCTTTTATATAGTTCTCGAGTAAATTGGTTAGATCATTGGTTAATTTAATTTTTTTCTGATACTGCTCTCAGTTTTTTTGGACTTGTTATAATATCTTTTTTTGTTGAGTCTAGTAAAAGTTTTATCAATATTTAAAATTTTTATTTTTGAAAATCTATGTCTCTAATTGTTAAAGCCAATGCTTCGCCTGTTCTCATACCAGTCCAAAAACAATAATTTAAAAAAATACGTAAAGATTTTTCATCATCAACTGTTTCAATAAATTTATTAAAAATCATCTAAAGTCCAAACATTTATTTCTTTTTATAGTTTTTTTCTTGAGCCAACCATTTCTACCTTTGTCATTGGCGAACTCGGTAAATCATAATATCTCACGGCAAAATTGAAAATAGCCTTTAGTTGATTTTTCCATAAAAACGCATATAATTTTTTTAGATAAATTTTTTTAAGTAATATCTCGTTTTGAAACTTTCTTATTAAAGTTGGAGATATTTCGTTAATAGGATATTTTTCCGAAAAAAATGGAATTATATATTTTTTTATAACAACAATTTTTAGAAGACAAACTAGTTTCTTTCAATCTTAATTTAATGTCATCAAAATAAATTTCGCAAAGACTTTCAAAAAGCATATTTCCAGAAGAGGAAAGTTTTTTTAAAAATTTTACTTTCCCATTCTAATGCCTCTTTTTTTCTTAGCAAAATTTGTTTTGTATCTTGTACAAATTTCCTTTGTTATAGGATTCACATATTTTACTTCAGCAGTCCATTTCTTTTTCATTTTTTTCCGTTTGTAAACAGACATATAAATACCTCCTAAGCAATTTTTGTAGCGTTCATTGAAATATTCAATCGCCACTTTTCCACGTTGCACACGTATTCCTTTTTGTTTTAATTCTTCGTTTAACTCCCTAATCACTTTGTATGCTTGACTTAAACTTACTTCCAATATTTTTCATAATATCTTTGGCATTATAAAAAAATATTTTTTTATCTTCATCATTCCTCCATTTCTCTCAATGCCCCCCACAATTTTTATTTAATTAGTAAACTTTGAGTAGTTTCTAAATGTACTCCTGGAATCTCTACCCCGTTTTTTTCATTTCTTTTTTTATTTCATTTTTTTCGATTTTTATCAGTTTGAACTGTCGTTATAAATTTTTTTCTGGTATCAAACTCACATCATCGATTATTAGGGAAGGCGTGTTATTTCTAATTGTAAAAAGCACCAGTAGGCGTTTGTATCTTTTTAGTTTTCAAAGCCTTCATAGTTTCGATAATTTTTTTCTTTCAGTTTGTCTCTTTTATCCGCTCTTTTTTTGCTTTTTATACTGTAAAATTCAAATTTATTTCCTTACATTTTTTTCTTCGACTTCCAATTCTCTTATTTTTTTAGTTCCAGAACTTCGGATTTTTTTCTTCTAAAAGGAATCTGATATCTTCTTCAGCATCTTTTTATATCTTGTTCGTCCAAATTTCGCTTTCATCACTGTGTATGTATTTATCCAAAAGCTGCTATATTGTGCAAATCATATATCAAGTTATTTATGTTATTATTACTCATATTTTTCTCCTATCTTTATTTTTTTATATTTTATTAATCACTTTTTATTTGTATTCCTTTGATTTCGCCATTATCAATACCTTTGTTTAACGCTTTTTTTCAGAAAGTTTTTAAATATTTTTCTCGCTTTTGCTTTTACTTCTGAAAAATCATTACAGTATCATCTTCATTAAATATAGACTTTTTATTCTTATATTATCTTCTCTTAATCCTGTGTTAAACATATGATCGGCATTTCGTTTGTAGCTGCACCATTCCAAATTGTCGATAGAATTATTTAGTTTATTTCCATCTTTATGATTAATACAATTATAGTTTTTCATTATTTTTCTGTAAATGCTGTTGCCACTAATCGATGTATGCAGTGTTTCTTGCCCTCAAGACTTACGTGTTTGTATCCGTGTGAACCAACACAATCTTTCAGTATCCTTTCCTTACAAGTTTTAGATTTTTGATAAGGAGCTGTTGGTTTGATGTTTCTTTTCAAACTTTTTACACGTCCTAAATTACTTATTTGATATTTTCCTTCGTATCCTTTTATATCTTTCCAAATTTCCACAATTACCCCCCCTAATCAAAAGGAAATGCCTCGTCATCATCATAATGATTTCTGTTGCTATTTTGACCGATTCCAGAATTTTTACTGTCAACAAATTCAAAGTTGAATGCCTGCACTTTTACAGACTTTCTTTTTTCTCCATTGTTTTCGTATGTGCTTGTAACTATTTTCCCGTTTATCAGTATTCTGTTACCTTTTCTAAAATATTCTGCAATTGTTTCTGCAGTCTTTTCCCAAGCCACACAATCAATAAATTCAGCTTCATCTTTTGTTTTCTGTACAGCTAATGTAAAAGTTGTGTATGCCTTTCCATTTGATGTATATTTTAGCTCAGGATCTCGTGTTAATCTTCCCATTAATATTGCTACGTTCATAATTTATGCTCCTTTCTTTTGCTTGTTGTTTTTTTATAGTTACATAATTTTTTTCTAAATCTTTAATTGGAATTTTTGCTTAAATTGTCTGTTGAATTAGCGAGTAAATATTTATCTATCTCTTTTTCATTTCCTTTTAAATGTTCGTTTATATATTTAACTGCTTTTTTTGGATTTTCTCCTCTTCTGTCAAATATTCTTTAGGTTTATTTTGTTGCTTATCTTTGTCAATTGTTGCGTTAATCATATCGTCTTCCACTATTTCTAAAGCGTTTAGATAACAGTAACGTTTTTAAATAAGTGTGTGTACTTCCTATCATTTGTAATCCATTCTGTCCTTTTTAAAACTATTTCAGCCTTTGGAGTTACAAAAAGTAATCGTTTCATCCGTTTTTCTCTGTATTAATCACAGTTAATACACCTTCATTTTCTAGCAAATCAAATTTTTGAAAAAAAGTTTTAATTTTTTTCAAAGATCTCGTTCACTTTTGGCAAAAAAATCTTTTAATTCAAAAATATTTAAAGTCAGCAAATTTATTATGCCCTCCCATTTTTTAATCCTAAACTTTGCAACTCGACTCTAGCCTTTTTGCAATTTTTTTCATAAATGTTCACTATTCTTTTCCTCCTATTTATTATTTTTATTTCATTTCTTTTTATCTATGCCCTATTCCTAAGTTTCAATGCTTGTTTCCTGTTATATCCAATCCACTTTATTTTTAAATCCTGCCTCTTCAAACTTTAGAAGTTCCAGCATATCTTTTTTTCAAAAATTTTTCTTTTTTTCGCCTTCTTTGATCACTTCTTCAATTTCAGAGAATTTTTTTATTTGTTTTTTTGTGATTAATGTTTTTTTAAGTACATTCCAGTTATCTTGCTAAACTTTCTTTGCTTAACTTCCCTTTTTAAAGATCTTGTAATAAGCAAAGATTACAAACATTTGATGTAAAAGCAGTTTCAGTCGTATTGTATCTAGTTTTTTTGAATATTTCTTAAACTTAGATTTCATTTCCACGAGTTCTTGCTCAAACATCTTTCTAAAATGCAAAATAATAAATTCGTTTTTTTAAAATCTTTTATAACAGTCTGCTCAGGATTATGCAAATCTTCAAATTCAAATTCATTAATCAGTCTCGTCAAAAGCTCTGAAAGCTTTCTTTTGTATAATATCTTCAAGACTAAAAAGTGCACCAAAGTGTCTGTTCTTCTGTTATCTTTTTCTATTTTAGTGTCACCATTTTTCAAGATTTTTTTGTCAGTTATTTTTTTGGAATCTTGAAATAATTTCTGTAACTTTTTACATAAGTTTGACAGAGACATCATAATCATTATTTTTTTGATTTCCTGTTTTTCATCTTTAAAAAAATTTCCTTTGTAATGACAGACTTTTCTCTATAATTTCCTTTCTAATTTTTTTCTTTTTTTGCTTTTTCTTAATACTCCCAAATCGCATCCTCCTATTTTTCCCTTCATCTCTTTAATCACCCTAGGACACCACCACAGCAGCATGACCACTAAAAACGGAAATGCCACATTGCCACCAAATATCCAATGCCTTTTAACTTGGATAACTTCAATCTGCATTAGAGCAGTTGCTACAATTAGAATTATCCATTTCATCGTATTTGTCATATTGCCCCCTCCAATGCCCCTGCATATTCATCCAGCATTTCTTTCAAGTTTTTCTTTTTTTACTTGAAAGTCTGTAAAAAAATACAGAACTTTTTTGTAAAATGCTTGTTTTTTTCTCGATATGCAGAAATCCGTTCGGTATTAACAAGATATAAGGATTTTCCAGTTTTTTTTCTTCATCAGTGTTTTTTTCGTTTTCTAGAAAAATCACATATAAATTTGCAGTTCCATTGCATCTTGCTGTCCAATGCCTTGCATTAGACTCTTTATTTTTTTGCGGCTTTTTGTAACATGAGACTGAACTTTATATCTATAGTCATATTCTTATACATAAAGTCATATTTAGGGTTGTTTCGTTGCCAGTATTTGTTAGCATCAACTGCTTCTGGAACTAACTTTTGAAAAAAAGTTCTTCGGCTTTTTCCACCAAGCCTTGCACTTTCGCTTCCATATTTTTATTTTGTCTTGGATTTTTTTAACACTCCGCTTGATAGCAGTTTCACATGTGCCACAAGTGCCGGTAATCCGCTTTCTTTGACTGCCTGATGAAAATTACCACACTCTTTGTATATTTCTACAATATCTCTTTTCATTTTTTTCCTCCTGTTTTTCCTTTATTTTTCTATAAAGTCAGCATCATTAAACATGAATAATCTGTAAAGTTGTCTATTATAAACAAAACATCAGACTTTATTCTTTTTATCTCTATAATTCTTTACATAAACATCTATATTCTTACATTTTTCCAAAAATATCGGCTTCTCAAAAAAACGTTTCAAAAGTACAGTCGCCTTCAATCTAAAGTGCATATCTCTCCAGGAAATATACGCTTTTTTTCAATGTATCTGATGATGCAGTTTGAGATGCAATTTCTTAGATCGTTTATTTCTTTTTTTAGTTACATATTTATCTTTTTAGTATTTCAACAGCATTGTCTTCAATATTCATATTAGTATTTTTTTATTTTTATAACCTTTTTTTAGACAATTCAGTTTTTTTATGATACCTTTTTAGCAATCCTTTATTCATTTTTATTCCTCCTAAATTTTTTTATTAATATCTTATCCAAACTCACTAACTAAGTATCGCTAACTATCGCTAATGAGTTTGATAAAACATCAATTTATTTCCAATTTGGATTAAATAACAGCGGCTTTGGCTGCTTTTTTTGTTAAATAATTTTTTTGATTCTGTTTTTTTAAATTTCTTTGCTTCCATTTCCTCTCTTGCTTTTTCTGCTGTTTTCATTTACTATTTTCAACGCTTCAAATTTCATCTCTCTACCTCTATTCTATAATTATTTTTTTCTTCGCTTCCTTAATCACTTCTTTGGTACTTATTTCAAAAAAACACTTTTTCATCCCCAGAGCTTTTTAAAAGATACACTCTCAAAGGATAAAAAAACGTTTTCTCTGCATAATAAACTTGTCATCTTTGTATAAAGTGTATTTCATTTTGTTGCCCTCCTTTTCAAAAATTTTATATCTGCATTGTTTTTTAAAAAATGTTCTATAAGTTCACAAGTTTCATTTACTGTTGTCTTGCATCTTTTAGAAATTGTTAAAACCTCAAACCCACTTAGCCCTTTTCTTACATCCTGCCTTGTGAGTTTTAAGTCACTTAGGGCTTTGGCGAGTTCACGCATCTTATCCATTGCTATCCCACCTTTTTAGTTTCAACGATGAATGTTTCCATCCTTTCGTTTTCTTCATACCAGTCTATTCCGCCATTGCAGTCTTCGTAATAGACCGTTTCCCAAGTCTCTCTTTCATCTTCATAATAAAAGTTCTCAAAGTACTCACGAATTTTTATCACTTCTTTAGTTGAATATCCATCTAATATACACTCCATAAGCCACTTGTTCAGCCAATCTTGAGTGTATTCTATTTGATCGTTTCTATTCACTTTTTAACTCTTCGTTATCAATCAAATCGAATATTACGCCTCTTACCTCTTTTTCTAGATCTGTCATACCTTGTCATCTCCTGTTATATTTTTTTCTTGCAATAATGCAAGGTAATTTTTTTAAAAAAATATAGATGTTTATTGGCTTTGTTTCATCTACAAAACTATTATACCACACAACTTGCAATAATGCAAGATATTTTTTTAAAAAAAGTTGCAACTATGCAATTTTTTTAAGGTATAATATACTATAAAATTCAGATTAGGAGTAACAGATATGGAAGACAAGGAAAAAAATTGAGAAAGATTATAAAAAGAAACTAGGTTGCAAAAAAATATAAAGTAGGGATAAAATATCTGAATTACTGAAAAAAAGAGGGATAAAAATATGCCGAATCTTCGTTATCACGTTATGAAAACGGCATAACAGAAAGCATAAAGGCAGAAGTATTGAAAGGAATTTCAGAGATATTAGGGCTTGATGTAATTGAAATGTATAAATTGGCAGGATTGCTAAATGAAAAGCGAAGATATAAGATTTGCTAAATTAAATAAAAAGAGAACGTGATCAGTATAGTGAAATTGAAAAAGGGCAGCCTACTTTTTTTAACGATAATAGCATAAGTGATGAAGATAAGAAAAGATTGCATGATAGTTTGCAAGAACTTTTTTTGACGCTAAAATGAAAAAAACAAAAAGAAAATAGAGGTTTTATATGAGAAAACGTAGAAATATGAAACTCAGAGTAAAAAAATTGGTAGAGAAATATAATACTAGTAATCCATACACATTGTGTGAAAAAAACTAAACATTGAAATAAGATACTTTTTATTACGAAGGTATAAAAAGGCTTCTTCAGGCGAATATTAAAAAGAAAAATACATTGTTATAAACGAAAAACTGGATGAATATTCGCAGTTAGTTGTACTATGTCACGAATTAGGACATGCGATTTATCACAGTTCAAAAAAACAAACTTCTTATGAAAATTAATTTTTTTAATTATAATCCAGAGTTGGAAAAACGAAGCGAATGAATTTGCAGTAGAATTAATGAAATATCAGGAAGAAGTTAGTTATGAAGTCGCTAAAAAAATTGTGATTTAGGATTGCAAGTATTAGAAGAAATGAAAAAGATATACAAAAAAATTTTTTTAAAAATGGAATTTGGGGTTAATTTTTGGTTTCAAAATATTATAAAAAAATATGGAGGAAAATTATGAAAAAAATATTATTGATTTTGTGCTTAGGTGTTTTAATTGTATCATGTGGAGATGGAAAAGGGTAGAACTCAAAGAATCTAAAACTAACAAAAAAACAGAAAAAGAAAAACACTCAAACAGAAGCATATGAAGTTGAATTATCTGCAGGACATTATGTTGTAGGAGTAGATATTCCTGCTGGGATTTACGATATAACTGCTATTAAGGGCACTGGAAATGTTTCAAGCAGCAATATGTTTGATGGCGGAATCAATCAGGTAATGGGAACACAAGATGATGGTGTAAGTACTAAAGAATTTAAAAATTTAAAATTAGATAAAAAAAGATATTTCTATTACAGTAAATGGAACTGTGGTGGTGAAACTTTCAAGTAAAGCTGCACAAACCAAAAATTTAAAATCTAAAGAAAATCCAGCCAAAAAAGAATATACTTTCAGTAGTGGTAACTATGTTGTTGGAAAAGATATTGAACGTGGAATTTATGACATTATCGCAGTAAAAGGGAATGGGAATATTTCATCAGATAATATGTTTGATGGCGGTATTAATGAAGTTTTTGGTACGAGTGGGGACGGATTCTATGTAAAAGAATTTAAAAACGCCTATTTTAATGATGATGTCCAATTAACAGTTTCAGGTGTCACTATTAAATTAGTTCCAAGCAAATAGTATTTATAGAGTTATTTCAAAATTGGAATAACTCTTTTTGAAAAATCTCTTGCATTAATGCAAGAAATATGGTATTATAATATAGAGGTGGTGAAAAAAATGAAAGTTGATAAATATACACAAATTAGAATGAAAATGATAGAGAAAAAAATTTTTTTGGAAAGATATAATAGAAAAAAAATCGGATATTCTAACTGGGGGTTAAGGCTAGCAATAAAAAAATAATAATTCTGAAATAATTAAAAAAAGTCGAAAAAAATAATAGATGACTTTTAATTTTTTTCGGGAATTCCTTTGCATTAGTGCAAGAAAAAAACAAATTCAGGAATCGAGGGAGGAGGTGTAAGATGAAAAGATTTTTTTAAAAATAAGACGAAGGAGGAGAAATGAATCATTTGGTAAAAGAATTTTTTTGATATTTTTTTGGGTTATGTAATATCAGCATTTATTTATTGGAAGTATAACAAAAAATAAGAAAGATAATAAATAAAATATTACCTTTCTTAGTATTTCAATATTTTGTTGGAACGCTGTTTGCTGTAATTATAAGAGTAAGTTTAAAATAAACTATTATTTCTTTTTGGTCATAAACAAAGTTCCAAGTATGGTGATAACTGAGCCAAACAAAGCAGAAAAAGTATTATCTGCTAATTTTTTTCAGAAAAGACATCAGGGTCTTGAAATTTTGATAATGCTTTTAATATATGGTTTACCATAAATAATAAAAAGTTTAAGCAAAAAAATTGCACAAAAGGAATTAAAGCGGGTATAACATAAATTACTGGGGCAAATTCTAAAATAAAATATGTTATGAAAGATAATTTGACAGCAATTGAATCAGGAATTTTTCAAACTTCTAAATTTTTTTCAAAAATATTCTTGTAAATTAGTTTTTACAATAATAACAGGAAAAATTTTTCGATAACAACTTCAAATTCTTCTTCTTGAGTAGAATTGTAAGCGTCAATAGCGGAATTTATAATATTCAAATCGCTAAGAAATGATTTTTACAAATTTGTCAAATTGTCGGCTTTTTTTGTGTACGACTTCGAAGGATAATTTTTATAAAGGTCATTATCAGAAATTGAATAATTTTTCAGAAATAAGCATAGAGAAACACCTCCTTTCTCATGAGATCAATTTTATTTGGCAATATTATTATAACTCAAAAGGGGGTAAAAATGAAATAAGAGAGGTGAGATAAATGAACTGGAAAAAAATATTGCTACAAATAATTTTTATCAGTAGCGACATCAATAATAACATTGTATATTTTTGACTAGATATTTTTAGTTAGTAGACTTTTAAAAAAATCAAAACGAAAACAAAAAAAGCACTCCAAAGAGTGCCAGGAAAAAAATATGAAAATACTATATCTTGTGTTTATTATAGCACAAGTTGTTGAAAAACACAAGATGTAGGGAGAGGAAAGGAAATGGAAGGAAAAGACACAAGACAAAAAGGCTGGTTTTGGCTGGAAAACAATTTAATAGATAGGGAAGATATTGAGGCTTATGAAAAACTATTGTATATGGCTTTAGCAAGATATGCTGATTCAAAAGGGAAATGCTTTCCAGGATTAGAACGGCTTATGAAAGTTAGCGGAATAGGGAGCAGAAGAACTTTAACTAAATATTTAAGAAGTTTAGAGGCAAAAGGGTTAATTGAAATTAAAAAAACGTCAGGAAAAGGAAATGTTTATTTTTTAAAAAATGTTAGCAGCAAACCAGGTGCAGAAATGCACGTAGGTGCAAAAATGACCAGGGTCAAAAGTGCACCCACACCAGGTGCAGAAATGCACGTACACCAGGTGCAAAAGTGCACCCCGAAGGAAACACAATTAAGGAAACCCAATAAGGAAGATGTTGTTAATAATATTAATACTGCACAAAAAGAAAATAATGCAACTGAAACTAAAGAACAACAACATCAAGTTTTTGTATTGAATTTAGCTAAAAAAGAAATGTCAAAACTCTGCAATAATCAATTTGCAGTTGAAACAGCACTAATGGCATATAGAAATAAAATTCAATCGCTATATAAATTCCTGGGCAAAGAAAAGTTCCTAGAGACATTTGAGAAAATACATGAAAGCTCCTATCTCAAAGAGCAGTCTAAAAACACGGGACAATTTTTCAATTGGCTATTTTCAAGCAAAAAAGAGAACTTCCTAAACGTTTTTAACGACACTTATGCTGACAATGATAAAAAGCCTAGTGCTATTGATGAAGCGATAACAGTATTCGTTGAACCTGATAAAGACAATTTTGATTTCAGCATGTGGGAGGACTAGAAATGATATATAACGAACTGGAAGCACAGGTGCTAGGGAAAATATATATGAGTCTAGGAGACTTACCATTTTTTCTTGAGCTCGGATTAAAACCAAAACATTTTGTAGATCCTGAATACAAAATAATTTTTCAGAAAATGCTGGATGTTCTAGATGAAAAAGGGAAAGTTGACATAGCCGATCTCACAAAGACAGATGAGGAATGGAGCGAAGCTGATGCACTTATGGATAACTGCAAGCTGATAGATATTCAAGTGCCTATTCAGAATCTTATTGAATCATACAACGAGTATTATCTAAAATCTGAAATAGGAAAAATTCTTGAAAGCGAATACTACTCGCTTGATAACAAAGTCGAACGTATCGTGCAGAAAGTAAATGAGCTGAACACGCAGAAAAAAGAAGAGAACAAGGTATTCGGGATGAAGGAGCTATCAAATATCTGGTACGAGGACTTTGAAGATGAGAAAAGCATTATAAAAACTCCGTACGAGGACATAAACAGGTACTTTACGTTTGAGCCAGGTTCACTTGTAACAGTTGGAGCAAGACCTGCAATGGGGAAAACAGCATTTGCCTTGAATTTGGCATTGCTGACAGCTAAGAAGCATAATGTGCTTTATATAAATCTCGAGATGAGCAACGTTCAGATAATGCAAAGATTCCTGTCAATCCGAACTGGAATTGAACTGAACAAAATAAAAAATAAACGGCTTAGCGGCGAAGAACTGACAAGAATAAATCTGGCAATAGAAAAATTGCAGGATTCAAAGTTCAGAAGCATGAGTTGTGAAGATAATCCTGATTTAAATTTCACTATCCGTAAAATCAAGCGGGAACACGAAAAAGAAAACCTGAAGGTAATAATAGTCGACTACCTGACTCTTATGACTGCCAGTGGATTTCAAAGCAAAAATTACGAAGTTGAGTATATGGCAAACAGATTAAAACTTCTTGCGACAGAGCTTAATTGCTGTATCGTAGTTTTGGCTCAATTAAATAGAGCTGTGGAAACAAGAGGAGCAGATAAGCGACCTTTGCTGGCAGATTTAAGAGACAGCGGAGGGATAGAGCAGGCAAGCAATGTAGTGGCTTTTTTGCATCGTGAGGACTATTATCAAAAAAACGTTGTGAAAGCAAAAGATTTTTCTGAAATCGAATTTATCATACGAAAAAACAGAAGTGGAGAACTGGGAACAGTTAGATTGGGGTTCGATAAAAAAATACAGAGAATAGGAGCGATGAAGGATGAGTAATTACGAAAAAATTGAGAAAATTGAAAAAAGAAAAAGCAAAATCTGGAAAAAGAAAATGGAACTGCACAGGGAAATCGACAGATTAAATACAGAGTTTGAAAAGTGCAATAATGAGTTGCTAGCAATTTTGAACAAACTGGAAAGTTACTGCAAATGAAAGTAACGCTTATTTGTCTAAGAGTAGACAACGATGAATTGATTACAACTGATAAAGATGAATGGCTCAAATTTATAAAAAGGCATCGTGGGAAAGTAAGCAGCATAGAACAATTTAATTGGAAAATTCCTGAAAGCAAATTGCAAAAGGCTTTGGAATATTCCTATGATGAGTTGTATAAGTTCAAGCTGAAAGAGAACAAAAAAACATCGGAAGGGAAAGTGCATGAGGTGATTTATAGTGATTAAGCTAGAATTGCCAGTTTACTGGCAGACTAGAAAAAATAAAATAACTCTAATGAGCCTAAACTGGTACAGAAATGAGAATGAGTATGTTAAAAACAAAATAAAACATGAATATCATGACTTGATTAGATTGAAACTTTTAAAAAACAAGGAAAAAATAAAAGGGAAATATCAGGTCCGATACCGTTATTTTTACAAAAATTCAACTAGCGACCTTGAAAATGTAGCTTCAGTAATTGGGAAATTTCTGAACGATGCATTAAAGGAACTGGGAATAATTGTAGATGACAGTGTTAAATATTTAGTCAATAGTCAACTAATAGTTGACAGTTGTGATAAGAAAAATCCGAGAATTGAGATAGAAGTGGAGGGAATTAAATAATGGATAGGGTGTATCTTGTTTCGTTTTTGTTTCAAAAAGAGTTTAATAATACGACTTACGGACATAGCGAAATTGCTTTTGGAAAAAAAGGGAATTATACAGAAGATGAATTAATAGATTTTTTTGTTGAAAGCATAAAAATAAATTTTTGATTTAGGAGAAGATCAGGGAGTAGTAATAACAAACATAATCGACATAACAAAAAAATAAGAAGGGAATTAGAGGAATAATGGAACAATGGAATAAATTAGTAAAATTAGTAAAAAGAATTTTTACATCGCATTTGGGCAACAGGAATTTTTTTAGAAAAAGAAATGACTGACGAGAGAATGAAGTTAAGAGAAAAAAATTATTTGAAGAAGAATTAAAAAGAATATGAGGTGGCAGAAAAATAATAACAAGGTTGAAATGCTAGATGCTGTTTGTGACATGTACTACATCTACATTGGAACGTTATTAGAGTTGCATAAAGGCAATATTGAAAACGTTGCTTCAAGGATATTTTTTTCTTTCAGACAAAAAAACAAATTTTTCTTTTTAAAGTAGAAACGAAAAAAACGGATTTGATAAAATTTTACCTGAAGCATTTGAAGAAGTCCATAGAAGCAATATGAGCAAGTTGGAAAAATGGGAAAGCAATTTTTCAGGGAAGATGGAAAGATAATAAAAGGTAAAAAAATTATTTTTAGACCTAATTTGAAACAATTTGTTGAATAAAAAAACTAAAAACAGGACAATGACAACTAAATATAATAACTGTGAAACCTAGAAATATTGTGGAGTTTATAGAGTATAATAAAAAAATTTTTAAAAAAAGTAGTTGACAAACGGTACGATATATTATATAATCATATCGTACTGTTATAGAGGAGGAAAAAAATGGAAAAAGAATTTTAAATATTTCCTATTCCAAAAGTGGTGCTGGTAGTATAACAACTAGATTATCTGTTCCTAAGAGTATGCTTGATAAAATGGGTGTAACTCAAGAGAACAGACAAATTGAACTAGAATTTGATGAAACTACTAAAAGAAATCACAATTAGAAAAGCGAAATAAAAACTCCTTAAACCTATAACAGTTCAAGGAGTGTACACGTATAATAACGCCTAACCAACTTTATTATACTGTATAAACTCCAAAAAAATCAATATTTTTTTAGGAGGAAAATTTATGACACTTAGACAAGAGCTAGGATTTGAAATTACAGAAAGTTTACTGGATGAACACAATCACAAGTTAAAATCAGCAAAAAAAGATGGTATTTAATTTATTAGAGGAAATGTATGAGATGATGTCTAAAGAAAATTTGGATAAATTAATGGATTTGGAAGATGCTTGTGCGATTACTACACAGCGATAAAAAAAGAGAATACTACGAGGCTGGCTCAAACATAGACACATTGGTTCAAAAGAAACTGCGAAAAAGAAGTTGCTGAAAAAGTGGCAAGAATTGAAAGAAAAAATATAGTATAATGGAGGATTAAAGAATGAGAAATGAATTAACAGTATTTGAAAATGAAAAATTTGGAAAAAGTAAGAGTGGTTACAGAAAATGAAAAACCTTATTTCAATTTAAATGATGTATGCGAGATTTTTAGGATTAAAAAAATCCAAGGCAAGTAAAAAAACAAGGCTTAAAGAAGATGGTGTCCGTTTGATGGACATCATAGATAATTTAGGAAGAGTACAGAAAAACAACTTTATAGATGAAAGTAATTTATATAAATGTATATTTCAAAGTGATAAACCTGAAGCAGAAGCAATCACAGAGTGGGTAACAGGAGAGGTGTTACCAGCAATAAGAAAAACAGGAATGTATATGACTGATGATGTATGGAACAGTATAATGAATGAACCTGAAAAAATAGGAGAGCTTTTAATTAATTATGGGAAAGTAAGACAAGAAAATGAAAATCTTAAATTTGCTAATAAAGTTCAGGAACAGCAGATAATAGAATTGCAACCAAAGGCATTGTATTACGATTTAATTCTGCAATGCAAGGATTTATTAAGTACAACAATGATTGCTAAAGATTATGGAATGGCTGCAAAAGGATTTAATAAAATGTTACATGAATTTGGAATCCAATATAATCAAAGCGGAGTATGGTTTTTGTATCAAAAGTATGCAATTTACGGATATACACAAACAAAAACAAATGCCTTTGTAAGAAGTAACGGAACACCTGACGGAAAACCACATATGTATTGGACACAAAAAAAGGTAGAATATTCTTGTATAATTTTTTTAAAAGATAAAGGTGTATTACCAACAATCGAGCAAGAAGAAGTGGGGGCTTAAAATATGGATAATAAAGATTTTTGAAAAAAATATAAAAAGTTATTAAATGATTTCAAAGTTCAAGACAAAAATAGGGATTTGTTTGTAAATGTTGCAAAATGCCTAGAATATGAAATGTATGATGAAGATATGAGAGATGTTACAGAAGAAATTATAAAAAAACGAAATAGGAATGGAACAAATAGATACCGAAACAATAACGTTTGTTGTATACAAAGAATTTAAAAAAATGGATAGAAAGTTAAACAAAAAAATTTCACAGTTATTAATTTAACTGTGATTTTTTTATGCAAATAGTAAATAAAATATAAAAAAATAACAAAATTTATATAATAAGAATGACAAAAAAATATTATAAGTCTGAAAAACATTGAAATTATATTTTAAAGTTAGGAAACGGAGGAAAAAAATGGATGAAAAATGTATCGGAAAGAATAAAAAGCAAGGCTTTTTAAACGGAATAAAAGTAAATGATAGCGATTTTTAACTTTATGAAGTTAAATGCTAATTTATTTAAGAATATTAAATTTATTAAGAAAAGAAAGGCTAAAGGAAAATGGCAGACACCCAAATCTTAGATGGCGAAATAATAATAACATTACCTGTGGAAAAAGGTTTATCCAGGAATAAAAAGAAAAATTGGAAGAATATTTAAATCATTTTTCCGATAAAAAGTTATTCCAGTAAAGAAATTATCACAGGCACAGAATGGCTTTGATACACGTTTTATTAAAGCAATTCGGAGACGAGATTGGATATACTTTAATAGAGATTAAGGAACTGATGAAAGAGCAGTTTGCAATAGCAACAGACAGGCTAGAATTTTCAACAGCAAAATGCGATATGGAAACAGCAAATGATTTCATATCATTTATCATAGAACAAGCGTTAGAACTTGGAATAAATTTATATATTCTAGGCAGGCACGATAAAAGGTATAGACATATATTGGAAATTGACAACATAACTCAAAGATATGTTATCGCTTGCTTAAAGTCAAGAACTTGTGCAATTTGCGGAAGAAAAGGAGCGGATTTACATCATTGGAAAACAATTGCAAGTGCTGCTGGGACTTATGAGAATGACGATGGACTAAAAACACCGTTTATGAGCTTATGTAGAATACATCATAATGAGTTTCACGAAATTGGGCAAAAGGAGTTTGAAGAGAAATATCACATCGAAGGTGTGTGGTTGAATCCGCAATTGGTTTATGAGCTTTTAAAAGTTTACCCCAATCACTTTAAATTGTTTAGGAAGAGATTAAAAGAGGGGTATTATAGAGGAATTGTTAAGGAGGAATAAATGAAAATAGCAATATTATTAATATTATTAGTACCAATTTTATTTTTGGATTGTATTTATTTGGGATATATTTGAAAATGCAGTTGAAAGAATGAAGGATTATAATCTGCTTGGAACATTAATGAGTTTAGGTTTTGGAGTGCTTATGGCTTACGGATTGTATGAGTTCTTATTGAAAATAATAGATCTCAGGATAAATTTATTGGTGTTAGAAAAAAACGGAAACAGGAGAAAGTATGAAAAAAATAAGGATAGAATGCAGTTTAATTTAAAAAAACTGGGAAAAACGTGGTTTCTTTTGGAAATCTTTGGAGTAAAAATGATAAAAGAGCAACTTTTGAGAAGATATTAAATAAAGACAAGTATAAAAAGAAATGAGGAAATAAAATGAAACTTATAGAATTATATGGAATAAAGATAAAAAGAATTAACAGAAATATTGAAAGATGAAAGAGTAAGAAAATTTGAAATAAAAAGAATACACAAATTACATAGATTATCTCATTATATCGTTCGAGTTAAATTATGAAAAGAAAAATACAGTTTGATATACGTTTAAGTGATATGAAAAAAATTATCAAAGTTGGAGTTTATCAATAGAAGAAATAAGTTCTCAATTTGATGAAAAAAATTTACAAAATTAAAAAGAATATTTAGAAAGCAAAAAAATAAAGGTGAGTCTTTAAAGAACTTGAGGATAAAATATCTGAGTGTGAATCGGAACTTAAAAAAATGAGGGAACAATATGATAAGATAAATAATTATGGAGAGGATTTGAAATGAAAAAAAGTTATTATTAGGAATTGCAATTTTAGGATTGACAGGAAAGCTGTGCAAGATGGGAAGATACTCAAAAAGATTGGGAGAGTGATACGAAAGGGCTAAAAAAAGGACAGTACAAATTTATACCTCGACGGGAAACTCTTAAAAGAATATAAAGGAACGATAAGAATAAAGGATTCAAATAATAGCGGTAGAATATCATTGAATTTAATAAATGAAAAACAATCGTAGAGTTACAATTGATAATGCAATCGTGATAACAGAGGAGGAATAAATGGAAATAATAATGAGAATTTTTAAGTGCAGCAGTTACAATATTTTTTTAGTTTTCTTTTTAGTTGGATACTTGTATGCTTTTAGTTGAAGATGTAAAGAAGAAATTAAGAGGAATAACTAAAAATTAATTATACGCCTTATAATGTGATGTATTTTTTTAGTTTTTTTGGTTTTTAAATATTCTGCTGATTTACGCAATAATAAATTTGGTTGTATTTTTTTGCAATTAGAGTATAAAAACAAAGAAAGTAGAAATTTATAGTGAAAAAGGAGCGTTGAGAATGTCAGAGTTTATTTTTTAAAAAAATGAATGAATGGGAATTTTTTTAAAATTAAAAAGAAAAAGAGAAAGTTTAAAGTTTGAATTAAAAGAAATAAATCAAAAGATACAAAAGAGAAGAGGAAATAAGAGAAAGAATAGAAATAAAGGAGCGATTAAGAGATGTCGAAATGAAAAAGATATCAAAAATTTTTAAAAGTTTTTAAATGCAAGAGGAGAATACGAAAAATATTTTTTTAGATTGTAAAACACGAGGATTACGAAATAGAACTAAAAAGAGTGTTGAAACAATATTTAGATTTTTTTAGAATATTACTTATAAATACTTGAAAATATTGATAAAATAAGGTATAATAAGGAGGTAAAATGGATAAAAAAATATGAAGCCTTAATTGAAGATGATGTTGAAGTTAAATATTTACTTGACGATATTTTTGGCTTTAAAAAAAACAAAGAAAGAATGTGAAATACGAATTGTTTTTTTAATAAAGGCAAACTGAACAAAAAAAGATATATAGTGAGAAATTTATATCGTTAAATTACAATTGAATAGGCAAGACTATAGATATATGAGCCATTAGATAGATAGATTTTTAAAAATAAGTCTATTTATTTAATGGCTCTTTTTTTGTTTAAAAAAATCAAAGAAAGGGATAACAAATGTTGATTATATTATCGATCGCAAGTTTTATTATTAATATAGCAGTAATATTAATACTATTTCAAATTATTTGTTATGGGGCAAAAAAAATACATAAAAGAAAGAATCAAAAAGAAATTTGGAACTCTTGGACAAATTAGAAGAGATTGAAAAAGATATAGACAGCAAGATAGATGGATTAAAGATAATGATATATGACAGATATCTTGATAGATGTAGAGTAGGAATGAAGAAACAGAGAGAAGAAGACAAAGAGTTGAGAGACAAATTAGCAGAAGTGGAGAGCAAATACTCGAAATAGTGAGTATATAAAGTAAATATTAAAACGGAAACAAAGAAAAAAATAAAATTTTAATTAAAAAGGTACTTCTGAGAGTTCAAAAGAGCGAACGGGTTCGAAGCCCCGAAAAAAATATGTATGATGGCTTTTTTAAGTTTTGTTTCCGTTCCGAAATGGAGGTGTTATGTTAGTAAAAGAGAATCAGATAATAAAGGCAAACGAGTTAGCAAAATTGCTAGGTATAACAGATAGACACCTCCGCAATTTAGCTAGTGAGGGAATAATAAAAAAAACGGAAAAAGGCAAGTATTTATTTTGGGAAAATGTACTTGGATATATTGAGTATATTGAATCTAAAAAAATGATGTGGATTTGAATTTGAAAGATGAAAAAGATTAAGGAAGAGATAAAAACGAATAAAAAGATGTTGAACTAAAAAGACTTAAAAAAATCAAAAGAAACTAAAAAAATCAATTACATTTAGCATCTATTGTTGAAAAAGTGATGACTGATATGCTCATGAACATAAAAGGGAAACTACTTTCTATATCTAGTAAAAGTAGCACCGGCGGTAATTGCGGCAGATAATCTTGGTGAAATTCAAGATGTCATCCAAGATGAAATATTTGAGGTTTTTAGAAGAACTTAGTGAATATGATCCCGATATGTTTAAAAAAATAATAAAAATTTTTTTATAGAAAAATGAGGAAGATATGGAAGTGAAAGTTGAAAGTGAAAAAGAGAACTAGAGGAAGACTTAAAAAGAACAGTTAAATTATTCAAAAAAATTGCTTTTAAACTTTTAAAACCACCTCCAAAATTAACCATTGATACTTGGGCGGATATGTATAGAGTTTTATCAACTAAAAGTTCAGCAATTCCAGGAAAATGGAAAACTGATAGAGTGCCATTTCAAAGAGAAGTAATGAGAGCAATCTCTGACAAGAATACAGAAAAAGTTGTGATGAAGTACGGTGCTCAGTTGTCGAAAACAGAAATTCTAATGAATACTGTCGGATATTTCGTTGATTACGAGCCATCTCCTATTATGTTCTTAATGCCTACCAAAGACATGGCGGCTGATTTTTCAACGACAAGACTTAATGACATGATTCAATCGACCCCACAACTTAGGAGTAAAGTTATTGAAAGTTCCGATGCTAGAGATACAAAAAGGCAAAAAGAATTTTCAGGAGGGTACATCGTTTTAACCGGGAGTAATTCAGCTTCAGAATTAGCAAGTAGACCAATCAGAGTTTTATTAGCAGATGAAATCGACCGTTTCCCTCGAAGCGCTAAAAAAGATGGAGACCCATTGAATTTGGCGATTGAAAGGGTAAAAAATTGGGCGAACAGCAAAATAGTTTTAACAAGTACACCAACGATTAAAGGTGGAAGTAGAATAGAACTCGAGTATGAAAACAGTTCTAAAGATGAATACTATATTCCTTGCCCAAAATGTGGAGAAATGCAAACTTTAAAATGGGGAAATATTATTTTTGAAGATGTGTCACATAAATGTGAGAAATGTATGGAAACTTCAACAGAGTACGAGTGGAAACGAAACCTTATTAAAGGTGAATGGAGAAGTACTAATCCTGAAGTAGACCCACATATTTCAAGAGGATTTCATGTATCAGAGTTATATAGTCCGTTTACCAAATGGGCTAGCATGATTCGTAAATTTAGAGCAGCAAAAGGCGATGAACAGCTTATGAAAGTATTCGTAAATACAGCTCTTGGGGAATGTTGGGAAGAAAAAGTTGAGAGATTTGATTTTGAAAAAATACAAGCGAGAGCTGAGGATTATGGAGAATATATAAACGAAGAAGATGGTACGATAAATGATATTGAAATACCTGATAAAGTTACTGTATTAACTGCTGGAGTGGATGTTCAAGACAATAGGCTTGAAGTTGAAATTGTTGGATGGGGACCAGGAGAAGAAAGCTGGGGGATTTATTATAAAGTGATTATGGGAAACCCTGCATTGCCGTATGTGTGGAATACGTTGGATGAATTTCTTATGAGAGATTTTGAATATCAGAATGGAGAGAAAATAAGAGTTGCTTGTACTTGTATTGATACAGGTGGACATCATACTGATGATGTTTACAGGTATGTAAAAGCAAGAGAACAGTTGAATATTTTTGGAATAAAAGGAAGTGGAGAAGCTGGAAGACCTCTTATTTCACGACCTAGCAAAAATAATAAAGGTGGAATTTCCTTGTTTGTCTTGGGAGTTAATACTGGAAAGGATACTATAATGAGTAATCTTAAAGTAACAGAACCAGGAGCTAAGTATATGCACTATCCAAACGACCCTAAACGTGGATATGATGAAGTTTATTTCAAGGGACTTACTTCTGAAATAAAAGTTGTTACATTTAGCAAAGGGCAAGCTAAAATCGAGTGGAAAACAATTGGAGATAAAAGAAATGAACCTTTGGACATTCGGAATTATGCACAAGCAGCACTAAGAATAGCGAATCCTAACTTAAATATACGGTATTCAACGGATGTACTTAATAATTTTAGGACACAACAAAGAAATAGCGGTAGACGAATAATTCGTAGCGGAATATAGGGAGGTAAAAATGTATAGTGTAGAGACTTGCAAAGAAATGATAAATTCATATATTGAGGCTGAAAAGTCTGTGTTGTTGGGACAGAGCTATAAAATTGGAAGCAGAGAATTGACTAGGGCAGACTTAACCGAAATTATAAAAGCTAGACAATTATGGGAGCATAATTTAACACTTGCACAAAACAGTGGACGGCGTACACAGTCTGTACAGGTTATAATAAGAGATTTGTAATAGTTAGGAGGTGAAAATGATTGAATTTATTTGATAAGGCAGTAGGAGTATTTAATCCAGAAAAAGCATTAAAGATGGCTGGAGCAAGAGAAAGGCTAAAGCTGTTTAACCAAAATCAAAAAATAATGAATAAAGGTTATGGAGAACATGGGGCGAGTACCCGTAAAAAATCTTTGAGAGGATGGTTTGCTTCTCTCGGTGGAGTAAAGAACGACATTTATAACTACCGTGAAAAACTCGTGGCACGTTCCAGAGATTTGTATATGGGAGCACCTCTAGCTAATGGAGCTTTGAATACAATGAAAATGAATGCTGTTGGTTCAGGATTAAAATTAAAATCAAGTATAGATTCAGATATTGTAAACTTATCCGAAGATGAGATAGAAACGTTAGAAACTAAAATTGAAAAAGAATTTAATTTGTGGAGTAATTCTAAAAATAGATCAAACAGGTTTACTTAACTTTTTATGAAATTCAAGATTTAGTTTTCTTAACAACATTGTTAAATGGAGAATGTTTTTGTTCATTTGAATTATTTTTGAAACCCAAGAAAATCCATATAAACTTGAAATTATCTATAATTGAACCTGACAGGGTGAATACTCCGAGCAACAAAACGAGCGATACTTCTATTGTCCAGGGAGTACAATTAGACAAAAATGGACGTATTAATGGTTATTATATTCAAGAGCATAATCCGAATGATGAAATCAGAGGCATGAATCAGTATAAATATGTAAAAATGTATGGAAGTGAAAATCAGTTAAATATAATCCATTTAACAACTGCGGAGCGTCCAGGACAGGTAAGGGGTGTACCGATATTAGCTCCTGTAATGGAAAGCTTGAAACAGCTCGATAGATACACAAATGCAGAATTAACAAGCGCAATCATCAGCAGTATGTTTACAATTTTTATTGAATCGGCTGATATACCTCAAACAAATCCAGGGGATTTATCGAACGTCGAACAAAAAGATGCCATAGCAAACGAAGAATCTGGAACGCTGGAGCTTTCAAGCGGGGCAATAGTATCTCTTAACAAAGGCGAAAAAGCGACATCAGTAAATCCGGCAAGACCTAATGCACAATTTGACCCATTTATGACAGCTATAATACGGCAAATTGGAAGCAGCTTGGGCATTCCTTATGAACTTATGATAATGCACTTTACAAGCAGTTATTCGGCGAGTAGAGCAGCTTTATTAGAAGCGTGGAAGACTTTTAGAAAAAAGCGTGAATGGTTTGCAAAAAATTTTTGTCAACTTATTTATGAAGAGTGGCTAAGAGAGGCTGTTTTGCTTGGAAGAATAGAAATAAAAGATTTTGAAAATGACATTTTGATTAGAAAAGCATACAGTAATGCAATTTGGAGTGGAACTTCACAAGGACAGTTAGATCCTATAAAAGAGGTTAATGCGGCAATTTTGAGAATAAATGCTGGATTATCCACAAGAAGCCGTGAAACTATCGAATTAAATGGAGGAGATTTTGAGCAAAATATAAAAATACTGGCAAAAGAACAAAAAATAGCAAATGAGAAAGGAGTGATTTTGGATGGGACAATCTATAGCGAACCACCAAACGATGAACCAGGGGAATAAAACTATATGGAATTTAGTCAAAAACGATGATAAAAGTGCTGAATTAATGCTTTATGGAGATATAGCCGAGAGTTTTTGGGGCGATACGATAAGCGCTAAAGAAGTAACGGAATATTTGGCTGACTTAGATGTAGAAAATATTGATGTTTATATTAATTCAAACGGCGGAGTAGTCGATACTGCTATTGCAATTAATAATGCTTTGAGAAGACACAAAGCTAAAGTAACTGTAAATATTGACGGTATTGCAGCAAGTGCAGCCACTTTAATCACATGTGCTGGAGATATAGTTAGAATGCCTAAAAATGCTTTGTTTATGATACACAATCCCTCAAAAATTGCAATGGGGGATTCAGAAGAGATGAGGAAACAGGCAGATGTGCTTGAGAAATACAAAAATTCAATAATGGAAACCTATTTGCAAAAGGTTAATATTGATAAAGAGAAATTATCAGAATTAATGGACAACGAAACTTGGTTAAATGCCGAAGAAGCATTGGAATATGGATTTATTGACGAAATAACTGAAAATACAGATATTCAAGTAGTTGAAAAATAAGGTAATTTCTAATAACATGGTATTTAATATGACGGAGTTTAAAAAAACTTTAATGTTGATAAAAAAATAAAAAAATAATGGAAAAGGAAGTGGAAAAATGACAAAAGATGAAATAAAAGCACAATTTCCTGACATTTATGCCGAAATTGTAAATGAAGGAAAAGAAATCGGAGTAAAGGAAGAAAGAACAAGGATACAGGAAATTGAGAATTTAGGATATAACCACGAAGTAGTTGATAAAAGCCTAAATTTGAAGAGCCTAAAAATGCTAGAGATTTAGCATTGGAAATTGTAAGTTTAATGAAACAGGAAAAATCAAAAATAAACTTAACAGAATACAAGATGAAGGGAAACCACTTAACAATACGCCGAAAGGTAATGATGATGGGGTTAATGATGAGCAAAAAGCAGCAAATAAAAATTTTTAGCATTTTTTTAAGAAAGGTGGTAAATAAATATGAAATATGATTATACAAATGAGTCAGATCATTTAATTGTTGGCAAAAAAAGAGCTTTAGTTGTAGCAGAGCTTTATTTTACAGGTTGGAAAAAAACTGTAAAAAGAGGGGATATTGTGGATAAAGACGGTGCAATAATAACTGATACTGGAAAAGTATTCGGAATTGTTACAAGAGCTGCCGATGCAACTGGAGCTCCAACAAAAATAACTGTTTATACTGAAGGGGAATTTAATATTGAAAAAGTAAATTTCGGTACAGCGACAAAAGAAAAAGTAATTGAGTTATGTAGCGACAGAAATATTTATTTAAGAACATTAGGAGGTAAGGAATAACAATGAGCATGAATTTAGATTTGAGTTTAAGAACATTATTTTTAGTAACAGAGGCAATGCCGAGACCAAGAACATTTTTATTTGACACTTTTTTTGGAAACAGAGAAAATTTGGATACTGAAACAGTAACTATTGAATTTAAAAATGGTAGAAGATTGATGGCTCCATTTGTCGATAGATATGTTGACGGAGAGGAAATGCCAAAAGATACATTTTCAGGAAGAACATTCAAACCTTATGCAGTGGCTCCTAAAAAGACGTTTCATGCAGATGAACTGACCTTTGAAAGATTGCCAGGAGAAAATCCGTTTTCACAAAGTGATCCTGATACAAAAAGACAGAAAAAAATTGCCGAAACTTTGCAGGAACAAAGCGAACAGATTGCAAGACGTTGGGAAGCGATGGCGGCTGAAACATTATATAAATTACAAACTACAATCGATGGAGAAGGAATATCAGACACAATCAAATATTATGATAACTCTTCTACGGAACATCATACAACCGTTGCTTCAACTTGGGACAATGCTAATTCTGACCCAATAAAAGATATAAAGGCTGTATTAAGTGAAATTAATAAAGCTGGAGGAACTAGACCAGACGCGATAATTCTTGATCCGTTGGCAGCGGAATTATTTATTAATAATAAAGCTGTACAAAATATGATGAATCTTAGAAATGCTTATTTTGGGGACATAAGACCTGAAGTTGAGGGTGTAAATGGTGCGAGTTATATTGGTACATTGACTGGATTAGGAATTGATGTTTTTGAATATCAGGAATATTACGATTATGTGGATAAAACTACAAAACAAACTAAAACAAAAGCAATTATTCCAGACTATACAGCTTTATTTGCACCGAAAGGCAACTTAGTAAAATTTGGAGCTGTAAGTACAATTAATGATGGACTTTTGGAAGGGGATTTGATTCCTAGAACTCACACAAAGGAAGAAAACGATACTATCACAATCCGTACAATGTCAAAAACCAGTAACAATTCCTTTGAACACAAAATCATTGAAAGTTCTAAAAGTTAAGTAGGTGATGATTGATGGCAGCGTATATAGTTAAAGAATCGTTTATTTATGGTGGGAAAATACAAAATATCGGGGAAGAAGTTCAAATACTGGAAAAAGATGTGATTGAAAATTGTATCGATAGAGGACTGATAGAGAAAAAAGACAATAAAAAAAGCAGACACAAATGACATTCCCGGAGAAACGGGAGTGTCAGATTCTGAATCTAAATCAGATAAAAAAATAAGAAAAAAAGTAGGCAAAAAGAATGAATTTTTAAAGATATTTTTAGAAAATGATATACAAAAATACATTTTTTTAAATTCAGAAGAATTTGGAGAAACACATAATTTAAAATGGTATTGATGTTATTTGTGTGACAGATGAGGACAGTTTTTCAAGAAAAAGGAAATTAGTGGGAAATTAACAATAGAAAGTGGATTTTACAAGGAAGGGATTACAGTGTTTATTGACAAAAAATATTTGAAGTATAAGCCTGAAGGCAATATGAGGATAGATTTTGACAATAAAGAATGGGTAGTTGCAAACTGTAAAGAGAACTTTGGCATGTATGAACTTGATTTGTATAGATTCACTGATTATTAGGAGTTGATTTAGATGTTTACGATTCAATTTGATGAAAGTGTCCTTAGTGACATAGAGAATAAATTTGTTGAGTTTCCACAACAAGCTCCAAGGGCTTTGGCAAGTGCTTTGAATAGGGTTTCAACTATGAGTAAAACTCGTATGGTTAGAAATGCAACTAAGACCTATATGGTTAAATATGGGGATTTATTAAGCGGATTGACTATGAAAAGAGCTAATCCTGGTAAGTTTATGGCTGAAATCAATTCTAATGGAGGTTATTTGGGATTAGACCATTTCCAATTGAATCCGAGTACAAGAACAGGCAGAACATCGGTAACGGCTACAGTAAAGAATGGTAATGGGATAATGCTTAATGATAAAACATTCATAGCATATAAAGACGGTCATTTAGGGGCATTTGAAAGAGAAGGAAGTGGACGATTGCCAATCAAAAGAAAATATGGACCGTCTGCTCCGCAAATGTTAGGACCTACAACGTGGTTACCTGATCTCGATGAATTTATGTCTCAAAAGTTAAATGAAAGGTTTGAACATGAGTTGAATAGGCTCTTGTCAATGTAATTTATGAGTATTAAAGTTATTGAAAAAAGTTTGTATGACTTTTTGTGTGAAGAATTTAAAGATACTGATTATCAGATATTCCGAGGAGCGTTGCCAGTTAGGAGATACGGTGAAATTGACAAAAATACAGGACAGAAAAAGCCGTTTTTCCCTTGTGTGACATTAAGGGCTTTGAGTTCTAGGCAAGTTACAGAAGGAATGGATAGTTATGATTGCGATGCTACTTTTGAAATAATAGTTGGTACTAAAAAAATGAAGATTATATTGATAATCTTTACAAAGGTGAAGAAATTAGAAGTAAACTTTTTAACTAAAGTTTATGATGAAAGAGGATGGGCAATACGGGAAGATAAAGAATTTAAGTGCGATTTATATAGTGACGAGTTTGGAGATTTTTGTATTTTCAAGAATTACATTTACAGTTTGGGATTATCCTGTTGAGCCTGAAGTTTTGAAGGAGGAATAATGGAAGATAAAAAGCAATATATTTATTTAGGAGATACGCTTGAATTTAAAGACATTAGATTTACTAAAGGTGTTATTTACTACAGTAATGAAGTGATTGAAGAAAAATTTGAGAAATATCCGCTTTTGAAAAGAACTTTAGTGGATGTTAATCGAGCTAGTGAAGCATTACAAAATGAAAAATTGCTTGAAACGGTAACACAGCAAATTAAAGATCAAATAAGGGAGGAGGTTAAATAATGGGGTATAAACACGGAACTTATCAAACTGAGACATCGAGTGACATATCACTACCAATAGTGCTTGATTACGGATATTTTATTGTAGGGACTGCACCGATCAACAAAGTAAAAAGAGAAAACAGAAGAGTGAACGAGATTGTAAGATTAGGAACTTATAAAGAAGCTATTCAGTATTTTGGAGACACTTACGACTTGGATTTTTCGATTTCACAAGCTATAAAAGTGTTTTTTGAATTATATAAAGTAGCGCCACTTTATGTTGTGAATATCCTGGATCTTGAAAAACATAAAACAGTTAAAAAAACTCAAAATGATTTGAGCTTAACAAATGGTAAAGTTATTATTCCAAATCACAAATTGATAACAGATACATTAGTAGTTAAAGAAAATGCAACATCACAAGTTATTTCGGACGCTGTAACGATGTGGACAGATGAAGGACTTGAAATATATGCTAAACCGTCGAATGGCACTAAAATTGATATTGAATATGAAGAAATTGACTTGTCAAAAGTAACAAAAGCACAGGCTTTAGGTGGATATGATATTTCAACAATGAAAAGAACAGGGCTAGAGTTATTAGATGAAGTTTATTTGAAATATTCAGAATTACCAGCTTTCATTGATATTCCAGATTTTTCGAGTGATAGTGAAGTTGCTGCGATTATGCAAACAAAAGCTAAAAATATAAACGGGAATATGTTTGAAGCAGTTGCATTGATTAATGCACCGATCGACAAGCCTTATGACCAAATTCCTAAATGGAAAGATGATAATAACATTAACGGAAATGACCAAATCGTATTGTACGGAACATTAGGATTGGCTGGTAAAAAATATATTCAGTCTATTCAGTATGCCGCTTTGTCGTTGTTAGTAGATAACAAGAAGAGCGGTGCACCTTCGCAGGTACCGTCTAATTTTGCATATAAGTGTGATAGTTTATATTGGAAAAATTCAAATGGAAAATTAGAGGAAATAATTTTAGACAAAGAGCAACAGGCTAACTTTTTAAATAAAAATGGAGTAGTTACAGCTATCAATTTCAAAGGTTGGCGTTGTTGGGGGTCTGAAACTGCACTTAATCCAATGGCAACAGATCCGAAGGACAAATTTATAAACACTCGTAGAATGTTTAAATATGTCGGGAACGAACTAGTTATAAGTCTTTTTGATAAAGTGGATAAAACATTCTCTAAAAAATTAGCTGAAACAGTAACGAAATCAATGAATATTAGATTGAATGCTATTGTGGCTAGAAATGATTTGTTAAGTGCAAGTGCAACTTTATCAAGCGAGGATAACGACGCTATTAATGTTATGAATGGTGATATAACTTGGGTTATAAAGCTAGGAGTAATTCCAGGTATGAAATCGGCAACATTTAAGAAAAAATATGATGTAGACGCATTAACTGAGTTTGCAAACAGTTTAGGAAAATAGGAGGATAAAGAATGGCTAAAAAGAAACTGCCTTTGGGAATCGTTGACGCTGACCTTTATGTTAATGGTTCAAACGCATTAGAAGGAGTTGGAGTAGTAGAACTTCCAAATGTGGAATCAGCGACAATAACAACAGAACAATTTGGTATGGCTGCAGAATTTGAAGCTCCGTTAATTGGACATTATAAAAAAATGTCAGCTAAGGTAAAAATGGATAGTATGAATGATACATTATTAAATTTTTAATAATAATGATTCAATCACATTAGAGTGTTTGGGAGCTTTTACAAGAATTAGATAGAATGTCACACTCGCCAAAAAAATAACTGGTGCAGATGCAACATTGAAAGGATTTATCACAAAAATTTGATGGTCCAAAAAGTTGAAAAACGGTAAGAAATTTGAAGGTTCGTTTGATTTGAGTATAACTTATTACAAATTAATGATAAATGGTAAAACAATCATTGAAATTGATGTATTGAACGGAATTTCAAATGTAAATGGAAGTTTGAATAATATCATAAGACAATTATTAGGACATATTTAGGAGGAATAGAATGATTATAAAATTAACAAAAAGAATATGATTTAGGAAGTAAAAAAATACAAAGAAATAGATTTGAAACTAGATAATTTAACAGGGGCAGATTTATTGGAATGTGGAAAAAGATTATAAGTCGAGAATGAAATCTAATGCTGAAAACTTTAAAGATTTTGATGACGCTTGGGCTTTGACTGTAGCTGAAAGGGCATCAGGTATTAAATATGGACATTTAATGACTTTAGGTGCTGAAGACTTTTTGAAAGTGATAAACCAAACTAAGAATTTTTTTAGTAAAAAGGTTGGGGAACGGACGAAGACAAGGACGAGAAAAACTCCAACGGCGGGAGCATAACAGATGACTTTTTAGACTTGATTACAGATTTATTGAGCGGACTTAACTATTTTAAAATGAATATTAGTTATGAAACACTTATGAAATGCACGTTCGATGAACTGGATTACTGGATAGCAAGGGCTAATAAGTTGATTGAGGATGAAAAAGGCAAGGCAAGAAGAGAGTGAATAAAAAAAGGGGGTTAGTCATCCCCACTAATGAAAAACTGATAAAAATTTAAATAGAACTACGATAAGAGCTATAACTGTGATTACAGGACTTATAGCAAAACATAAATGATATAAATATAAATAAGAAAAAAATAATGATGGAATAGATACAATTAGACCAAATGATATTATTAAAGTTATTTCTAGCGGAGTATATTTTTTTATCTGATTTATTAATTTTTCATAAAAATCACCTCTTTGATTTATTTTTATATATTATACCATATTTAAGAGAAAAGGAGGAATATTGTGGCAAAAAATTTAGAACTGAACATAGTTCTGGGTGCGGCAGTAGCTGGTGCTATTAGCGGAATGAGTCAAGTTGCAAATGCTTTAAAAAATACGACAAAATCTGTCAAAGAATTTGAAAAAGAAATCAAAAGCATGGAAAAAAAGCACAAAAAAAGCTTTTCAAAACATGGACAAGGCTCGTGATGGATTAAATAAAATTAATTCAGAGTATAAAAAAGCTGCTGAACATTTGCAAAAATTGAAAGCCGAATACGAAAGAACTGGAAGCAGTAATAAACAACTGGCTAAGGAAATAGAACAGGCAGAAAAAAATGTTGGAAAATTGAATAAGCAAAAAGAACGACAGCAACATGCATTTGAAGCTGCTAGAAGTAAAATAGAAGCAGAAGGCGCTAGTTTATCTAACTACAGAAACAAGGTTCAGGAAGTTGAAAAAGAAATCGAGAAAATGAATAAAGTTTGAAAGAAGTCTCAAAAAAAGATATGACGCTAGACAAGAAACTGTCGGTAAAATGAAAGACTTTGGGGATAAGCAAATAATGCAAGGTGTGGGAATGGCTGGAGCTTTGGCTGTTCCTGTAAAGATTGCTCTTGATACCCGAGAAAGTCAAGCTGATTTAAAAAAAATGGTAGACGGTGCTGAAAAATATTATGGAAAACTTAGAGATATTTCAGAAAGATCGTCTTTATCTCAAGCCAAAGTGTTTGAAATGGCTGGAGCATTAGCACAGTCAGGAATACAAGAAAAAGATCTAGTAGAATATACTGAACAGGCAAATAAAATAGCTGTTGCATTTGATATAGATGCGGCTGCAGCTGGAAATTTTTTGGCTAAGACAAAAGAACAATTAGGTTTAGGAAAAGAGGAATTGTTTGCATATTCCAATGCTATTAATTATATGTCGGATCATAGTGCTTCGCGTGCAGCAGAATTAACTGAAATTTCAGGTAGAGTTGGAGGAATTGCAAAAGGAGCTGGAGTATCGAAATCGGCACTGTTAGGATTATCGGCAACCTTAGTATCTTTTAACAAAACTCCAGAACAGGCTGCAACAGGATTAAAAAATTTCTTTGGAGCTTTGACTAAAGGTAGTGCAACTTCTAAAAAAGCAACAAACGCTTTCAAAAGCATAGGTTTAGATGTTAATAAATTAGCTGCAGATATGCAGAGAGACGGAGAAGGAACTATCTTGAGAGTTCTTCAAAAAATTAAGGAATCAGATCCTACTCAACAAGGGGCATTAATTTCCACAATATTTGGAGAAGAAGCGAAGTCATCTGTTCAAGATATGGTAAATAATCTTGATAAAGTTAAGACAAATTTAAAAGAAGTCTAAAAAAAGGATTTGGAACGGATGCAGTCAATGTTGAATATAAAAAAACAGAATGGATACACCTTTAAATAAAATGTTAGAAAGTTTAGGAATAAAGTAGTTAATTCAATGGGAGATTTAGGTAATGCTTTAATGCCAACGATTACTGGAGCATTAGAGAAATTAAGCCCTTTGATAGAAAAAGTTTCTCAATTTATTCAGAAAAATCCACAATTAGCAGCAGGAATTATGAAATCAGTAGCTGGATTTGCAGCATTTAAAATAGGGCTTGGTGGCTTGGCAAAAGGATTTGCACCAGTTTTTAGCGGAATATCGAAAGGAATGTTGATATTTGATAAATTCAAGGCTGCTGGAAGTTTTGCAGAAGGATTCAAAACAGCATTTCCAACAATTTCTAAAATTGGCAGTGGGCTAAAGAAATTAGGGCAATCTGGTCTAAAAGTAGGAAAAGTACTCGGAAAAGGATTAGTAAAAGGAGTACAAGCAACAGGAAAAGTTGCAAAAATAGCAGGTAGTGGAATAGTCAAAGGTGCTAAATTTGTTGGAAGTGGTGCTATAAAAGGTGCAAAAGCAATCGGCTCAGGAGCAAAGGCTGTTGGTGGAATGGCAATTCAAGGAGCAGCTAAAGGAATGCAGCTTTTAGCAACAGGAGCGCAGAAAGCTATTGGAGCAGTAAGAGCAGTTGGTGTGGCTTTGAAAGTTGCTTTTATGGCAAATCCAGTTGGATTTATTATTGCTGCAATAGTTGCTGTTGTTGTGATTTTAGTTGTGCTTTATAACAAATGTTCATGGTTTAGAAATGGTGTAAATGCAGTTTTTAGAGCAGTAGGTAATTTCATAAAACAAGTTTGGCAAGGCATTAAGCCAGTTGTAATGGCTGTTATTTCAGGTATCGCAGCCTACATAAGGGTGTATGTTGCTGTTTGGAAAGCTATATTTAAAGGAATAGGTGTTGTATTTAAAGCTATTTGGAACGGAATAAAAGTAGTTGTAAAAGTTGTAATGGCTGGAATATCAGCTTATATTAGAGCATATGTGAATGTTTGGAAAACAATTTTTAAAGTAATTGGTACAGTTGCCAAAGCTGTATGGAATGCTATCAAATCAACAGCATTAGCATTATGGAATGCTCTAAAAAGTGGAATAACAGCAGTAGGTTCATTTTTTAAATCAACCTGGGAAGGAATAAAAGCAGCCGCAATTGCAGTATGGAATGGTATTAAATCAGCATTTGACGCTGTTGTTTCAGGATTAAAAAGCGCGATTAGTGGTGTTGTAAGTTTTTTTACAGATAAATGGAACGGCTTGAAAAATATGGTTTCAAAAGGACTTGGAGCGGTTGGAGGACTTTTAGGATTTGGGAAAAATGCAGCAGGAACTAACTACTGGAGTGGAGGACTTACGACAGTAGCAGAACGTGGAGCAGAATTAATTCAAATACCTGGCAAACCAGCATTTTTGGCGGAACACGAAATGTTATTAAATTTACCTCGTGGTACTCAAATTTTGAATAATCGTGAAACTAAAAATAGTTTTAGAGATAAGATTAGTGGACTGAAAGAGAGAATGTCAGGACTTAGAAGCAACGAAGGTTCAAGCGGTGGAGATGTTATCAATATTAGCATAACAGTGAATGGGAATGCTGATACAAGTGCAATTGAGAAAGCGGTAATGAGAGCATTAGCGAAAGTTAAAAACAAAAAAGAAAGGACGGCGTTTGGATAATGGCAAATGTTAGAGTTTACAGGACACAAAGTGGTGACACTTGGGATTTGATAGCTTATAGAGTTTACGGAAGTGAAGGCTATTATCATGACCTTATAAGAAGTAATCTGGCTTTAATTGACATCGCCGTCTTTGATGCCAACGTTCCAATTATTCTTCCTGAAATTGCTGAAGAAAGTGATAATGACACAACTTTGCCACCGTGGAAGAGAGGTGAATAGAAATGGCATTTGCTAGAAATATCAGAGTTATAGTTATATTTAATAAAGTTGATATTTCTGATGAGATAGCACATTCTATTTCATCTCTTAACTACACGGACAATTCCAAAAATGCTATAGATGATTTAGAAATAGAACTAGAAAAACTTAGATTATAGATGGCTTAAAGAGTGGTATCCTGACGAAAATGCTCAATTACTTGTTGGAATCCACGAGGAACTGGAAACTGAAACTAATTTTTTTGGATTTGGGAACTTTTTATGTGGATGAGCCGACTTTTGAAGACCACAAACTTACTTTTAAAATGCTTGGCTTTGCCACTTGACCAAAATATTAGAGATCAGAAAAAAATAGTGTTGCTTTGGGAGAACGTAACGTTGAAGGAATTAGTAATGCAAATTGCTAATAAACACGAAATGAATGCAGAGATTTATGCAGAAAACGTATTTTTTTGAAAGATTAGACCAAAACAAAAGAAACTGATTTGGCTTTTATTAATCGAGTTGTTAAAGAAATTGGATTAAATATGAAAGTATCTGACGACAAAATAATTATTTTTTTGATGATGAGGAAATGGAAAAAGAATGACACTATTGAAGTTTTTTTAATATTAAAGATTACCGAATTAGAAGTTTTAGACTTTAAAAAAAGAAAAAAATAAAGAGATTTACGATAAAGTTGAAGTTTCCTACTATGATCCTGATAAGAAAAAAAGTTGTTAAGGAAATCATTACAAAAGAGGAACTTGACAAGCGTAATCAAGTTACAACTGAAGAAAAAAAGAATCTAAAAAAATAAAGATAATAAGAAAAAAATAATAAGAAGAGTCAGAAAAAGATTAGCAAAAAAAGCCAGTCAAAAAGGTTAAATCTAAGAAAAAAATAAGAGGTTGAAATGAAGAAAAAAATACAACTGGTAAGAAAAAAAGGTAAAAACGATTAAAGAATCAAAAGAAAAAAATTACAGAAGAAAAGTCTGAAAGTAAAAAAAGAAAAGAACTAAAAAAAGAAAAAAACCTTGAAAGTTAAAACTAAAGGGAAAACAGAACCAAAGAAAGTTGCAAAAAAAGACTTTGAAAGACAATCTTAAACAAGAATATCAGATAACTTTAAATGTTGACGGAAGTACTAAATACTTAGCTGGAGCAATAATTGAGACTTTGATGAAAGTCTGGGGAAAGTTTGAAGGTAAATACGTAATTGACAAGGTAACACACGAGATAAGCGGTGATTATACTTGCGAAATTACAGCAATGAAACTTGGAGCGAGAGAAAATGCAGAGAAAAAAAGCAATAAACTCAAACTAAAGAAGAACAAAAAGAAAAAAAGAAACTGAAAAAGTCTAAGAAAAAAAGGTGCTAAGAAATCAAAAGTTAAAAACAAGTTCTAAGAGTGGAAAAAAACTGCGAAAAAAATCGACTAGAAAAAGCAAGAGATAAGAAAAAAACACTAAAAAAACTGGTAAAAAGAAATAGAGTTTTGTAGGACAATGACAATTAAATATATGACTGTGAAACTAAAATATTTGTTTTTTTGAGAGATAACAAGCAATTTTTAATTTTTCTTAAAAAAATAAGATATAATATAATAAAATTATTTTTTTAGGAGGAATTTTATGGCAATTTTTTTGTAATATTGTTTTTTTAGTATTATTTTTAATTCTAATATTTCAAATAATCAGATTAATTTATTTTTGCAATCAAGAAAAAGGGACTATCCAAAGAAGTGAAAAAAACTTGTGTTGTATTTTTTTGTGTAATGTATTTGCATTTATCTTAGTTGGAATGACAGCACCTGAGAATATAAAAAAATAAAGCAAAAGAATCGGGAATAAAAAAAGAAAGCCGAAAAGGTTAAAGAAGTTAAAAAGAAAAGCTGAAAAAAAGAGAAGAAACAAGTTATAACGGCTAAGAAAAAAAGTCAAATAATTGTATGTTTGGTATATTTTGTAAAAGGCAAAAACTAATAAGGAAAAAAAGGAAATAAAATATGAAATCTTAAGAGAAAGTTCTGATATAAATATAGCAGGTTCTAAGATACGGAATATATATGTTTTTAATTCCTTCTTGCGATATAAGTAAAAACGATATGTATAAAATGCTGATACCGAAGTTATCTGTATATGCGAAAGGATATGATTCTTTATGGTTGACATTTTATTGCGATAGAAGATTTTTATGAAATTTATGATGGTTCGACAAATGGTTCTATAAAATTAAGAGGCGATGGAACGATTAGTGTAGATGCTTTTAAGATTTCATAAAAACAAACGAATTGATGTCAGACAAAGAAATTTCTATTTATACGGAATATCAAAAAAATTAAAAAGGAAAATCAAAAAGATTCGACTGAAGAAGAAAGGAAAAAAATTTGAAGAAGAAAAGAGAAATATTTTTGAAAAAAATATAATATAACAGAAAATGAGACTTTATAGAAATTGATTTAAAAAGGATTCTCATTTACATTGTAAAAATATTTCAAAAAAAGTTCTTGACTTTTTCCGTACGAAAAATGTTATTATTAATTATCGTACGGAAGAGGTGAGAATATGAAAGACAAAATTATGAAAAAAAGTAAATTTTTAATAAAGGAGGTGCAGGAGGATATACGCCAAGAATAACATTAAACAGTAAATGGGTTGAAGATATGAATATAACTAGAGAAGATAATGAAATAGAAGTAAGTTACAATAAAGAAACAAAAGAAATAGTTATAAAAAAAGCAAAAATAAAAAAATCCCTCTCGTAACGAAACGAAAAAGAGGATATATACGTATAACGTATCTAGCCAATACTATTATACTATATATTCTCTTAAAAAAACAAACATTTTAGGAGGAAAATTTTTATGGACAAAAGTAACATTTTTTTGGATGTGGAAGAAATCAAAATCAAAATAGAAAGCGTAAGAAGTTTGATGATAGCTTTTAGAATATGGAATATTCGACAGCTTTTGAATCAAAAGAGATATTTAGAGTTGGATACGCTAATTTGGTTGAACAGGTTTATGGTATACAAAATGAATTGGATATATTAATTGAAAAAGCAAAAAATAGAGTTCAAAAAGATTCAGAAAAAGAAACTGCATAAAAAAATAGTATAATGGAGGAAAAGGATGAAAAATGAATTACAAGTAATTGATGAAAGAGAAATCTTGGGAAAAAGATTTAGAGTGTATGGAGATTTTGAAAATTTATTGTTTTTAGCAAAAGATGTAGCAGAATGGATTGATTATGCTAAAACTTCAAACGGAAGTTATGATGTGAGTAAGATGTTGAAAACGATTGACGAAGATGAAAAAGCTGATACGAAAAAAATTTTCGTATCAGGTCAAAACCGTAATATGTGGTTCTTAACAGAAGACGGATTTTATGAAGTCTGCATGCAAAGCACAAAACCTAATGCGAAAATCTTTAAAAAAGAAGTGAAAAAGATTTTGAAGACAATTAGAAAAACAGGAATGTATATGACAGACAATGTATGGGATACAATAACAAGCAATCCTGAAAAATTAGGAGAAGTGTTAATCAATTACGGTAAAGTGAAAAGAGAACTTGAACAGCTGGAAGAAGAAAATCAGATTCAAAAACAGTTAATAGCAGAGTATAAACCGATAAAAGAGTATGTCGATACAATATTGTCAAGTGAAGATACAATGACAATAACACAGATTGCAGCCGATTATGGACTTAGTGCTTATGAATTGAATAAAACATTGAATGAACAGAGAGTTATAAGAAAAGTCGGCGGACAATGGATATTGTATGCGGAACATATGAATAAAGGGTATACCAAAAGCGAAACAATAACGGTAAAAAGGAAAAACGGAACTGAAAAAGTCGTTCCAAATACAAGATGGACACAAAAAGGAAGATTATTTGTTCATAATTTGTTAGAAACATTAGGAATAAAAGCAAATATGGATAGAGAAAAAGAAGGAGCATAAGATTTAAAAAAAGAAAATCACGGTCATTAATTTGATTGTGATTTTTGTTGCAAAAATTTCGAAAAGGCGGTGATTAAAATTGGTAGAAACATTAAAATCTGGAGAAGTAAGTGCAATAGATTCAAAAAGTGGAAAAGTAAGAGTGCTTTTAAAAGGTGATGACGATAAGACAACAGATTGGCTTAATGTATTAGTTCCTTATTCTGAAAGTCATAGTGATAATTATACACTCAGTCTAGGTCAAACTGTTTATTGTTTGTTTTTTTCAGAAATGCCTGAGCAAGGAGTAGTACTTGGTTGTCCTATGCGAGGTACTTCTAGTAGCGAAAATGAAGTTAAAAGGACCTTTTCTGACGGAGGTAGTTGGACTTATGATGGTAACACATTGACTTTAAATATTGGTAAAGTTGTGATTAATGGAGATTTAGAAGTGAGTGGAACGACTACAACTGGTGGAAGTATTAATCTTAACACACATAAACACGATGGAGTAACTGCTGGTGGAGATATGAGTGGAGGTCCGCAATGATAGGAAGTTTTGGAGATGTAATTTTTGAAGCGTCAGAAGATCAGATTGTATCACTTAATAATCAAATAAGTAGGTCATACAAGGCTAAAATATCAGAACATCAAGCAATTTACGGTCCTGGAATGTTAAGATTTCAAGGTAGAGATTTACTAGAAGTTAGTTTCACAATGACTTTAGTATCATCTTTAATACAGCAGACTACTTTAAAAGAGGAGCTAGATACAATCAAGCAAATGTTTGAGCTTGGAGAATATGCTAATCTAGTTTTTGGCGGTCAAGTATTTGGAGAATATCCTTTTTTAATAACTGAGCTATCAGAAGAAAGCAGTTATTTTAACAAAGAAGAGGGTGGATTTGATGTTGTTAAGTTGAATATTACGCTTAAAGAGTATATTGAAAATCCTAAGTTGTATAATCAATTAATTGAACAAAGAAAAATACAAAAAAATCAGCAAGTCACTGAAGAAAATCAAGATGACATCGAGAATGAGCAGAAGGAGGCTGTAAATAATGATAACGGTAAATAGTTCTGAAGAAATAAATTATAATCCAAAAAAATATTTTTAGAAGAAGTAGTTACAAATGTAGGAATGATTTTTAAGAGTTTGCAAAGAAGAACAGCCACTCAATCGAGATTTTGCATTTGACAGTGATTTGATTGATAAGAACATTAATGTTGTGCAGAATAGGATCACAAGTCACTTGACTAAAATTATAAGAGAATACGAGCCAAGGGCTGTTTTAAGGCAAACTAGAATCATTATGAAAGATACATATAATAATGATTTTGACATTGAATTAGGAATTGAGGTGGTGAACATTGAGTGAAATATCAAATGAAGAATATGAAATTATAGATGCAGATTCATGGGAACTTAAAAGAGATATGATTGATAAGTTTCAAGAGCTTAGTGGAAGGCAATTAACTGAATCAAGTCCAGAAACGCTTATCTTTGAAACAGTAGCGTATCTTTTTGGATTAAGAGAAGAAAAATACAACGATGAAATGAAACAGAATTATTTAAGATTTGCAAGAAATGAGCGGTTAGACTTGAAAGGAGAATTTTACGGAAATAGAGGTAAAAGACTTGTAGAACAACCAGCCGTAGCAACATTTAGATTTTTATATTACTGATATTCAAGCGACAGACATAATAATTCCAAAAGGGTCAAGGATTCAATACAATGAGTTATATTTTTCAACTGATGAACAATATAAAATAGAAAAAGGCGATTTATATGTAGACGGAATTGCGACTTGTAACACACCAGGAACTGTTGGGAATGATATTCCAGTTGGGCAAATTAATACAATGGTCGACATTTTTCCACATTACGGTAAAGTCGAGAACATTACAGCATCAAATAATGGAGCTGAAATAGAGCAAGACGACAATTATAGAACTAGAATTAGAGAAATCCCTGAAAGTTTCACAACGGCTGGAAGTAAAGGAGCTTATGAATTTTTGGGCTAAGTCGACAAGTACGAATATTGTTGATGTTGTAGCGTATAGTCCGAGCGCAACAAATGTTGATATTTATGTTTTAACTGATTCTCTAACGCTAACAAATGAGTTAAAAAAGAGAATTGAAGAAATGTTGAATACTGATAATATAAGACCTCTTACAGATAATGTGACAGTAAAACAGGCAATAAAGACATCATACACAATTGATTTTGACTACTACATTGATAAATCTAACGAAACGCTTGTAAATGTTATTAAAAATAATGTTGAAAAAGCCGTAAAAGATTTTAAGATTTGGCAACAAAATAAAATGGGCAGAGATATTAATCCTGATGAGTTTATTAAATTATTAAAATTACTGGAGTGAAAAAGAGTTGTATTAAGAAGTCCAACATTTAGAGTTTTAGATTTTTAATGAAATAGCAGAGAATACAAGTGTTACAAGTAATTATTTAGGAGTTGAAAAATATATGATAACTATTGATAATTTGAACTTAACAGATATAGCAGCGAAGTCAACTTTGAATGATAAAACAACACTTTGGATTTATGAATCTATAAATTTTGCTATTAAAAAAAGAAACATGATGTGATTAAAAAGAAAAATTTTTTTGGAATTATCAGAGTCTAAATGATGTAGAATTAGACTTTTTGATGTGGGAATATCATGTGGACTATATTGATTCAAATATCACAAGAGAAACAAAAAAATAAAACTGATAAAAAAAGGTCTGTTTTTTTCGCATTTTAATAAAAGGTACTGTTGGCGGGATTAAAGAAATCTGCGAAATATTATTTAGTGGAAATGTTGAAATAATAGAATGGTTCAAGTATGGTGGCAATCCAGGATATTTTTAAAAGTAAATACGGATGGAAATTTATCAGACTACGAAGGCTACAAGAAAATAATTGAAGTTGTAGAACAATACAAAAATATTCGTTCTTGGCTTGAAGGAATAAGGCTTTTAAGAAAAGAAGAAAAAGGCAAATTATTATGGTTTTATCGAAAAAAAATAAAAAGAAATATTACTTAGGTTCAACTGATATAAATATTCCAAACGAGATTATAGCAACAAATTTTTGGAACGGTACACAGAATAAGAGTATTAAGAGAAATAAGATAGGAGGTAAATTATGGCAAAATTTAATGGATTTATTTTAACAGAAAAAGGAAGAGAACTATTAGCAAAAAGGATTAGCGGGAGAAACAATAACATTTACTAAAATGGCAATAGGAGATGGAACATCATTAACTTCTGAAAGAGAAAGAACAGCATTAGTCAACCAGATCACAACATTGCCAATCTTGAATATAAATGTAAAAAGAAATGGAACTTGTGAAATCAATGCGTTATTGACTAACAAATCTGTAACAACAGGGTTTTATATCAAAGAGTTAGGAATATTTGCACACGGGAATGACAACGTTGAAATACTTTACGCTTACAATATTTCAACTAGCCCAGATTTTGTGCCACCTTTCTCAGCTAACAATGTCGTAGAAATTGAATATGTAGATACGATTATTGTTGATCAAGTGGCAAATGTAACGGCTGTTATTGATCCGAGCGTCACGTATATTACTAAAAAATATGCGGACGAAAATTATTTAGTTAGTTCAAGATTAGCTGAAATATTAGGACTGGAATTTGGTGGAAACATACAAGATATCGGCAATAAAACAAAAGGTAAATTTTATTATGACAGTGTTACAAAATTCTATTACGAATGCGTAGAAGACAACAGTCTGACATACAATGATTCAGGGAAATTTAGGGCTATTTCTAATAAACCGATTTCGGACAAAGTGGAAAATTGGTACAAAGTGCAGCAAGCAAAACTTTACGTGCATGCAGAAGCTACTGGAATAGCAAGAACCTCTTGTAATATAGTTCAACGTATTGGGAATATTGTAACCATCGTCTTTGACAGTGGTAATGCATTAAGTGGGATTAATGATGGTACTGTCATTTTCCAAGTTCCGGACGGATTTAAGCCCAAGACATTTCTTTCAGTTAATGCATCACAGTACAACGTCTCCAACGGAGCGGTTTACATTGAACCTAGTGGGATTGGTAAATGGAAAGGTGCAACGGTTAATTCTGCTAGTATTATTTTTTCGGTTAGCTATATTGTTTAATAAAGTCAATAAAATCAATAAATATTTTTTTCAAAAATTCTGTATAAATTCATAAGTTAGTACAGAATAAAAACCTTAAAAAAATAACAAAATAGGAGTGATAAAAATGACAATAGTTTATATTTATGAAGCAAATTTGTTGGAGTGTATAGCACGACCGACAGTTACAACAGCAGAGGAATTTAAAAAAATCCGAACTTGTTTTTATCCTGACTGGAATGAAGAAACAATGAAATACTCAACATCATTACTTTTCAAATCCAGTTTTGGATGAAAAAAACTGGAGAACTCAGAGAAATGACTGAAGTTGAAAAAAATAAAAAGCAAATAAAACAGTTTTTAAGTGATGGAAGTTATTTGGATGAGGTCAACGAAACAATCGTTACAATTGTAAAACCAAATGACTGGAGTATCTGGGATAAAAATAGCAATGCTTGGAAAGTCGATAATGATTTGTTAAATGCAAAACTAAAAGAATTAAGAACAAAAGCATTGAAAGACTTAGCAGAAGTCTAAATTAATTTTTTTAAATCAATCTCTCGAAATCGAAAAAAAGATGGCAAAAAAATACACATTTGAAAATAACGAAAGAAATAGAAACAGCTTATCGTTAAAAATGTCGTTAATGTGGACTTTAGAACAAGATAAAATCGAGAAAGTAAAAGTTCTGAATGATAAAGGATTAGTTGAATTTATCGAATTAAATAGAACTGAATTAAAAGTTTTATCTAAAAAAATACAAGATATTTTTAGAAATAGCCGATGTTGCTGAACAAATGGCAGTTATTGGAATCAGTAGATATACTATTGATCAGATGTTAGAACTTAATGTAAAAGATTTTTTTCAAAAATTAAAAAAAGGGAAGTGATTTAAATGGACAGATTTGAGAAAATATTTGACTATCTGCTGAAAGTTGAGGGCGGATATTCAAATGACAAGCACGACAAGGGCGGAAAAAAACAAAAATACGGAATAATTGAAGAAGAAGCAAGAGAATTTGGATATAAGGGAGATATGCAAGATTTAACAATGGATTTTGCAAAAAAATATATCTAAAAAAATATTATTTAGGAAACAAAAGTTTAGATAAAGTTGCAAATGATAAAGTAGCACTATCTATATGCGACTGGGCTGTGAATAGTGGCAAAAACGGAATCAAAAACGCACAGATTGCTATAAATCAGCTTACAAATGCAAACTTAGACATAGACGGAATAATTGGAAATAAAACATTGGAAGCGTTGAGTACAGTAGATCCTGAAAAAAATTTTTTTAGAAGTTTATCATAACTTGCAAAGAATTTATTACAGAAGCAAAGTTGCTGATGATAAAACACAAGAAAATTTTTTAACAGGCTGGCTAAATAGAGTTCAGAAAAAGGAGGAATATCTGAAAGATTGGGACAAGGAAAATGCAACAACAGAGAATAAAACGTATTCTTTCAGCCAAGAAAGTTTGGATAAAATGAAAAAAGTACATCCAAAGTTAGTTGAAGTTATGAAAGCTGCAATTGTAAATAGTCCGTTTGATTTTAGAATCACAGACGGTGCTAGAACAACAGAGGAGCAGTTTGCTTTATACCAAATCGGAAGAAGCAAGCCAGGCAGAATTGTAACAAATTGTGACGGCAAAAGAGCAAAATCAAACCATCAAATCAAAAGTGACGGATATGGACATGCAGTTGACATATTTCCTTGCGGAGTTATCGAAAATGGAGTATACAGAAAATTTACATCAAACGAAGGATATGACGACAAGAAATTAAGATTAATTGCAAATCACATCTTGGCAGTAGCAAAAATCCAAAAAAACATAAATGTTGAATGGGGTGGAAATTGGAAAATGCACGACACGCCTCATTTTGAACTAAAGTAATGAAAAAAATACTTCAATAGAAGTCTGTATTTGAACGCTAAAAAAATAATTTTGGTATAAATGATTGGCTAGCAAGGTAAAATTGATTAAACGGCTTGTTAGCCACGTTAAAATTGATATTAATAAAAAAACAAGAAAAAAAGGGAGAAATAAAAATGGATAAAATGGTAAAAAAATTTGGATAATTAACAAGGCAGTTGAAATGGTAAAAGGTAAAATTTACAAAAATGAAATTGTAAACAAAGCAAAAACTGGGGCAGAAAAATTTGATGTTATAGCAAAAGACTTTTGGGAAAAATTGGAAAGCTATGTTTTAAAAGAAAAAGAAATTGACAGAAAGTGGATCCCGAATTTTATCGAAGAAATTGGAGAGGATACAGTTCTAGCTTGCATAAAGGAATTGAAAACTAAGCTCGTTCCATCCGAATTTGTTCAAGAAATTTTTGATTTTGAAAAGAAAGGCAACGGAAATATATTATAGCAGCGAAAAGAGGACAAATTGTGGGGATAAATTTTGAAGAAGTAAAAGCTATAGTGGAGTTGGGGATAATGGGTGTCATAAGCTATACTTATATTACTCAGCAAAAAAAACTTTTTGAACAGCAAGAGAAAACTATAACAGTTTTAGCTAAATTAGAAAATCAATTAAACAATGATTTTCTAAAAGGCAAAGGGTTGGAAATAAAGCTTTGATACTAAAAATTCAGGATATGCGTTGGGCAGTTCAAAAACGTATATTGAAGTATATAAAAAATAATCATTTAGAAGAAAACTGGGATGTTATCAGCAAGGAAATCAAAACTTTTTTTGACGCTAAAATGATTGGTTTTGAAAGTGATATGCACGATATTATAGAAGAAACAACTTATAAACTATTATCTAAAAATGATAAAAAGATGAGTTTGAACAGACAAAAGAGATATTGCTGCATATCTTAGATGACTTGAAAAAAAGGAAGGTGTTGAGGAAAAAGATTTGTATGGAAAAAGCGGCAAGGATTGTGGAGACACATATGGAATCAATTGAAAACGAACTTGTTGCAAAAAAATAAAAATCGATTATAAATTGATAGTCAGAAATGGCTATCTTTTTGTAAATAAATTTAAATATTTTTTTATCAAAAGGTGTTGACTTTTTGATAAAAAAAGTGTAGTATAATAATATCAAGATAAAGGATGAATGAGGAGTGATTAAAAATGACAAAAAAATGAAATAAACTAAAAATATAAATAAAACAGTTAAAGGGATAGGAAGAACAATAGCTTTAGATTATAAAGCTGAGTTCAAAGTTGGGCAAATATTAACAGCTGAAAAAGCCGAAAGCTGGACAAATGGTGGAGAATTTATTGTTGAAACAACTAGAAAATATGAATATTTTTCTTAACTGTATAAATGAAGTTGATGTTCACGAAGTAAACTATGATTTACTAAGTGAAGTCTGAAACAGAAGAAGATGAAAAAAATATGCAGAAGCATATTATGAAGCATTAGGGACTGATGAAGATAGTTATTATGAAAAAGAAGTGTTAGTTCCAGCAGGTACAAAATTTGAAATCATAAGCGTTGCAGATGACAGTGCTTTTGAAGAAGTTGGTTATTGCGAAATAACTGTAAAAAGAATATAAGGAGGAGAAAATGGAAACAAAAAAAGAAACTCGGGGAGCAAAAAAAGGACGTCCAAAAACCAGCAACAAGCGGACGAAAAAAAGGCTGAGCCAGGAATGAAAAATAAAAAAAGTTTCTGTTGCACTTCCTGAAAAAAATGTGGGAAGAGTTGACAGAACGAGCAAAAAAAACAAGAAATTACTAGAAACAAATTAATAAAAAAATATACTAGAAATTTATTTGAAAAAAATAACAAATATTTTATCAAAAAGGTGTTGACTTTTTGATAAAAAAAGTGTAGTATAATAATATCAAGAAAGGGGAGATAGACAAAGGCAAGGGTCAGAAAAGGAGATAAAAAAATGAAAAAGATGACACAAAGTCTGAAATGTTAAGACTTCTAAATTGAAGAAAATCAGACAAGAAAAAAATACTAGAAATAGTAAAAATCTTGCAAAGATTTAAAAAGAAAGTTTGAAGAAAAAAATAAAAAGTCTCTACTAAATAAATAATAGAGTTTAAAAACAAATATTTTTGGGAGTTATCACCTTGTCGGTAACTCTCTAAAAAGATTATACCAAATAATCGCTAAAAAGACAAGGAAAATAAAAAAACTTGGAGGAATTGAAATGATGAAAAAAATTAAATTACTGGAATGTGAAAGAATACAAATCAGAAGAAGACAAAAAAAGCATGCGAAGATGCTTGGGATAAAGAGATAGAATTAAGAATTGACGATTATGGTAGAGTTTATGATGAAGTCGATACATATATTGCAGATGTAGTGTACCAAGAAAGTTCAGAATATTAAAAATATGAAATTGAATAAAAAAATAAAGGGCAGACTAAAAAAATCTGCTCTTTTTTTATTTATAAAGAATTGTATAATTCTTTTTATTCTTTTTCTTTATTATCGATTTCAATTTTAACTTTCAGAACTTTAAGATCCTGAATTTTCATTTCTTTAAGTTCTAAAATTTTAATTTCTTTTTAAATTTTGAATATCTTTTTTTATTTAAGTTTTTTTGATTTTTTTAAATTTTTTTCATTTTAACTCCATTGTATTTTTCAAGTTATCTATGATAAAAATAAAAAGTGTAGTAAATATTTTTATAACTCTAATAATATTTAAAAATATTGTTAGAGTTTTTTTATCAAAAAAAGACACCAGTAAAATATCAGTAAAATTTACAAAAAAAGTAAAAAAAGTATTATATTTTTGAAAATGACATGCAATGGAACACAACAAAAAAATAATAGATTGCAATAAGATGAAAAAAAGGCGAGTAATGCCTTGG
>BNJV01000988.1_pt1 | contig 110298 bp, 199 predicted proteins | sample 8540591 | NCBI WGS metagenome assembly BNJV01 (sample SAMD00202457, study PRJDB9452) | human saliva metagenome | host: Homo sapiens
GAATCATTTAGAATTGAATAATACTTTAGCCTTCGTCGCCATTAACAAATACGAGAATCTTCGTTGAAAGACATATTCTCATTAACAAAATTTCACACAATACCATCACCATTGTGCATTTCAGGCTCAATATCTCTGGTTAACGACGTTTATCCACACGCCACCATCGCATTTGCTCACCGCCAGCGACCATATCTCCGCCGGAGAAACTTATCAGTTGTACTAACAGTATCATCATCTACCACAACATTTACAGACTTACAACATTCGCTTCATTCTTAAATTCGAAATCGTCAATTAGCCATTGCCACCTTACGGACACACCGTCCGGTCAGGTCAAAAGCCTCGATTGCTCACTACCTCCATACTTTAGCATAGTTACAAGTCATTTATACCATTCAACAACGAACACCCTCATTTTTGCGCACACACATCATATTAAAGAAGTGATTTGCACCGCTTAACATTGTATTATAAATTATCTGTACTCTCATGGCTCAGCACATCATTGCTCATCCGTTTTCTTCTTTTCATCAGAACGTATCAGTCAATCCCTTTAGTTCAACACCACATATGGATCTTGAGCCTGAGCTCATTTGAACCGATTTTTTCGTCATCCGCCTCAATCCCGAATCGACAGTTAAAGTCATAAACCTTTCAGTTTCATCATCAACTTTGTTACCGAAGACAGACAGAGTTACGGCACACGTTTTCTTCGCGGGCCCAACAAATCTGTCAGCAACAGCCCATGAACACGGTCACCATCAACGTTCGCCCCGCCCTCAGGTACCGACACCCGTCGACGTCGACAAAGCACTGTCTCTGGCCCACTGGTCAACTTCGAACACGGCTTGTGTTACCTTGTCGCTGTAACAAACCTTCCTTAACCATTTCACCTGTTCATCACTCAAATACTTCCTTGCCTCGATCTCCTCAAAGATAACTAAACTCATACTTTAACCAAAATCCTTATGTCAAGAATCAATTATCAACTTCATCCTTCCCTTTATTCGATCGTCCGCAGTCAGCGATCATTTGAGCAAAATGGTTTTCAACATCAATCATCGCACATCATATTCAACGAGCAACTCGTCATTTGCGAGAACATGATATGACAAAGAACAACATATGATGATACCCAGCAGGAAGCCACGGTTCATCACGCTGGAACATATCGCCTTTTAAGCGATCCCACAAACCAGAAGTTTATAAACGTCAGCAGATGAAAGCAAAAACACATATCCGTTTTAACTTCATCTGATACATCAGCAAACTTTCTTAATAAAACTGCTTGAGTCATTGTAGAAAAACCTTCCAACCAGTCGTATCATGAAATACGTTCTCAGTTACGATCCTCACTACTATACCATCGTTGCTCTTGAGCAGTCACATAAACTTCTTTCAGTTGTCTGCCTCACTCTCCTCCGGTCAGCACCCGCAACTGGCAATTTGGCCCAACTTTCATGCCACAACGTGGCCTGCACAGACCACCACCTGTTTACAGAAAATAACTGATCTTCAGGCACACAGCCTCAACCTGTTTTTGCTTCGCCGCTCAGCTCATTTCGCACCAAACCACACTCAGACCTTCCTCACCTTTTTCATCGGTGCCCGAGGCTTCGAACCTGAATTTTCATCATCAGAATCAAAATCACACAAACTTCACGGATTGACCGTTATTTTCGAATCTCCACAAGCATCAGCCTGTGCCATAGTTGCGGAGCATACGTTTCACCAATACTAAAGTCAAATTAGCAACATTTCACCCAGTTTCACCCCCTTACTATTTCCAGTTGCCATCTTCCAGTTAACCTTCAACAGCGTTATTGGCCGAACGACCAACCTCTTTGTCGCGCTTAACGCACTTTGTCATTGTTAATCTTTCCATCACCATTTATGGCAATAAAATACCCCATAAAATACCATATAAAACACAGCAGTTTCACATGAGTTCAATCTCGGACCATCCTGTTTCACCGCTAACGCGGCTGTTTGACCATCATCGCCCACAGCGTCAACACGTCCATTGCTTTCAGTCCGCGACACCATCCTCGTTGGTCAACCTTATTTACTGGTCATCGCTGATAAAACACTAACACATAACAGTTTGTAACAATATTAAACATTGTACCATTTGATTAAACGCAGACGCTTATTGTCTACTTCACGCCCCACCTATTCATTAACCACGAAAGCGAACTTCGATTTTGATCGTCACTCCAATATTTGTCGAACATATCTTCGGTATCATCATTTACACTATTAACAGGTTCACTATTCAATTGATGACCACCCCACTTATATCACATACATACCAAATTTAGACTGTGCCTTGCTCACCAATACGGCATCATTTTCGCAGTTTAAGACTTGAGTTAAGATCGCCACTATTATTCACCACCAGCTTCACGCAGACGACCATCAACAGCCTTTATTCATATCAGTTGCCAGCAGCAACCGACACATCGAGTTGACATTGGTCCCCACAGCACATCCAGTTACGTTAGCCCGCCGTAACAGAAATCACACATCATAGAACATAGCAAACAGTTCGCAATGATACTAAATTCGTTACAGCCATCCGATCATTTCTTTCTTTTTCTTCATATACTTCAACTTTTATTGTAAGTTCACACCACGATTGCACCATACATATATCGCGGCACATGGCCCATTTATTTTATTGTCATCTGACAGCGGCACTTTCATAACCATACGCCTTGTCATCGGGTCAACTTCAACACCAGGCACGATCATTTGCGGGTTCCAGACAATTGCCCACCATTGCCAACAAAACACACATTGGCCTGCATCACTACCGCTCATCAGGCACGTATGAGACCATACCCGCCTGAAGTCAATTAACTTCACCATCTAATTTCAACATTCATCCATCACTGATTTTTAAACAAATCAATTATTTGAACAACTTGTCATTCATTTCAAATTTTCATTGCCGACACATTTCGTTAACATTTCAACATATCGACAAAGAACATCATCAGGTTGCACCAGCGTCATCACCATCATTTTTCACAATCAACGTCACCGAATTCACGACGTCTCGTCAGCCGAAATATAACACCAGAATTTCAAACATTATTCATATCACTCATTTCGACTCACATTACCAAAATCACCGCAACACAAGATGGCCTCATTAAACAAGCACATACCAACACCACCAAAGACAACATTACATGACAACCACGTTTACTTCAGCATCAACACCTTTCCAACGTGCATAATTCAGGTAACCAGGTCAGCCCTTTGTTATCAACTTAGTAATTATTCATTTAGCATAAGCCATCAGCATTCTTATTCAACACAAACATATAAACTTTCATCAACATCGGTTTGGCCATTTATTCAAGAGTCTCATTTTATTACCCCAGAACATCAATAAATAATCAGTCATCAACTTATATCAGCGCTGATTGAATCATTATAATACTCAGCCCCAACAGGTAACTTTTATTAAATTTCATTTCGATCACTATAAATTAGGGTATATACTGTAACAACCGTACAACAGATGATTTATTAACTCTTCAACATCAAACGTTTCCATAGTTTGTCCAGGTATTGTTGTAGCTCGCCATCTTCCACATCATAATTTGTTTAAATAAGTCTTTGTCACCTCATGTTACAGCCCACCAGCCAGCATTATCAGAGCCAACCAACATTGCACACAGCCTCAAATATCACGGCGCACTTCCAGCCTGTACCCGCCTCCAGCAAAATCACATTTTGAATTAAGTCAACACACCAGAAAGACGCATTCCCGTGCATACACACCAGCCCGCGTTCGTTCACACCGCCCAGCTCAAACACACACTGCTCAATATTGCATTCACCGTAATATTCAACCCGTTCAGAACAACGACGGGGTACCTGAATGGTCACCGTGTTCAGCCAGCACATTGCGTGGTTCTCACCACCTTGCCTCACCATTTGTGAAATTCGCCCACACCACACCGAATACCAAACCGTTTCACAGCACCCAGTTCGCCCAGCCTTCAGCCGAGTGACCCAACATTTTACCCAATATCAAACCAGCTTTCGTAAACCATTAAATCAGTCACTTTATCAGTAACCCAGTTACCACACGTTATTAGTACTTTATCAGTCGGCATTTGCACAGCATCATCAGACACAACAACATCACTTAATCATAATTACACGCCATAATAAGGCCCGAAAATTGTCAGTTTCAAAGAGTTAATTATAATTTGTTGAATCACTTCATTGAAATACCGTCTCACTACTCATCATTGGGTCACACCGCCCTAAAAATTATTTTGCGGAACGATGAAAAGACGCTGGACTTGTTTCAGACGGACACTTTAGCCAACACATCCGCCTACTATTTATACAGGTTCATCCTTTTCAGTCCAAACACATCCAGAATCATCAGGCTGGCGTCCACGGCCTGCTTGATCAGCAAGACAGGGTCATCTTGCTTACCAAGAGCCAGTTTCATATTAGTCAAGAATTACTAAAATTATTTTAATATAACTTCTTTCAGATCAGCTATTCGACCAATCATAATATCAGATGGCATACCTCCATTATTTTACATTCATTATAAATTCATTTCGTCTTACCGTTTTATATTTTTGCTACCAAATATCAGCCAGGCGTCTGTCAACCATATTTTTTATCTGAACACACCATGACAGACAGGTTCATATCTGCAATCGAGGCTTGTTGACCACTGTCAACCCCAGACATCGACACTGTACTCACTGTCAAGGCGTCAGGATCTGGCCTTGTAAACAGCACAGTATCACTTTGAGTCTTCAACCCATCTGACCACCTGATTTTAGGCCAGGCCTTGCTCTTTATCTGCCTTGTTTCATATCCATCACCTCCAGCTTGATTGTCTTGTCGATGCATCTGCCCAATCCACACCATATTTCACTTCTTTGCACCCTTTTTTCAGGCACAATTCCCCAACAGTCAAACACCATCGCCTTTGCCTTACCAGACACCACACCACCTTTTCATTGAACGAAATATAATCGTCATCATCTTACATTAAACATCATCAACCAACGATTTATCTCAATCGCCCCGCCACTGATCTGCACATAATCCGCATTATTCCAAATTCATGAACGCACCTGAATCCGTTGTTCCCGGACCCCTTGTAAACGTTCACAACATTTTTCAAAACCGTTTACAGATCGTCTCATATTTCTTCGAGATCATCCATAAACGCGCATTTTGTTATCGATCATCACCAGCATCAACTGCATATACATCCAAAGATAACTTACTACCACTTAATACTTCATTTTTCAATTCTGGAAGTTTAAACCCATATATAAAATTTTCCCTTTGTTTCATAATATATTTTAATGATAACAGTATTTCCATTAATTAAATCACTTTCATCAATTGTATTCTGCTTGCCTCCAGTATCTAATGAAAATTTAATACCATTATCAATTTCCATAATGCTTTTATTATTTTATCAATAAATTCAGGTAATTTAATTCTAAATCTGTTTTAAAACGCCTTCATTTATTTTGTGTTTTAGCTTAATACATATGTACTATTTCTTATAATTTTCACTTTTCCTGTTTTGATAAAGTACTTCAACATTTTCATTTCTTATATTAATAATGATTGAGTACTTTGGCAAGATATATTTCTACTATTTATGGAAGTAGCACAGCTAGAGTTGCATTATTTGGTAGTAGTATAAGGGTTGAAGTTAATAAAATTAAAGGGAAACCTGGTGATGTAAGAATAATCCCTATTGAAGTTACAAATGTTAAAGATAGCAAAGTTTGTGAAGTGTCTGAAAATTTTACAATATATATTAATAGAAGGTATGGAAAAAATTTACCTTTGAATATTAATTTGTTTAAAGATAAAGATGCAAACAGTTAATATATAGGGATGATGATAAAATTTATACAAAATGATGATTTTGAATTTAAGGCTGGAAAAAGAGACTAAAATATATTATTTAAAAATTGAATAGCCTAATGATTTAAAAGACTTGAGTTATGCTTTTGAAATTGATTATTTATCAATAGATTTTTAGAGTGATTCAAAAAGATTAGAAATAGTGTAAAATGAATTATTTAATAAGAGGTAAGTTATGAAAAGAAAGTTTCTAATTGTATATTTGATTTTGTTAACGATAATTATAACTATGACTGTTGTGTTAGGTAAATATTTACAGGAATTGAAAAATAATACATTGTATGAGGCAGAGAATTTTTATTTTAGAAAGCGATTTGTTGAGTGAAGATATTAAGTCTTATACATTGCAAAGAGGTGTTAATAAAATTGTAGTTCATCTTTATAATAGTGAAGATAGACTTAGATATACTAAAGTAGATATTAATTATGTTGTTAAGTTAGAAAAATTAATGATGATGGAAATTTAGTGAGAAAGTTAGAGAAGAGAATGGGGTATTAAGTAAAAAGTAATTTTTACAGATAATGAAGTTAGTTTTTGATAATTTGGAAAATGGTAAATATAAGGTTAGTGCAATAGCTACTACCCCTTATACTAAAATACTTGAGGAAATTTTGTTATAACTAATAATGATAATAGAATTGATTATAGTGTTGGAGATAATGTTGATAGTACTGTTATGTTTTTAATAATAAAAAAACTAGTTGATTATACTGGAAATATTAAAATTAAGTTTCCTGATGGATTGTACCCTGATAATAATGAAGAAGCATTTAAAAATGTAAATATAGATAATTCAAAAGGAAGTTATAGTTAATTTTAAAAAAATAATTCTAGTTATAGTTATAGATTTTTATAAGGAAAAATCCTAAAAAGTTTTTAACAAAAATGAGTTTCAAGTTGGAGGAGTATAGTGAAGAATAAGTTATATATTTTAATAAGCATTATTATTATGTTATTAGTACTATTATTATTTCATTTCCTAAAATTTATACTTTATGTGCGGATATTGTTAAACCGAGTAATAGTTTTTGAAGCTAAAATTTATGATAATGCTCAATATAATTTAGGAAGTTCTGGTATTGAATTAACTGAACAAGGTGTTGATATAACTTCATGGAATTATAATAATAGTAAAATATTTAAAGATTACAACTAATTTACTCAAATGATTTGAGTTAATAGTAATAATAATGTTGTTATTGGAATAAAACTCCTAAAAGAATTTTTATTTTTTTCTGTAAATGATTTTTATTACCAATTGGATGCAATAATGTTAGGTTTGAAAAATGATGATTTTATAGTAAATACTAATTATACATATCATGTTAATAGTCATGAGTGGAACTGTTTACTATACAATAAATCCGGGAGTTACATCTATTACTATTCAATTAGAAATTAAATATGATTTTTGAATTATGGAATAAATTAGGGCATAGTTTAATTAATCAAAAGAATGAAAAATCCATTTTGGTTAAAACTATATAAACAAGACTCAAATGAACAATTAATTAGTAAATCTGTTAATAATGCTTATTCGAGCAAGAATATAATATGATAGCAGGAGCTATTCCATATATTAATAATAAAAGAAATGAAGGAAATGTTGAAGTACTTTATCAAAACAGGAAAAAGTGAAATTATAAGAAATAGTACATATGTAATGGCTAAAAGCACAAAATGAAATGAAGGCGTTTTTAAAGAGCTTAGATTTAAATTTAAATTACCTGAATTTATTGATAAAAATAATAAAAGCATTATATGGAAATTGATAAAAGTAGTATTAAATTTTCATTAGATACTGGAGGGCAAACGCAGAATATCAATTGATGAAAAGTGATTTAATTAATGGAAAATACTACAATTATCATTAAAAATATATATTATGAAACAAAAGGGAAAAGGATTTTTATATATGGGTTTAAACTTCCAGAATTTGAAAATGTAGGTGATTTAAGTGTAATTAATTTTAGTAAGTTATCTTTGGATGTATGTGCAGTTGATAATACTGGTGAGGAACATTCGATAGCAAAAACAAATTCGCGACCTATTAATTGTGGATGAAATCTGAAGAAAAGTTGAAGCTGTGTATAATTATAGAACAGTATCATATATAAATGGTTTTGAGAAAAAATGTTGTAGGATTAGGCGGTTTTATATAAAGAATTCAGGAACAGCAGATTCAAATAAAAGCATATTCGTATAATTTTTGATAATGAAAATACTGGATATATGCAGATTGTTTCTGTGAATCTTCAATAGATGTTAATAGAGATGAAGTGGAAATTAAATATCATTTAGTTGATGAAAATAATGTTTTAGTATATAAAGATGAAAATGGTAATTATATTTCAGATAATGAAAAAGGTGTTAATTGTGAATTGTCTATAAAATTAAAACCTAATAATAAAACTGATAATTGTTTATTTTTAATAGAAATTTATTGCCTGAAAAAGAAAGGAAATATTTTTAAAAAGTAAAATATGATATAAATAAGATTAAGGCAGGTGAAGAGTTATTTGTTTCATCAGCAAGGCAATCAAATAATTTAAGAGGAAATTATTCTGGTTATGTTAAATATAAAACAAGAGCAGATAAAGAAGCAAAGGCTGCTTCTAAAATAATAATTAATTCAGATGGAGTTGAAGATAAAGAGTATATTACTAATACTTATTTTACAAAAGAAGTTGAATCACAGTATATGATTAGTAGAGTACGAATTAATGGAAGTGATAATAATACAGAGGTTATTGCAGGTAATTCAATAAATATAGGTGCAGATATAGTAGTTATATCATATCCTTATGGTTATGTTCCTTGGATAAAAATATAGTTATTGGAGTATTGTTGCCTGAAAACATTAATATTAATACCGATTCTATAATTTTGAAAAACAGCTAAAAATGCTAATATAAAACCATTAAAAGTTGAAAGTAAAGATATTTATAATGGATATAAAATGTGGAAGATTTATGTACCATCTGATATTATGATTGGATATTCGAATGAGAATTTTGATCCTATAGAGGAGAAGTTATATTAAAATAGATTTTTAAAAATAGATATTGATTCTAATGCAGAAGGACAAACTGTTAATTTAAAGTAAGATGTTATATCTGCTACTGTTCAAACAGATAAAATGGACGTATCTTGAATGGTTCTGGAGGGTCTTATTTTTGGACTAGGAAAAAGGATGAATATGATATAAAATGAAAATGGGCGAGTTAATGACATTATTTCGGGTGTTAATCCGTCAAACAAATTATCTTTTAAAGTAATTCACAAAAATGAATTTTTACAGTTAAAGATTCAATGTAATGTTAATGATGAGGTGAAAGTGGAAGAGTTGATATTTCAAATAAGGATGATTTAATAAAGTATAAATTATCTTTAAAAATTTAATGATAATGTGAATTTTTCAAGATTTTGCTTATTATGTACCGATTACTAAAAAGAGTAACATTAATAATAATTATATGATTAAAACTGAAAATGGTATTTTTGATCTTGCCTCACAAGGACCTGTGACAATGTCTGATGATAGTATTATATGCAGAGTATACATTTGATAAAGGATTACTAATGAAAACATTAATAATGTTAACTGGGTTCTTCTGATAAAGTGACTGATTTTAATAATGTAACAATGGTTAAGATAATACAGAAAAAGGCTGGTTTAATTAATGGTAGTAAAACTGATATTAATTTTAAATTAAAATATTTAGGTCATAATTTTTGAAGAGGAAACCGTAAAGAATTGAATTCTCGTTCTGCTGGTGGTTTGAGATATTCGTTAATGGTAATGTAACAGATGGAATTTTTCCTACAAATGGTGTTAGTGTGAGAATAAAGACTGTTAAAGAATTACCTGATATTACTTTAACGGCAGCACCCTAATAGAAGACCTGAGTAATTGGTGATTCAAATTTTTGCATCATTTGATACAAAAAGATTTGTAGGTTGGAATAATTTACATAAGTTAGAATCACAAATATTGAAACGAATAATGTGGTTTTGAAGTCTAAAGATGATATTAATAATAATTTGGATATAGATGTAATATTGCTAATAATACTTTTGGAATAAATCTTTCTGTTAATAATAAAAATGTTGACTTAATTTGAAATGCTGATTTTACTAAATTTGAAAAGATTTTAATTTTTGGAAGTGGCATAAGTGATGTTTGAGAATACAATATTTATAATGGTAATAATTTATCTGATAATGTAACAGATAGATATATTATTATAACTTATGAGAATGATAAAGGACTTATTTTAAAACAAAAGATTATAATTAATAGAGAGATTAGAAAAGCAATTTCACCAACATACTCAATTGTACCTGGATATAGGTATAGAGCGTTTGATGAGCAACAGGAGAATATTGGAGTTAATAAGAAATCATCTGTTACAATGCAGTTTGTTTTGAATTATATACCTAATTTTTATAGTGATCAGAAATTAAAGTTTAATAAAAAGTTACCGTTGGAACAGAGATTACATTTTATGATTAGTGAAGGATTCTAATCCAACATATTGGTATTATAAAGTTGATAGGCCAGTTGATTTTATTGATATTTCTGAATTTAATAAAAATGGGATATACGAATAAGAAATATGGTAAACTTGATGAAAGTAATTTTATTAAAGAAGTTTATATGTTTGTATTTGATTTTAAAGATGCAGAGATTGTTGATATGGATAATATTACAACTATGCTAGAAATGAATAGTACTAAAGTTGAAAATATTTTTCTCAAAAGAGTTAATTACTAGATTTTTACCCTAATTATGCTTTTGATTTGGGAAAGATTGTTGATACTCAAAATATAAATAATGATATTAATTTATCATATAATGTTAATCTTTTTGGTGAAGGTATTAATTATAATACTATTTTAATAATGAAAATTATCTTATGTTATCACTACTGATGAAGATTTTTCCTAGTGATGCTTATATGGAATCGAAAAATGGAAGATATAATTAAATAGTTTTTAGAAATTCTAAAAAACTTTTATAATTTCAGCTGGTGATATGTCTGAATATTTGAATAATAATCGTAAATTTAAATTTATTGTTAATGGTTATTAGCTAGAAAAATATAATCTTAAAAATTGATTTAATAGCTAGTGCAACTACAGATGGTGATAGTCCTTTAGTGGTGATATATTGACTACAAAGAAGTATTCTTGAAAATAATAATATTAGTCCAGCAATAGAAATTTTTAGAAATGAATGATAGAGTTATTTCAAATAGTGAGTTTTGTTTTAAAAATCAAGTGATTGAGATTAAAATATTTAAAATTAGATGGAGTGAAGTTAACAATTGAGCTTCAAAAAGATGGGTAATGATTATAATACATTACCTGATAAACTAATTAGTGTTAATGGTAATACAGGTAATAATAATGGTGTTTTTGATATTAATTTAACTAATGGTGATAATGATTTATCTTTAAAAATTTTTAAATGATATTGGTGTTGGTACTTATAGATTATTGTTTAAAGTTATTGATGATAAAGGGGTAATATGATTTATAAAGTGCCATATGAATTTATTATCAAAGATGGTGTTTTTAATGTAAAATAAATGTATAAAAATTCCTTATATACTTGATATATATATATATATAGTACAATCAGTATTGTAAGGCTTACAATAAAAAGTTGGGAGAATTTTTGTATATGGAAGAGAAAAGAAAAGTAGTGGATTAGCTGTAGCAGGTTTAGTATTATCAATTATTGCAATTGTTTTGCTATGATTCCTATAATTAATGTGATTTCTATGGCAATTTTAGCAATAATATTTGGAATTGTTACTTTAATAAGAGATAGCAAGAAAAGTTATGTCAATAATTGTTATAATATTGTCAATTTGTACTGCTGTAGCTACAAATATGAACAAAAAGGCTGTTGATGTAATTAGTAAATCTGCAAATGGAAACTAGTAAAGAATTGAATAAAATTAGTAGCGATCTTAATAAGAGTCTTGGAAATGCTACTGAAGATGTTTTAAAAATGATGTTGAGAGTTAATTTAGGAACTTTTTGAATCTAAGGTTTAGGTTATGTTATGTATGATACTAAATTGGAAGTTATGCAGTTAAAAATAAATTGAATGAAAAGAAGTCATTTTAGTTTGCATATTAAGCTGTTAATAAGAATGATTGAAGAGTGCAGAAGATTATGTTTCAGCAAATGATTTAGGTGGCGGTCAAAGTCAGAAGTTTTAAAAGCTTTTTCGTTAGTTGATAAAGATAAAATTAAAGAATTAAAAAAATGCAGAATTTAAGATAATAGAAGCATCTGCGTTTTAATTAAGTAATAGTTTTAATATTATTTTAATAATTATTGATTTTTAAATATTATGTGTTATAATTGTTTTTATCAAAACGTTATTGAAGAAAAAGTAAAATAAAAGGTTATTAGTAGGGATAATTAGCCATGGACTGAAAAAGCTAATTTTTAATGGACGTATTTGAAAAACTACCTTCTTAGGCTGATGAATAAGTCAGACGTATTGCTGCGTTAAGGCGATTAAATTAGTTAAAAATCCGGGTGGAATCGTGCTATATATTAGTACCCTCAGAGAATAGATTTAATATTTTTATATGATCTATTTTTATGGGGTATTTTTATTACCATAAAATAGTGATGGAAAGGATTGTAATATGATAAAGATTACGTTAAAAGATGGCTTTATTAAAGAAGTTGAAAGTGGAATTTCGGTAATAGAGCTTGCTGGTCAAATTAGTGAAGGTTTAGCTAGAGTTGCAACAGCTGGAAAGATAAATGGGAAGTTGTTGATTTAAGAACTAAAAATTGAAAAATGATGCTAATGTTGAAATTTTGACTTTTTGAAAATGATATTGAAGGTAAGAAGGCTTATTGGCATACAACTACATATTATGGCATAAGCTGTTAAAAAGACTTTATGGAGATTCAGTGAAATTAGCAATTGGTCCATCAATTGATGAAGGATTTTATTATGATTTTGATTCTGATGATAAGAAAATTTCTCAAGTTGATTTCGAAGCTATCGAGGCTGAAATGATTATTAAGGAAAAATCTGGAAATTAGTAAGTTTGAATTACCAAGAAATGAAAGCTGTTGAGATTGGCAGAAAAACTAAAAAGAGCCTTATAAGGTTGAGCTTATTAATGATTTACCTGGAAGATGAAGTTATTTCTTTCTATAAACAAGGTGAATTTACAGATCTATGTGCAGGGCCCACATTTAATGAGCACTGGAAAAGTTAAGATTGTTAATTACTAAAGTTGCAGGTGCTTATTGGAGGGAAGTGAAAAAGAATAAGATGCTTCAAAGAGTTTATGCTATTTCTTTTTCCAAAACAATCAATGCTTGATGAATATCTTCAAAAATTGGAAGAAGCTAAAGAAAGAGATCATAAGCTTGGAAAGGAACTTGGTATTTTCATGATATCTGATTTAGTTGGAAAAAGGTTTTCCTATGTGGCTTCCAAATGGATTTTTATTAAGAAGAACACTTTCTGATTATATTATGGATAAAGAGTTAAAACTTGGATATAAACATGTTTTAACACCATCTCTAGTAGTGTTGATTTATATAAAACTTCTGGACATTGGGATCATTATAAAGATGATATGTTCCTAGCAATGGAAATGGATAATGAAGCTTATGTTTTTAAGACCTATGAATTGTCCTCATCATATGATGATTTATAAAAACTTTTTACATTCATATCTATGATTTACCACTTAGAATGGCTGAAGTTGCTCATGATTTTTAGATATGAAGATAGTGGTACATTAGTTGGTCTTGAAAGAGCTAGAACTTTTACTCAAAAATGATTCACATATTTTTGCAGACCTGATCAGATAAAGGAAGAGTTTAAGGGGGTTATTAATTTAATTCTTGATACTTATAAGAGTTTTGGATTTAAAAATTATAAGTTTAGATTATCTTTGAGAGATCCAGAGAATAAAGAGAAGTATTTTGAAAATGATGAGCTTTGGAATAAGAGTGAAAATGAATTAAGAGAAGTTTTAACAGAACTTGGGTTGATTTTATGAAGCTAAAGGTGAAGCGGCTTTTTATGGTCCTAAACTTGATGTTCAAGTTATTAGTGCATTAGGACATGATGTTACTTTTATCAACTTGTCAACTTGATTATCAATTACCTGAAAATTTGAGCTTGAATATGTTGATGAAAAATGGCGATAAAGTTAGACCTGTTGTTATTCATAGAGCTATTTTTAGGTTCACTTGATAGATTTGTTGCATTTTACTTGAAGAAACTAAGGTAATCTACCTGTATGGCTTGCTCCTGTGCAAGTAAAAGTTTTGCCTATTAGTGATAAGTTTATTGATGAAGCTAGAAAGGTTTATGAAGCTTGCTTTAATGCTGATTTAAAGGTTGAAATGGATGATAGAGCAGAGAAAATCGGATATAAGATTAGAGAAGCTCAAACTCAAAAATTCCATATATGTTAATTGTTGGAGCTAAAGAAGTTGAAACAAATACAGTTTCTATTAGAAAAAGAGGAGAAGGCGAAGTTGGAGCTTTTAAGTATTGATGATACTATTGCTAAAAATAAAAGCAGAAATTGCAAATAAAGGTTTATAATACTAATATTAAGCAGTGATTTTTTAAAAATCACTGCTTTTGTAATATAATGTTTTTTGAAATAATATTGTAGTAATACTTTAAAAATAGGGTATTTTATGATATTATATGTTGGAATGTTTATAAGTAGCTTGTAAGCATATAAAAAAATATGGGAGGTAGTGAATTGTCAAAGGAACTTTTGAACTATATTGGATTTGATTTAAGTAATATTCCATCTGAATTAGTAGCTGAAAAGCCTAAATTGACAATTTCGGATGCTAAAGATGAAGCAGATATTTATAGAATCTATAAATATGTTGCTGTTAAAGATATTGATATTTTTATTAGTACAACTGATAGAACTACTCCAATATCTGAGAGATATAAGAAGTCTTTAGCTTTTTGATGAATATGTAAAACAAAAATCTGATGAATTTAATGATGTTATGGATAAAGCGTCATTATTAGAGATATTGAATTTTGAAAAATGCAGAAAAATTAAATACGAAGATACCTTTTTATTAAGTATGATGATAATTATTTATGGCAAATTTTTATTCAACTGAGGATAAAAATATTATATGCTTTTTCCAGCGAAAGAGGAAAGACCTCTGTATTATTTTTATTTAATAAAGAAAAGTTGACTGACCCAGAATTTAAAGTATTTATTCCAATTTGTAAAATGAGTTATAGTGAAGATTTACTTACTAAGGAAAGAAATAAACGAGCTTGAGAAATTATATATGGTCTTTTTACAAAGAATTGGTGTAATGTTTTTGAAGTTTATCAAGATATTGAAAATGATAATGTTTATAAAAATTATATTATAGGAGAGACAGCTTTATTTACAGGCTTTAAAGACTAAATATAGAGTTAAGATTGAGACGAGAAGTGAGGCACTTAATTTTTTATACATTAGTTAAAGCGTTGTTTATTTTGGCTACTGAAACACATAATGCTTTTCCTATAGAGACTGCTATCGATAAAAAGGCGAATTAATTTTTAAGTATAAAGGTAAGCAAATTACAATACAAAATATTTCTAAGTTTATTTCTAAACAGTATAAAGATATGCAGGAAACTAGGGTATCAATTAATAATAATATTGAAAGTACTAAGTTGAAAATTTCTAAATTAAAAGAACAAATTAAGTCTGATAATGTAAATTATGTTTATTATGAAAAACAAATTGTTATGTTTTTAGAATGTAAGCAAAGTTTTTAAGAAGGTTAGATATTTTTAAGAAGAATAAGCCTATTTCTATTGAAAAGATTGAAGAAACGATTGATTCTGGTATTGATGTTCAAGACGAGAAAATTGATAGTTATAGAGCTAGAGATATCAAAGATGATAAAGAAAGGTTGAAGATTCTTGATGGAATTTCATCTAAGAGAGCAAAAGGCTAATAAAGATGTGTATACTTTATCTGATTTAGTTGGATTATGTAATGATTTACGTGAATATGAGCAAATTCTATAATAATTTAGAAGCAGATTATAAATCTTTAGTTTTGAAAAAGACTAATTTAGATAAAAAGATTGAAAAATGCTAAGAATTATATCGAAGAAATTGAAAAACATAAAAGAGTATATTTGAGTTTTGGAAATTTACTAATAAAGATAAAATTGAAGAATTACATGAAGGATCTTCTTTATAATTTAAATAATGAGATTAGTAATAGGATTGACCCTGGATTTAATATTGAAGATGATCTTGAAGAATTGGCTAAAAAGTCGATGAGCTTCAGAGAAGAAAAATTATCTGTTAATGAATGTGATGCACTGTTTGTAACTCAGTATATTATTGAAACAATTAATGCAATTTTAGATGAACGTGAGAAAACTGAAAATGGTGAATTAAAAAGACTAAAGTTGCTGGTAGAAAAATAAATCTGAAAAATAATCGAGAAGCAACTTGATGAGTTGAAAAATAATTATGATGAAAATAGTAAAGCAGAAATTTTTCGGAAGTTTAATGGAAGATAAAACGAAAGTTCAAGTAATTAATAATAAAGAGTATAGAGAAAATTCAAGAAATATTTATGCAGTACTTGGTGTTAATGATTTAACAACTTTTGAAGAATATAAAAATGCTTGTGATGATTTGATTAATTATTTGAATGAGGCGTTTATTAAGATTAAGTCGGTTCAAGATGTTCCAGTTTATTATCCATATAGTGATGGATATGTTATAGGTGATTTGAATCCCTAGAGAAATTTTTAAAAAGATAAAGAAGTGTTTAAAATTTATAGAACTATTACTAATAGTGATATGCATATTTTTGTATTTTTAGTAATATTATTTATTTTTATAATAATAATAAAACTTTGCCACTTGGTATGGATGTATCAACGAAAGTGTTGATGAAAACCACAGGAGTTTAGTGAAGAAAAAAATAACTGAATTTAATATTATTTTGGAAGATGGCCCATTTAATGTGGAAATCAGAGAAATAGAATTAATAGAGGATGTAAGTAAAGAATAGGAGGCTATGTAAAAATGGTCAAATTATGTTGAAATTTTAAAAATATAATCAAGAACATTTATTAAAAATATATTGATTTAATATCTACAAATGAAGGAAAGAATAATTTAATTAATGATATTGAAAATATTGATTTTTGAAAAGCTAAATAGACTTTTTGCATTGAGTAATCAAAATTTTAAAAATTCTATGAAAAACAGTTATGTTGGAGCATATTAGGGTTTTTTTGATAAATCTAGATTTTCTGATGAAGAAAAATAATGAAATTTTAAAAGATTGGTGAAGATATCATAGCTAATAACCAATATGCTGTTGTTACTATGGCTGGTGGGCAAGGTACTAGACTTGGACATAAAGGGCCTCAAAAGGAACTTTTATATTAAAATGTAAAACCTGAGCCAAAAAGTTTATTTCAAATTATTGCTGAAAAATTTGATTAAAAGCAAATAATAAAGTATGGAATTATTTTAAACTGGTATATTATGACTAGTACTGAAAAACAATGACGAAACAGTAAAGTATTTTGAAGATAATAATTATTTTGGTTATAATTCTGAAAATGTTAAATTTTTTAAACAAGGAAATTTGCCATTACTTTCTGAAGATGGAAAACTTGTAATTAATAGTGAATATCGTATTAAATATGCTGCTTCTGGAAATGGAACTATATATCAAGCAATGCTTAATGATGGAGTTATTGATGATATGAAGAGAAAAGGCATTAAATGGGTTTTTATTGGTTCTGTTGATAATGCATTATTAAATATGGTTTGATCCTATGTTACTTGGTTTAACTAAAAAGAGAGGAACTGAAATAGCTTCTAAAAACTATTGTGAAAAATAGTCCTTATGAAAAGGTTGGAGTATTTTGTAAGAAAAACGGAAAACCTGGTGTTATTGAATATTCAGAGATTCCAGATATTAATTGGAAGAAGTTGATGAAAATGGTGAGTTAATGTATGGAGAATCTCATATTATGTGTGTAATTTATATACACTTGATGCTATTGAAAAATTGCAAATGTTGAATTACTATATCATAGTGCTCATACAAAAAGTTGATTTTATGCAAGAAGATGGAAATATGTTTTATGCTAAAGAGCCCTAATGGATATAAATATGAAGCTTTTATATTTGATGGTTTCGAGTTGTTTGATGATATTACATTGTATAGAGGCAAGAGAGAGGAAGATTTTGCACCAGTGAAAAATGCAGAGGGTGTTGATAGTCCTGAGACTGCTACTAAATTATATAATGATTTTTGGTTTAGGGATTAATTGTAAATAAATTGGTTTGGAGGACAATTATGGATGATATTAAAGATGCTATGATAGTTAATTTGTATTCACTTGATGAGACATATTGCAAAAGAGTTTCTATTAAATATAAATATCCTTTGGGAAGCTCTTGCTGATATAAAAAGAATATGTAATAGAACTAGGGAAATTTTTGGATTTGAAATGAATATGATAAAAAGGGTGATAATGTCATGGATTCATAAAACAGCTAAAGTTTATGAATATTCTACTATTATAGGTCCTTGCATAATTGGAAAGGATACTGAAGTTAGACCTGGAGCATTTATTAGAGGAAGCGCAATTATTGGAGATAATTGTAGTTGTTGGAAATTCTACAGAAATTAAGAATGTTATATTATTTAATAATGTTCAAGTTCCTCATTATAATTATGTTGGTGATTCTATTCTGGATATAAGGCACATATGGGGGCAGGTGCTATTACTTCAAATGTTAAAGCAGATAAATTAAATGTTATTATAAAAAGAAAATGGAAATGAAATTATGACAAACCGTGAAGAAAGTTGAGCTTTTTAGGTGATTTTGCTGGAAAATAGGCTGTAATAGTGTACTAAATCCAGGAACAGTTATTGGATTCAAATGTTTATCCATTATCTTGTGTAAGAGGAGTTGTTCCTTCTGATTCAATTTTTAAAAATAGCAAAAATATTATAGATAAAATTAGGAGATAGAATGCTTAATTCAAAATTTGTACATTTACATTTACATACTGAATATAGTTTGCTTGATGGTGCTAATCGTATTAAAAGATTTTCACCAATTAGAGCGAAAAGAGCTTGGTATGGACGCAATGGCAATTACTGATCATGGCGTTATGTTTGGATGCATTGATTTTTATAAAGCTTTGTAAAGCAAATGGTGTTAAACCTATTATTGGGTGCGAAGTATATGTCGCACCCGGTAGTAGGTTTGATAAGGTTTTGGACAAAAGTGTTAAGTATAATCATTTGATTTTTGTTAGCTAAAAATATGCAAGGGTATAGAAATTTGTGTAAACTTGTTTCTTATGGGTTTACTGAGGGATATTATTATAAACCAAGGATTGATCATGAACTTCTTGAAAAATATCATGATGGCTTAGTTTGTTTGAGCGCATGTCTGGCTGGTGAAGTTCCACGGACATTTATTAAATGGACAAGATGAACTTGCTAAAAATTCTGCTTTATGGTTTAAGAATTTGTTTGGTGATGATTATTATTTAGAAGTACAAGCAAATACTATGAAAGAGCAATATTTAGTTAATCAGAAATTGTTTAAATTGTCTAAGGAAAATTGTGTCCCTTTTAGTTGCTACTAATGATGCTCATTATTTAAAAAGAAGATGCATATAATCATGAAATTTTTATTGTGTATTCAAACTGGTAAAAGAATGAGTGATCCTGATAGAATGAAATTTAAAACAGATGATTTTTATGTGAAATCACCTGAAGAAATGATTGAATATTTTAAAGATGTTCCGAAGCCATTGAAAAACACTGTGAAGATTGCAGAAAAGTGTAAGTGGAATTTGAGTTTGGACATACAATTTTTGCCTAATTATGATGTACCTTCTGAATTTGATACATTATGATTATTTAAAGAAACTTTCTTATGATGGTCTTTCATAAAAGATATGGTGATGATCTTTCAAAAGAGATTATTGATAGAGCTGAATATGAACTTGGAATTATTAATTCAATGGGTTTTTGTTGATTATTTCTTAATTGTTTGGGATTATATTAATTTTGCGAAAACTCATGATATTCCTGTTGGGCCCTGGAAGAGGTAGTGGTGCTGGTAGTGTTATTGCATATGCTATTGAGATTACTGATATTGATCCTCTTAAATATGGTTTGATTTTTGAAAGGTTTTTAAATCCTGAAAGAATTAGTATGCCTGATTTTGATGTTGATTTTGACTATGAAAAACGTCAAGATGTTATTGATTATGTTTCACGAAAATATGGGCATGATAATGTTTCACAGATTATTACTTTTGGTACTATGTCTGCGAGAATGGTTATTAGAGATGTTGCAAGAGTATTAGATTTTTCTTATGCTGAAGCGGATAAACTTGCTAAAATGATTCCAAATGATTTACATATTACTATAAAAAGGCGTTGGAAGTTAATAAAGAGTTAAATGATGTTTATGAAAATGATGGAAGAGTTAAGGAATTGTAGATATTGCTATGGCTTTAGAGGGACTTCCAAGACAGGCTTCTACACATGCTTGTGGTATTATTATTGCTAAAGAGCCTGTTGTTAATTATGTTCCACTATATGCAAGGGATGATATTATTTCAACACAGTATATTATGACTACACTTGAAGAACTTGGTCTTTTGAAAATGGACTTTTTAGGACTTAGGACTCTTACAGTTATTAGAGATTGTAAAGAATTGGTTAAAAAGAATCGTGGGATTGATGTTGAGTTTGATAAAGATATGAATGATCCAGCTGTTTTTAAAAATGGCAGGATGGGGAATCGGTTGGAATTTTTTCAATTTGAAAGTCAAGGAATGACTAATTTCATGAAAGAACTTAAACCTGATTGTTTGGAAGATATTATTGCTGGTGTTTCTCTTTTATAGACCTGGTCCAATGGATCAAATCCTAGATATATTGCTAATAAAAAGATATGGAACATGCTGTTTATACACATGATAGTTTGAAGCCAATTTTGGCTGTTACATATGGTTGTATGGTTTATCAAGAACAGGTTATGAAAATTGTTACAGACCTTGCTGGATATTCACTTGGAAGATCTGATTTAGTTAGAAGAGCTATGGGTAAGAAAAAACTGATGTAATGGCTAAAGAAAGAGAAATTTTTGTTCATGGTAAAGTTGATGAAAAATGGTAATGTTGAGATTCCAGGTTGTGTTAGAAATGGTATTGATGAAGTTTCTGCTAATAAGATTTTTGATGAAATGAGTGAATTTGCTAAATATGCTTTTAATAAATCACATGCTGCTTGTTATGCAGTTGTTGCATATCAAACTGCTTATTTAAAAACATATTATCCGGCAGAATTTATGGCTGCTATGCTTAATAGTTTTTAGGTAATTTGGATAAGATACCTGTATATGTTGATGAATGTAGAAAAATCGGAGGAAATCTTAAAACCCTGATATAAATAAGAGTTTTACTAAAATTTACTGTTGAAGGAAATAAAATTAGATTTGGACTTGGTTCAATTAAAAATGTTGGAATCGCAGCTGTTGATGCAATTGTTTCTGAAAGAGAAAAAATGGAGAATTTTTTAGATTTTGGTGATTTTGCTGAAAGAATTTATGGTGAATCTGTTAATAAGAAATGTATTGAAAGTTTAATTAAAGCTGGGGCATTTGATGTGTTTGGTAAGACTAGGAGTACTTTGATTGCTTCATTCGAAACTATTTTAGATATTGTTGGATATTCTAAAAGTAGAGGAAATGAAAATCAAGTTTCAATGTTTGATTTATATACTGATGATAATGTGTTGCAAAAATTAAATATGAATATATTGAATTGCGGAATATGATCATAAGGAGTTTTTGTCACTTGAAAAAGAGATGCTTGGAATTTACATTTCTGGTCATCCTCTTGAAAAATTATGAAAAACTAATCAGTAAGAAGACTGATTTTTAATTCATTAATTGTTCAGAAATTTTATAATCAAGATAATGAGAATAATGAGGAAATTATTGAAGATAATAAAAGTAGTAAAATTGCAGGAATTATAACATCTGTGAAAAAAGAAGTATACTAAAAATAATAAGATTATGGCTTTTTGTTACTATTGAAGATTTATATGGTACATCTTGAGATGGTTGTTTTTTTGATTCTGTTTATTCAAGATTTTTCAAATTTGCTTTATGATGAAAAATATTATTTTTGTTAATGCAAGGGTTTCTGTTAGATCGAATCAAGATTTGTCGATTGTTGTTAATTCTATCTCTGAACTTGATAATGAGAAAGATAAAGCTATTGATATTGAGGTTTATAAATTGTCTGATATTCAAAAAGCAAATCTTAGAAAGTGGATTGTTGAAAATAGAAAAAGTTGATGGGAATGTTGAAATTTTTGTTTTAAATTCTGCAGAACAAGAACATTTAAGTTGTGGAAAAGTTTTATTAATAATAATTCTTTTAATAAATTTAAAGAGATTGTTGATGAAAAGTTGTTATAAAATGAGTACTAATTAATAGTATAATAATTGTGTTTGCAATGCTAAAATATTGATATTTTACTTGTAAATAATTTCTAAAAATTGTTATACTTATTGTAAGTTATTTTAGGAGGCTATATATGGAAAAGAAAAAAAGAAGTTATAGAAGTTGAAAATGTTGAAAAACAGAGAATGTAGAAAAAGACAGATACAATTCAAGTATCTGATGAAGTTGTTGCAGTTATTGCAGGTATGACAGTTGCAGAAGTTTCAGGTGTTGCTGAAATGGCAGGTGGTTTTGCTGGTGGTATTTCAGAAGTATTTAGTGGAAAAAGAATATGGCTAAAGGAATCAAAGTTGAAATCAATGAAAAAGTGTTGTAATTGATGTTAATATTATTGTTGAATATGGTTCAAGAATTCCTGATGTTGCTTTTTGAAATTCAAAAGAGAATTAAAAGCATCTGTTGAAAATATGACAGGTTTAAATGTTGAACAAGTTAATGTACATGTTCAAGGTGTGAGCACAAAAATTATTAAAAATGAAGAAGAAGAAAACTCAAAAGATAATACTGAAAAATAAATAATACTTAGGAGGAAAAATGAAAAATTATTGATAAGTTTACATTAAAAATATTTTTCATTTATTATGCTGATAATATCTATTGTATTATTTATGATATCAATTCAGATATTACAAGAATCAATTTTTGGTGTGCTGATATCAAGATTATTTTACTTTTAGTTACAGCAGGTCGTACAATATTAATTATTGTTTCTATAATATTATTTTTATTATCAGTAAAATCTCTATTTTTTTACATATTCAAGAAAAATGGTGATTATGAAGATGATGTAAATGATGAGATTGAGAATGATACTGGAATTTTGTTAGAGAATGATGATGGAAGAGTTTTAATTACTAGAAGAACTATTAGATCATTAGTGAATAGTGTAATACTTAGAACTGATGAAATAATAGATGCTAAAAATCATTGTTGATATTAATGCTGATAATGAAGTTAGTGTTAAATTAGCAATTGATGTTGTTCAAGGTGTTGTTATAAAAGATGTTACTTCAAAAAGTACAAAATGATATAAAGAATACTGTTAAAACAACTACTGATATTACTATTAAGTCTGTTGATATTGATGTTAAAGAATATGTTGATGTTGATTCAAATGAAGATGATGAAGATTCTATTGAAGAAATTGATGATATGGAAATTAATGATAGAAAGTCTAAGAAATAAGGAGAAAAACATGGCAGATAATAAATATGATAATGATTTTTTTGAGATTTTTCAAAAAATTTTGAGCTATATTAGGAGCAATAATTGGTATAATTATAGCGTTTACAGCTTTTATAAATTTATTATTTATATAGCAATTATAGTGCTATGTTCTTGGTGGTTATTATTTGCAAAAAGAATAAACTTAAAGTTAAAGAGATATTAAAGAGATTAGTAGAAAGAATGTAGGAAAATATTATGAATAGATCACAGAATAGGAACAAGCTTTTTAAATTGTTATATAGTATGACTTTTTCTTGATGAAGAACTTGATATTGATGAGCAGATTAAATTGTTTCTAGATGGTGAAAATTTGACAAATAAAAACACTATTGAATATGTTAATTCAATAATAAAAGGTGTTGACCAACATAATAATGAAATCATTAATTTGATTTTAAAAGAATATTAGAAAAGAATGGACAATTGATAGAATTTCAAAAATAGATTTAGCTTTTATTGAAGTTATCAATTTATGAAATTAAATTTGCTAAACTTCCTTTTAAAGTTGTAATTAATGAGGCTTTGGAACTTTCAAAAATATGGTGATAAGAAGTCGAAATCTTTTATAAATGGTGTTTTTAGCTAGTATTGTTAAAGAAGAAGTAGTATAAAATAGTGAAGCACATAATTTAATTATTATGTGCTTTTTCTATATGATTAAATATTATAACATAATTGAGTAGATTGGAAAAATATGGACATTGAAGCAATTAGTGTAGAAGAGTTAAATAAATATATTAAAGATAAATTAGATAATGATGAATATTTGAATAATGTTTTGAGTTAAAGGAGAGATATCAAATTGTAAATTGCATTATACTGGTCATATATATTTTTACATTAAAAGATGAGAAATCTTTAATAAAATGTATTATGTTTAAAAAGTTATGCTGCACATCTTTCTTTTGTACCTAAAGATGGAATGAAAGTTCAATTATTTGGTAGTGTTCAAGTTTTTGAGAGAGATGGAGTTTATCAAATATATGCTAAAAGCAATGAAAGAAGATGGAATTGGAACATTGCATGAACAGTTTGAAAAGCTTAAAAAAGAAATTGGAAATTAGAAGGTCTTTTTAATCAAGAACATAAAAAGAAGATTCCAGAATTCCCTAAAATTATTGGTGTTTTAACATCATCAACAGGTTCTGTTATTAGGGATATAATAAATGTTTCAACTAGAAGAAATCCCAAATGTTTATATTAGATTGTTGCCAGTTCCTGTTCAAGGACCTGGCGCTTGTGATAAAATTGCAGAAGCAATAAAATATATGAATGAAGAGAAATTAGCAGATGTATTAATTGTTGCAGAGAGGTGGTGGATCTCTTTGAAGATTTATGGCCATTTTAATGAGGAAGTTGTGGCAAGAGCAATATATGATTCTGAAATTCCTGTTATATCAGCAGTTGGTCATGAAACAGATTTTTCTATATCTGATTTTGTTGTTGATTTAAGAGCACCTACGCCATCTGCTGCTGCAGAATTAGCGAGTTCTAATATATTGATGATGTTAATATACAATTGAACAATATGAAAAATCAGTATAAAGTTTTATTAAAGCGTAAAAGTTCAATTAATGAGAGCTAAATTTGATATGATAATGGAAAATAAGAGCTTTAAGAATCCATTGTTAATTGTGGAAAATAAAACTTTATTACTTGATAAATTAGAAAAAGAAATTATTGATTTGTTTAAAAATATTATTCAGAAGCTAAGTTTAATGAGTTGCTTGTTGGAATAGATGCTTTTAAGCCCATTTGAAAAACTTTGCTTAGGGTTATAGTATTGTTGAAAAAATGATAATGTAGTTAAGAGTGTTAGTGATTTAAATGTTGGAGATAATATTAAAATTATTTTTGAATGATGGAAAATGTTAACGCAAAATATTATATAGATTGGAGTTATATTATGGCAGAAAAAGTTTTGAAGAGAAAAATGTTAAATTTAGAATTAATAAAAAGATCTTGAAAAAGATGATTTATCACTTGATGATGCAGTTCAAAAAGTTTCGAAGATGGAATGAAAATTTCTAGAGAATGTAGAGAAATTTTAGATAATGCAGAAAAGAAAAATTACTATTTTATTGGAAGGGGAAGAAAAGGATTTTTGTTCAATCATAGTATGAAATGTTTGAGTAATGTTCTTATGTATTAAAGAGATGTTTTATTTTAAATATAAATATATATTAGTACCATTTTTATTATGGCTAGCAAATACAGATATCTAAAAGGTTATTGTTGATTGTATTGAAAAACGAAGTTTTCATTGAGAAGATTGTTAGGATCTGGAGGCATGCCTAGTTCTCATTCAGCTGTAATGGTTTTCGATTACGGTTATGCTTGGAAAAATATTGGTTTTCAATCACCTATTTTTGCATTGGCTTGTTTTATGACATTGGTTGTAATGCAGGATGCAGTTGGAGTTAGAAGACAAGTTGGAAAAACATAGCTAAATATTTGAATGAAATATTAATGGATGATAAGATTTCTCCTGAAGAGAAATTTTCAAGAAATGGTTGGTCATACACCTCTGCAGGTGTTTATTGGATTAATTATTGGGACTTATAGCTGGTCTTATTGCTTAATTTGGATGATATGGGGATTTATGGACGATATTATTATTGCAAGAAATGCAAAAAGAAAAAATATTAATGAAATTGCAAAAATTAAATATTGATGATGATTATATATAGAACAATATGGAAAATATAAAGCTAAGATCGATTTAAAATTTTTAGAAAAAAATTAAAAATAATGATGATGGAAAAATTGATTTTAGTGACTTGATAAATCCAACACCACTTGGAGAGGGTAGACTACTGCTGCAATAGGGTATTTCAGATGGTCTTAATAAATTAAATAAAAATCAATATTGGCTTTAAGAGAACCATCTGTTGGTCCTGTTTTTGGAATAAAAGGTGGTGCTACGGTGGAGGATATTCACAAATATCACCTATGGAAGATATCAATTTACATTTTAATAGTGATATTCATGCAATTACAGAAGCTAATAATTTGATTAGTGCAATTATTGATAATCATATATTTTGGGGCAATGATCTAAAAATTAAAAAGTTACTTGGAAAAGAGCTTTAGATCTTAATGATAGACAACTTAGAACAGTTCAAACTGGATTATCTGGTGAGAAGAGGATGATATCAAGAGAAGATCATTTTGATATAACTGTTGCGTCTGAAATTATGGCAGATTTTTGCTTATCAAAAAGGATTTAAATGATTTAAGAAATAGACTTGTAAGATGATAATTGGATATAATGAAAGATGACGAGCTGTTTATGTGAGTGATTTGAAAGATTGTTGGAAGTTTGGTAGCGTTATTAAAAGATGCAATTAATCCTAATTTGGTTCAAACTCTTGAGAAAATAATCCATGTTTTGTACATGGTGGTCCTTTTGCTAATATTGCACATGGATGTAATAGTGTTATTGCGACTAAGATGGCTTTTAAAACTTGGTGATTATGTTGTTACAGAAGCAGGGTTTGGTGCTGATTTGGGAGCAGAAAAAGTTTATAGATATTAAAGCTCGTGAAAATTCATTAGAACCTGATGCTGTTGTGATTGTTGCTACACTTAAAGCTTTAAAATATCATGGTGGTGCTAGTGTTAAAGATTGTGTTTTGCCTAATATGATGCTTTAAAAGATGGACTTGAGAATTTATTAAAAGCATATTGCAAAATATTAAATCTTTGGGCTTAATCCAATTGTTGCAATTAATAAATATAGTAATGATGATGTTAATGAAAATTGATTTTTTGAAAAATGAAGTATCAAAAGTTTCTGAAATTGAATTATTAAATAATTGGGAAAAATGGTTCTGATGGAGCAATTGATTTTTGTAATAAATTATTGAAAATTGTTGATAAAGATAAGAAAATATCTTTTGCTTATAATATTAATGATGATTTGAAAAGACAAAGGTATATAATATTGCTACGAAGATTTATGGTGCTAGGGATGTAATATATACTGATAAGGCAATTGAAGAATGAAAGTATTATTAATAAAATTACGAATAATACAAAAGGTTTAGAAGTTTGTATTACGAAAAACACAATATTCTTTTTCTGATGATAAAAGTAATTTAATTTGTTTGGGAAGATTTTGATATAACTATTACTGGTATAGAATTGAAAAATGGAGCAGGTTTTATTGTGGTTAAAGCAGGAGATATAATGACATATGCCAGGATTACCCTAGAGTTCCAGCTGCTGAAAAGTATTGATGTTGATGATGACGGAAATATTGTTGGTGTTTTTAAAGAGGAGGAAATATGATAAAGCCAAATGTTGAGTTTGACATTATTACAGATATAGGTGTTGATTTTTAAAAGAGAACAATATAAAAGGTTTGATTTTTGGATGTTGATAATACTTGATTGATTTTGAGTAGAAAATAAAATAGATGGTCTTGATGATTGGATTGATTCATATTATTAAATCAGGTATTAAAGATTGCAGTTGTTTCAAATGGAAGAAAAGAAAAACAAATTGAGTTTGTTAACTAAAAAACATGGATTAATTTATGTACTTTTTGCATTTAAAAGCTATTTAAAAAGTGGAATAGCAAAAAAGAGCTGATTTATGTTATAATGAAATTGCAGAAATTGGTGATCAAATATTTACTGATGTTTGGGTTTCTACTAGAAACTAAAATGTTTTCTATTTTGACTAAACCAGTTGAAATGGAAAAAGTTTTTTACAAAAATTTAAAAGAAAAGTTGAAGATTTGTATAAAGCTAGAAATTGGGGAAATAAAAATGTATATTAATAATATCATATTGAGCTATTTTTTATAGGATTGTTTGGAATGTTTTTAGGTCAATTTATGAATTGGGTGAATATTAGATTTGCACATCATAAAAAAGTTTTTGCAAAAGAGTTATTTACACAATATATTCCTAATCAGAAATTAAACATGTTTTTAATGTTTTCAATAATGATTTTATATGTTGTAATTTTGTATTTATTTGGAATTAGTTTAGTTACTTTAGAAAATATTTATTATTAGCCCTTTATTAATTTCAGTTTTAGTAATTGATTTTAAAGAGCGTATTATTCCTGATAGATTAATTTTGATATTATTTGAAATAGGAACGGTATTTTCAATAATAGAAGGGTTTGATAGTTTAAATATTTTTGTTGATAAAATATTGGGAATGATTATTGATTTTGGAATATTTGGATTAATAACATTGATTGGTGGGCTACTTACTAAAAAGGAAAGTCAATGGGCTATGGTGATGTTAAATTAATGGCAGCTCTTGGGCTAATATTTGGTGAGATGGGTATATTAATGATAATTGTTATATCATTTTTGATAGCTGCTATTGTTTCAATTGTATTATTAGTAATTAGAAAAAGAAATTTACTGAATATATTGCTTTTGGTCCATATATTTCGGTTGCGTCTTTTATTGTAATGATGAGTTCAACAAATGTAAAGTTGTTATATACTATTATACATTTCTACACTTGGTACATATTCTTTAGGATAAATTAATATCTAGGAGGTATATTTTATGAATTATAAGATTGAAAATATTAAGAAAAATGGAAAAACTTAATATTCAAGGTATGATTATTACTAATCCGTCTGAGTTTGAGATATATTCTTGGTTTTGATGTTGAAGGTATGATATTTACTACAGATAAAGGGAAACTTACTGATAACTGATAGTAGATATATAGAATATGCAAATTCAATGATTACTATTACTGATGGAATTGCTGCAGTCAATATTTCTGAATTAACTGATGATGATAATTTTTCATTTTTGGAAGATTGTGAAAGAGTTGGATTTTGAAGAGTTTGATTTAACTTATTCATCATATTCTGAAATGATTAGAAGATATAGAATTAGTGATATGGTTGAAACTAATGGATTAATTGAAAAATTAAGGATGATTAAAAGACAATGATGAAATTAGTTATATTGAAAAAGCTTTGTAATATTACTGATAATTGTTTTTGAATATTTGAAAAAGTTTATAAAGATAGGAATGACTGAAAAGCGATAGCACTTGAAATTTATAATTATTTTTATAAAAACATGGTGCAGATGGATTAGCTTTTGATACTATTGTCATGCAAGTGGTACAAATTCTTCTAAACCACATGCAATACCGACAGATATAGAATATGGTGATATTATTGTTATTGATTTTGGTGCTAAATATAATGGGTATTGTGCTGATATGACAAGAACAATATTTGTTGGAGAAGTTAATAAAGAAGCAGAAAAATTATATAATTTTATTTGAAGTTCAAGCTAATGCAACAAGAAAATTTTTGAAGGTGAAGATACAAAAAGTAATTGCAAAGAGTGTTGAATATGATCTCAATCAAAAATTGTACATTAATTCATGCACTTGGTCATGGTGTTGGCATTGATATTCATGAAAAGCCAATTTTGTCTAGTTAAATCAAGTAGTATATTGAAAAATAATATGGTAGTTACTAATGAACCTGGAATTTATATACCCGGAGATATAGGAATTAGAATAGAGAGATACAGTTGTAATTAATGGTAGAATACCAAGGATTTTTGACAAATTCTAGTAAACAGTTGACTGTTATTGATGGATAATATGACATCTATGTGAAAAAAATAAAATAAAAATGTTGAAAAATAAAAAGTTTATTGTTAAAAATGTTCATAATAAATATATTATGGACATTTTTATTGTTTATATAGTCTTTTAATATAAATATTTTGAAATAACATATAAAGATAAATGTTATATATTAATAAGGATGGAAAATGATAGAGTTTAAGAACGTATCTAAAAAATATGGTACAGGAACAGTAGCAGTTGATAATGCTAATTTTACAATTGAAAAAGGGAGAGTTTGCTTTTTAATAGGTGATTCTTGGTTCTGGAAAATCAACAATGATTAAAATGATGCTTAAAGAAGAAGACCCTACTTCAGGAAAATATTATTATTAATGGAAGGATATTACTAAGATAAAACCTAGTAAAGGTTCCTTATTTACGTAGAAGCTATGGGAATAGTTTTTCAAGATTTTAGACTTTTACCTGATAAAACAGTTTATGATAATGTTGCTTTTTGCAATGTATGTTGTTAGAGCTAGTCAAAAACATAGTTAAGAGACAAGTTCCAATGGTTTTATCACTTGTTGGATTAAGTCAAAAAGCGAAATGTATCCAAATGAACTTTCTGGTGGTGAACAACAAAGAGTTGCTTTAGCTCGTGCTATTGTTAATAATCCATCAATGCTGATTGCAGATGAGCCTACAGGAAATTTGGATCCAAATACAGCATAGATATAATGGAACTTTTAAATGATATTAATTTAAGAGGAACAACGGTTGTTGTTGCAACACATGCTAAAGACATAGTTGATAGAATGAACAGAAGGGTTATTCGTATTGACTATGGAAATATAGTTCGTGATGAAAAAGGTGGGTATGACGGTGAGATATAACATATTTAGTTATTTTAATTTCAGATGGTTTTTAAAAGTTTTGGCAAACAGAAAAAGATGACTAGTGCTTCAATTATCATAATGGTTGCTACAATGGTACATGTTTGGATTATTTTTCGTAATAAGTCAAAAATGTTAATTATATTGCTACACAACTTGAGAATCAACAGGCGATTAAAGTAAATCTGAAAGATGGATTAACACAGGATGAAATTAATAATTTACAAGTTCAAATTGAGCAAATATCTGGTGTAAATAAACCAGTATAATATAAATCAAAAGCTGATGCTTTAATTACAGTTAGAACACAGCTTGGTGATAAACAAGATTTATTAGCAGGATGGGATGGTGAGAATAATCCTTTTCCAGCATCTTTTTATAGTAAGGTTAACTGATTTAAAGTTAAATAAATCAGTGCAAGATGCTATTTCTAAGCTTGATGGAATAAGTGATATGTAGTAATAATGATTTGTTATCAACTTTGGATAGAGTTGCTAAATGCATTGAAAAATTGTTACAGGTGTTTTGATGTCACTATTAGTTTTGATATCAGTATTTATAATTTCATATACAATTAAATTAACAGTTCATGCACGTAGAAAAGAAATTTCTATTATGAAATATGTTGGTGCAACAAATGGATTTATTAGAGGACCTTTCATAGTTGAAGGTGTTATGATTGGTATTATTTCTGCAATTATTACTCTTTCACTTATGAGTGGAATTTATAATGCTATGATTAATGGAATATTGGATTCTTCAGTATTAAGAACTTCACAAATCGAACTTTATAGATATGGACAGATATTCTTCAAATTATTAGTAGCTTATTTAATGCTTGGTATTGGAATTGGTGCATTGGGAAGTGTTATTTCGATGAAAAGTATTTGGATGTTTAATTAACTTTTTAAAAGTTAAGGAGGGAATAATGAAAAAAATATAAACTTTTAGTGGCTTTTAATGTTATTGATTGCACTTATTGGTAAAATCAGTGATATCTCTAGGAGTTACTCAAGCTGATGTTGATGCAGAAAAGAAAAAGCAGATCAATTAAAAACAGAAGCTGAACAAAAGAAAAAAAGAATTGACAAATATAAAATCAGATAAAGCGGTTGCTACTACTGATTTAAACACTATTAATAGTCAGATTGATAGTTTACAATCTGAAATTGATGCTCTTGGTGAAAATTTAGATGAATTAAATTCTGAAATAAAGACTAAGGAAAATGAAATAAAAAGAAAAAGAAAAGAATATAAAAGAAAAGGAAGCTATTCTTAAAAAGAGATTGGTTGCTATATATAAGAATGGTGGAACTTCGTATTTAGATGTTTTATTTAGTTCTGCAAATTATGTTGATATGCTTTCTTCATATGATGTTGTTGAAAAATAGCAGAATCTGATAATAAGTTAATGGATGAAATTCAAAAACAAAAGAAAGTTTAGAGAATAATAAAAAGGAATTAGAAAATAAAAATCTGATGTTGAAAAACTAAAAAGCAAAAAGATGAAAAAGAATGCACAATTAATTGTTGCTAAAAAACAGAAACAAACAGAAGTTGATAAATTGTCTGATAAGGAAAAGGCTACACAAACTGAAATTGACAATAAACAAAAAGCTATACAACAGGCAGAACAGTCAATGGCTAGTATTTTTAAAAAATTACAAGCTCAGCTTGCAGCTCAAAAGGCTGCTGAAGAAGCTAGAAAAAAAGCTGCTGCATCTAAAACCAAGTTCTAGTGGTTCTTCTAAAGGAAGTAGCTCTACAGGTTTAGCTGGATTAAATTTTTGATGGTACATTCAATGGCCAACAACAACTAAACTAGTTACTTCTAGAATGAAGTTTAGATGGGGAAGAATGCATAAAGGTATTGATATAGGAGTTGCTTATCAACCAGTTTATGCAGCTGCTTCGGGCATTGCATATAATGCGTATAATCCTGGTGGATATGGTACATATGTAATGTTATTCCATGGAAATGGATATGTTACTTTATATGGACATTTGAGTACTTCAAAAAGTTGCAGATGGACAGACAGTATCTAAAGGACAGGTTATTGCTATTTCTGGCAATTCTGGTGGAAGCACTGGTCCACATTTACATTTTGAAATAAGAAGAGCAGAATCTGCTGCAGATTTCTTTAGTAAATCACCGTTAGATCCTTTACAATATTTACCTGGTGGTTATACATTAAATGAATAATTTTAATATATAAGGTACATATTGTATACTCTTATATAAAAAGTATAGGAGGCATAGTTATGAGTAATATAATAAAAACAAGTTTTTATTAGTTTAATATGTATAATTATGCTTTTTCTTTTTAGTAATAGTTTTTGCTATAAATGAAGTTAATAATAATCAAATTAATGCAGTTTCTAATAATACTAATAATAGTTGTTAATAATACAAATATTGTTAGTAATACAACTAGTGATGTTAAACCATTAACATTGCAACAACAAAAAGATGCAGTTAATGAGAATTTAAATAAGGCAAATGAACAGTTAGCTTATGTTCAAAATGAGTTGTCACAAGCAGTTCTTAAGATTCAAGATTTGCAAGATAAAATTAATGGATATGAGTCTACTATCTCGAAAAATTAATTTAGAATATGGAAAAATTACAAGAGAAAGTAGAGCAAAATGAAGTAGCTTTGATTAAACAACAAGTTAGATATGATGCTCAGGAGGAATTGTTAAAAAAAGAGATTGGTAGCTGTTTATAATAAAGGAAATATTTCGTATTTAAATGTTTTACTTGGTGCTAATAATTTTTATAGAGTTCTTATCTTTATATTCTGCAGTTAACCAAATAGCTAAGTATGATAAAGCACAATTGGATAATATGAAAGCAGAAAAGAATGAGATTCAAAAGAAAAACGATGAAATTATGAAGCAAAAAGAAGATATTCGAGTTGCTAAAGCAAATGCACAACAGCAAGAGGTTTTATTGACAAATACAAAGATACTTATGGAAGGATATAAACAGAGCTTAACTGAAAGTGATAAACAAATAAATGCACAAATTACAGCATATAAGGCACAGCAACAAGAAATAGAAAATATGATTACACAATCAATTGTTCAGTCAACTTACGAATTATCTTATGCTGGTGGAGTAATGATTTGGCCTACTTTAAAGTCTGGTTATATTACATCACCATTTGGTAATAGAATGCATCCAATTCAAGGTATTGTTAAAGCACATCATGGTATTGACATTAGTGGTGCTATTGGAACTCCAGCATTTGCAGCAGCAGATGGTGTTGTAATTTATTCTGGCTGGATGGGTGGTTATGGTAATGCTATTATGATTGATCATGGTGTTGATAGTAATGGTAATAAAGTAATCAGTTTATATGGACATAGTAGTAAATTGTTAAAAAAATGTTGGAGATGTTGTTAAACAAAGGTGATACTATTTTAGAAATTGGTTCTACTGGAAAATTCTACAGGGACCACATTTACATTTTGAAATTAGAGAAAATGGAATACCTACAGATCCTAAAAAAATATTTATCAAATGATAATAGTTAAAGTTGAAAAGGAGTTTTTATGAAAGATTTTTAAGTCTTTTGGTAGAATGTTATATACAATTGTTATTACAGCAATTGTTACTACAATTATAGTCCTTGTAGTGGTATTTGGTGCAAATGGTTCTTCACCTTTTTCGCCTAAACTTAATAATAAAGACATGTCTGGTTTTAATTTCTAAATTAAATGTAGTTCAAAAAGATTGATGAACAATATTTAAAAAAGCTAATTCATCTGATTTAAAATGAGTGGGCAGTTAAAGGTTATGTTGCTGGTTTAAAGGATAAATATAGTCAATATTACACTGCACAGGAAATGAAAGAGATGCTGGATGAGACTAGGGGACAGTTTGTAGGTGTTGGTATATATCTTACAAAAGATGTTACTAATAATGAAATTGTTATTTATGATACAATTAAAGGTTCACCTGCAGCTGAATCTGGAATAAAGAGTGGTGATATATTAATTGCTGTTGATAATGTTGCTTGCAATGGTGATGATTTTGATAAGATTACAGAGAAAATTAAAGGTACTAAGGGAACTGAAGTATCTTTAAAGATTAAAAGAGATAAAAAAATGAAGAACATGTTTTTACAATGAAGAGAGATAAGGTAGTTGTTGAAAATATTGAATTACAAAATGATTGATTCTGAAATAGGATACATTTATATTAAATCGTTTGAAGGTGATGCTACTTTTAAGCAATTTAGAGAAGCTTATGATAATTTGGTTTCTAAAAGGTATGAAGAAATTAATTGTTGACGTTAGAAATAATGGTGGTGGTATTATGGAACAAGCATTATATATTAGCGAATTGTTTTTGTAATCCTAATCAAAAATTAATTATTGAGAAAGATAAGGATGGTTTGGAAAAACTACTTTTATCAAAAATGAAAAAAAGTAATAACAATGGATACAATTTTATTGGTAAACCAATATTCTGCAAGTGCATCTGAAATTTTTAGCAGGTATTTTTAAAAAGAAAATGTACAAAATGTTAAAATTGTTGGAGTTAAAACTTATGGAAAAGGGTGTTGTTCAAGGATTATTTACATTACCAGATCAAAGTGGTTTGAAATTAACGATTGAAGAATATTTTACACCAAAAACATAGTGAAATTAATGGCATTGGAATTACTCCAGATGTTGAAGTGAAAGATTATCAATTTAAAGGTGAACTTGATAAAGATAATGATAAGCAATTTATTAAAAGCACTTGAATTATTAAAGGAAAATAGTGATTAAAAATTATGATTTTGTGTTTTTAAAAATTATATATTATGGAAAAACAAAAAGTTGAAAAAGTATTATATTATTTACCATAGATAAATATTTAAGAGTAGATGTGTGTTTATATTATTTGGTAAAGTAAATAACTGTAAGTCATTGTGATAATGATGGGATAATTGAATTTAGTTTGCTTCATAAATAGCAAGTCTTAAAATTCTTTAAAATAAAAAGGTTTTTAGGACTTGTTTTTAATATTGAATTTTGTTTACTTTTTATTATATATATGATATATAATAAGTATAGTTATTAATGGAAGATATAATATGATAACTTCTTGCAATTAACTTTATAAATAAAAATAAAAGATCTTCTATAATAATTAAATTTATAAAAGGAGGTCTTTTTATGTTGATTATTAAAAAGAAAGTATTGATTATATTAAGTGTATTTATATGTTTAATATTTTTATTGAGTATATTTGGAATTATTGATTATCAAATGGTAAAAATTATAAAGAACCGATTTTTGTTATTATAAAGATGTAATGAGAGATGGCGGAAGTAAAGTTTATAAGGGAGTTGGATATACAATTATAAATTATTATAATCCAATTTTGAATGAGCATAAGCTTTAGAATAGGCATTTTATATTATCCAAAAGATCCGTTTCCACCAGAATCTAGGTTATTAAAATAAGTTGAAATGTTGTTTTAGGATTGTTTACATTACCAGATCAAAGTGGTTTGAAATTAACGATTGAAGAATATTTTACACCAAAACATAGTGAAATTAATGGCATTGGAATTACTCCAGATGTTGAAGTGAAAGATTATCAATTTAAAGGTGAACTTGATAAAGATAATGACAAGCAATTTATTAAAAGCACTTGAATTATTAAGGGAAAATAATGATTAAAATTATGATTTTGTGTTTAAAAAATTATATATTATGAAAAACAAAAGTTTAAAAAGTTAAAAAAACTTTTAAAAAAGTGTTGACACCTTGGGATATTTTTTTATTATAATAAGAATGTCCTAAGGATAGACGGTCGCTTAGCTCAGTTGGTAGAGCATCTGCCTTACAAGCAGGGGTCATGGGTTCGAGCCCTATAGCGACCACCATTATATTTTTGGCCTGGTAGTTCAGTTGGTTAGAACGCCGCCCTGTCACGGCGGAGGTCGACAGTTCGAGTCCGTTCCAGGTCGCCATTTTTTTATTTAAGTTAAAACTTAAAATGTTGATGTGGAATTTTTAAGTTTCACATTTTATTTTTATAAGCCTCGATAGCTCAGTTGGTAGAGCAAAGGACTGAAAATCCTTGTGTCACTGGTTCGATTCCAGTTCGAGGACATAAAATAAAAGACTTTTAGATTATATCTAAGTCTTTTTATTTTTGTTTAATATTGTTGAAAGTACAACTTGACAATTTGTGTGATATATATTATTCTATAATAATAATTAAATATGCTATTTCTTGCCTAGGTGAGAAAATTTAAAACTAGGCTTTTAAGTCTAGTTTTTTTGTGTTTTTATAAATGGTATGGAAGGGATGTGATATAATTTTTATATTTTATAAATTAATTTTAGAGGAGGAATTTATATGTTAAAGAAAATACTTATTGGAGTGCTGATTTTTATAATTGGAGTTATTGTTGGAGCGTTATTAGTATATTTTTGTAGAAATATGATGCTTTGCGATACCACCAAAGGTAGTGGATTATAATAAAGAATCTCAAAAAGAATTGAAGAAGAGAATCAAAGGTTAAAAGAAAAAGCAATTGCCTGCTAATATGATGTCAGTTAATACGTCAGGGGAATTAAGTAAAGATACTCAAAAAATGAAATAGAGGCAATAAATAAAAAAACGTGAACAGTCTATAAAAGAAACATTGGAGCAAGCTGAGAAAGTACTTAATATAATGAGAAAATATAAAAATAAAGAATTAGAGGATTTTTTTATAAATTAGTTGGAACGAGGGATCTTACAAAAAGTTGATGTAGAATATGCACCAAAATTTAACAAAATAGTATTTGATATGTATAGATATTCAAATATTACTAAAGAAGAAAAAGCAATTTTAAAAAGAATACTTAGCAGATGGATTAGATAGTTATAATTATCAAACAAATCCAAAATTATTAGAGGAAATAGAAAAAGAATTAAATATAAATAGTAAAAATTTAACAACTATTATTAATTACTCCTTTTTAAATGACAAAATAGTAGTCAAATAAGCTAGTATAATTAAAAAGTAAAAAAATTTAATTATTCTAGCATTATTATATAAAATAATAAAAAGTACCCTAATTAAAAGGTACTTGAGGGACTTATTAAATTCGTAAAAAAATATATCATAGTACCATAGTAAGTACCACAACAGCAGGAGAAAAATGAAAAATTAGATACAAATAGACACAAATAGATAAACTTATTATTATTTAAAAATCTATAAACCCCAGTAAATGCTTACAAATAGCGAGGTTAATAAAAATAATAAAAACAGCGTTTCAATCTCGAGACACTGTAATTGAAATTATAGAACTCTTTTTAAATAAAGTGCTTTGGGATTTATTTTTGTTAGTACCATAATAGTACCATAATATTGTTAATTGATTTGATCAAAATAAAATAATATAAAAAAATATTATAAGGATGTTAAAAATGATTGATATTGATTTTTGCAGGTGGAGTAGAAATTAATGCAAATACACCTAAATATAATATAAAGGCAATATGTGAATATTGTAAAATAATATAGATATTGAAAAAGTTAACTGAAGAAGATTTAAAACCATTTATGGTAGGATATATGAAAGAAAATCATCATAATTTATTGACGGATGAAATGATTAAAAATGAAAAGAAGATGAAGAAAATTAGAATAGATATTTTACATTATCCGAAAAATCCATTTCCATTATAATTAATATTAGTAAAATGAGCTTAAGTTATTAATAATTACTAAAATTTGAAATGTTTTTGTTAATATTTAGAAAAAGTATGAAATATTTCCTTGATTTTCCAACCAAAATATGGTATATTGTAAATAGTTAATAAAAAGGAGGTATGTAAAATGAAATCAACAGGTATTATCAGAAACATTGATACTTTTAGGAAGAATTGTTATTCCAATGGAAATGAGAAACAAATTGAAAATATCAGAGAAAGATCCAATTGAAATACATGTAGAAGGAAATACAATTTCTTTAAAGAAATATGAACCTGATTGCACTTTTTGTGGAAGCTCAAAAATGTAGTTGAGTATAAAGGCAAAAATATTTGTGAAAAATGTTTAGCTGAATTAAAAAAATATGCAATAAGATTGATGAATTAAAAAGACCATCATTATTAAGTGAAATATCTTAATAATGGTGGTTTTTCATATTATATATAAAAATACAGCCTTTATAAGACTGTATTTGTTATGATTAGTCGATATTGAATGCTTTGATACCAGGGTATACTGCATTTTCTCTAATTCTTCTTCAATTCTTAATAATTGATTGTATTTTTGCAACTCTTTTCAGATCTACTTGGAGCACCTGTTTTGATTTGGCATGTATTTAATGCTACAGCTAAATCAGCAATTGTTGTGTCGGCTGTTTCACCACTTCTGTGTGATGTAACTGCTGTGTATCCAGCTTTTGTGAGCCATTTTTAATTGCTTCTAATGTTTCTGAGATAGAACCGATTTGGTTTAATTTGATTAGGATTGAGTTTCCTGCTTTCATTTCAATTCCTTTTGCTAATCTTTCTGTATTTGTAACAAATAGATCATCACCAACTAATTGAATTTTTCTTTCCTAATCTTTCTGTTAATAGTTTCCAACCTTCCCAGTCTTCTTCATCTAGACCGTCTTCTAGTGAAATTATTGGATATTTGTTAACTAATTTTTCCCAATGGTCAATTAATGTTTCTGAAGTGAAATGTGTTTCCAGCTTTAGGTAATACATATTCACCTTTTTGCGCCTTTCCATTCGCTTGATGCAGCATCTATTGCTAACATGAAGTCTTTTCCTGCTTCATATCCAGCTGTTTTGATTGCTTCTAAGATTAGTTCGATTGCTTCTTCATCTGATCCAACATTTGGAGCAAATCCACCTTCGTCACCAACTGATGCAGCTAATCCTCTTGATTTTAAGATTTTTGTAAAAAGCATGGAATACTCACTACACCATCTTAATGCTTCTTTGAATGAAGGAGCGCCTACTGGCATAATCATAAATTCTTGTGTATCAACAGTGTTTGTAGCGTGTGCACCACCGTTTAAGATGTTCATCATTGGAACTGGTAATCTGTTTCCATTGATTCCACCTAAGAATCTATATAGAGGAATATCTAGAGCGTTTGCAGCAGCTCTTGCAACAGCTATAGAAACTGCTAAGATTGCGTTTGCACCTAATTTTTGATTTATCCTTTGTTCCATCAGCTTTGATCATAGCAGCATCAACAGCATAAATGTCCATTGCGTTCATTCCAATGATCGTGTCAGCTATTGTTGTGTTGATATTTTTCAACAGCTTTTGTAACACCTTTTTCCTAAGTAACGGTTTTTGTCACCATCTCTTAATTCTAAGGCTTCAAATTCACCTGTTGATGCACCACTTGGAGCAGTTCCTCTTGCAACTGTTCCGTCAATAAGTGTAACTTCTGCTTCAACAGTTGGATTTCCTCTTGAGTCTAGAATCTCTCTTCCAACTACATTTGTTATTTCTAAATCTAACATTAGAAAACCTCCTTATAAATATAAAATTGCATATTTATGCAATAGAAATCATATCACATAATGTTGAAAAATAATAGCTTTTTACATTGATTTATACAAAAATTGGATTTTTGTGATAAAAATTCAGTTGAGGAGGAAGATATGAAATATAAATATGTGCATAGAGTAAAATATTATGAAACTGATAAAATGGGAATTACTCATCATTCTAATTATGTTAGATGGATGGAGGAAGCTAGAGTTAGTGCAATGGATGAGATGAGGTATTCTTTTTAAAAAGTTGAAAAATTTAGGATTTGCTTCTACCAATGCTTGAATATAATGTTAAAATTATGCATTCTTCAACTTTTGATGATAATGTAGAAGTTGTTGTTTGGATAAGTGAATATAATGGTTTAAAGATGAAATTTGGATATGAAATGTTTTTAAATGATAAGTTAATTGCTAAATGTGAGTCTGTTCATTGTTTTACAAATGTAAAACCGGTTTTTCCTGTTAGATTAAATAAAAGTTGTAAGAAATTGATGATTTATTTAGGAGGTTATGGAATAATGAAATTAAATATTGTTATGGTTGAGCCTGAAATACCACAAAATACAGGGAATATTGCTAGAACTTGTGCAATAATTGGAGCTAAATTACATTTAGTGTATCCTTTAGGCTTTGTTATTGATGATAAAAACTTAAAAGATCAGGACTTGATTATTGGGATAAAGCTTGATATTGAATATCATGATTCTTTGGATGCTTTTTAAATAAGTATAAGCCTGAAGAAAATAATATGTTTTTATGCTACTACTAAAGGTCAACATTGTTATTCTGATGTTGATTATAAGGCTTTTTAGTGATAAAGAGATATTTATTTTATTTGGGAAAGAGAGCAAAGGTCTTCCTGAAGATTTACTTCAAAAATATATTGATAATACAATTAGAATTCCTATGAGACCTGTACTCAGATCACTTAATTTAGCTAATTCAGTTGCTATAATCGCCTATGAGGTTTTTAGACAATTTGATTTTTGATGGGTTACAGGAGATTAGTGATTATTTTTGGTGATTGATCTAAATTAGAACTATTATACATTATATGATAGTTTTTCTTATAAAAATACATAGTTATGTTAATATAATCTATAGTAACTTTTTGTTTTATCAACATTACGACTTGTACTGTTGATTTTTGTTTTTCGTAAGGAGGAGAAGGAGGAATGATGGATCGGGAGATTGCATCATTTATAAATGGTTTAAAAGCCAAAGCGAGCTTTTGACATTTATAAATAAAATCCGTAGAAAGCTCAATTATATTCTAAAGGAGGAGAACTATTTTTGATGGAGTGTTCTTCGACTTCAGAGGGTTGAAGCTTGACTCGAAGGAAGAATTCATAGAGTTTAAGTCTTTTTGGCTTATTCAGTACTCAATAATTTGTCAATTGAGCAGATTATTGATCTGGCTAAATGCTTGGAAGATAAGGATTTTTGTGAGAAACTTCTATATGGGAGCAGATTTTTTAAGTTCGGAAGTCTTTTATAAGGCAGAAGATATGCGAGAGATGCTGAACTTTTTATGCTCTCCTTGTAACGGATTTTATTTTTCATTAGGAACGATCAGCTTTGATTTAAGGCTGATCATTTTTATGTTAATATTGCTTTAAAAATTATTATAAAAATATGTTATAATAATTATGTTACTTTAATGGAAAATGCATTTTGTTCTAATGAACTGGGAGGAGTAAATGCAAATAAATAAAAATTCTGAAGAGTTTATTAAATCTGGATTTGCCAGATTTAATAGATGAGATTAATGAGTCGTTTTATACTCATTCTAAAATTTTATATAATAAATCGTTTGGTACAGAGCAGGAATTATTTTTCTTTTGTGAAATTTCTTGCTTATGTAATAAATTTTTCTAAAAACTGATTCTGAAATTGTTAAAAGAATTGAAGAAGTACAATGGAAAATCAGTTGGTGAAGAATTACCTATGTATCTGATAAATAGGATTCTTTTTATGAATTTTGGAATAGAGTATTTAAAAAGAAATGTGTGATTTGGAAGCCTGAGTAGGCTTCTTTTTAATTGACATTATGACAGATGATTGATAATATAAGTTAAGTGTTTAATCTATGATTATATGGGAGGGACAAATTGAAGAATTTTTATTGATTGATGGTAATTCAATTATGAATAGAGCTTTTTATGGTATTATGGGGGAGTAATTTGCTTACTAATAAGGATGGAAAAGTATACGAATGCACTTTTATGGATTTTTGAATATTTTATTTAAGAATTTAGAAATGATTAAGCCTGATTATATTTGTGCTGTTTGATTCTAAGACTGGTGCAAATGTAAGAAAACAAAAAAATATGATGGATATAAAAAGAGTAGACATGGTATGCCTGATGAACTTAGAGAGCAAATGCCTGAGATAAAAGAAATACTTGAAAAATGAATATTATGGTGATTGAAAGAAGCGATTTTGAGGGTGATGATATTTTAGGTAGTGTTGCTAAAAAAGTTTTCAAATGATGAAGTAACATCATATATTTTGTCTGGAGATAGGGATTTATTTCAATTAATTCAATCAAATATCAATATTATTATACCTAGAACTAAAAATGGAAAGACTGAAACAGAGATTTATAATTTAGATAAAATTAAAGAAGAATATAACTCAACGCCTAGTGGTCTTATTGAACTTAAAAGCATTGATGGGGATTCTTCTGATGAAATCCCTGGAGCACCCTGGCATTGGGCCCTAAAACTGCTCAAGTTTTTACTTGAAAATTTTTAAAACTGTTGATGGGATTTATGCTGAACTTGAAACTAATCCTGATAATAAAATATTTAAACCTAAAGTTAAATCAAGTTTAATTGAGAATAAAGATTTAGTTTATTTATCAAAGGATATTGGAACTATTGTGATTGATGCAGATGTTCCTGAAAAACATTGAAGATTATTTGGTGAAAAAGTGGCAAAATGATGAGGTATGTAAATTATTTAAATATTACGAATTTAAGAAATTTGTTGAAAAATATTTTTCTGGTAATGATGATGTTGTTGTGGAAACTAATAATGACTTAAAAGATGAAGTTTTAAAATGTGTTACTCAAGATATTATTAAATATGAAGATTTAAAGATTGATAATAAATTAATTTATTATTTTGATAAAGAAATTGATGATGATGAAAATAAAATTATTAAGAAAAATTATTGGCTTAAGTATTATTCAGAGTGATGGTAGTGCAGTATATGTTATTCCAACATTGGAACAGTTAAAAAAATTTATTTGAAGATGAGAATATTGAAAAGATTGGATATGATATTAGTGAAGATTATGTAATGTTAAAAGAGCTTGGCATTACGATGAAAAAAATATTAAATATGATATTGAAGTTGCTGGATATGATATTGATCCAAGTAATGTAAAAACATAGTTTGGCTGATATTGCTATGCAATTTTTTTAGATATTGATATTAGTGAATTGTTGCCAAATAATCAAACTAGTTTGTTTGAAAAATGATAATTTTGAATCAAATATTAAAGTTGCGATTATTAATAAAATTTATGAAGTTACATTAAAAATTATCGGATGAAGCGGAAAATTAAGTTATTTAATGAAATTGAAATACCGTTGATTACTGTACTTGGTGAAATGCAGTTTAATGGAATGAAATGTAATAAAGATACTTTAAATAATTTTGGAATTGAGTTAAGAACAAAAATTGATGAATTAACAAAGAAAATATATGATTATGCAGGTGAAGAATTTAATATTAATTCAACACAACAATTGGGAAGCATTTTTGTTTGATAAAATGGGATTAACTCCTGGAAAAGAAAAAAATAAAAAGGGATATTCTACTGATGTTGATACTTTTAGAAAAAAATAAAAGTATGAAAATGAAATAATTCCTCTTATTTTTAGAATATAGAAGTTTAACAAAATTAAATTCTACATATGTTGAGGGACTGATTAATTGTATTAATCCTAGAACAAATAGAATTCATTCATATTTTCATCAAACTATTACAGCTACTGGAAGGATTAGTTCTACTGATCCTAATTTGCAGAATATTCCTGCTAGAGAAGAGCTTGGTAGACAAATTAAGAAGGCATTTGTTCCTGAAAATGGATATGTTTATATTGATGCAGATTATTCTCAAGTAGAGCTTAGAGTTTTAGCTGCATTATCTAAGGATGAACACATGATGAATGCTTTTAAAAATGGCGAAGATATTCATAAGGAAGTTGCATCAAAGGTGTTTGATGTTCCTTTTGATGAGTTACGAAGGAACAACGTTCTAAGGCTAAAGCTGTTAATTTTGGAATTGTTTATGGCATTACTTCATTTGGTTTGTCTCCAACAATTAGATACAACTAGGAAAGAATCACAAGAATATATTGATAATTATTTGAAAAAAATATAGTGGTGTTAAAGAATATATGGATGAGCAAGTTAAAAATGCTCAAAATAATGGCTTTGTGACTACATTGTTTGGAAGAAAAGAGATATATTCCTGAGTTAAAATCTAAAAATTATATGGTTAGAGAGTTTGGAAAAAAAGGGTTGCAATGAATAGTCCAATTCAGGGTAGCAGCAGATATTATGAAGATTGCAATGATTAGATGTTTTGATGAGTTAAAGAAATCAGGTATTGATGCGAGAATTGTTTTTACAAGTGCATGATGAACTTTTGATTGAAGCTGCTGAAAAAGATAAATTAAGAGCAATTGAAATTTTTAAAAGAGTCTATGGAAAAATGCAGTAAATATGGATGTTAAATTAAAAAGTTGATGTTCAAAAGTGCTAATGATTGGTATGATGCTAAATAATGTATAAAAACGTAATATTAAAAAATATTGATATGTATATAGTATATTATAATGTAAAGTTTTTATTAGTTTTAGGAGGAAAAATATGGAAGAAAAATTTAAATAATCCACATGTACACAATGATGAAGAATTAAATGAGGAAGATAATATCATTACTTTTACAAAATGAAGATGGTGAAGATGTTAATTTTGAATTCTTAGATTTTGTTGAATTTGAAGGAAATACATATGTTGTTTTACTTCCACAAGAAGAAGATGCTGAAGAAGTTGTTATTCTTAAAGAAGAAGGAGTAACAGATGATGGTGAAAATGAAAGCTATGTATCAGTAGAAGATGATAGAATATTACAAAGTGTATTTGATATTTTTTAAAAATAAATTTAGTGATGAATTTGATTTTGAAGATTAATATATTAAGCCTTTTTAAATCTCGGTTTGAGGTTTAAAGGGCTTTTTATCTTTTATGAATAATGTGTTTTTAGGAGGATTTTATGAAATTAGTAATGAATAAGTTTGTTGTTGCTTTGATGATTATTTTTAATTTTTAGAGTATTTGTTGTAGTTAAAAGCTCAATCAGGAGAAGCTTTTTATTGTTAGCCCAATTGATATAAATGTTGAGATTGGATTAATATTTATTTCGTTTATATGTATTTTTATTAGTTATGAGAAGATTAAAAGTTGGTGGAGTTATATATGCGTTAACTTTTTGCTTATTTTGGTGTGGATATTTATAACCAAAATTATGAAAGTTTTTACTGATAGTGAATTTAATTTAAATATTGGAATGAACTTTATTAGTTCAATATTTGGTATTATTATGGGAATTTTGGCTTTGATGAATATTGCTTCTTATAATGTGAAAGTTGAAAAAGATGTTAAGACTGAGTGGTTTTAAGGACAATAAGAGCCTTGATAGAGAAAAAGATAAAAGAGATGATAATAATAACTATAGAATAATGTAATAATTTTGTATTTTGGAGTGAGTATGAAAAAAATTTTTGCAATAGTATTTACTATCATTTTAATTAGCTTTTATTATAGTGCTTTTATTAAAAATGTTGTATATAGGAAATATAGAAATAGTGATTTTGGAATTAAGACTTATGTAAGTCAATATGATAGAGATAATGATGGGATTGATGATCAAACTGACATATTGAATAATGTTAAAAATATATTTTGCAAAAAGCCTAAATATAAAAGTAAATATTATGAAACGGGTTATCCGGATGATAAATATGGTGTTTGTACAGATGTTATTGGATATGGATTAAAAATGCTGGATATGATTTAAGAAATCTTGTATATGAAGACATTATTAAAAAAATATGGATAAATATAATATTGATAAAATAGATAAAAACATTGATTTCAGAAGAGTGAGAAATTTAAATGTGTATTTTTAAAAATAATTGTATTTCTTTAACGACTGATTTAAATAAGATAGAGGAATGGCAGGGTGGAGATATAGTTGTTTTTAAAGATCATATAGGGCTAATATCGGACAATAGAAATAAGCGAGGTATTCCTTATTTAATACACCATGCTAGTGTTACACAATTAAATTATGAAGAAGATGTTTTTAGAATTTTATGGACAGGATTATATAATAGGGCATTATAGAGTAAATTAAACATTTAAGTTATTGTATTTAAGTCTAAAAAGTCGCATAAATATTACAAATGTGTTACAATAGACGACATAGATTATATGTATATTTAGATTATAAATAGAATCTAGTGTTGGTTAGTTTTTAGGATTTAAAAACATGTTTCATACTTTTTATTTTGAGATTAAGAAGGATTGACAAATATGATGAAAAATATATTAAGAAAATCCTACATAATATAAATACGCAGTTAAAAGAAAAGTCAGAAGATGATAATTTTGACTTTTTGGGTAGACGGTATATTTTTGAAGATTTTGTGAAAGCAAGTTCTTTATTTGGAGCGTATTTGTCAGATGAGTTTGATGATGAATATTTAAACGTGGTATATAAAGCTGCGTTCGATATTAATGAGTTTGCAGCATTGGGAGATAGCAGAGATTCTATAGAGAGATTTGTAGAAAAATTTCCAATAGGAAAAGGATTGAAGTTAACAACTTTAATCAAAAAAAGGAAAAATTAATTGAAGCTGTCGAAGAAGATTTCGGAGCAGATGTTCTAGTTTATTAATAAAGAATAGAGAAAGGAAAAGAAACTAACCAACATCCCTCAGGGGTGTTTGTTTTATGGAGTTTATAAAAAAATCACTTGAAAAATATATATTAAGGTTATATAATAATGAAAAACGATTTCCAATAAGAAAGAGTGGCAAGTATGGGGAAAGAGCGAAATACAAGGGCAAAAAAAGTAATAATTAATTTTTTAAAAAGAAAAACGAAAATAAGCATTTATCAATAAGTGATATTAAGGCAGTTTTGGGAGATGAAATTGGTTTAACTACAATTTATAGGATAATCAATTCATTGATTAATCAAGGGTTTATTACTAAGATTCCTTTTAGCTAATACTCAAGGTTATTGTTATCAATATAATGGGATAGTAGAAAAGAATTGTAATCATTATCATTTGATGTGCGAAGAGTGTGGAAGGCTTATTCATTTTGATAGTGAAGAATTAAATAAGACTTGTAGTGAAGCTTTTGAAAGAACAAAAATTTTTGAAGTTGATTCTGCTAAAAATTACCATTTTAGGAACTTGTGGGGATTGTAGAAAAAAAGAAAAATAGGAGGAAATATGAAATTAAAAAGTTATTTTAATTGTATTATTAGTTTTGATTTGGGCTGCAATTATTTTTGATTGTTAAGCCTGGTAAAAAGTAGAAAAAGAAAGATGTAACAAAAATAAATGTTGTGGCAAGTAATTTTTGCTAGTTATGATTTTTTAAGAGCAGTTACAAATGGTGTTGATAAGATTAATTTGAAATTTTTATTAGGACCTGGAAAAGATGCACATAGTTTTGATCCAACTGCACAAGATATTGCAGAAGTTCAAAATGCAAAATGTATTTGTTTATATTGGTGGTACAATGGAAGCTTGGGCTGACAAAGTGTTAAAATCTGATTTTGATAAGTCTAAGTTAAAAGTTATTAAAGTTACTGATAGTGTAAATACTATTGAAGAGCAAGATGTTGACGGAGCAGAGCCTGAAAAAGAAGAGGAAGAAGTTGAAGGTGCTTTTGATGAACACATTTGGACTTCTCCTGAAAATGCTAAGAAAAATGGTTAAGTATTTAGCAGAGAAGATGGGTGAAATTGATCCAGAAGATGCATATAAATATACTAAAAATGCAAATGAATATATTGCAAAAATCGAAAAGGTAGATAATGAAATTAGAGCAATAGTTAATGCTAAAGTAAAGGGATAGACTTGTTTTTGCTGATAAAATGCCTATGCAATATTTCTTAAATTATTATGGATTAAAAGCTAGTGCAGCATTTAATGGATGTAGTACTGAATTTGAACCAAGTAGTAAGACAATTGCTGGTTTAGTAAAAATTGTTAAGAAAAATAATATTCCAGTTGTTCTTTATATTGAGTTAAATGATGGTAAGGTTGCTAATACAATTGCTAAAGAAGCAGGAAATGGTGTTAAAAGCAATGCAAATTCAGACTTTACACAATGTTTCACTTGATGATTATAAAAATGAGTGAGACTTATGTTTCATTAATGAATAGAAATTTTAAAATGTTTTGAAAGCAGCTCTAGACTAAAAATATAAAAAGAGGTAAGAATGGGGTTAATTGAAATATCTGATTTGTTTTTAGTTATCCAACTATGTTTTTGAATGGAATTAATTTAAATATTGAAGAAGGAAAATTCACTTGTATTGTTGGTGAAAATGGTTCTGGTAAAAGTACATTGTTAAAATGTATTTTAGGTCTTAATAAGGGTTATACTGGCCAAATTAAAAATTGATAGAATAGGGTATTTGCCACAGAAAACAGAAATACAGTCAAATTTTTCCAGCTTCTATAGAAGAGATTATTATGTCTGGTACTATTTCAAATCATATTAATAGTATTTTTATAAAAAGACGATTATGAAAAAAGTAATTGGTTTAATGAAACATCTTGATTTATATGATATTAGAAAGACCTCATTTGCTGATTTATCTGGTGGACAACAGCAAAAGAGTGTTAATTACTCAGTGCTGTTTGTGCTACTGAGAAGTTGATTGTTTTGGATGAGCCGACTAGTGCACTTGATCCTAGTATTGCTAAACAGATTTATGAGCTTTTTAGATCATTTAAAAATCATGAGAAGATTACTATTTTAATGGTTTCACATGATATTGATCGTGCTCTTAAATATGCTGATAATGTTATTGAAATACATGATGGTAAAGTTCAATTTGCTGGTAGTGCAAATGAATATAAAATTGTTTAAGGGGGATGAATAATGTTTAATATAGTTATTGAAATGATGTCATATCCCTTTATACAGAGAGCAATGATTGTTGGAATATTGATTACTTTATCTGCAGCTTTAATTGGAGTTACTTTGGTTTTTAAAAGAGATATAGTATGATCGGTGATCGGTTTATCACATGTAGGATTTGGCGTATTGACTGTCGCGACATCACTTGGAATGACATCTCCATTATTTGTTTCTATTCCAATAGTTATGATAACATCAATTATTTTTTATTGAAGATAGGTGACAATATAAAGAGTGATAGTATTGTTGCTATTATTTCATCGTCTGCTTTAGCAATAGGTGTTGCTGTTACGTCTGTTACAACTGGATTAAATACTGATGTAGAAAAATTTCATGTTTGGTAGTATATTGGCAATGAATATGAATGATGTGATATTAAGTATAGTTGTTAGTATTATTGTAATCATTTTATTTGTTGTTTTTATAGAAAAATTTTTTATAGTTACTTTTGATGAAGAATTTGCGAAAGTTTCTGGATTGAAAGTTGGAAGATATACTAATTTAATTGCAGTTTTATCAGCAGTTGTAATTGTCGTTGGAATGAGAATGATGGGAGTAATGCTTATTAGTAGTATTATAATTTTTCCGGCAATTATTTCTATGAGATTATTTAAGAGTTTTAAGAGTGTAATTATTAGTTCAGGAATTGTTAGTATAGTATGTTTTATACTTGGTATGTATTTTTCATATGCATATAAAATTAGTACTGGTGCAACGATTGTTATTTCGAATTTAATAATGTTAATTATCTTTAGTTTAATTGAAAAAGATTAAAGAGTTTCATAATCAAAAGCTATGCGTCGGCATAGCTTAATTTTTGATATAATTTATTGATATATAAATTGTGTTATACTGGGGTTAGTTTTTATAGGAGGTGTATATGAGAGATAGTTTTTCAAGAAAGTTAATAGCGATAATTGTTCAAATAATTGTTTTGGTTATTATATTTGTTGTTTTTAAGAATAATAAATATATTAATAAAAAATATACTGATAATGTAAAGACAAAAATGTTATTTTTACATGAAAAAGAAGTACAATTAGCAAGAAGGAACTTGTTGATATTATATATATAGAAATGATCAATTAAATGTTTTTATAAAGAAGCAGGAACAGAAGAATGAGTATAATATTAAAGATGAATCAGTTCGTATTAAATTTTGCAAGATCGTTTTAGATATTTATAAAAATGAAAAAGTTGTCTGTTGAAGAGAAAAACATTTTTAGAAGGATTTTTAGAAGGTGTTTTGGAAAAATAATGCAGGTTTTTGATAAGTTTAAAGATTTTAAAAATGAGATAGAGAATGCAATAAAAATGAAGTTTAAGAAGGTAAGCATAATGCTTATCTTTTTATATTATATAATGATAATAGAGAGAGATAATAATGAATGAGATAAAAATGTCCTAAATGTGGGACAATGTTTCAAATTGATGAAAAGGATTATGATTCAATTGTAAAACAAATTAGAGATGGTGAATTTAATGCAGAAATAAAGAAGAGGGAAGAAGAAATTAAGGAAATATACAAAAAGTGAGATAGATAGGTTTAAAAAGAAAGATTGGATTTTTGAAAAGAAAAGTGAATTATCTAATAAAGAGCTTGAAATAGAAAGACTTAAAAATCAAATAAGGCAAAGTGAAATAGAAAATAAATATGCATTAAAAAGAAGCGGTACAGGAAAAAGGAGAATAAAAATAGTTAATTTAGAAAATAAAAATTGAGTTAAGTCAAAAGGAATATCAATTAAAAAGAGCAGAATTTGATTGATATTCATGCTAGAGAAAATAAAAGGCTAAAGAGCAAGAAATAGAATTATATAAAGATATGAAATTAAAAATTATCTACAAAAATGGTTGGCGAAACATTGGAGCAACATTGTAAAGTGCAATATGATGAATATCTAAGACCAATATTAAAAATGCATATTTTGAAAAGGATAATGATTCAAAAACAGGGTCAAAAAGGTGACTTTATATATAGAGAAAAACAGAAGATGGTATTGAGTTTATTTTCAATAATGTTTGAGATGAAGAATGAATCTGATCAAACAGCAACGAAACATAAAAATGAAGATTTTTTAAAAGAATTGGATAAAGATAGAAAAAGATTGTGAATATGCTATATTAGTATCATTATTAGAAAAGGATAATGATTATTATAATGGAGGGTATAGTTGATGTTTCTCATAAATATAGAAAAAAATGTATGTAGTAAGGCCACAATCATTTATAACGATAATTAATATTTTAAGAAATTCTGCATTGAATACAGTAGAGACGAAAAAGAAAGTTGATTGAAATACAAAAATCAGAATATTGATATAGCGAATTTTGAAGAAAAATGAATAATTTTTAAATCGGCATTTTCAAGAAATTTTTAAATTGGCAAGTGATAAATTTGATTCAGCAATAGATGAAATTGATAAGACAATGCAACATTTGCAAAAATAAAGGATAATTTATTAGGGAAGTAAAAATCAATTAAGATTGGCTAATGATAAAAGCAGAAGATTTAACGATAAAGAAATTGACATCAAATAGTCCTTCAATAGCAAAAACAAATTGAAGATAATAAATAAAAGGAAAAATAATAGATGAGAGAGTTATTTAAAAATAATAAATAAGAAAAATACATAATATTATTAATGTTAATGATAATATTTGTATCAATAGATAAAGTACAGCCATTAATATTATCATATTATACAAAGTCACCAGTGACGTCAGAAAAATTCTTAAATTAATAATAATATATATAGGAACATTATTATTTTTGTATTTTATGAATGTGATTATACAAGTTTTGCAGAGTAAATCATGAGAAGAAATGAAGATGAACGGGTTAAGTTATTATTTGAAAAAGTTGAGAAAATGACTTATGATAATTTGTCAAAAAGTACATAGTGGAGTAATTCCAAAAGTTTAATAATGGATGTAATAAATAGAGGTAATACAGTAATAGAGTGTTTAATGCAATATATAATTGATATTTTAATATCATTAGGAACATTTATATATGTATCATGTAGTCAATCATTAGTAACAGGAATTATTATTATTATACTTTGTATTATAGCAATAATGTCTAAAAATTTTTATAAGGAAAACATGGATAATATTTGAAAAAGCAACAAGAAAGAAATGGTCAAAGATAAATGCAGCATTTATAGATTTTTAAGTAATATAATAACAGTAAAAAAAGTTAAATATAGAAGAATATGCTGATAATGAGTTGAGGAAATCAGGAGATGATTATTTAAAGAGTGTAGTAAAAAGTAGTTTTAAGATATCATTAACATCTTTAGTATTTAATTTGATAATGACATTAACTTATGGAGTTGTATTTGTACAAACATATCAAACTGTGAAAAACAGGAGGCGATGGTTTACCTTATTTAATATTTTATTTAACTGCATTATTAAATGTAAGGCATCTCAATAAATAATTTTGCAAGAACAATAGATGAGATAAATAAATTTGTTAGTTCTAAGAAGCAATTAGATGAAAATATAAAAAGAGTTGGAAAAGAAAAGGAATTAATAAATGAGTTTAATGAAGTTATATATTCAAATATAAAAATTTAATTATGGAGAGACTACGCAAACCATATTTATACCAAAATTTGAAATAAAAAAAGGTGATAAAATAAGTATTATTGGTGAATCTGGACAGGAAAAAGTACTTCATTAAATATATTCGCAGGATTTTATAAATTAAAAAGAAGGAATGTCATTGTAGATAATATTGAAAAAGCATGATATTAGATTAGATGTTGTATTTATATCTCAAGAAACTGAGTTTTTCGACACGACAATAAGAAATAATTTATGTTTAGGAAAAAGATGTTTCAGATGAAAAATAATTGATTTGCTATATGAAGCTGGATTAGCAGAATGGTATAAAAAAATTTAGAAAAATGGTTTAGAAACTGTTGTAGGTGAAAAGGGTGTAAAGCTTTTCAGCTGGTCAAAAAGCAGAGATTAAATTTAATTAGAGGAATATTAATAAATAAAGAAATTTATTTTTTTAGATGAACCAACATCTAATTTAGATAAAGATACTGAAATAAAAAAATATATAATATGATTGAAAAATATTTAAAAGATAAAACTATATATAATTGTAACACATAGACCTAAAGTACAAAATTTATGCATGAAACATTATAAAATTTTTTTAATCATAGATTGGAACAAATGTAAAATTAATGTCATTGAATTTATGGCGAGTTTATTAATATAATAATTGTATAAACTATAAGGAGGTTTTTATATATGATTAAAGTTTTACAAATTGGATGTGGAAAGATGAGTAAATATTCAATGAGATATGTTTATGAGAAAGGTGCTGAAATTGTTGGTGCTTTTGATATTAATGAACATGTTATTGGCAAAGATATTGGAGCTTTTAATGGAAACAGAAAATAAAAAGGAATTAAGGTTGATAATTTAAGTAATTTGGAAGGCTTTTTAAAAGAAAAATAAAGCTGATATTGCTATTGTTACAACGAGAAGTTTGATTTCTGAATTAAAAGATGTTGTTTTTGACTTTAGTTAATGGTAAAGTTAATGTTGTTACTACTTGTGAAGAAGCTTTTTGCTGAGAATAGTAATAAATTGGTTTTTGATGAAATTGATAAAGCTGCTAAGGAAAATGGTGTAACTGTTACAGGTGGTGGTTATCAAGATATTTTCTGGGGAAATCTAATTAGTACATTAGCAGGTTCTGTTCATAATATTACAAAAATTAAAAGGTTCTTCAAGTTATAATGTTGAAGATTATGGTATTGCACTTGCTGAAGTTCATGGTGCTGGTTTGACACTTGAAGAATTTGATGAAAAATTGCAAAACCTTCTGAATTATCAGCTGATGAAATAAAGAAACAAGTTGAAAATGGTACTTTTGCACCAAGTTATATGTGGAATGTTGTTGGTTGGCTTGCAGATAAATTTGGATATCATATTACTGAAGTTGCACAAAAATGTGTTCCACAAATAAATGTTAAAGATATTCATTCTACAACACTTGGAATGGATGTTAAAGCAGGAGATGCTACAGGTATGAGTGCTGTTGTTGTTGCTAAAACAACTGAAGGTGTTGAAATTGAAGCAGAATGTATTGGTAAAGTTTATGATGAAACAGAGTTTGATAAAAATGTTTGGACAGTTATTGGTGAACCTGATACTACTGTTAGTGTTGAAAGACCTGATACTGTCAGATTAACTTGTGCTGATATTGTTAACAGAATTCCAGATGTTATTAATGCAAGACCTGGATTTGTTCCAACAAGTGAAATGCCTGATCCAAAATATAGAACAGAATCATTGGATAAATATTTAAAATAAAAGTTGATTAAACTGGGTGGTATTTGACCACTCAGTTTATTTATATATTGTTATTGAACAACTGCAATTTATTGATTTGTAAGTGTTTTGTGGCTTTTGTTAAGGTAGCTTTAAAAAGTTAATAAATATAATAATATTAATTATAATAATATGACTCAAGAGCAAAGGCAGGCAGAAGCTCAAAGAAGGCTTCTTGATATTGTAGGGAAAAATATAGAAAGACACAATTAGAAGAATTTTTATAAAGAGGCAAATACAAGGGATTGGGCTGCTGTTGAAGATGTCAATATTCGTTCTAAATTTTATAAAAATAGTGCTTGATATTTATAAGAATGAGAAACTTGATAAACAGGAAAAAGCTTTAAGTGGATTTATAGAAGGTATTCTTGAATATGATGAGAATATTGATGATGCAAAAGATTTAAAAATTAGAAATGCAAAATGCAATTAAATAATTTGATTTATAATAAACCTAAATTGTTAATATAAAATTTAGCAATGAGGGTTTATTTTTATTGAAGAAATATCTAAAAATGTTAAAATGTAAGCATTAATAGGAATGGAGAAAGTTATGAAACATAAATTTTTAGAAGATTTAGGAATTGATATTAATGATGATACAAAGGAATTATTACAACAATTTGATTTAAATGGTTTTATGGATCAAATTAGTGATAATAGATTAACTGAAGTTAAAGAAAAAGTTGATAAAATTGAAAACGAGATTGAGAAAAAGATGAAAAATAATATTGTTAATAAAAATGAAAAGTATGTTGTTGATATTATTGATTATGGTATTGATGGCGAAGGTATTGCTAAAATAGATGGTTTTACTATTTTTGTGCAAAATGCAATGAGGGGCGAAAAATGTGAGATTTTGATTTTAAAAAGTACTAAAAACACATGCTTTTATGAAAAATTGTAAATATAATTGAGAAGTCAAAATATAGGGTTGAACCTGATTGCAAGACATATAAAACTTGTGGTGGTTGTAGTTTAAGACATATAGATTATAATGAAACACTTGTGATAAAGATGGAAAAAGTTCAAAATTTAGTAAATAAAAGTTTGAAAAATAAGATTATTGTCGAAAATACAATTGGAATGGGTAATGGCGATTATTACCGAAAATAAGGCTATTTTATCCTGTTTGCATTGATGATAATGGAAATAAAAACTTTGGTATTTATTCTGCTAGAACTCATAAAGTAGTTCCATTTGAAGAATGTTTTATTCAATCTGAAATTTCACAACAAATTGCAAGATATATAATTGATAATTATAATGGAACAATTTATGATGAACAAACTAATAATGGTTCTTTGAGAAATATTATGATTCGATTTGCTAAGAATACGAATGAAGTTATGGTGGTTTTAGTTCAAACAGATAATAATGTGTATATTGATGTAAATGCTTTTGGTATCAAAGTTTCCAAATATACGAACTGTTGTTATAAATATTAATAGTAAGAATACAAATGTAGTGTTATCTGGAGAAAATCATGTAATTTATGGTGATGGAATTATAGAAGATTTACTTGGAAAATATAAGTTTGTTATTTCTCCTAATTCATTTTATCAAGTTAATCCAGTGCAGACTGAGGTTAGTGTATAATCTTGGTATTGAAATGGCTGCTTTGAAGAAAGATGATATTATTTGTGATTTATATTGTGGAATTGGTACAATTGGAATTTTCGCGTCTGAGTATGTATCAAAAGTTTATGGAATAGAGATTGTTGATGCTGCTGTTGAGAATGCTAAGCAAAATGCAATTTTGAATAATGTTAAAATATTGATTTTACTGTTGGTGATGTTGAGTTTGCTTTTGATAAATTATTGAAAGAAGATGGAGTTGTTCCTAACGTTGTTTTTGTGATCCGCCACGTAGGGAGCTTGGATGATGTAACAATTGAAAATTTAAATAAACTAAAAATTAGATAAGATTGTGTATATTAGTTGTAATCCTGCTACATTAGTGAGAGATTTAGCTAAACTTGAAAATGAATATAAAGTAGAGAGAATTGTACCTGTTGATAATTTTTGTTATACAAGTCATGTGGAGTGTGTAACACTTCTTGAACGAATTAATTAGAGAAGTAGAAGAATATTTTATACTCTGGAATAGGACTTGTAGAACTAAGAGGGAAACGTTATCTGTTGTACGTGATCATGAACTTACCATATAGTTTTTCTAAAGAGTTTGTGGAATTATATAAATTTTTAAGTAAAGAAAAATTTTTAAGTTAGGAGCAGATGAAGCTGCATGAAAGAATATATTGTGAATTTAGAAAAAGAATTTTTCTTTTGATAGAAAATGGCTTCAAAAGAGGAAGAAAAAAAGAGCCTTTTGCCGATTACAAATCTAATGATAATGAGCATAGTAAAAAAATGGCATTTTAGCTTATAAATCCAATGTATATCAAGTTAGAATGTACGGTGTATTTCTTTTTGGATACTTATCAGAACAAGATGATATTTTAGCATTTATGCGAGATGAAGTTTCCAAAGATGATAATTGGAGAGTTCAGGAAGTATTGGCAAAGGCATTTGATGAATTTTTGCAAGAAAATAGGATATGAAAAAGCACTTCCAGTAATTGATGAATGGTTAAAAAAATAATAATCCTAATGTAAGGAGAGCAGTAACAGAAGGATTAAGAATATGGACAATCAGACCATATTTTTAAAAGAAAATCCAAGCGAAGCTATCAGACGAATTGCAGCATTAAAAAGATGATTACAGTGAATATGTTAGAAAAATCAGTTGGCAATTCTTTAAGGGATATTAGTAAGAAATTCCCGGAGTTGATTAAAATTGAGCTTGATAGCTGGAAATTAGAAAGTAAAAGAGATAAAACAAGTTTACAAGTTGGCAAGTAAATTGATTGTATGACAAATAAGAATTCATAGGATGTAACGATGAACAATATTACTTGTATTTGTTTAGGTGTGAAAGATATGGAAAGGTCAATAAAGTTTTTATAGAGATGGTTTAGGATATAAGACTGATTGCAGAGAAAATAGTCCGTCAGTATGCTTTTTGATACTCCGGGAACAAAGTTTGAACTATTTCCTTTGGAACAATTAGAAAAAGAGTGCTTGGAAATGGCAATAACAAAAATTTTTATTTCAGGTGATATGTTCGAGGCTTGATTGGATTAAAAGAAATAGATACAACACTTCAACACTGATTTCTGTTTCGGAGTGTTTATCAGTATTTTTGATGAGTCTAAAATTATAGAGATGATTAAAAAAGATGAAAGCTCAAATTCCTAATGGAGAATTAGTCTTTTGATTCTACAAATTCTAAAGGGTTAAAAACTTACAATAAATATGTGAAGAAAACAGGGAAATAAAAATGCACAAATGTATTTTTAGTGTAGATAACCCAAAGGAATTTGCAAAGTATACGAATACTAAGCTTTTAGAAGTAGATGGATTTTTCCAAAAGGCATTAAAGGATTGTCATGGATTAAAGTTAAGTACAAAAAAATATATGTATTTTTGCAGATAGATGGAGCAGGACACTGGTTGTACATTTAAGATTTACTGAATAATTTATGGAGTAGTTTAGAAAATGAGTTTAGTAAAGATGTTGTAGATTATTATTTTATGACAATTAGTTTGGAATCCGTAATGTTTGATTTAAATGTTGATTCTGTTTTTTTGATTTAATTTCGCTTAGAAAAATAATAATAAAGTACCTTTTTGTAGAATTACTGAAAAAGCTAAAGTAGATAAATAAAAATTAGAAATTGTGGGGACTAATGATAATTTTTCACACCACATTAAGGAGGTTGAGATGAAAAATATAGATATTTTTGTACATGAAAAATATAACAAAGCTGATTACGAAAAGGTAGCAGAACATATCTATAAAACGTATGACGATTTTATGAAAAAGTGATTGCTTTGTTACTTCATTAAAAATTTGTTCAAGAACCAGAATTAGGAGAAGGAGATAGTCCGAGGAATATTTCCCAATATCCATTGGAAGATGTATTAGACAAAATTTTATGTGTGCGATTCAGGATTTTTATGAAGATTTGAATTATACCAGTGATGAGACTTGTTATTTTGGAATTTTTCAGCTTCAAATATGGAAGATATGCAGAAACTACTTGGAATCGTAAATAAAAGCATGTATACAATAAGGAAGATGGGGATTATATAGAACTGGTGATTGAATAGTGTATTAAAAATAATTACGATATAATTTCACGGGTTCTGATAGTAAATGAACAGATATTTGTTCAAAAAGATAATTACAAATCCCAGTTTGTCGAGGTAATACATTTTAACGATATGTTATTGTTAAAAAGTATTTGGATATGTTCCTACATACGAATGTATCTATTTGACATACTTAGTGTTTACCTCGTTTCATGTCGAGTGTGTAACACTTTTGTCTAAATTTGATGTTGGAGGAGATAATTCTGTATAAATTGTGTTTAAAAATATTGTGGTGGAATAATGGGTTATTATAAAGCTACATATGTAGATAAAAGTAGAAGAATATTGTGGTTTATTAGGCGTTGCTTTATGAATCGTATATGTAAGTTTTGCATCATAGATATTGATTATGTAATGAACGAATTATATAAGGGATATCATTTGTTAAATAGTTTATGGAATTATGGAATTATAGAATATGTTTTATTTTTAAGTAAAGAGAAATTAAAAAGTTGTGTGGAGAGTAATTATGTTTTTAAATTATAATAAAGATGAAAAATTAGAATTTAATTATAAAGAGAGCCTGTGGTTTATGGTTAATTGTAGTAGCGATGATTATTTCATTGGCAGTTTTAATAGGAGGAAAACAAATAATGAATATGCAAGTATTTTGCATTGGCTATGTTATCAGTCAATAAATATGAATAAAAAAAGTGTTGAGTAAACTATCTAATGGATCGTCGAGTAAATTTCAAGATAAAGTTTCTCTATATGCGATTATTTTTATTATTCGTGTTAATGTAGGAGGGCCTGCAACTGAAAATTGGCGATTAATTTGGTTGGGCGCATTAATGGCGACAGCTTTGCATTTTCTATACTATTTTTGTGCATGGAAAATCGATGATATATTTGGGGATTATTTGCACTATAAATATTGCTGTAGCATATATTTTTTACTGATATATCATTAGTGTTAGTTGCATATATTGATGCAGCAATTAAGTTTGCATTTGGAGTATATTTATTATTTTTCAAAACCATCAAAAGAATAGATGACTCACAGTTTGTCGAGATAATACATTTTAACGATAATCTTATGCTATCGTTAAAATGTATGTGGATATGTTCCTACATACGAACGTAACTATGTGATATACTTAGTGTTCGCTCATTTCATATGGAGACGGTAGCACTGCTTGTACGAACTGAGTAATCAGCAAAGAGAAGCAGTGTTACTGCCCATGTGATAGCTGTCGTGAGTTAGAGATTACGACGAAACTATACGGTAACAAGCGAACTCGTTGAGTGTGTAGCTTTGCTAGTAGAAAGCCTAGAAAGCTTGGTATGAATCAATAATGAAAAAGCCTTGATTGTAGAGGTTTTGTGTTTTTTGTGATAGAATATAGGTAGTTATAATCGACAGTAACTAAGAAGCAGTAAAAATGTTATTCATAAATAATTAAGATAAGGGTGATAAAATGACAGAAATTGACAAAAAGAATTTTAAAAATTATATTTATTGTACATTTGGAATTACTTATATAGCTTGGGGCTTCTTGCCATCTTTACTCAATCTCATATTTTGGAATTAGAAACATTTATAGGGAGAATGTTACATATAGTAGGTGCACTTGGTCCAGCTATTGCAAGTGGCTTTTATTTGAAAAAGTAATAATATAAGATTTAAACGTTTTGTATTTAATAAAAAGAAAAATAGTAGTATTTATTTCATTATTCATTTGTTAGCAATCTTGATACTATTTTCTGTATCTTCCTTAGAATTAAATGAAGTATCAATTTATCTGATGCCATTATTCTTTATACAACTAATTTTTTTGGTGGTGGACATGAAGAATTAGGATGGAGAGGTATACTACAACCCTTACTTGATAGAAAATATACTTATTGGCAATCTAATTTGATTGTAGGGTTCAATCTGAGAATTTGGCATCTGCCTTTTATGGTTTATAGTTGGAGAAAAGTCATCAAAGGATTTCATTTTTATTTTATTTTTATATATACATTATTTTTAAGTTTTTGTTTTTAGGGCTTCTTTACCGTCAAAACGAAATCGGTGGGATACTGTATATTATTTCATGCGTTTGCAAATTTGTTAAATCTCTATTTTGTGTTAAAAATTAATGTTATTTTTTTATTATCATTTTTATTGGTTATTTAATTTATACTATATTGTCGAGTAATAGAATTAGTAAGGAAACAACATTTTAAAATTTAGATCAGTATATTTATTATAATTTAAAAGTGGAGTGATGAATGTTGTTTCTTTTGGAACTGGCGAAAATCTTTCCGTTCCACAGTATCATTTTAAAATGATTTTCATTGACTTTTTGTTTATTAGTATAAAAGAAAAATACTATCACATGTTGAGGCAGTTACCCTTTTAGTTAATTCGGGTACTTACACAAACTAAAAGATGGTACTGCCCATACAAATCCTGCCCAAGAGAACGAGTGAATCGAATTTTGATTGGCTATGTGCTTACTGCTGACTGAGGGTGTATCAAAACCACAATGACACTCAAGATTTAAATAAAATGTAGAAAACTAAAGGCTTATTCTAAGGCTAGAACAATAAAAATTAAAAGGGTGAAATGAAGCAAGTGAATGCATTGCATATAAAGAAAATAATGAAGAACCCTTATCCACTGCACTTGATTATGAAATTATCGCAAAAGATTGCTAAAGGGTTTATGGAATTGTATAATGGGATTTATTTTTAAAACGAATACAAATTGAAATTTTTGGAGGTGTATATAAATGAAAATATGTATTTTTAGGCTTAGGTGTGATAGGTACAACTTATGGATATGTATTTCAAAAAGCAGGACATCAGATTGAGCATTTAGTTAGGGAAAATAAAAACAAAATGTTCCAGCAAAGCTGAATATAACTATATTAGACGGACGTTATGATAATAAGGGAGAAGAAAAACAGATACATACACTGTAAAAATCTTGCAAAACCGGGCACAAGTTATGATTTTATTCTTTTGAGTGTTTCATGCGGAAAAATAAAAAGATGCTATAGCAACACTTTCGCAAAAACAACATTACGGGAAGTTTGATATTATTCTGTAACTTTTGGAATAGTCGCAAAGAGATTGAAGAAATAGTAGGTAATTTTAAATACATTATAGGATTTCCTACTGCTGGTGGAAGTATGATACAGCAAGAGTTGAACTGTGTTCTATTTGACCATATAATGCTTGAAAGTAAGGAAAAAGCAAGTATTCCAAACTATAGAGATTTGATAGAACTTTAAATCTACAGACCTAAAAACAGAAGTTCCTTATGATATGGTGGAATGGATAGTGGATTCACATGGCAATAAATGCAGGTAGTTACTTTTACTGCTGCACGAGCAGGAAAAATTGATGACCCAAAACAGCTTGCGATTAATCTTATGAGAGATTCCCACGCATTATCTATAGCAGTGAAATCGGTAAGAGAAACTGTTAAAGTAGTAAAAAGCTAGAGGGTCAATTTGAAATTATATAAAAATGAACTTCTTCCTTACAAAATACCTTCTGCTGTCGCAGGTATGATAATAAAACAAATGTTTGCAGGGAATGAGCTCACAAGCAGAATTATGACGTTACATAATGATGTAAAAGACATTATGTATGGATGTAAAAGTATTTATGAGGCTGGGAAGCGAGAAAATCTGAATTTACCCTTATTTTATTCAAATATGGATAAAATCTTTAATAGATAAATTCAGCTTCATAAATTCCGAGTTTGTCTAGGTGATACCTTTTAACGATAACCTCAAGCTATCGTTAAATAGTTTAGTGGATATGTTTCCGCATACAACTCAACTACTTGACATACTTGGTGTTCACTCGTTTCATGTTGAGTGTGTAACGATTCTTGAACGAACTAATTAGAGAAGTAGAAGAATATTTTATACTTTGGGATAGAACTCGAGAATTAAGAGAGAAACCTTAGCAAGCGCACTTAATCATGAACTTGTCGCAAAGTTTACAAAGAGTTTATGGAATTGTATAATGGGATTTGTTTTTAAGCAAAGGAAAATTAGAAGTTGGAGGTAAGTAGTTGAAAGAAAATCGAGTGGATTTTAGTAATATAAAAATCATTTGAGGAATTTAACAGATACTATTGGTATAGAGAAGAGCTTTGCAAATTTGTAAGTCTCTTGGATTAGAATATAGAGTTACAAAAGCAGGAGCTGAATCATATTATAGAACAATATTTTAGTGGAAATAAAATAGAAAAGTTTATAAGGAAAAGTAAATAAAAACAAGCCGAAGCGATAACATTAAATGCGTCATTGCTTGAATGTGGCTTTTTCCTTTAACCAAAAAATTTAGAGAGTATTTTTCGGTTGTAACAGGTGTTGAACCGTTCAAATTTAATGCTGATATGGCTACAGCTTTAGCGAAAAGTGAAAGCTGAGAATGACTTTGATTTTACAATTCAAGATATGCTAAAAGTATACTATGGCGAGTCAGACTATGCTAAGTATGATCATTCAGTTTGTCAATGGAATCAATTCCCTAAAGGACTTTTAGCTCAGACGAGTTTAGCGATTTTTATTTTAATAAGTTAAAAGTTGCTGCTATTCTATGGAAAAGAAGTCAGAGATTCAACAAATGAAAAAAATTTATTCAAGACAACTTCTGGATGATTATAGATACAAAATAAAGGAGTATCAAAAATAAACAAATATTAGTTTATATTGTTAATACCTTTAACGATAACCTTAAGTTATCGTTAAAAAAGTATGTAGATATGTTCCTACATACGAATATAGCTACTTGACATGCTTGGTGTTCACTCATTCCATGTGGAGTGTGTAGTTTTTGTTGAAAAAAACTTAATTAATAGAAACATTATATCTTTATGATAAGATGTTGAAGCTAAGAATGGATTTAAACAAATCTATTGCTAAAATTTTTGAAAAAGGAATATTTATGCAAGAAATAAGAATTATTGAAACATTGACAGAGTATCAAACACTGAAAGAACAAGAAAAGTTTAGTTTGTTTTTGTTTGGTTCACAGGCTTGTGCTCCGTGCAAAGCAATTAAAGAGAAAATTACAATTTTGGAGTGAAACACATCCACAAGTATTCACTGGCTATATATCAATAGATAATGATATCTCACTTGCAGCACAGGAAAACATTCTAGGAGCACCAGCAATACTTGTTTTCGTTGAGGAAAAGAAGCAATACGAAAAATTGGATATTTTAGCCTTGAAGAAGTGTTTACTGCGTTGGATAGATATATATCCTACAGTGATTAAAGGCAATCCTATAACTTATTATGCAATCACATTTGAATTAAGAGAAAAGTTGATATTTAATAAAGTATTTATTAATATTGGGAGGTTAATAGATGTATATATTGGAATTATATCAAAATAATTATTCAAAAAGATTTAGTGGCATTTGATTCTTTAGAAGAAGCAAAAGAATTTGTATCAAAAATACCAGGATATACGGTAGAAAAAAAGAAGATAATTTTTGAATATGAATATTTTTAATCCTAAAAATATACCGAATTATATGGAAATTATCTATAATGAAAAATATTGTACCGCTATCCAGATTTATGTTTAACTCTGAAGAAAATGTTGAAATTATTTGGAAAGAAATTTCTAATCTATCAGTTAAAAAGATAAAATTTATAGAGGATATTCAAAAATTGATGCTTATGTAATTAACAATGAAGAAGTCAAAAGCTTATATTGAAGGAAGAGAAACTAAGTACAATAAGATAAAAAGAATTATTAGAAACAAATGGGTATGACGTGAAAGAAGTTTTTTTCGGAAGTGAAGATGGAGAAGCAATTTTATACAGAAAAAGAAACTACAGACTGGCACTTTCTATGCCACTTAGATCCGTCATTTTTAGATATAGAAGATTTAGAGGATATGTTAATAATATTAGATTGTATTAGGATAAGGTGTGATATGTTTCTACATACTATCAGAATTAAAAGGATAAATAAAAAGAACAGTATCTTTTAGATGATAAAGGGATTTGTAAAATTAAAAAGAATATTTTTGAACTGAGGTGATATGTTTGCTTGAAATAAATCAATTTATGTTAAAGCAAGGTATGAATAAAATTTGCGAAGATAAAGTTTGTGCAGTATATGAAATGCAACAAGATAGAGTAAATGGTACAATAATTTGTTATCAGGTTTTTCCGGGAATTTCGGTGATGTATAATAATTTTCATGCAACCGTAAACTCAAAACGTATAAAATCAGAAAATAATTGTCTTAGCATACATCACTGCAAGGAAGGAAGAATTGAATCAGAAACTATAAATGGAAAAATATTTATATTTAGAACCGGAGATGTTCTAATTGAAAAATTAGATTCAGAATATAATACCTGTAGTTTACCATTATCGCATTTTCGTGGAATAACTATTAATATTTCCTTGTCAGAGAATGTAGAGGGAAGATTGAATGAACTTTTTGGTTATTTTAATATTAATATTATGGAGATTAAGGAGCTGTTTTTATCAGACAATACCCCATTTGTATTACACGAGGATGCAATGATAAATCATATTTTTGGAGAGTTATATATGCTTCCGGATAAAGTAAAGAAGGAATATTTACAAATAAAATAATAGAGCTGTTTATTTTGCTAAAATCTATTGATCTAACTCAGGTCAACAAAAACACAACAGTATTTCTATAAATCACAAGTGGAAAAAATTAAAGAGATAAAAAGTTTGATTACAGATAATTTAGATAAGCACTATACAATGACAGAATTAGCAAAAATGTATGACCTATCATTATCAGCTTTGAAAAAGTGCTTTAAAGGTGTATATGGGAAGGCGATATACTCATATTTAAGTAGTTACAAGATGAATGTAGCAGCCAGCTTATTGTTAAAAAACAGACGAAAGTGTAACAGCAATAGCGGGAAAGTTGGCTATACTAATGTGAGCAAGTTCTCAGAGGTTTTTAAAAAGAATTATGGCAAAAGCCCGATGGAATATAGAAAATAAATATCCAAACAGAGTAATATATAGCTATTCAGGGTAGTGAAATATATTAGAAATCTATAAAATAGAACTATGAACAAAAATCATGGTTCTATTTTTATTTTTAGGGGGTAGCTGTAATGAAGAAGAAAAGTTGGATAAAAATAATTCTTTCATTTTGCAGTTCAATGCAAATGGAAAATTCTATTATCAGTAATTTGTGCTATTATTGGTGTTTTTTTGCGGGAATTGTACCATATTGGTGTACATATAAAAATAATTGAATTGTTTGTTAATGGGAGTATTTCTTTAGAACAGATTGCATATTATTGTTTGGCAGCGGTTTCAGGATATGCTGTCAGATACTTATTTCATGGAATTTCAACTCACATTATCACATTTGTCTGCATATAATATATTGGAAAATATCGGGCTTAGTTTGGCAAGGACATTTGTTAAAGCACCGCTTGGCTATGTAATGGAGAATCTGTTGGAAAGCTTAAAAGTATAATAGTTGACAGAGTAGAAACAATCGAACTTCCTTTAGCACATGTAATACCGGAATAGTATATCTAATATTACTCTTTCAATAAGTGTATTTGCATATTTAATATTTATTGATTGGAGAATGGCGTTAGCAATGTTGATTATAGTGCTGATTGCTGGTATTTCTTATATGATAATGATGAAGAATTTTAACTCTGAGTATGCCAAATATATGGAAATGAGTAATTATGTAAATAGTGTAATTGTTGAGTATGTAGAAGGAATTGAAGTGATTAAGGCATTTAACCAATCAACAACTTCATATAATAAATTTGTTAATGCAATAAAAATTTAGAAATTTGACTTTAGTATGGTACAAAAGTGCTTGGACATACATGAATTTTTGGTAATTCTGTTCTTCCATCCACTTTTTAGGAGTGTTACCAATAGGATTAATCCTTTATGTAAATGGGCAAATTTCTCCACAAAATATGGTCATGTGTTTGATCTTATCATTAGGTGTTGTCGGACCCTATGATGAACTTTACAAATTACATTAATGAAGCTAAAGCAATAGAGTATGCTTTTGCATGATGTAAGCAGTGGACTTGAAACACCGGTATTAAGCGACTCAGAGAAAGATATTGAGATAAAAAGACAATACAATTGAACTGAAAAATATTTCATTTTCATATGATGGAAATTTAGATAATAAAGTTCTATCAGATATAAATTGTATTTTTAAAAAGAATGAGTTTACAGCTTTTAGTTGGTCCTTCTGGAAGCGGAAAAAGTACAATAGCAAGATTAATAGCAAGATTTTGGGATACAAATGAGGGGAGTATATTAATAGGTGGAGTGGATATAAGAGAGTATATCCATTTCAAAAATTGAATGAATTAATTAGTTTTTGTTACACAAGATACTTATTTATTTAATTGCTCTGTTAAAGAAAAATATTCGCCTTTGGTAATCTGAATGCTTCTAGATACAGAAGTTTTTAATGCTGCAAAGTTAGCTTGCTGCGATGAATTTATAAAAAGAATTGGAAAGTGGATATGATACAGTTGTTGGAAATGCTGGAAATAAGTTATCAGGAGGGGAAAAGCAGAGAATTTCTATTGCAAGAATGATATTAAAAATTCTCCGATAGTAATACTTGATGAAGCTACTGCATTTACTGATCCGGAAAATGAGAGTAAATTACAACAATCCTTGTCGGCATTATCTAAAAGGAAAGCTATTGTGGTAATTGCTCATAGATTATCAACAATAAAAATGCAGATAAAATAATAGTTTTTAAATAATGGAAAAATTGAGAATATGGGAAGTCATGAAGAGCTGTTGCAAAATTGTGAACTGTATCATGATATGTGGCTATCTCATATTGGAGCGAAAAACTGGTCAGCAAATTTAAAAAGGAAGAAGGTATTGTAATGTTTGGAATGATAAAGAGACTCATAGACTGGACTGGAAAATATAAAAAGAGTTTACATCGGATTTATTTATGCCTTTATAAACAGTATTTTTACTTCGCTGCCGATTATGCTTGCGACATATGGACTGGGATTGGTTTTTGACGATTACAAAGGAATTAGAACTTTTGATAATGATAAAATTATTTATATTTTTATATTGATGATTCTTGTAATTGGAGGAAGATTCTTATTTTCATATTTAAGAGCTGTTACTCAGGAAAGTGTTGGTTGTGAAGCTACAGCAGAACAACGAATTCGTTTGGGGAAAATATATTTAAGAGAGTTTTCGCTTGGCTTTTTAACAGCAACAATATGGGAGAAATATCTTCGCTGTAACTACAGATTTATCATTTATAGAAATGTTGTCTATGAATATGATTAATACAGTTGTAAATGGATATATTACAGTTTTTGTAATGATATTGTTTTTACTGTTTTATTGTCCATTAGCGGGAATTATCTCATTAGCGGTATAGTTTTATCTGCTCTATTTTTATACATTGCGGCTAAAATTAGTGATAAAAATGCTTCCATTCATCAAAAGGCTCAAGACAGCATAGTGAAAATACAATTGAATTTTTAAGAGGGATGCAGACCATAAAAAGCATTTAAACAAGAAGGCGTATCTGTGCAAGGTATTGGGAAAGCATATAAAATCATAAAGATGTAAATATTAGAAATTGAATTGGAAAAATTGCTCATATAATTGTTTGCACCAATTTGTATTAAAAAGCCGCCTCAGTTGGAATTATAGCTGTTAGTGCATATTTAACATATACTCGAAAAATGGATGTAAACATTATGCTTATGATGGATATGTTCTCGTTTGTTATGTTTAGCCAAATAGAGCCATTAAGTAATGCAATTCATATGTAATAGAGGTTGTTAATAAAAACATTAGATAAATTAGAAAAATAGAAAAGAGGCGGATATTATAGATAAAGATGGGCAGAATATAGAGTTAAAAACATGACATAAAGTTTTCCTGATGTATGTTTTTCTTATGACAAAAAGCAAATATTAAATAATATTTCTTTTTATATTCCGGAAGGCAGTACCACAGCCATTGTAGGTCCTTCAGGAAGTGGAAAAACAACAATTTGTAATTTGATTGCAAGATTTTTATGATGTTAATAGTGGAGTTATAACCAGTTAGGGGATAAAAATATCAAAGATATAACCTGTGATAGTCTTTTGAAGAATATTTCAATGAGTATTTCAAAAAGTCTACTTATTTAATGACACAATAAAAATAATATTTTATTTGGTAATCCAAATGCTTCTGATAATGAAGTAATAAATGCAGCCATAAAAAGCACATTGCCATGAATTTATTTCAAAATTACCAAATGGATATGACACTATCATAGGCGATGGTGGTGCTACTTTTGTCGGGAGGAGAAAAACAACGAATTTCAATAGCAAGGGCTATCTTAAAAGATTCTCCAATAATAATAGCAGTGAAGCTACAGCAAGTGTTGATCCGGAAAATGAGCATTTAATTCAAAATGCAATAAGCTCACTAACAAAAGGAAAAACAGTAATTGTTATTGCTCATAGATTAGCAACAATTCAAGATGCAGATCAGATATTGGTTATTGATAATGGTGATGTAGTTCAGAAAGGCAATCATCTTGAACTGATTAATCAAGATGGTATTTATAAAAATTTTATAAATATAAAGAATCAGCGGAAGGATGGTCTATTTCATAATTTAGCTGTAAAAATGGAGGATTGAAAATGAAAAATTATATTTAATAGATGAAAAGTCAGAATATTTTGTATAATCTTTTCAATAGCTACCATCAATTGTTCAGCTTTTCAAAATATTATTCAATACAATTTAATACATTTAAAGGAAGAACAAGTTCCTTTCATTTTAGAGGACTTGAAATGAAAAAGAATACTACATTTATGACAATGAACAAAAGGGGAAAGTCAGTGAGGAGATATATAAAAGTTTACTGGAAGGAAAGAGAACATGAAAAAGTATTTAGAGCAGGTGGACAGAAAAAACTACTTGCTCTTTTTGTCCTTGGATCAGGATGGACATTTTTGCAGAGAATATCGTTGATGAAAGCGTTGATGCCGAAAAATTGTCGAAACGTAGATGATGATTGAAGCAGTAAGAAATGCTATATCAAGACTCAATGCAGAAGAAAGGGACATCATAGAGCGTTTAGTACTTTCAGGATATTTGACGTAGCAAAAATACAGATTGATAACAAGTAATAAAATTGATATAATATACTTGAATTTTATGTCCAAACTAAATTAAGTAAAAGGTAAAGATATAGAGAAAAATATTGAGGCTAATGCTATGTCAAAAGAAAAATTAAAAGTATACCTCTACACAAGAGTATTTACATCAATACAAATAGATGGTTATTCTTTAGAGGTATAAAAAGAACTGAGAAAAATCATTCTATAAAATTTAAGCTGATTGAAGCAAAAGTAAAGAAAGAAACTATCGAGGGCTGAGAAATTTTACGGGTGATAACATATATAAGATTTTGATCTATTTTGACAAGCTATATAAGGTGATGAATGATGTAGAGCGTAGGCAGTTAATAGAAACTTTGATAGCTGAAATTCAAATTTAAGAGGATAAATAACCTAATGGATAGTGATTAAAGTCGATTACTTCAAGCTTACTATTATTTATGAAGATTTGAATATAGGTTTGGACAATGGTGAGCAAGTTGAGTGTGTAACATTGCTGGTTAAGAAATAAAAATTACTTTATTTTGGAGGAATTTATGTTTTTCTTTATTTGTGGATTAATATTCTTTATTATAATGATTGCTGAATTAATATTTACAGTGTATGTTTATATTCAGATTTTATTATCGGTAAAGGATAACAGAGAGGTTCTAATTGGGTTTATAAACTTGGACATGCGCTTAAAGGCAGGGGAACTGATTATTATAAGGATTTTACTGATAAATCAGTTTTAAAATGATATTAATGTTTATATAGTTGGTATGATAATATTAAATATAATTTGTTATTTTGTTTTTATAGTAAATATTCTATGAATAATAAAATATTATTTTTGGTTAAATGTAGAAATTTTTCATTGGCTGTTGTAGGGTTAGTTATTACTTTTAGGTAAATGGATTTTAGGAGCAATAAGTCCAAAGTTTAAAAGCTAAAAATTTAGATGGTGATTTATCAGCTGCTTCTAATGCTGTTAAAGGAATGTTGTTAATGTCTGTATTTACTTGTGCATCAGTAATGATGGTTACTGGATTGCCAGAAAGAGTTCCGGTTGTGCAAATAGATAATTGTAGCATCTTTGTTGGAAATACATCTGCTAACGAATTGATTTCTAAAGGATTTATTTTTGTTGGAAAGAATTCGGATGATGTTATTGTAAATAAAAGAAAAAGTCATTTTGATTATGGTGAAAAATTTGAAATTGTTAAAAATGGAAAATCTTATGGATATGTTAATTTAACACCTAGATATCAAAATAAATCAAAAATTAAAAAGATTGCATTATTACATATATTTCTATTAAAAACAGAAGCGGATATTTTAGAAAATATGAAGATTTGTAATAGGGATATTTCTAAATTAGGATATACTGATTTTGAAAGAGATGGATTACAAAAGTTTTTAATATTTCCCACTACATATAGAGAAAGTTATGGTAATGGATATTTTTATTAAAATGCAAACAGCTCCATATATGCTTTGGAAGAGTTATTCTATGAAGTTTGATTTTAGAGATAATAGTAAATTAGAATTTAATTGAAGTTTATGCGCAGCATACGGTTTAGAATAGAAAAATTAGAGTAAATTTTTATTTACTCTAATTTTTCTATTATTTAAATTTAGCTGTAAAATATAACGAGTGGTGATATAATTTAAAAATAATTTATAATGAGGTGGAATTATGTTTCTGAAATTGTTAAATGTCGATGCTAAAGAAAAGTTTTGAAGTTATGTGTGTTTGCTTCTAATTCAAATGGATTTTTAGAAAATGAAGAAAAGATTACTTATATTTGAATATTGTAGCAGAAATGAATTTGAAAAGAAGAAATACCAGAATTGACTGAAAAGTCTTTTGAAGATTTAATGTCTGAAATGAATGATGTTATGAGTTTAAAAAGAAAGAAAACATTGTATTAGTATAGTGTGACTTTAATTAAATGCGATGGTGTTTGATGATAAAAAAGGAAAAAGATTTATGGAAAAATAATTTCTAAATTTTGGATTTGAAGATATAGCACTCGATGAATATAATGATTTGCTTGAAAAATATATGCAAAATAGGAAAGAATTATTTGAACTTATAAGTAAATAATTAAATATAGGGGTATGTTTGTGGATGAAATTAGCTACTTTTACTTTTTGATTTGGAGGATAAGAAAATATTTTTGGATGACAAAAATAAATGTGATAATTATGATTATCTAATTTCAGTAGCTTGTGGTGCGATTGGTGGAATAATAGATATTTTTTGCAGTAGGTAGTCCCGAAAATAGCTTTTTAGGTAAGCGGACTGATGAAATGATAGATAACTTAGTTAAAAATTTGCGATTTTATCGGTTGGAATCCAAGAGATGGAAAGAGAGAAAGTTTGGCAAGTGCAATTCTCGTTTTAGAAAAATAAGTATAGAATTAATTATGATCAACGATATAATAGTGATGTAAAAATTTGTTTAATATGTCTGCAAGGAATCACCATATGTTGTCATTGTCACGATTCTCCTGATGTAGTGGGATTAGTCAATATTAAATCAATTTACATCTACATCAACGTTTTTATCCAATGGCAGTTTAATTACAATTAGTACTGATAATTTTTGAATTGAGAGGAAATAATACAATATCTAAGATTTTTTCTGGGATATCTGAATTGGTTTGGACATTTGATGTCAGATATAGCCTGGCAGTAGTGGAACTAAAGCTAATGGGGGACGTGGTTCGGGAATAGTAGCACCATTTTATGAATTATTTAGTCTATTTAAGTTTGGGAAATTTGATATCGGAAAAGATAAGCAGGATTTAGCAATATTAGCTACTAGAGCTTTTCAAAGTGGTTATGATGCTAGGTTTTGCAATTACGCAATCAATTCCAGATTATTACGGAATTATTAATCTCGATTAATATGGGGATTAAGGAGATATTTTTCAGTATGGAAAAACTTAAGAGGATGTATTCAAGTAAAAACACAATGATTTAAGAATGATGTTGATTTTTTGGAAATGCAGACTTTATGCATAATAGATGGATCTGATGCGATAATCAAAAGTCAAAAGGTTTGTAACTATGTATTTTAATTTAATGGCTTGGTGTAGATTTACTATTTTAGTGATTCAAAGAAGCTGTTATTCAATTACATAGTGACCCTGATTTAGAAAATACAATATTAGGATATAGTGATGATTAATGAATATTTGAAATCTTACTTAAAATGAAATTGAAAAATTAATATAGATTTGTTTAAAAATATGAAAGTAGTCAGTATTATTCATTGGTAAATAAAAATGAATAGTATAAATAGTGAAGTTGAATTAAATAAATATTTAAGTGATGTTTTTCAAAATATGAATTAGAATAAACCGTGGGAAGGTGAATGAAGAACATATGTTGGATAAAAATGCAAAAATTTATATTTGAATAATATAGAGGAGTTTATGATACCATTCATGAGTACCAATAATGAGCTGGAATATCTCGAATTATTGGCGCAGGTAATGCGCTAGTTGGTGGAATGAAAAGTAGAAAGCTGATGATATTTTAAGAGAAATTAAAAGCTAGGAATGAAGAAAATTTAAAATCGATTTAACAATTTAAATCAAGAAACTACTACTATTATGGATAGAATTGGGAATTTTAGAGGTGAGAGACGATTAAAACAATTTAATGAGTCTCAATTAATAGAAAAATTCATAATAAAGTCATTATTTAAAGGAATATAAAAAGAAGTAATAAATTGCCGGATTTTCAACTAGATAAAATTAAAGAGGTATCTGTTGCAGCAAGTGCAGTTTTTAGCTGGAATAAAGTGGTGCTACTTTAGGAACAATTGGTGGAATTGCTGCGAGTGGTGCAGTTACATCAGTGGTAATTGATAGGAACAGCCTCTACTGGAACAGCAATTTCTTCATTGAGTGGTATAGCTGCTACAGATGCGAGCACTTGCAGTACTCCGGCGGAGGAACTTTGGCAGCAGGTGGTGGTGGCGTTTCCTTAGGAACAACATTACTTACTTCTGTAACAGTAGGAGTTACAGTTTTGGTTGCTGGTGTTGTATTTAATATTGTGAGTCATAAAATATCGGATGATGCTAATAAAGCACAGCAAGAAGTTAATGACAAATCAGAAAGAATTATTAATATAAATTGTGAATATTTAAATGAGCTTAAAATAGTCAGCTTCAGAATATATTAATTGTATGACGATTGTTAGAGATAAATATATGGAAAAAATTCGAGTATATTTATAATGTTGTAAATAATATTGGTAAAGTTAATTGGTATGATTTACTGATACTGAAAAATAGAAACTGAGGAATTTAGTATTATTAGTTTCTTTATTATATAAAAATGTGTCAGGTTAATTTAGTTAATAAAACTGTAAATGATGGAGAAGTTAATTCAGTAAATTATAAAGATATCAAAGGATTCGATTAATTCTGCAAAATGCTGTTTTGAATGAACTTTAATAGGAGTAAATTATGGGGATTATTTATTTGTTTGATAGATATTTTTAAAAAAATATGTTATGAAAAGGAACAAAGGCAGTTAATCCATCTAATACTAGGTGTTTTGATAATGGTATTGCTTGCATTAGAGAAGATGATGTTAATATATGGTTTTATACAAAGTCTGGTAATACAATTGCTTTTTGATTCAGGTCATAGGGATTTTTAAAAATGTTAATTTAGAATTTGAAAAATTAAAGTTAATTCAAAATGATGTTAAAAATGTTTTTATGACACATGTTGATGTTGATCATGCTGGTGGAATGGATAGGAAACTCCTGTATTTCAAATGCTCAAGTTTATATTGGAAATGATGAAGAGCAATATTTAACAGGTAAAATGTATAGAATGAAGAAATTGGGATTTTGAAAATTAAAAGTTGGTGTTAGTTTAAAAATGATTATAAATTATTAAGTGATGGTGAAGTTATTAATATTGGTGATATTAAGATTGAGGCTATTCATATTCCTGGACATACACTTGGACATATGTGTTATTTAATTGATGATTCTATATTAATAACTGGTGATTGCTTTGATTATTAATAAAAATGGTGGTTACCCATTTTGGGATTTTTACACAAAATCCTGAGTTGAATAAAAATCATTGCAAAAAGTTAAAGGAATTTGTACAGGATAAAAAGATTTTTGTCAGTTTGCACTGGACATAGTGGATATAGAAAGTATAATGATAGTGTTTTTGCACATATTGATGAAACAGCTGATTATGGTAGAAGAAACATTTTTGATGAAGAGACAGCCAGAGGATTATACAAAATACTAATGTTTGGAGAGAAAATGTTTAATAGTGATTTAATATGGGAGTGAAGAAGAATATAAAGCGATTTGTGAATATAAAGGTAATAGTTTTGCAATTATGAATGTTTTTGCTTAATAGAAATGTTAGTAAAAAGAGAGCTTAGAGGGGAAATATGTTCATAAACAGGTTGTTCGAGATGCTGAATCGTTGAGAGAAAATATAAATAAAATATTTATTATGTATTCTGCAATATTGAAAAATTATCTTTTAAATGGAAGTAAAACTTTAGAAAGAAAAAGTTTTTAGAGGAATGAGTGATGGTATTATGAATACATCATTTATATCAACGAGTGAAAGTGTTTGGACTGCACTTGGCTTTGTTAAAAAGTATAGAAAAGATACGTGATGAAAAAGGATTACTTTTAATGATTGATACTAAGAATGTACCTTCAGGTTGAACTTACGAATATTTTGCCCACAGGTATTGAGTGCTGATGAGAAACCGGAAATATTGTTTTTGCCATTTCAAGTTGATAATATTGAAGTAAGTGATTTGGAAGAGCTATTTTGAAGTGGCAAGAAATCAAGGAGAAAGTATTGTAAATGAAGAAATAATTTTAAAAGAGATTTAAATCTTTAAAGTGTGAAGTTATACATGCTAAGGAGTTGGAGTATTTAGAAATAGAGTCTGATTTGACATTAGATGATTTGTGTAATATGGTTGATGAATATGTGAAGAGCGTTAGTATAATTAGGTCTAAAAAGATAGTGATTCTCCTGAATTTATGGATGCATATTTTAATATTTTTAAAATTTAAGAAAAATTGTAATGATTATATTGGTAAAGAGTTTAAATGTATACATGAAGAGCTTTCTTTAAATGCTAATAGAAAATAATAAAATAGAGTTGTCTCCTCAATATACTATGGAAAGAGTTAATAATATTAATAAATGTGAGTTATATTATAGATGATCTAGAAAGTGGTGAGAAGTATTATTTTAAGCCACTGGTTTCTAAAGAAATAGATAAAGTTTATATACAAGAAGTTGCTTATAATATTCAAAAATTATAAATCCAGACCTCAGTAAAATCTAATGTATGTAATATTAATGATAATCTCGGTGTAATTCAAGAAAAATCAATGTTGATAATCTTGCTACTAATAAATTTATAGATTATTTTGAGAATTGTAATGGTGAATTGTCATCTGAAATGATTGAGCAAATTTTTAAATGAATATTTAGTTGATTATGTTTTATGCATAATTATGATTCTTATAGCTTCAAATTTTGTTATTGATGAAAATGGTAAATCTGAGGGGAATTAATAAAGAAAAATTCTTTGCATATATTGAAGAAGATTATGAAAATGATATGTTATTTAGTAGAGATTTCGATGAGCAAGATAAAAATATTTATTCAATTTTGTTTAGAAAGATGATGAATGGAGATATTCCTGTTGAGAAGCTTAAAGTTTTTAGAATATAGGGCTAGCAGATTGGCTCAGTTTCAGATGATCAGTATAGAAAAATTGTTTGTAGAATATGCTTATGGTAAATGTAGTGATCCTAAAGAAGCAGAATTATTATTAGTAGAATTGTTGAGAGAAAAGCAAATATTGTAGAAAAATTGAGCTTTTAAGTGAGGATATAACTAGAAAAATTTAAAGAGTAATGTAGAATTCTGTGATAGATTTTTTGCTGTAGAGTAGCAACTGAGGAGAGAACTACTATTGAGTGAAATTAATGAGCAATCTAAAATAATGTCAAGAAGGTATGTTGTCAAAATGCAACATTTTCTAGTGAAAAGAAATTAGAAGATAAATAAGTTATTTGGAGTGGATTTTTGCGAAAATTAATGATTTTAATATTAATAATGAAAAAGTTATGATTTTTACATCCGATGCTTGCGTCTTCAGAGGCGATGATTAAACATAATACTAGTAGGATTGGTGATGGATATCGTTATATAATTCCTGATTTATCAGCACATGGTGAAGAAGAGCAAAAACATATATAAGTTCTATTGATGAAGCGGATACTCTTTAATTATTTAAAAAAGAAAACATAAAAAGATTGAAATTTGCTATGGAGCTTCACTTGGTGGTGTAGTACTATTTGATTTGTTAAAACATAATGATATTGATTTTTAAACATTTATTTTTGAAGGCCCTAGTTTTTATGAGCATGCTGGAATAAGGGATGTTTTTTAAAAATTAATAATGCTTAGAATTAGGAATGTTGCTATTTTTAATAAGGAAAAAGCAATTAGAAAAATGAGCGCAATTTACGGGCCTGAGGCAGCTGTTGCAATGGTTGATCAATTTGCTTTAATGGATGCAGATAGTGTATATTGTTAGAGATTGTTCTTTCGTGAACTTGCCCAATATGTCAAAAGAATTGCAAGAAAAATGCGTTTTTCTTATGGTGAAAAGATGATGATTTGGGACAAGCTAAAAAGGTTATTCCTGTTAAATATCCAAATGCTAAATTAAAAATAGATAAAGGGGTATCATGGTCATTGTGAGAGAATTTCTAAGGTTCGGAAAAATATGTTGATGAGATTAATGGAAGAGTGATAGATGATATGTGAAAATGTTTTGCAATATTTATTTTGTTATGTTATTATCATATAAAGTTATAAATTAAGAGGTAATTGTATGAAAGAAAAATGATAAGATTAGTGATGTAAAAATTAAAAAGAAGTTTGATAAGAAGATAAATATAATGAAATGAAGATTTCTTTAGAGAAGAAGTTAAATTATTATAATCAAAGTATTGATAAATATGGTGCTGTAATTGATAATTCAATTGATTTGTATATGGAAGAAATTAATAAATTGGTTATATATAGTAAAGTTGTTTGATAATATTTCGAAGTTTATCGAGGAGAGGGATTGTCAGAAATTTGAACTGAATGAAGATTTAAAAATTTGAATGATAAATTAAAAATAATGAAAATGGAGCTTGAAAAACTTAGAATTTTAAATATGATTGATGCTTGTAAGCAAAAGGCTTTAAATCATGGTATTTTGATTGGAAGAATTTAAGAAAAACAAATTTATTATTTTGAGGAACTTGAACCAATATTTAATGAAATTTTTAAAAATTAATTTTTATCAAATTGTTATTTTCGACAATTCTGGGTAAGTTCAAAAGAAACTTTATTGCAGCATTTGCAGGAAAAAGAAAATTTGAAAAATTTTTGAAAGAATATAATGAATCGATTTTAAAGGATTTTGAAGATAAAAATAATAGACAGATTAATGAAAAAGAAATTAATAAGCTTTACAGAATTAATGGAATTAAAAACATGAGCTTCAAAATGAGTATTATAGAATGAGTTGCTTGAAATTAAGGAATTTACTTGAAAAAGTGAATTCCTTTTTATTGAATAAATAGTATATATGTGCTACTATAGTTATAGTTGATTAGAGAGGAGAATATATGTCAGTATTAGTTACAGGTGGGGCGGGATTTATTGGTTCACATGACTGTTGTAGAATTAGTAAATGCTAAAGAAGATGTTATTATGTATTGATAATTTAGTCAATAGTAAGAAAGATGCAAATTGAGTAGAATTGAAAATAACAGAAAAAGTTAAATTTTATAAAGAGGATTTAGTTAATAGAGATGCTATTAATAAAATTTTTGATGAAAAATCCTGAAATAGATTCTGTTATTCATTTTGCAGGATTGAAACAGCTGAGTGAATCTGTTGAAAAGCCAATTGAATATTATGAAAATAATTTACAGAGCACATTAGTTTTAGTTGATGTTATGAGAAAACACGGAGTTAAGAAGATTGTTTTTCTTCATCTGCTACGTTTAGTAAATCCAAAAGTTGTTCAATAACTGAAGATTCTGAAGTTACACATGCTACAAATCCTTATGGTGAAACAAAAGTTATGATTGAAAAATTTTGACTGATATTGCTTTTGCTGATAAAGATTGGTCTGTTGTATTACTTAGATATTTTTAATCCAATTGGTGCACATGAAAGTGGTCTTATTGGAGAGTCTCCAAATGAATTCCAAATAATTTAATGCCATATATTAATCAAGTTGCTGATGGTAGACTTGAAAAATTAAGAGTGTTTGGTAATGATTATGATACACATGATGGAACAGGTGTTAGAGATTATATTCATGTTGTTGATTTGGCTAAAGGTCATATTAAAGCTATTGAATATGCTAATAAAAATAAAGGTGTTGAAAACATTTAATTTAGGTACTGAAATGGATATTCTGTACTTGATATTGTTAAAGCTTTTGAAAAATGCTAATGGAATTAAGATACCATTTTGTGATTACTGAAAGAAGAGCTGGAGATATTGCAGTTTGTTATGCTGATCCTAAAAAAGCTAGTGAGGTTTTAGGGTGGAAGGCAGAAAAGAATTTAGAAGATATGTGCAAGGATTCTTGGAGATTTACTCAAAATGCTTCTAAAGGTCTTTAAATTAAGTGTGAAGTATGCTAAACTATTTTGAGTCAATATGTTGATTTTAGTAATTGAAGTATAGATTAATAATATATAGGAGGGATTAAAGATGTCAGGACATTCAAGATGGCATAATATTCAAGCAAGGTAAAGCTGATGCAGCTAGAGGAAAAATATTTACTAAATTAGGAAGAGAAGTAGTAGCAGTTAAATCTGTTGGTCCTGATCCAGTTAGTAATTCTAAATTAAAAAGATGTTATTGCAAAATGTAAGGCAAATAATATGCCAAATGATACTATTAATAATAGCTATAAAGAGAGGCTTCTGGAAGGAAAGTAGTAAGTTATGAAGAAATGGTTTATGAAGGCTATGGAGTAAATGGTATTGCAGTTTATATGTTGAAGCTAGTACTGATAATAAAATAGACAGCAGCTGATGTAAGACATGTATTTGACAAAGCTGGTGAGAATTCTAGGAACATCTGGATGATGTAAGTTATGTGTTTGAACAAAAGGTGTTATTGTAATTGATAAAGCAACAGCTAAAATGTCAGAGGATGATATTATGATGCTTGCAATTGAAAAATGGTGCAGAAGATTTTTAAAAGCAGATGAAGAGTGTTATGAAAATTACTACATCTCCAAGTGAATTTTCTACTGTTGAAGAAAGCTTTGAGAATGCAGGGAATTGAATTCGTTGAAGCAGAAGTACAAATAGCTACTAATCTACAACTGTTGAACATGATGATGCTTCTGCTGAAAAATGCAAAAGATTAATTGATAATCTAGAAGATTTGGATGATGTAATGAATGTATATCATAATTGGGCTGAATAATATTTAGTGAAGGATAGAACATGAAGATAGGTATAGTGGGATTACCAAATGTAGGAAAAAGTACTTTATTTAATAGTATTACAAAAGCAGGAGCTGAATGTGCTAATTATCGCTTTTTGTACAATTGAGCCAAATGTTGGAATAGTTCCAGTTCCTGATGATAGACTTGAGGTTCTTGGAAAAATGTAATAGTGATAAAATAACACATGCTGTTATTGGAGTTTGTGGACATTGCTGGACTTTGTGAGAGTTGCAAGCAGGGGCAGAAGGACTTGGAAACAAGTTTTATCACATATTAGAGACTGATGCAATTTTGAGGGTTGTTAGATGTTTTGATGATTCTAATGTTATACATGTTGATGGAAATGTTAATCCAATTAGAGATATTGAAACAATTAATTTGGAATTAATTTTAGCAGATTTGGATTCTGTTAATAAAAAGAATTGGAGGAGTTTCAAAATTAGCTAGAAATGATAAGAAGTATGTTCAAGAAGAAGAGGTTTTAAAAATTAAAAGATGTTCTTGAAAATGGAAAACCTGCGAGAAGCTTGGATTTAGATGATGAAGAAGGCAACTAGTTAAAGATGCTTTTTAATAACAATGAAGCCGATTTTTATATGTTGCAAATATTTCTGAAGATGATCTTGGAAAAGAAGATAATGAATATGTTAGAAGTTAAAAATATGCTTCTGAAGAAGAGGCAATTGGCAATTAAGTTTATCTGTTAAAGTTGAAGAGTTATCAACTTTTAGAAGGTGAAGAAGAAAAGGAAATGCTTGAAGCTTATGGATTAGAAGAATCTGGGCTAGATAGCGTTGTTAGAGCCTCTTATGATTTGTTAGGACTAATGTCTTGTTTGACGGCTGGTAAGCAAGAATGTAGAGCTTGGACTATAGGGAACTAAAGCACCTCAAAGCGGCTGGTAAGATTCATACTGATTTTGAAAGAGTTTATAAAAGCAGAAATTGTTTCTTACAATGATTTGATTGCAAATGGTAGTTATCAAAAAGCTAAAGAGGCAGGCTTAGTTAGACTTGAAGGAAAAAGAATATGTCATGAAGATGGCGATATTGTTGAGTTGCAAAGTTTAATGTATGATGAATATAAAAAGTATTGTATAAAATTGTCAGAAACTATTGACATGATAAAAAGGCTAAATTTATAATGTTAGTATGTTAGAAATAAAAGAATAAGGAGATTGAGTTATGAATAAGGTAACAAAAGTAGTAGAATGATAATGACAGTAGCAGTTTGTGGCTATAGTTTTTGCATTTAATAATGTTTTTCGCTACGGTGTTTCACTTCCAATGAGTAGTGGAATGGAGTTGCAGCAACAGGAACAACAACAACTCACCGGCAGGAACAGCAAGACAACAGGTACAAATGGTTCAGCAACATGTGACCTGCATCAGTGCCTAATACAACAAATACAACATTCAACAAATACAACCAGACACAACAAGCAACATACAGTTACTGACCTGGTAAATCAACAATAATCTTGTAAAGATAAAGAAAATTACCTAAAACAGGTGAGATTTGATGCTTATATATCATTTTCAGTAGTAGCAGTAGTAATGAATTTTGAGTTGGTGGATTTGCATTTATTAAATCAAGAAAAATTAACTAGTACTAGTTATTGTTATAAATTTAATTTAAATTTTAAAAATATTTTTAAAGGAAGGTAATATTCTCATTGCCTACTATATGAAAATATGAAAATATTTATAAATGGTTTTTAATTTTAAAGTATTTATGATAGAATACAGAAAAATCTAGTTTATATTTAGGAGTTTATCTTTTGTATAAAAAGGTTTTATTAGTAAATTAGTAGTGGATGAAGCACTTGCAGGCGACGCAAAGAGTTTTGGTATTGATGAAAATACGATGGCTGGAATTTGTGGTGCAGTTAAAGGGTGCATGATATGGGAGTTCAAGTCTCTATAGTTGTTGGAGGTGAGTAATTTCTGGAGGAAAATGTGGTAGCAAAATGGAAGGACAACTGCAGATTATGTAGGAATGCTTGCACTACAATAATGGATGAGCTAGCATTACAAGATGCAATTGATTGGAGTTCTCAAGAGTTCAAACAGCAATTGAAATGGGACAAATAGCAGAGCTTTTATTCAAGAAGAGCCTGAGACATATTGATAGAATTAATATTTTTGCTGAATTGGAACAGGGAAGCCCATTCTTTTCTGCTGATACAGCTGCTTCATTGAGCTGCTGAGATTAAAAAGGCAAGTTATTTTTAGTTGCTAAAAACTATTGATGGTGTTTATACTGCAGATCCTAAGATTGATCAAATGCTGAGAAATATGATAAAGTTTCATATCAGAAGTTTTAGAAAAGATTTGAAAGTTATGGATTCAACAGCTATTTCACTATGTAAGGATAATAATATTCCTTTTAGTTGTTTTGCAATGAATGATCCTAAAAATATAATTAGAGCAGTTAAAAGGGTGAAAATATTGAGTACAGTAGTATCAAATGATTAAGGAGTTTATATGAGTTTAGAAAATATTGATGATGGATAAAGTTGTTGAAAGATTGGAAGTAAATTTTTCAGAAATAAGAGCTGGATAAGAAGCTAATCCGGCAAATTTTAAAATAAGGTGCAGAGTTGAATATTATGGTGCTATGTCACCATTATATAAGTGGCAATATCGAGTGCCTGAAGCGAGATTGATTGTTATACAACCATGGGATAAAATCATTGTTATCTCAAATTGTTAGAGCTATTGAAATGAGTGACATTGGAATTAATCCAATGAATGATGGTCAAAGTTATTAGATTATCTTTTCAGAATTAACAGAGGAAGAAGAAAAGGTTGAGATTAAGGATGTTAGAAAATTATCTGAAAAGAATCTAAGGTTGCCATTAGAAATATAAGAAGAGATGAAAATGGATTTGGTTGAAAACTCAATTAAAGAATGAGTGAGATTTCTGAAGATGAAGATCGAAAGCTGATGAAAATAAATTCAAAGAAAGAAACCAGATGATTATGTTTCTAAAATTGAGGAGATTACAACTAAAAGAAAAAGAGATAATGACAGTTTAGTTTAGGAGGTATGTCTGATGGAAATAAATTGGAGCATTTAGCGAGTATTATGGATGGGAATCGTAGATGGGCAAAAGAAAAAGTCAATGTATGTACAATGGGACGTAAAAGAGGTGGAATGTTTTAGTTGATGTTGCTAAATATTGTGACTAGAATAGGTTTTGAAGTATTTTGACGGTTTGATACTTTTTCTACTGAAAATTGGAAGAGAGAACAGAAGGAGAAGTCAGCTGTTAATGAGGACTTCTTGAGTCTATTTGGATAGGAGTGGATGGGCTAGATATGAAAATATTAAAAATTAGCTTTATTGGTAATATTGATGTTATGATAGTAGTTTAAAGTAATGGGATTAGAAATCTTGAAGCAAAAACAAGTAATAACACTGGTTTGAATTTGATTATTGCTTTTAATTGTAATTGGAAGAGATGAAATAGTTGGGAAGCTTGTAGAAATATTGCAGAAGATAAAAGATGATAAATTGAACAGAGATATCGATGAATGTTTTTCAAATCATTTAGCTACACTAAGGGAAAAAGGACTGTTAGTTGTTAGAACTAAGGTGGGAAAGTGAGGAACAAAGCTAATTTTGCATGGCAAATCCACATATGAGTGAGTTTTTACCTCTTGGTAAAGTATGATGGCCTGATTTTGCAAGAGATGATGTGATGGATGTGATTGATGAATTTTCAAAAACGTAAGATAAAGAAGGGAAAATAATGGAGAAAGAGTAGATTTACGTACGAAGATATCTTACATACCCATAGCGGGAGCGCCTCTAGTTATATTAGTGTATATATGCTAATCGAACTGGTGATGAATATATTTGACCTCTAATTTCATCATAACACTTCATGAATATGACAGATGTTTTCAAGGACTGGTAAAAGCGATCTCATAATGGGTTTGGATTATCTAGATTGTATTTTAGTTCACAGTTCTTGCAGTTTGTTGATAAAGAAAGAGTTAGTAGCGCAGCTATGTGTGAGGATTGTTTTGTGCGATTTCAGAAATGCTTATATTGTTGTGAGAGCGGATAGCTACTGCTGGTGAAAAGACTATAGTTGATGTATTGGTAACTATTTTTGGAATCGCATATGTAGTATTGCCATTTTTGCATGCATTGTTACTACAATGTTACGAGCTGGACAACCGATGGGATTGATTTATATGCGCACTGTATTTTACATCTGCTTGGGGGTGAAGTGATGCGTTTGCGTATCTAACGGTAAGTTTGGAAAACATGAAACTTGCATCCCTATTAGTCCCTAAGAAGACAGTTGAGAGAGTGCAATTGGTGGGTGGAATTGTTGGCGCAGTATGTGCTTTTCATTCAGTTTATACAATTTTGATAAATAAAATGTAATGAGGTTTTGTCAATTAATTGTTCATATTTCTATAGTGAACAATTGTTTTGGCGATTAATTGGAGGAAAGTGGAGTTGGCTGCTTCTAGATAAAAAGATGTTAGCCTGGAATCAAAAGTTGCATGATTTATTGCCTGGTCATGTTGGAATGTGATGGGATGGATGATGAAGCATTGATATCTCGTTTGCTTATGTTTATTTGGATCGTTATGTCACTATGGGAGGCTGGAGATGAGAGAATTGAAGTTGGTTTTCCAGATTTTGGGTATAGATGGGTTATTTGCTAGTTTGGTGATATTAATTGATGCAAATTTGTATAGAGAGGAACCATAGACTTGAAATGTTGTGTTTCAAATCTCTATGATATTATTGATCTGGCTCGATATTAGAAATGAGTTAATAAATTCAAATTTGACTGAGGTTGAGCGTTAGAGTAGTGATGTTGAATCTTTAAGAGATGTGTTTTAAAAGTAGCCATGTGTGTTCAATGGAGTAATATTGCTAATACATATGAACTTATTTGATCAATGATTTGGAGCTTTATTGTCAGAAAAGTGATGTTAATGTTGATAATGACCAAATTGATTATAGGGTCAAACCCATATGTGGCGTGGGTTTGTTAATATTGGTAAAAATCAAAAGATTGGTAGTATATTTATGTGGTTTATTTTTAATTATTTTAGGAGATTAATTTGAAAATCGAATTGTTGGAGTTCTAATCAAGTTGGGTACTTGATAAAAGAAACATGATGTTCTTGTAAAAGGAATTTGTTTCTGCTCACTAATGATGTTGTTGTTAAAGCAGAACAATGTTTGAAAACACAGAATACAGCTAAGGAATCCACCAAATATAATAGTAATTCTCAAAAAGAGTTTTAATAAGTTGTATCCAAAAATGATGGAGAACAACAAAATAAGCCAGAGTCAGTTAGCTTTGGTGGAGTCCTAATTTGATAATTCGTTTGAGAAATCCTAATAATCTAGTGCTAAATAAAAATGTTTAAGTAAACTAGATCGATATAGCAACTGAAAAAGATGTTGTTCGTAATTTGAAGGTAAAGGGTGTAAAATGAATGATACTAGACAAACTGAGACTGGTAGATTCGTTGGTACGATATGATATGATGGGTATTTACTACTCTTAGTTGTCAAATCTGTTGTTAATGAGATGTCAAGGAAAAAGCGAAAGAAAGAATCTGAAGCCAGGAACTTGGGTTGAGAGTCTGCAGAGATACCTTGTTTAATGATTTTATTAAAAGAGAATTAATGTAATGCTAGTCTACAGCATAGATGGACGTCTGAACCTAAAAGAATTACTGAGTAATGCTGAAGCAGAAAAGGAGCTGGAACTTCATTTACATACACAGATGGAGTCAGCTTGATGCTGTGCTAGAACGACTTCAAGCTCTTACTTCAAAAGAGCGATGTCATGGGGCTGGAAGTCTATTGCGTGCTGATCGTGGTGTTGTTCCGGTCTTTTCCTGAAGCTTATCATACTGTTGAAGGAAATGATGATTTTCAGAGATTGATTTATGGCGTTGAGGGGTATTTAATTCCTGAGTAAAATTCACCATTTTATCTAATGATAAAGATCAGAGCTTAGGAGATACAACATTGTGTATTTTGTTGGCAACAGGTTTCTTTTAGAACTGAAAGATTACTGAAATAGGCATTATGAAGATTAGAAATGGTAGGGTTATTGATGCTTTGAAGTTTTGTTAATCCAGGTAATATTCTAAAGGTTCGGATGTTACTCATATTACTGATGATATGGTTAAGGATACTCCTAAGATTGAGGAAATTTTTGCCAGTGTAATGGAGTTCTTTGGAGAATTCGGTACTTGATTGCCCATAATGCTGATTTATTTTAGTTTTATTAGATATAATTGTCAACAACTTGGATATAAATTTGAAAAATACATGATCCTTGCTAAAACATTCCCCTAGTTATAAAATATGAGCTTGGGTTGTTAAGAAGTTGGGTGTTAGGTTCTTGTTGCGCATGGGGCTTTGGATGATGTTGATGCTAACTGTTAAAGTTTTAATATAATCAGTATGAAATGTATGATTCGGTGATGAGAGTTATCGGATATTGATAAAATGGGGAAGAATGATGGAAGTTACAAGAGAAATTAAGGTAACCATATTATTAGCTGGCTAAAAATTATGTTGGTTTCAAAAATTTATATAAAGTTAATTATCATGTTGCATGTTAGTATTTTTATAAAAACCTTTAGTTTTAGAATCAGTTCTATTAACAAACATAGAGAAGGATTGATTTTGGGCCAGTACATGTAGTAGTGGAGGTATGTAAAGCGATACTAAATGGAAAGCCTGATGATAATTAAGAAGAAATTGCTAAATATGATTATTTAGAGGTTCAACCATGTAGCAGATGATTATTTAGTTGAGATGGTGCTATTGAAATCATGGGGACTTAAAAATGTTGTTAAGAAGGAAATGGTGGTTGGGAAGGGATTAAATGTACTACTGTTTGTTGTATGATTAGTAGCACTTTGTGGATATCAAGGATAGAATATATGGGAGGAATGATTCAAACAGGCCAAAAGCAAACTTCTGATTGCTTTGGTTTCAAACGCAGCTATGTTTGGGAACTACTGAGTAGCAGGTGGTTGGATTGCTTAGGTGATGAAACTAAAGTTGTTGTTACTGGAAATACTAATTTGGTGTCACGGTGTGTGTGAGAAAATTTCACTAGTTGTCTCTGAAATGTTGCACCATATTCAGGTTGTGAAAAGATGATTGAAGATATTGCTTACACCAAACAAAACATGAACTTTATGGTGAGATTACAAGAGTGTAGTAATTAAAGAAGAAACAGTTCAATTATTTCTAATGGATTCTCTGTTATGTATATTATTGCTCAAAACTTGTGTGGAAATCTAATGAGACCGGATATGTTGTTGGATCTAGAGGGATCTGTTGGGTCTTCATTTTGCTCGTCTCAACCGGTGCTGAAGTTGATTCATTACCACCACATTATAGATGCCAGATTGCCGTATTCTGATTTTGGATTATGGCGGCAAAAATGGTTTGATTTACCTGATAAAATTTGTCTAAATGTGGAAGTCAGATGGATAAGGATGGAATGGATGTACAACACTTTGAAACATTCCTTGGTTTTAATGGTGACAAAGAACCTGATGTGATTTGAACGCTTTTTCTGTGGTGAATATTATCAGGCAAAGGCTCATGAATATACAGTTATATTTGGAAAAGTACAACTTTAAAACTGGTACAGTCGGTACTGTTAAAGAAAAACTGCATTTGGTTATGTTAAAAATGTGTATGAGGATAAAAGGGGTACCTATTTAGTAATGCAGAAATTGATAGAATTGCATTGGGATGGTGGAATTAAAGAACATCTGGACAACATCCTGGGTGAATGGTTGTTCACAAGGGCGGAAATATGGATTTGCCTGTTCAGCATCACCACGGATGATCCTAATTTAAATATTATTGCAAACACATTTGATTATCCTCAGGTGGTCAAACTTATTTAAAACTTGACAATTCTTGGTCGCAGTGATCCTGATTATTCAGTATGTATATGGGTTGGATTTAATCCAACTAAGGTTATGTCAGTGATGAGAAAACAATGTCAATTTATTCTTCAACAAAAGATTGGCAGGTTCTTCACAGAGGAAATTAGATCTGAAGTTGAACTATGGAATACCTGGATACTGGTACAAAGTTCGTAGGAAGAGATGGCACATGGAAATAAAGACAACAACTTTTGAAGGTCAAATATAAATTTCAGGACTTTCACATGGTACTGATGTGTGGCTTGGAAATGCTCAGATTAATTAATAAAGGGTGTTGCACCATTAAAATCAGGTTGTTGTGCGTGGGTGATGTTATGATTTGTTGATTAAATGTGGTTTACTAAAATACATCTTTTAAAGATTGCCATAGACTTGTACCGTAAAGGTAAAGAGTTTAAAGTCCTGACAAGGTGGGCGAAATTTAAAAAGTAATGGAAGAAAAAAGGAGTGTTCCTACATGGTATATAGATTCTTGTAATAAAATTAAATATTTGTTTCCTAAAGCTCATACAGCAGCTTATGTTATAATGCTTTTAAATTGCATGGTTTAAGAAGTTCATATTCGAGAAAGCTTATTATTGTGCCATTTTACTATTAGAACTAGATGCTTTTGATAGTGATATTGTGTAATAGTCAAAGAAAAGTTAAAATAAATGAGAAATCAATTGCTTGATAATGCTACTACTGATACTGATTCAGCCAATGTATGAAACACAAATTATAAATGAAATGTATGCTGGAAGATTAATTTTTTTGCTATTGATTTATATAAATCTTCTGCAAAAGATTTTTGATTGGAAAGATGATGGTGATGAGCCACCTCTTAATTCTTTACACTGGTTTTGGAACTATAGCTGCTGAAAGAGTTGAAAAGAGAGCAAGGCAGGATGGAATGTTTGATTCAAGTGATGAGCTTAAAGTGAAACTAAACTTGAAGCCAAATCTGGAATGGGTATTGAGGAATGCCAGGTTGTTTGAAAGGAATGACGAAAGTAATCAATTGAGTTTATTTATATAGGAGGATTTGTATGTTGTTTAAAGTGATCAGTGGAATGCCTTATTTTTTAATGGTGGATATTTATTGATTTAAGGTTCAAATGGATAAAAATAATTAATTTTACAATTCAATAATTGAACAAAGTTATGTTATATTATCTTTGCTTGAGGCGGTTGTAAATTGCATATCTTGCTGCAGGAGTAATTTTGGATGTGCAGTTGGTGAAAATGGTTTAACTTGTAATTTTAAAAGAGGAATAATTGCTCCTAAGTTATTGATATGTGGGATTGATGATACGTTATAATGTTGAGTTTACTCAATTAGGTTATAAAATATTTACTAATATTATAGAATTGTGTAACTATTGTGGGAATTGATAAATGCCAAAATGAGATATGGAGAAATGTAGATAGCTCTGTTAATAACTAAAATGCTAATAAAAAAAATGTAATGAAAGAAATATTTTAAATGTGATAAATTTGATAATTGTATTATTGAATTATATATTTTAATATATTTTAAGATTATAAAAATATTGGTATTTTCGTAAGAGGCTTAAAATGGTTTGTCATAGATGTGGAAGTGATGATTGTCAAATTATTAGTAAAGTTTCTACTTCAGGGAAAGATTTTCTGCAACAAAGGGATGTTGTGGATGGTTTATGTTTGGACAATGATTAGGTTAATTTATAGTAGTTTCTTCGTAAGGTGAAGGTAAGGCAGATTCATAATCACAATTATTGGGTTTGTAATAATTGTGGAAGAAAGTGGAAGCTTAGGGTGGTGAAATTTGATTTTAAAATACGAGATGATATTTGGATTAAATTGATGAACTATGGAGAAAGCTAGGATGCCATCAAATGCCTGAGGAAGTTTTTCATTAATAGTTACCAATGTCCAGTTTGTGCTAGATGCAGTGGAGCTTAATGGTTGGTAAAGGTTGTTGCAATTATTTGTATTTTGATGGGATTCGGCCAATTATGGATTTCTCTGACCGTAGTGGAGATTGGGATTTGACTGGTTAATTCAATATCCAAAATTAATAAGTCTAATAATTTTAATAGATTTATACAAGGTTGTTGCCAGGTTTCGGATTAACATATATATACTATTATGTTTATCATATTTATATTGGAATTTGTTAGAACAATTTAAGGGAGGCTATTGTAAATAGCCTCTTTTTGAACTCTATATTTTTTGTATTTGTCATTAAAGGTAATATTCTATTGACCATATTGGATTTATGCAAGATATACAGAGTTTTTTAAAAAAGAGGTGAAAACACATAATGGGTGACGAGCAAGTGTCATTTTATAGAATATATAGTCTAATAAACCCATTATTTATATATAATAGGGTTTGTTAATTAGATATATATTTTCTCAATCATTAGAATTAATTTAATGATTTTTTTATTATCATATAAAAATAGGAATGTTTATGGAAGAGTAATAGACCTAAATTCATTAACAGATGAATTAAGGTAATTGATATTGCCAAAACGTTATCTGATTATGAAGATAATCAGACCTTTATGCAAGCTTTTAATGGATGAAATTGGCAGTAGATGATGGGGCATGCGAAGAAAATATTCAGTTAAAGATTATTGATTATTTGACTAATGAAAGATTTAAAGATTTTTTGGTTATATATGCAAAGGATGATGTTACCGGTATACAGGAATGCTAAAATAGATAAAAGAAAGAAGTTGCTTAATTTATTGATTGAGGTGATGAAAAATCTTAAGCATCATTACTTGGATTTATAAAGTTCTGCAGAACAATATGACCACAAATTTATTATATTCCCCAAAGCAAGATATATGACGATGAAACTCTAAAAGTTAGAAATGGCAACAAAATGAATTATGATACATTGTTTTATTTCATGATAATACTAGAAAAGTTGTTGGTACTGTTGAAGGGCTAAAGGAAATTATTAATTAATAGTAATGATACGGTTTATCAGATATTGCAAATAAAAACTTTGTTTCTGTGAGCCAGAAGTTGATCAGGAAGAAGTTGCTGCAACATTTAGAAATATGAGTTTAACTGTTTTACCAGTTGTTAATAAAAACAAATCATTTTGGAATGACCGTACGGTTGATGGTGATGTTATGGACGTTATGGTTGAGAGAACAAACAGAAGATATTTCAAAGATGGTGGTGTTGCTAAGAAGAAACACTTAATTCTACTTTTGGGGATTCAGTTAAATTACGTTTACAAAAGCGTCATTAATTTATTAACAACGTTTTTTAGCATTAACGGTAAAGAGCTTTGAGGAACAATTGCAAAGTTGTTGCATTATCATCTACAATGTCGATGGTTACAGGTATGGGTGGAAATGCTGGTGCCTCAACTGTTTCAATTATAATAAAATATTGCAATGGAAATATTGACAAAAGATAACTGCTGACAAGAAATATTGCTTGGCTTGGTTAATGGTTTGGTTATTGGTAGTATAACTGGAACTGTTGGAATGATTTATCATAGTGTTTGTTGGAAGAGCATTATCATATTATTGTTAGCTATGATTTGGAAATTTGATAGTTTCTGGTATTTTTGGATTATTAGTTCCATTAGTGTTACAAAAGGTAAAAGTGGATATAACTGTCATCATCAATTTCTTGACAACTTCTGTAGATGTGCTAGGATTCTTTATATTTTAGGTTCCAGCTAGTTGTTTATTTCATATTTTGGTATAAAGATTTTAGGGTAACATACATACTATATTATATAATATAAAACATTTTGACCGTTTGTGATATAAAAGTTATAATAGTGTTTGTAAATTAAAGGAGGAGAGAAAGAGGTGGAGTAATTCCACTCTCCTTTATATGGAGGAACTATGACTTCATTAGAAAGATATTTGAAGAATTGGAATATATTATAAATGGCCAAATATTAGTTTATGTAGTCATTATTTATATGAAAAGGAAGGTAAGATTTTTGTTAGAATCTTTATTGAAAAAAGATAAGATGAGTTGATATCAGTGATTGGTGTAAGAAATATAATAATACAGTTAATATATTGGATGAAAAATTTTATTAAAGAACATTATTATTTAGAAGTTTCATCTGCAGGGCTTGAAAAAACATTGAGATTAGATAAACATTTTAAGAAAATAACATTGGAAATAAAGATTCAGAATTGGTTTGTGTAAACCCAATCAATGAAGATTCTAAAATGTTATAGGAATATTAAAGACTATGATGATGAAAAGTTATTATTGAATCTGATGAAATTATTGAAATTAATAAAAACGTATCTCGCTTATAAAGACAGTTTTTGACTGGGATAGTATTTAATTAAAATTGAAAGGGTTTGAGAAAATGAAAAGAAAATAAATAAAATAAATAATAGTATTGATGCCTTGAATTAATGGCTGATGAGTCAATTGGAAAAAGAAAATGGAATTAAGTAAAGATGAATTAATAAAGTCTATTGAGATGCGTGTGGTAGCATGTAAGAAAAATTTGAGATAATAATGATGAAATATAAAAAGTTGTATTGATAAAATTGATGAACAAATGCATGTTTATCAAAGAAGAAAAGAGTTGTTGCTTGAAGATGTGAGATGAGGTGGGATTTACCGATTTCTTTAGGAAGATGCTGGGAAAATTTTCGTATAATATTGATGATGTTGTTTCATTTGGATTATTGCCTAAAGAGTTTGGGTACTGGCTAAACAGCAGACAGTAATTACACAAAAATTAAATGTCTAGAGATCATATTTGATGGGTTGCAGATAAAAGGTGAATTAATTGCTGGATTGGTTCAAAGCTGATAGCAGAGTTGTCATATTAGTTTAGGAAGAATTGAAGGTGATATGCCTAAAGAACAAATGCTAATGAGAAATTCATAAATTAAATGATACTGTAAAAAGCAGTTGTGCTAGTGTTGAAAAAAGTTAAAGGACCAACACAAATAATTTTATCCTAGATCAAATACTGATTTGTTAAGAAATTGAAATTGAAATTCCTGAAATTTATGAAGGAATAATTGAAATTAAAACTATTTCTAGAGACGGGTTCTAGAAATGAATCTTGATATGTTCTTCAAATCAAATAATGTTGATCCTGTTGGCTCATGTGTTGGACAAGGTATACGTATTCAAAATATTAATAATTACATGGTGAAAAATAGATGTTGTTAGAGATGGAATGAAGATCAATATATTTATTCCAACATTATTACCTGCACAAGTTTGGCAGTTGGTGGCTGAAGATGAAGAAAAGTTTGCTCAAATGAAAGTTGTTCAGATGATCAGTTATCTTTAGCTATTGGCAAAAGCAGGACAAAGAATGCTAAATTGGCTGCTAGAATTATTAAGTGGAAAGTGATATTAGGTGAATCTAATTTCAGAGAAATTTTAGAAAAATGCAACAAGGAAGGGATTGATGGAATATTGGATAATATGAAGAAAAATGATGTTGTTGGTGAAATCCAGAAAGAGCTTTTTAAAGAAGATATTGATTCAGAAGATGTTGACATGCTGAATTATAAAATAAACGAAATAGAAGATTGTAGGGATAAAATAATTGGCAAAATTAAAGGTTGTGAAATAACGAAGGGTTAAATGTTGACAATAAAATCAGTAATTGATCACTTAATAAGATGGGTTTATCAGTGAAATCATTTAAGTGCTATTGAGAAGATGAGCAAAAGATAAAGAGAGGATAGTTTTAATAAAAAGTTTCTACTAAAGAAGAAAAAGTATCAAGAAATCAACAATGAGATTGCTAGGACCTGTGATTATTGGGAGAGTTGTGTTAATGAGGAAAAAACTGCTCCTATAAAGACTAAAATAATATGAGTTTAATAATGATCGTAGTAGATCACCAATGATTATAATATTGTTTATAGAGGGAAACCAGGCAAAATAATGGTGTTAGCCAGTAGTTGTTTGAATTAAACCTAAAGAAGGAACCTAAGAGAGCTGTTGTTGAGGGACACAAGGAGGGTTTGAAGTGGCGAGAAAGGGAGGGGATGATTACTGAAATGATGAGGTTTTGCTAAGGGATGGGAACAGTTGGATTCAGCAAATGGAATTTGATGGTACAGCTTCTGGGAATAAAGAAATTTTAACAATAATAGAGAGTTTTGAGATAATAATGAGAAACAATGATGTTGAAATAATTATGATAATGGGAAAAGAGCAATGTAGATGAGAAAACAATTTAATGAAACTCTAAATTTAATAAGGGTAGAGTATAAATGATGAGAATCTTTTAGTGGTCAAGTGGAGAGAAGGTTTTAAAACCAAATCAGTTTTCTGTGGACCTAACACTGGGATAATTCCAGGATAGGTTTGGTACTGTATCTATTGAGAAGGGGTGGAAGAAACTAGAGAGAGATTATTCTTCAAAGATTGTTGATAAACAAAACTTTTAGGAAACAGCCAGTGATAATAAAGAAAGACTAAATCTAAAAAGGAATGGATGAAGATTTTAATCAAGGAAAGTTAAAGAAGATTTAAAATCTGTTGATGGAATTTGATCAAAGATGTTTGGGGATCTAGCAGATGTGGGAATGCTTGGTCCATTAAGTGAGTCTATCTTCTGGAAAAAGGTAGGAAGAGAAAAGTTAAAGGATGGTCCAAAAATCAAGAGACAAAAGATGAACCAAAAGAAATTACAATTCCTGAAAAATATTTTCTGTTAAAGATGTGGCTGCAGAGTCAAAAGACAGAGTATCTGGAAATTATTAAAATTGCTTTGGTTGCGGGTTATTATGGCTAATGTTAATCAAGATTTTGGATTTTGGATACAACAGCATATTTGGTTGCCAGATAGTATTGGTGTTACAGCTAAATTAAAAGAAGTTGTCGCAAAGATGAAGATATATATTGTGGATGATTCAGAAGATAGAGGAGAAGATTTAGTGCAGAGCTCACTATCTGTTGTTGTTGTGTTGGGACATGTTGAGTCATGGTAAAACATGCTACTTGATGCTATTAGAAAACAGAATGTTATTAGTGGAGAAGCTGGCGGAATTACACAACATATTGGTGCTGTATAAAGTAAAGAAGTTGGACAAAAGAGAAATAACATTTTTGGATACTCCCTGGACATGAAGCTTTTACAAGTATAGCAGAGCACGAGAGTGCTCTTCCAAATTACTGATATGTGGCATATATGTCAGTTGTTGCTGCTGATGGAATTAAACCACAAACAATTGGAAGGCTAATTAATCCATGCTAAGAGCGGCAGAGAATTCCAATTATGGTTGCTGTTAATAGATGTTACCTGATGCAAATATGAGATAGTAAAACAAGAATTGATGACTTATGAGTTAGTACCTGAAGAATGGGGTGGTGAAACAATTTGTTGTCCTATTTCTGCTAAAAACTAGTTTAAATATTGATAATTTATTGAAATGGTTTTGTGCAAAGCAGATATTCTTGGATTTAGCTAATCCAAATAGACAATCTAAAGGAACTGTTAGTGAAAGCTGAACTTGATAAAGCTTTAGGACCTGTTGCATCAGTATTAGTTCGAGAGGTACACTTTAAATGTAGGAGATACTGTGTAAGGATCAATCAATTGGAAGAATTAGAACTATTAAAAGATGATAAAGGTAAATCTGATGCCACTTAGCAGCTGGTCCATCAACACACCTGTAGTGTACTGGTTTAAAAGATGTTTCCAAGTAGCTGGAGATGTTTCTGACAGTTAAAAATGAGTGCAAAACATTTTACAATTGAGAAGAGAAAACTTGAAAGTAGAGAAAGAGGCTCAATGCTTACATAATAATGTGGTGACACTTGATAATTTATTTGAAAACATGGCTGATTGATATGAAAGTCTTTCACTATTATTTTAAAGGCGACAGACTGTTCAAGGGTACTGCTGAAGCATTGAAAGCTTCACTTGAAAAATATGATGAAGTGTATGTTAAAGTAATACATTATGGAGTTGGTGGTGTAACTGAGTCAGATGTTCAATTAGCTAGCAGCAGGCAGTAATTATAGCATTTAATGTTAGACCAATCGGTATGACAAAATTGTAGCTGAAAAAGAGCAAGTTGAAATTAAGCAATATTCAGTTATTTATCAAGCATTGGAAGATGTTGAAATGCTCTTAAAGGAATGCTTGCTTCCTGTTTATGAAGAACATAATTTGGGAAATGCTGAAGTTAGACAAGTATTTAAGGTTTCAAACGTAGGAACTATTGCTGGATGTTTTGTACTTGATGGCAAAGTTGCTAGAAATGCTGGTAAGAGTAATTCGTGATAGTGTTGTTATTCATGATGGAAAAATTAGTTTCATTAAAGAGATTTAAAGATGATGCTAAAGAAGTATCAAAAGGATTTGAATGTGGTCTTCAAATTGAAAGATTATAATGATATTAAAGAAGGCGACATTATTGGAGTGTTATGAGAAAGTTGAAATTAAAAGATAGGAGAATTACTATGGCTGGTAATGGAAATAGACTTGCAAGAGTTAATTCGGAGTTACAAAGAGTAATTAGTCATGTTATTAATTTTTGAATTAAAAATACAAAAAGTAACAGGATTAGTTAGTGTAACAAGAGTTAGAATTACTCCTGATTTTAGATATGCTAAAGTATATATAAAGTATTTATGGCAGTAAAGGAAGGATGCACTTGAAGGGTTTAAAAATCTTCAAGTGGGTTCATTAGAAGTAGAATTGCTAGTGAAGTTAATTTAAGAATTACTCCTCAATTAGTTTTTGAGTATGATGATTTGAATCTCATGGTGAAAAAGATTGATATGATTTTGAAAAATTAAAGAAGATGATATGAAGATTAAGGGAGATTCAAATGACAACGATTGATCAAATATTAAAATGTATTAAAAGTCTAAAAATATTGTTATTGTAACACATGAAAATCCTGATGGTGATGCTGTTGGTTCTTCACTTGCAATGTATCATGCTTTTAAAGGGATTAAAAGAAAATGTTGATATAATAATTCCTGAATATGCGAAATGTTTTAATGAATTACCTGAATTGATGAAGTAATTAAGGAATCTGATAAGGTTTATGACTTAGCAATTTCGCTTGATGCAGCAACTGATAAATTACTTAATGTGATGGGTAAAATATTTTAGAGGAGCTGATCAAAGAATTGTACTGATCATCATAGTACAGACACAATGTTTGGTGATATAAATTATGTTGATTTAGAGTGCACTCTGCTTGTGCTCAAGTAGTGTATATGTTAGATTAAACATTATAGATGGAAAATTACGCCTGAGATTGGTAAGCATGTATTATGGCTGATATTATAACTGATACTGGTGGATTTCAATATCCGGAGTTTCTAGGGATACTTTTTAATATTGCAGCAGAATTATTAGATGTAGGTGTTAATATTTCAAAAGTTTATAAAAAGTTTTTGATACTAAAACAAATCTAGTTTTGAGTTAAGAAGAATTGCAATTGATAGAATGGAATTTTGGAAGATGGTAAAATTGCTTTTTACTTATGTAACAAATGAAGATGAAAGGAAAGTAAATGCAGGGTGTTGGAGATTATGAAGGATTGTTTCTGAGGACGTTCTGTTGAAGGTGTTGAGGTTTCAATATTTTTACATGAATTGAAAGATGGAGAATTTACAGATTCTTTAAGATCTAATTCATATAGTAAATGTTTCTGATGTTTGTATTATGTTTGGTGGTGGCGGACATATTAGAGCTGCTGGTGCTAAAATGACTGCAGATCCTTTTAGTAATTAGGAGACAAAGTTGTAAAATGAAGTGAAGAGACATTGAAATAATTTATTATAGCGAGGCTTTTTGCCTGCTAAATTTATAGTATGAAATTGAGAAGTATGGGAGAAAAAGTATGGATGGATTATTAATTGTTGATAAGCCAAGAGGAGTTAGTTCTTTTAACGTTATTAGGGATGTAAAGAAAAGGAATATGATTAGAGCAGTTCGGACATATTGGTACACTGATCCTGAAGCTAGTGGCATTTTACCAATTTTAATTGGTAAAGCAACAAAGTTATCAGATTTGTTAATGCTTCATGATAAGGATTATATTGTTGAAATTACGCTTGGTATTAAAACAGATAGTGGTGATATTGAAGGTAATATTATTGAAAGAGATGATAATAATCACAATTATGATAAAAATCAAATTTTGACTGTTTTAAATTCGTTTAAAAGGGTATTCAGAAACAGATTCCACCAATGTATTCTGCAATTAAAATTGGTGGTAAAAATTGTATGAATTGGCAAGGAAGCGGAGAGAGTGTTGAAAGACAGTTTGAGAGATATTTTTATTGAGGATATTGAACTTTTGAATTTTGATGGAAAAGTAATAAAATATAAAAGTTACTTGTTCTAAAGGAACATATATTAGAGTTTTATCTGAAAATATTGCTGAAAAATTAGAACTGTTGGTTTTATGAGTTCACTTGAAAGGACAAGAGTTGGAAATTTTAAAAATTGAAGATGCTGGAAAATTTATCAAAATTGAAGATATTTTTAAATGTTGAAAGTATTGAACTTAGTGATTCTGAATATAAGAAATTTTTAAATGGAATATTAATTAATACTAAGAATTTAGAAATGGATGGGCTAAAGTTTATAGTGGCAATGAGTTTAAAGGTTTTGGAATTGTAGATAAAATTTATTAAAGAGAAAAATAGTAATTGATGAATAATTTTAAATATCCGCATTGGCCGTATGAATAGGGATTTTTAAGAACCTGTTTGAAACAGGTAGGTTACCCTCAGTATTGTTTTGGGATTCTTAAATATTTAAGAATGCACGCCGCAACACAATTGTTGGAGTCCTTTAATCTAGATTGTGGATCTAAAATTCTATCTCATTACGAACCACGCGTAATTTATAATTAACTCTATATCATAGTTATTGACAAGTAAAATGATATTATACTATTAATTAATTATTACACAGGAGTAAACTATGAAAAACAAAAGAAAACTTGAGAGTACAGTTGTAATAAATGGAAAAAGTAATATTAGAGATAAAAAGTAAATATTATTTCAAATTAATTTTACTATGACAATTATTTTTAATTACGATATTATACTATAAAAATTATGAAATAAATAGGCACTGCATGGAAATCGAAAATTTTGCAAATTTTGAATAATAAAACTGTTTTTCTATTGATAAAATGACATTATATAGTAGTGGTTTGTGCTACTAAGAATCAAGAGAATAAAACCTGTTTTGGAATTTAAATATTGGACAATTTACAGATATAGCACTTTGATATTAATAATAGAAGTGGAGAAAAATGGTGAAGAGTGAAAATACAATTAAAACTTTATATATTGATAATATTAAAATATAATAATGTTTTAATTGGTAATCAATCTTTGCATTATAAGTATTTGACGATTTTGGAAGGGTTACAGCAAAATGGAAGGTAATAAAATAAATGGAAAATTAGTTTATGATATTGTTAAGTCTGGTGAAATTGATTTAACAGAACTAAAATGTATGCAAATGCAAGTAATCCGATTGTTCTTGAGTATGTTAATGCTAATTTGAAACAAAATGAAATAATTTCTGATACTAATGCGAAGTTGTATGATGGTTCATTACTTAAAAGTACAAACATTTCCACTTGATAAAATGAAGTGTACATTGTCATTTACGATACATATTATTAATTATTATAACTAAGAATATAGAGCTACTGCTTATATAGACATTCCAATTATTAATACAATTAATACAACAATTTATGATGGAAGACTTTGAAAAGTCCTTGAAAACACAAATTTAATTAGATTTTTAGAATAAAATAAAAAGAGATGTAGAGTATGAAAATAAGAGAAGCAATATTAAAAGCGAGTGATAAAATTGATTATATTGATGCAAAAATTTTAATGAAATATTATTTGAATGTTGATGAAAATTATATTATTGCAAATGGATATGATTCTTTTTCGAATAAACAAATTACGAATATATGATTTGGTTGATCAGGTTGCAAATGGATATCCAGTTCAGTATATTACCAATTTCTCAGGAATTTATGGGTCAAAAATTTTCGGTTAATGAAATGTATTAATACCACAACCTGATACTGAAAATAAGTGTTGAAACATGTTTAAATAGTATTAAAAGAGTCTGGAAAAATAATGTTAAAATTTTAGATTATGTACTGGAAGTGGTGCTATTGCAATTAGTTTAAAAGAAATTTTTAGATGAAGCAAACATCCAGTCGGATATTAGTGCTTCAGATATTAGTATGAAGCTTTTAAGAACTGCTGATGAAAAATGCTAAAGATATATTAGGAAAAGATGAAATAAAAGTTTATGGTATCTGATTTGTTTGATGAAATTACTGAAAAGTTTGATATCATTATATCTAATCCACCATATATTGAGACTGATAAGATAAGAGAACTTTTCTAAAGATGTTCAGGGCTGAGCCTCATTTAGCTTTGGATGGTGGAAGTGATGGGCTTAGATTTTATAGGAAATATTCGTTTTCTAAGTTGAGAATTTTCTTAACAAAGGTGGTTTAGTAATTTTTGAAATAGGATATAATCAAAAGATGCTGTTTTGATGAATTGTTTGAAGGAGCTACTTGTATTAAGGATTTAGCAGGTAATGATAGAGTGATTATTTGGGGAATATAAATAGTATTATTTTGGAGGAATTATCGGATTATAAATCTGGGTTATTTGAAGAGTTATGAAGATTAAAAATATTTTTGTTAAGAATAGATGAGGTCAAAATGAAAATCATTTTCTTTAAATGTTAAGCAAGAGCTATGAATATTAATATTTGGAAAATAATGATGAAATTTTTATTGCAATTGTATGGATATTTGTTAACTTTTTCTGGTAGTAAATTTGATAACAGAGAGGAATATAATATTAATTGTTTTGCAAAATTTTAAAAATTTAAATTATAATGATTTTGATATTCAGCTAATGGGTAGGAAATATATTATTAAGATAAGAAATTATAAAAATTTAAAGAAAGTTATGATGTTTCTAAAATTAATGATGTATTAAAAAGAATAATTCTAATAAAGAAAATCTATTAAATCATTAGTTAGAGGAGCGTTTTTGGAAGTGGTTTTAATTAATAATCCAAAAATGGCTATCATTTTGGAAATTATTTTTAATAATATGGAAAAATGCTAATATTATAAAGATGAATTATCAAACTATAATATTGATATGAAGTTGTTTGATGATAAAATGTTATTTTATATTTAAAAAGGTCGGTGAAGATATTTTCTAGCTTTTTAGCATTTATTGGTGCATCTAAATCTGTTTTGAGTTTTGAAGATGAAAGAATTGTTATGAAATTAGGAACAATGTTAATAGATTAGTTAATTGTGAGACTGCAAAATTTACAGAAAACTATTAAAAGTAGTGTGTGAACAAATTGAAAATATTAAATTGATAAAAGAAAAGAAGAGGTTTAATTATTTATCTGAAGCAGAACAGGCTATTGCAGAACTTTAGACTTAAAAATCCAAATGCATCTTTAAAAACTTTGGGAGAGAAATGCTTGAACCTGCAATTGGAAAAACAGCAGTTAACTATCGTTTTAATGAATATAAAAATTAGCAGATGAATTAAGATAGAAAGGCTATTATGAGAGAAATTTGGATATAGTACATATTCCTTTTTGTGAGTAGTGTTTATATTGGTGATTTTACATCATGCAAAATAAAAATACTGAAATAGAGAAGGTATGTGGATTGTTTAAAAGAGATTAATTATAGATCTAAAAGATGAACATCTGTTAAAACAATATTTTTGGTGGTGGTACTCCATCGATTATTGATGCAAAGTATATTGTTGAAATTTTGAATGAAATTAAAAATGCTTATATTGTTGATAAAAATGTAGAAATTACAATTGAGATAAAATCCTGGGACCATTAATAAGTCAAAAGCTTGAAAATATAAAAGAAGCTGGTATTAATAGAATAAGTATTGGACTTCAAAGTTCTAAAAATTAATCTTTTGAAAGAGATTGGTAGAATTCATACATATGAAGATTTTGAAGATACTGTTAAATTAGCAAAAAGAAGTTGGATTTACTATATTAATGTAGATATAATGATTGGTATTCTCAATCAAACGATTTATGATGTTGAAGATACACTTGATGAAAAATATTAGCTCTTGACTTAACATACATATCAGTGTGCTTCTTTAATATATGAAGATGGTACATTGATGACTAAAATGATTGATGATGGCAATCTTGATGAAGTTGATGAAGAAATTGAAAGATATATGTATTGGTATGCTAAACGTAGATTGAGAGGATAATGGATTTATTCATTATGAAATATCTAATTTTGCAAAAACCAAGTTATAGATGTAAGATCACTTTGATTGTTGGAGTCAAAAAGAGATATTTAGGTTTTGGTGTTGCAGCTGCTTCATATATTGATAATTTTGTAAATGAAGAAATACAGATTCTTTAGAAAAATATATTAATAATATTAATAATGATAATATAAGAATCTAACAATTGAAGAAAACAGACTATTGATGATCAAATGAAGGAATTTGTAATTTTAAGATTACGAATGATGGAAGGATTTAGAGCAAGCGATTTACTGCTAAATTTAATAAAGATGTTTATAAGGTTTTTGAAAATCAAATTGGAAAATTACTTGAAGAAGATTTAATTTTTGCAGAAGAGTTTGGATATTTTGAGGCTTACAAAGAAAAGGTCTTGATTTAGCAAATATCGTTTGGGGTGAATTCATATAAACTTAGGAGGAAATTATGGAAAGTGATAATAATGAGAAAAATGAAGAAAGAAAAGGAACTAAAAGTAAGAAAAAGAATAATTCAAGAAGCTATTAAAAAGATAGTTGCATTGATTGTTTTGATTGCAATGGTTGCAGCAAGTGCCGGTTATTTGATTTCTTATATAGTTAATTTATAGAGTTTAATAAAAATGTTTGATGAACTAACAAATAATTTAAAAATTAGTTTAGATGGTTATTTTCTTAATCTTAAAAATAACCCTTTTGAGATTTTAACTGTTGTACTGATTTTTATGTGGCAATATTAACATATATGTTTTCTACATTGGTTAAAAATCAAGAGCTTGGCAATTGTTAAAAGGTATTGTAATTGTAATAACAACTATTAGTGGATGGCTTAAACTTAGAATTTTAAATTTTATTTTTGACATCTATTGATGACTTATGGTGTTATTGCATTACTTATAATTTTTCAGCCTGAACTTAGGAGAACACTTGAACAATTAGGTTCTAATACTAAGTTTCTTAGTAAATTTTTGAATTTAACACATCTGCAGAGAGACAAAGTTAAGGATGATATTTATAAAGTTACTGTTGCAGTTAATGAACTGCTAAATCAAAAACAGGTGCTTTAATAGTTTTTGAGAGAGATATTAAACTTACTGATATTATTGAAACGGGACTTGAGATTAATTCTGAAATTTCTCCTCAATTGTTAGTTAATATATTTGTTCCTAATCACACCACTTCATGATGGGGCTGTTATTATTAGTAATAATAAAATTACTGCTGCTGCATGTATTTTGCCACTTTCAGATGATACAACATTGCAAGAGAAACTTGGCACTGTCAATATGAGCTGGTATTGAGTATTAGTAAAGACTCTGACGCAATAGTTGTAATTGTATCTGAAGAAACAGGTAGTATTTCAATTGCTAATAAATGAGTTTTAATTAGAGATGTTAAAGATGAAGCGTTAGAAAGACTTTTAATTAAAAATTTAGTTACTGAAAAGATTTGTACTGAAGAGAGAAGACAGAAGTTTGTAGCGTGGAAAAGAAAAATTAAGAATAGCAAAGATGGTAAGAACAGCAACAATATTAACTTAACCCAAATTGTTATGTCAAAAGTGTTGTTTTGGTGAGGGTTTATTTTTATGGATATGTATGAAGGTGCAAGTTTAGTGTTATTAGATTTACGTGATAAACAGAAACACATGTTTTATATTTGTGAGCAATATGAGCATTGATGACAAATATTAGAACAACAATTGAACATGATGGCAAGGATTTTAACGTTACAAAACAACCTAATAAGTTAAATATACAGGGAGAAATTGAGAGTAGCAATTGAAACACTACTGTGTGAGAAAGTTGATGTTATTGGTTCCCGGTAGGACTGATGCTGGTGTTAATGCCTTGGCCCAGGTTGCTAATTCTTAAGGTTTTTCTTGAATTAAAGATTTCGTTGATAGATTAATTATAACAATCTAATTCACAATTAAAGAAGACAATTAGAATTATTAAAAGTAGAAATTGTTGATGATAGTTTCTCATGTAGGTATGCTAGCTAAAAGAAGACTTTATAGATATACACCATTGACACCAATAGCAGGTAGTGCAATTTATAGAAATATGCAATATCACATCCTTTTAAATTGGACGAAAGTAAAATGAATGAAGGAGCAAAATATTTTATTGGTGAACATGATTTGCGTACATGACGAAGTTAGTGGAACAAGTGGTAAGAGTAGTGCTCGTAAGGATATATGACAAGCCAAAGTCTACAGAGATGCAGTGATTTGATTAAGATTGAACCTGCTGTAATGGATTTTTACATAACATGGTGAACGTAATTATATAGCGAACATTACTGGAAGTTGAGAAGGAAAAATGCAAGTCCAAAATGTTACTGAAGATATAATAAAAGACGTGTAGTCGTAAAACATGCAGGTGTGAAAACGCTTCCGCCTAGTGGATTATGCTTAGTTAGTGTTGAGTATTAATTATATAATTTACTGTTTGAATGTGTTACAGTTTCATCTTTCATATACAAATTAGAGGTATCACTTTTGTGTGGTCTGGATCATTGTATAGAATGAATGAATTGTTTGGCCTAGTTTAATTTTGCTGTGTTTGAAAGAATATTTCTACATTATTAAATTCCTGGACCGTAAAAGATGCTTTCTGGTAATAGTTCGTATGCAAAAGTTTAAGTAATTTGTTGTGTACATGCATGTTTGCATCTCAAGTCAAAACGTGTCAATTTTATATATCTGACCAAAGATTGGACATGTCAGTAGGATCAAGATGAGGTAACCACGCCAGCGTTAAATACTTTTTATCACTGTTCCATACATTGTTCCTGAAGGTTTTCAGGAAGTTTAGCTATACGTCCTCTTGCCAAACCAAAGCAGTAAGGAAACTGTGATCCAGCTATTGCGCACAGATTTCCATTATTTCTCATCGCTACATCGTTATCTCCTCTCATGTATATATGTGATCGCATGTCAACCCATGTACAGTTACTACTTTCTAATTGGTCCATGAAACACCTGTAATCTCCAATTATGACAATCCAAGATAGGTCATTTTCAATTAAGTCATTGAATGAGAAATTGATGCATGCAGAATGCTATTTGCTGCTGAAATAATAATAAAAACTTTTATTTGTTAGATTCTTTTTAAGCGAGTCTCATCATTCAATTGTTGCTGTTGATTCAAATATATTGTTTTCTAAATTTTTCATTATACCCTCCTTTAAACAGAGTTATGTATACATATTTTTAGACAGGTTAAATGATGGATTTAATTAGTAAGTGTGAATGGTCCACGTAAGTGCAAGTTAATAGATATGAGAAAAAGGTTATTGCAGATGTGATGATAAGGTTAGGAATTGCTTTTAGTTTCTAAAACATTATTTTGAAGAACCTCTGTAGTGGTGGAATGGAAGCTGAACTATATTTTTAGTAATCGCAATTTAAATTGTATTTTCTGTCAAAATCAGGATATTACAAGGTGGAAAAAGAATTGATGTTACAATTGAAAGGCTTGTGAGATTATGCTTGGAGCAACGCAAGAGGTGCTAAGAATATTAATTTAGTAACTCCAACAATGTATGTTGAACAGATTATTAAGGTGATTGATATTGCTAAAAAGAATGGTTTAAATATTCCTATTGTTTTATAATACTAATGGTTAGAAGAAGAAACAATAAAGAAATTAAATGGATATATTGATATATATTTGCACTGATTTTAAGTATTTTACTAATGAATTGGCTATTAAATATTCAAAAGTCCAAATTATTTTTGAAAAGTTACATCTGCATTAATTGAAATGCAATCTCAATTTGATGAATATGTTTTGATGGTGAAATGTATGAGGAGGAATGATAGTGAGACATTTAGTTTTACCAAATCATATACAAAAATTCTAAGAATGTTTTGAAGTGGATTAAAGATAATTTAAGAAAAGATATTTATGTAAGTGTCATGGCTCAATATTTTCCAACGTATAAAGGGAATTTGGCGATGAATGAATTGGTAGAAATTATCTTTTTAGTGAATATAGAAAAATTGAACAATATTTTTATATTGATATTGAAAAATGGATATATACAAGATTTGGGAAAACATGAGGAAGAGTTTTGTTCCAGATTTAATATGAATAATGTAATATAATTGAAATATAAAAATAAAACTATTTTTATTGAAATAAATGTTTGTTAAGGTTATATTATTATTGTAAACAAAAGAACGGAGGATGAAAAATGCAATCATATAATATTGAAGAATCTCTCAGCCAGCTGTATGTCTCAATTAGCAACAATTACAAAATGGGCGAAAATGAGAAGTAAACTTGGTTTAGCTATAAAATGCATTTGTTATAACTCCATATAAACAGAAGGTTTTTAGTGAAGTTGCAGCTTGGAATCAAGAGATTTATTGAATAAGGGACTTCATATAAGACCTGCAGTAAAGAAAGATATTTTTCAAGATAATCAACTGATTGTTGAGTTTCATCTAAAATAGAGAGCCAATCATGAATTTTTGGAAATGAAATTTCAATTGATTGATCGTTGATGTTCCTGAACAATTTTAATGATTAAGATACAGATGATAAAATATATACTGTACAAATGAAGAAGTATAGTTACTAAAGAAAAGTTTTGTGATACAGAAGAAAAAGGTCAAATTTGAGCTTATACCTTGTATGGTATGAGCTCTATTTATATTATAGAAAAAGAATAAAATTTATTAATGCTTAATAGTATGGAGGGTAATGAAACATAAAGATTTGTTTGATGAAGAAGATGATGAGTGATTTTAATGATAAGGATTATCAATACGATATTAAAGCTGATAGTGATTTTAGATAGCAAAAAGGAGTTTAGAATCTATTTCAAATGAAGATAGGGTTATACTTAGTTCACCAACTGGAAGCGGTAAAACTAGGGTATTTTTGGAATGGGCTGGGTCTAAAAATGAGAGACCAATTATTATTACCTCTCCATTAAGGCCTTATCAAATCAAAAGATATAGAGAGCTAGTTGAGAAAGGTTATAAAGTTGCCTTAGAAACTGGGTGATGTGGAAAAATATTCCAGAAGATTATGATTATTTGTGTTGTACAAGAGATTTATACAAATAAATATATTGATAAAGAAAATGTTATGTAATTTTTGATGATCATTATATTTTTGAAAATCCCATAGAGCTAGAGCATATGTTGATGGATTACACAAGTCAAAAGCAAAAATTTATTATTATGTTCGGCTACATTTGGAAATATTAAGGAATTGAAAAATATATTGAGAAGATATCTGGTCGAAAGTTTTATGTTTTGAAAAATCATGAAAAGAATAACTGTATGCATTTTGGTGGTGATATTGGATTACATAATGACGAAAGGCATTGGTTGTGCTTTTTCAAAAGATGAGCAGTGATAGAGCAGTTGAAACTATTAAGGACTGTTAGAGATAGGGCCAAATCTTCTGAAAATTATTGAAAAATAAAATTTTATCTTGAGAAATATAGTAAGTGGTGATAGAGTTTAAAAGATTTTATTTTTGGAATTGCTAAAATATCATGGAGCAATGCTTTCCTAAACAAAAGATGTTATTAAAACAAGTTTTGAAGATGGTTTAATTGATGTAGTTGTTGGAATTGATGACAGTTTTAGGCGTTAATTTTCCAATTGAGAATGTGTTTGCCTGGGTGGTTAATATTGGTGAAGGACCAATATCTAAAAATTTATTTGATCAATTATCTGTAGAGCAGGTAGAAAGGATATTTTGATAAAGGAAATGCTTGCTTATTCGCTCAAATTTGGAATGATTAATGTCAGATTTATGAATAAAGTTGGTGATTTATATGAAAAATTACAAAAGAAAATGAGAGAGTATCAATCTGAATTAACCCCAGAATTAAGGATATTTTAGATAAAAAGTAAGTATTGATGATGAAGTTGATTATATTGCAAAATATTCTACTATTAATGTTAATAAAGAAGAGGCCGAGAATATCTATAGACAATTGATTCTATTTATTCTTCATTTAAGTCAAATGTACTAAAATAAATGAGGATTTAATATATGAGGATAGGAAGAAGACCAAATTTAAACAACTGATTTTCCTACGAGGCTATATAGGGGTGACGTATGACACTTTAATGGACTAAGGAAAGTGAATATTGTGATAATATTGCAAAAGTTTATTTTGAAGAATATTCAATTGAAAACTAATTCAAAATTGGTTTACTAAAGTTTTATGTGGTGTTGAACCTGATAAAATTATTGAAGAGATGTGCTATAGTAATGTATGTTGATCTTGTCAATGATGCAATTTCAAAAGTATGTTAATAATCTGTCCAACATAGAAAACTGGAAAAGTTCAACATTGATTCGTGATATTGATGATAGTGTTGATTTGGATGTTTCAAAACAGTTTCTGGATGAAGGTGCTGAAAGATTTAAGAGCTATGGTGATAAATTATCTGCTAAAAATGTAAATGAAAAGTGTTGGAAATGCATGATATTGATTATATATATAGAAAATGTGGAAGAATTAAAACTTTTGGAGGATTCTGGGTTGAGGATTATGATGATTAATAGTGGATTATAGTAAAGCTCTTTATTCAGAAGTTTTGGAGATTATTTCCAGCGTGCCAAAGTAGATGAATATAATAAATGCCTATTAAATATATTGATTCGAAGAAAACGCAGAACCAAGTGAAGGTTTAAATATAATAATATTGATTGCCACTTGATAGATGCGTCGTTTCAGAAGAGGCAAAGGATGTTTTTGCCGTTATTTATCGTTTGTTTTCATTGATGATGAAACTACAAAACATCTATCGTCGTTACAGAGGATTAAT
>BNJV01000511.1_pt1 | contig 110294 bp, 171 predicted proteins | sample 8540591 | NCBI WGS metagenome assembly BNJV01 (sample SAMD00202457, study PRJDB9452) | human saliva metagenome | host: Homo sapiens
AGACTGATTTAAAGTTTTATAATAAATCTTTAGAAGTAGAGTAAAAGCCCTCGATATTTTCGAGGGCTTTTTAAGCTTTTATCAAATTCAGTTGATTGTAAGATAAGCAGTAAGCGTCCAATACTATTAAACGCTACATGTTTCGAAATCAGCGTAGTATTGAATCCACCAAAACATTAAATATATATTAGATTTTCAAAATGTACACTTTTAATTTCATTTTAATTATAGTATAAAGTTCATGTAAAGTAGGAGATATATAATATAAATATAACAAAACTTAATAATATCATAATATATGGTCCATCGAAAGATGGGCTTTCTCCATCTTTTAGCGATTATTTTTCAAAATTTTTCAACTTTAGTCGCATCAGTATAAATATGGCTCATCAAAAGATGGGCCTTTTCTCCATTTTGTAGGATGTTTATATTTTGATTGTTAGAATATATGAGGAAGATTAAGTTTATAACATTATATATGGGTAATTTTTGTACAGATGATATGGTATAATAAATCTGAAAGGAGATGAATATTATGAATTCAGAAATTTTATTAGTAGTATTTTTCATTGATATTCTGTATTTTTTATTTGATGGTATTCGGAATATCTAGAGAAATGATTAAAAAGAGAAAAGTACTTTTAGAAAAGTTAGTAGATGAAGAAATAGAGAGTATTAGTACGAAAAATATCAACTCAAAAATATTCTTGATGATAAGTCTAGTATTAACACTTGTGTTGTATCTATCTCACTTATTTCTATAGTAAATAAAGGGCTATTAATCAGGTTTCTTTGGCGAAACACTAAGTAAAGTGGTAAATCTATTATTATTGTTATTATATTATCACCACACTTTATTGGAGCGTATTAATATTATTCGTCGCTATAATAAGATAAAACAAAGAATAGAGAATAAATAATCCTGTGTGATTTTTAGATAGAAATTTAATAAAATTTTAAGACAATTGGTAAAATATTTACTGATTGTCTATTTTTATGAAAACTCAAATTATTGACAATCGTAGACTGTAAGAGTAGAATTACCATATTAGAATTTTTAAAAATTACTAATAAGTTTTTTAATAAGATAATAGTCAAAAAGATTTTACTAATTTAGATTAGCTTTTTGTTTATATGAATAAAAATAAATGAAGTATAAAAATTATATTAGAGGAAATGAAATAAATGTAAATGGAAAACAATTAAATCTTGTGATTTAGAGTCTGTTTATAATTATATGGATACTAATTATGGCTATAAGATAGGGAGTGATTATAAGTGAATAGTCTATTGAAAAACTCAAGTATGTTTTCTAGAAAAATATGAAAACAACTCATTATATGAGTACTATGCTAGAAAAATGGTTTGACAAGGTAAAATCATTATTAATATTAAGTTGTCTTTTACTATATAAAAATGGGATAACTCAAAAACACTATTTGTGAAAAACCTATTCTACGAAACAAGTGAGTTAGCGCAGCTATAAAGACTTTTTAAGAATAAAGGATATATTTATTTTTGAGGAGAAAGAAAAAGATAGGCGAGAAAAATAGTTAAATTAACAAAAGAAGGTTACTTATATGCATTAAAAATTTTAGATTCTCTTAGAGAGGCTGAAGAAAAAGCACTAGGTAAACTTTCAAGTGAACAACAAGAATTATTTATCGAATATTATACGATATTTAACAATAATACGAAGTTGAATATTGAAAAACTTGTTTCGAAAGGAGAATTTATAAAATGATTAAATATAACAACGTTTCATTATGTTGTTCCACAAATGGTTTAATACTTGACGGATTAAATTTTGAAATACAAGAAGGAGAATTTTTGTTCTTGTAGGACCAAGTGGAAGTGGAAAAACAACAACTTTAAAATTAATAAATAGGTTGATAGAACAAACTGACGGGTGATATTTATTTTGAAGATAAGAGGCTAAAAGACTATGATATAAGAGAATTAAGATTAAAAACTGGATATGTACTTCAACAAATAGCACTATTTCCGAATCTTACAGTTGCAGAAAATATTGCGCTAATTCCAGAAATGAAAAACTTTGATAAAAAGAAATTAAAGCAAAAAGACGGAGGATTTACTTCAAAAAGTAGGATTGGATCCGAAGCATTATATGAATCGTCTGCCTAAAGGAACTTTCTGGAGGAGAAAAACAGCGTGGGAATATTACGTGCAATTATCGCTAATCCTAAAATTTCTACTGATGGATGAACCATTTTCTGCATTAGATCCCTATTAGTAAAGTTCAACTTCAAGATTTAATAAAACTATGCACAATGAGTATAGAAAGAACAACAGTTTTTGTAACTCACGATATGGATGAAGCGATGAAACTTGCTGATAGAATTTGTGTTTTTAAAAAGAAGGTAAAGTAGTTCAAATTGCTACACCAGAAGTATTAAAGAAAAACCCTGCGGATGAGTTTGTTCGCGAATTTTTGCAAGGGGAATAAATAATGAATTTAGTAAATACATTTTTAGAAAGAAAAAGTGATTGGATAACAGGTTTATATGAACATCTTCAAATTTCATTATTATCACTTATTATTGCAATTTTTATAGCAGTTCCGTTAGGGAATAATTATTTCAGGAAATAAAGAAAGACAAGTGAATGGTTCTTTACAAATTACGGGTATCTTCCAAACTATTCCTTCTCTTGCATTACTAGGGCTATTTCATTCCGTTTACGGGATTGGTACATTTCCAGCAGTCGTGGCATTGGTAATATATGCAATATTCCCAATACTACAAAGTACGATTACTGGATTATCGGAGATTGATCCATCGTTAGAAGAAGCTGCAACAGCCTTTGGTATGACAAAAACTAGAGAAGTTGAAAAATTTAAACTTGCACTCGCTATGCCAATACTTATGAGTGGTGTGAGAACGGCGAGTATTATGATAATTGGTACAGCAACCTTGCCGCTTTTAATAGGAGCAGGAGGATTAGGGTTCATTTATTTTATTAGGAATAGATAGAAATAATTCAGCATTAATTCTAATCGGGAGCAATTTCTCTCAGCAGTCTTAGCTATCTATTTTGGATTATTAATTAAGTTCTTACAAGATAAAAACCAAAAACTATTTTTTGGCATCACTGCTTGCGGCTGTAGTAGCTTTAACAATTAGCTTTTTCCCAATTGGAAAAATGTCTAATGATAAACTAATAATAGCTGGTAAAATAGGAGCAGAACCTGAGATATTAATAAATATGTATAAACTTTTAATAGAAGATGAGACAAATATTGATGTTGAGGTTAAACCTAATTTTTGGTAAAACAAGCTTCTTATATGAGGCGTTAAAAAGGTAAAAAGTATTGATATTTATCCAGAATTTACAGGTACAGTTACTACAACTTTATTAAAAACACCTCAGACTGTTGCTTCTAATGATCCTGACGAGGTTTATGAAGTTGCTAAAATAAAATTTTTCGAACAAGATAATCTTGTGTACCTAAAACCTACAAAATTCCAGGATACTTATGCTTTTAGCCGTAACAGAAGATTTTGCAAATAAAAATAAATTAAATAATATTTCAGATATAAAATTAGTAGAAAATTCTTCAAAAGTTGGATTCTCATTAGAATTCAATGATAGAGAAGATGGTGGTATAGGGCTTAAAAATCTTTATCACTTGAATCTTAATGTTAAAAACTATGGAAATAGCGTTAAAATATCAAAGTTATTTCAGAATGGTGATGTAAATATTATAGATGTATTTCTCAACGGATAGTAAAATAATAACTAATAAGCTTAAATTATTAAATGATGATGACATTTATTCCCACCATATCAAGGGGCACCGTTATTAAGAGAAGAGACATTGACATCCTGAACTTGAAAAATCTTAAACAAACTTGCTGGAAAAATAACAGAAAAAGAGATGACTGAAATGAACTACAAAGTAGATATGTGAAGGTAAACCGCTGTATGATGTGACAAAGAATATCTACATAAAAAGAAGGATTAATTATAATGTAGTATTATATTTAGAAAGAAAATAAAAAGAAAGAATTCTTAAAATAATAGAATTTCTAGTGATTTGTTATACACTATATTAAACAGTGTGATTCTATTTTCCCGTGTAAATATAAAAACTGATAAAGCTTGCATAAAATTTTAATAAATAAGAAAATTATTATCAAAACAATAGTCTTTTGACGATAGATTTCTTAATATTTTTCTTAAAAGTACGATGTAAAGCGTATGGTCTGTAAATAGTTGATAATCATAGGCCTAATAATTTGAGAGCAATCAAATTGGAGAGAAGTTGGAAACATTAGCTTCTCGTTAAGGATGGTGGCTACTTCAATATGAAAGGGGATGGTGCTTATGCTCATAAGTGTCTAAAATCTGGAAGAAAAGGGAGTAGACAAAGTTGTCAGCTGCGAAATTGTACAGCAGACGATTATTGGAATAAAATCTATTGATTGTTTCTAAAGTAGCTAGTGCATGTATTGTAGCGTTAAAAAGACAGTTAAGAAATAACCATCTTTACGCTTTGGCTTTAGGGTAAAGAGATAGTTATTTAATACTCAAAATATTCGAGCCACCGTCTTTGTTAGTCGTTTATTTTTCAAAGTCATAGACTGGAAGAGATTACGAATAATTTATACTACGACTACTATAATTTCTACGAAATCGTAGTGAGTTAAGAAATTATTAGTAAAGTCAGTGCAAACGGCGCTCTTTTTATTTATATATAGTTTTATGCATAGATGAAATATAAAAAGCAAAAATTTTAGCTAGTTTATGAAGTAGAAAAAGAATATTTACAAAAGAGGAATTAATTGGGAATAGTTTTTCCACATTTTAAGAAAATTCAAAAGTACAGCTTTTTCGTCAATATGTAAGAAAAAGATGAAAAATTACTCATGCGATCTGCATATATTTAAAGAGTTCAGCAATATTTATTTACCTCGGAAAGTTCAAATTTGGAAAAAGAAGATGAACAAGTTAATGAAAGTGAACATAAAAATCATAAATCAAAACGAAAAATATATAAATTGGATTGATATGTATAAAAGAGAAGAGTGAAGGAGGTGTTTACATGTTCGAACATATAATTTTATTTTTCGAGTTCGTATAGAACTAAAAAGAAGAATAGGGTGGCATTATGCGTCTGAATATATTAGTAAAAGATATAATAAACTATATTTTTGAGAAAAACCTCTGAAATTATTTTAGAACCAAAATATGCGGTTCTAGATTAACAACAAAACTCTCCTGAATGGAAAAAGCGTGATAGAACTAGATAGTGAGGGACATTCATGCTTTTTACTGATTTAGAGGAGTTTCTATTAGAGATGAAGAAAGATTCTCAAATTACGGCTCTAGATGTTTCTGGAAAGTACTTAGTCTCAAGTCGATGACTAATTTTGAAACTAAAAATGATTTATTTAGTATATGCAGAGTATTTAGAAAAACAGGACTTTTCAAAGATGAGTGTGTTGCATTCAAGTATGGACCCGTTGTTCCAAGTGTTTAGTGAGTATTATAAAGATAATGGTCGAAATGATATACAGGTGAGATAAAGACGAGGAAATTTTTGCTCAAGAGATAACTTTACTCAATGGTATTAGCGAGATTTCTTCAATCTTTAGATGAGAAGAATGTAATTGATTCTATTCAAAAGTACTGAAAAATATGGGCAGCTTACAGCAAGTGAATTAGTCGCAATTACTCATGAAAAAGGAACTCCTTGGATCAGCTACAAATATAAATGATATTATTACTGATGAAAAATATTGAAATATCATCATGTAGAAAAATAGTTAACGGAACTAATTTGCACTAGTTAGATTTCGTTAATACTAAATTTCATTTCCATCTAGTTTTTGATAAAATTATAGATGAAGAAAATTATAAATTTAAGAGATATATATAGTGATATAAAAATCTAATTTAGATGAAAATGGATGAGATGAAGTAATAGCTAAAAGTATGTTAGTTATAGGGAATTATATAAGTTGTATGTTTTATGAAGAAAGGAAATGAACTGCTACAATTTGTAGACAGTTCAAAATGAAGACAATCGATGAAAGATGAAGGGTGAGTTCAACTGTACGAAAATATCGTACAGTTGAAGTTAAAAGCACCTGATGGAAAGTAAAAGAGAAACCGACGTTGCTGATATGCAAGGTGTTTTCGTATAATTCAATCAGTACCATCTCTAAAGCAGAATCTTTAAAATGTGGTTAGCAGAGGGTAGGAAAGAAAGAATTGATGAAATTATCGATCCAGAATTAACTATTGATAGAGCATTGGCGACATACCTTCAAAAGGTTATACAAGAGAATGGATTAATCAAAAGACTACAAGTAATTCAAGTTAGGAAAAGAATTAACAGATACTTGGCAAGATCGTGGTAAAAGAGGTAGAGAATATACAATATTAACTAATGAAATCACTCAAAAGCATGGTCAGGTGACAACAAGACTAATATAAAGCTCATAGGGATGGAAGAAATAAAACTGTAGAGATAATATGACAACAACTGAACTTATACTAAATATGCTAGCAGAAGCTGCAACAAAAGAGAAGCTAATGCAATGCATCCGCAAGGTCTAGAAGAAAATAGTAGCAAAGATGGTGGTAGTATCGCTGAACGCAAGAAGAGAGATTGAAAGTGAAAACAGGGAAACCAGTTATTACATCAAAAACGCCATAGACTTTAGTAGATTAATATCAGATAGTAATCAAATCAGCAGAAGAAGATGAAAAAGAATAATGAATAATTAAAACAAAAATGTTGGTAATGAAAAATCGATGATATTAGTCAAAATTTCTTCAATCTTTAGATGAGGAGAAAATAATTAACTCTAACTAAGGTATATTTGAAAAATATTGATGTTTAATAGATATTTTTAGGGTAATCTATTATTTTAAGTTTATGGTTACTAAGTGTCATTTAAAACCTTATAAAATATCTTTAACATATAAACTTAAAATATAAGAAAATCTTAAGTTAGTTACTCACAGGTTTTCTTCTGGTTTTTGATTCTTTGTTTTCTATTGATTTGATAAGTAATATGGTGTTGTTTTAGAATTAATATTAAGGTGTTGAATTATTTTTATCTCCTAAGTCTTAATTCTGATATCTCTAATTGTATTATGGAATAATATACTATTAAGAAAATTTTATTCCTCGAGTGACAAATTTTTAAAAAGTAATTGATATTATAAATTTTCAGCTGCTAATTACAGTAATAGATATATATGGTAAGTTAGTAGCTGGATATTGAAAAGAAGAAAACACGAGGGAGGCTGACTCAAAAGTCCCAAATTTTAAAAAGTGTATATGATAATTCATAGACGTAGTGGTTTATTGATATATAAATTCGCTTTATGAAAGCTTTTTAGATATCTAATAAACATGTGGGGTGACTCGACAAAATCTTGTTTCTAGAAATCATGATTTTTGAGTCACCCCATAATAAAAGATATTTCTAAGTAGTATATAGCAAGAAAGGTAGGTAAAAATGAAAAATGAATCATTAAGAATAGCACTAGCTTATGTTGGTGTGATAGTTGGAGCGGGTTTATCATCCGGACAGGATATTCTACAATACTTTTAAGTTTTGGTAGAATAGGATTAATTGGTGTTGTAGTTTTTAGGAATTTTGAATATGATTTTTGGGAAAAATTATATTGACATTAGGGCTCTTATTATCAAGCTGATAATCACCAAGAAGTTTTTGGAGAAATAACTACACCAATTTTAAATAAGATAATAGACTGGACTTTAATAATTTCTAATTTTGTTATAGGTTTTGTTATGATAGCTGGTGTTGGAGCGAATTTAAAGCAACAATTTGGAATACCGAATTGGATTGAGCGCTTCTTTTGTGCAGTTATGATAGTAATTGTGGCATTTTTGGATTTTGAGAAGATAACTAGTATTTTAGGGATTTTCACCCGATAGTATTTGTATTGATATTGTTAATAACAATTTATACATTTGTAGGAAAGAGTTATGATTATGGTATGTTGGATGAAGTTTCTAAAACTATTCCATCTTCGATGCCAAATATTTGGATATCTGTAATTAACTATTTTCTCTTTGCGTGTTAACTGGTGTGTTCATGGCATTTGTTCTAGGTGGCTCAGTCGTAAGAATAGGTGTTGCTAAAAAGGTGGAGCTCTTGGTGGTATAATGGTAGGGTTTTAATTCTGTTCGCAACAGCAACTCTTTTGCTAATAGTGCTGATATAATAGATGCTGAAATACCGATATTAAAAATTGTAAAGGATATTAATCCGTGGTTGGCTGTTTTATGCATTAGTTATTTTTGCTTTTAATCTTTAATACTGCTTTTTAGTTTGTTTTATGCAAACAGCGAAACGTTTTTCTCAAAATGATGATAAGCAGTTGAAAAATCAATATAATTATAATAGTTGTTGTTGGATATCTATGTAGTTTTGCTGGGTTCAAAGATTTAATTTCTTATGCGTATCCCGCATTAGGATATATGGGTATCGTATTATTATTTGTATTATTTTTATCATGGACAAGAAGTCATCAAGATAGTGATGGAAACATTTTTACGTCGTAAATGATAAGATTAGCAATAAAACATGATGATAATAGACAATTTTACTAAAAAGATCAAGCTATCTTAGATAATTTAAGTGAAAGATTCTGTTGTAGAAGGAGAGTCTTTGAAAGCTGATGTAAAGGAATAGTAAAGAAATCGATCGATAGTGAATATGATGTAAAGGAATTTGCAGATAAAGAATTAGGCTAGAAAAGCAAAAGATCCTAAATATAAACTTTTGAAGAACATGAATTCTAGATAGATAAGAAGATTTTTATTTATCTAGAATTTTTATATTTAACTTTATAATCTAAGTTTAGATATAAACTTAGAGTAAATAAAGAAATGATTAACGAAACTAATTTTTGTACTAGTTAGATTTCGTTAATCTTTCTAACATTTCCTTTTAGTGATTTTTGATAAAAATTAAAGGTAAGAGTTTTTTTAGCGAGGAATGTAGAAAGTAGGTGTAAATTTGCAAAGTTACAAATATAACAAAGCTAAAAAGTTAATATAAAATAGACTTAGAAAATGGTAAACATTTTTATGTTTCTGAAGATACGATAATTAAAGTATGGACTTATAAAAATAGATTTATCAAAAAGAACAACTTAAAAGAAATCATAGCTCATGAAAGTATAGAAAGTGCTTATAGTAAGGCAGTACATTATTTACAATTTGGTCTAAGAACTAAGCAGGATATAAGAGAATATCTTCAGAAGAAAGAGATTGCTGATAATGTTATTGATGAGGTAATAGAGAAGTTAATAGAAATTGGTTATTTGAATGATAATCACTATGTAGAAGCTGCGGTAACAGATTATTTTAATCTAAATTTAAAAGGTCCTTACTGGATACAAAGAAAAACTATTAGAAAAAGGCTTAGATAAAGACGTTATTGAAGAAAATATTGCTAAGATTTGTACTGAAGAAGCAATGATTGAAATACTTTATAAAATTATTGAACGTGAATATAAGGCAAGAAGAGAAACGAAAATAAAAAGTTCAAAAATAACACAAAAACTTTATACAAAATGGCTTTTACATCTGATATAATAAGAAAGGTGTTTTGACATATTTTTTTCGAAGACTATGAGGATGAAAATGAAGATGAAATATTGGATGAGCATTTTAGAAGAGCTTATCAAAGTTATAGTCGTAGATATGAAGGATATGCACTTAAACAAAAGCTGATTGAAAAGCTAATAAGGGATGGCTTTTTCGTACTATACAGCTAAAGACTACGTAGAAAAAACAAGATTTGTAAAGGAAGAATAAAATGGATAAAAAGAAATGAAAGGCAAAAGAAAATAAGGAACTTTTTCTATAATTGCAATACATTGACCACGGGAAATCGACTCTGCGGACAGAATTTTTAGAGAAAACAAAAGCGTTAGGAACAACGTGAGATGAAAGCACAACTTTGACTCAATGGATATTGAGCGTGAAAGAGGTATTACAATTAAACTTAATGCAGTTCAATTACAATATACTGCTAAAAATGGAGAAGAGTATATTTTCCACTTAATCGATACACCGGGACACGTAGACTTCACGTATGAAGTATCACGTCTCTCTGCGGCGTGAAGGGCTATTTTAGTAGTTGATGCTGCTCAAGGTATAGAAGCACAAACTTTAGCTAACGTATACTTAGCATTAGACAATAATTTAGAAATTATTCCAATTATTAATAAAAATCGATTTACCTGCAGCAGATCCTGAGAAGGTTAAGACTGAGATTGAAGATGTAATTGGATTACCAACAGACTGATATCGTACTAGCTTCTAGCTAAGGCGGGTATTAGGTATTGATGAGATCTCAGAACAAATCGTAGAATATATTCCAGCATCGTCTGGAGATGCTGCTGAGCCACCACAAGCACTAATTCCTTTGACTCATTATACGATGCGATAGAGGGGTTATCGTTTCAGTGTCGTATTAAGAACGGTACTGTAAAAGCTGGAGATAAGATTAAGATGATGGCTACTGGGTGGTGTGTTCGAGGTTACTGAGGTTGGTATTCACACACCCAAGGAGAAAAATCGTTGATGAACTTACTGCAGGGTGATGTAGGATTTATCTGTGCATCAATTAAAAATGTAAGTGAAACTCGTGTAGGGGATACAATCACATTGGCGAATAATCCAGCTAAAAGAAGCATTACCTGGATATAGAAAATTAAACCAATGGTATTCTGTGGATTATATCCAATCGATTCATCAAAAATATAACGACTTACGTGAAGTCTAGAAAAATTAGAACTGAATGATTCTGCGTTACATATGAAGCGGGAAACTTCTCAAACACTGATTCGGATTTAGATGTGGATTCTTAGGAATGTTGATCATGGAAATTATCCAAGAGCGTATCGAGCGTGAATTTAACATTGATATCATCGCAACTGCACCATCGGTTATTTATAAAGTTGAGAAAACTGACGGAACTCATGGTAGATGTGTCAAACCCATCAGAAATGCCAGATCCACAAAAATTAATAAGATAACGAGCATTCGTTAAGGCTAGACATTATGTACCAAATGACTATGTAGGTGCTGTCATGGATCTTTGTCAGAAGAAACGTGGTATCTTCTTAAATATGGAATATATCGATGATACAAGGGTTAATATTACTTATGATATACCTTTATCAGAAATCGTCTTTGATTTCTGATCAACTTAAATCTAATACAAAAGGATATGCGTCATTTCGACTCATGAATTAACTGGATATAAAGATAGTAACCTATGTTAAGATGGATATTCTATTAAATGGTGAACAAGTCGATGCTTTAAGCTTCATCGTTCACAGAGAATTTTAGCTTACCAACTGGGTAAAGTTATTGTAGAAAAACTTAAAAACTTATTCCAAAAACAACAATTCGAGATTCCTATCCAAGCTGCAATTGGAAATAAAATTATCTCTCGTGAAACTATTAAAGCGATGCGTAAAAACGTTCTTGCTAAATGTTACGGAGGGGATATTAGTAGGAAACGTAAACTATTAGAGAAACAGAAAAAGGTAAAGAGAGAATGAAAGCTGTTGGTAGCGTAGAAGTTCCTCAAGATGCCTTCATGGCTGTTCTGGAAAATGGATGAAGAATAATGAAAAGTTATCCACGCGGGAGTATATTCACATTCCATTTTGTAAGTATATTTTGTTCATACTGTGATTTCAACTAAGTTTTATATACAAAGACAAACCAGTCGATAAGTATATAGATTGCTTAATCAAAGAAATCGAGAGTATGGAAAACATTCAAAAATGTTGAAACTATTTATATTGGTGGTGGAACACCGAGTGCATTATGATGAACAACTTCATCGATTATTAACTGCATTAAGAAATAAAATTCCACAACAACTGCGTGAATTTATTTTTGAAGCTAACCCTGAGGATCTTGTTGATTCTCGGGTTGCTTTTGGTAAAGGGCTACGGAGTTGATAGAATTAGCATGGGAGTTCAGACTTTTAATAATGAGTTGTTAAAATTCTTGGACGAGGGACATGTTGCTGATGATGTAGATATGGCGATTGCTAATTGTAAAAACATGGAATTGAGAGATATTAATGTAGATTTAATGTTTTCATTACCGAAGCAAACTATGGATGACTTATATGACAGTATGAAGAAGGTTGCAGAATATAATATTAGCTATTTCATGTTATTCATTGATTTTGGAACAGAAGACTAAAGCTTTATAATCAGGTGAGAGATAAGAAAGTTACATAGCCTTCGAAAGTGAAACTGAAGAGAAAATGTACAATGAGGTTATTAACTTCAACAGAAAATGGTTATGAACAGTATGAAAATCAGTAATTTTGCTCGACCTGGTCATGAGAGTGTTCATAATAGTAGTTACTGGAAAGAAATATAGAGTATTATGGTCTTGGAGCGGGAGCACATGGTTATATTGATGGAGTGCGTTAGTGCAAACTCAAGGAGCATTAAAATTCTATATCGACAGTATGTATAGAGAAAGGACATGCAGACGTGAAGAAAAATACAGTAACACCTAAGGAAAAATCTGAAGAGGAAATGTTCTAGGACTACGTCTTTATAGAGGTGTAGATTTAGATGTTTTTGAAGAAAATATGGACAAAGAGCAGAAGAAATATTCAAAGGTGTAATTGATAAAAACATAGAGAAGGGTACTCTTGAGATTGAAGGTAACAAACTTCGTTTAACTAGAAAAAGGACTATTCTATGGAAATGAGGGTCTCTCTGAGTTTTTATTGGATTAATAACGCATTTTAATAATGAGTAATGATTTTATAGGAGAAACTTGATGAATTTAAGTAAAATTATTGAGTTTCTCCTAATAATAAAAAGAAAGGGAGAACCATTATGGAGCGAACATATATAGAAAGATTACTTAATAATTTGAATGAAGAGTATGGTTTCAACTTGAAATTCAGTGAAAATTTTAAAAATGCATTTTCTCATTCTTCTTATACTAATGAGAAAAGAATCATGAAGCATCTGAATTATGAGCGTTTGGAATTTTTAGGGGATGCTGTTGTTGAACTTACAACAAGTGAATTTTTTATTTAAGAAATTTTCTGAGCTTCCTGAAGGAGAGCTACTCAAGCTACGTGCATCTATTGTCTGCGAAAAACATTGGTTAAATATGCTTTTTGCAACTAGGTTTTAGATAAATGTATCTATCTAGGAAAAGGTGAAGAAAAGATGGGTGGAAGAAGTCGAGCAGCTTTTACTCGCTGATATTTTTTGAATCTTTTACTGGGAGCAATGTATTTAGAGTCAAATCTTGAAGTTGTAAAGACTTTCTTAAATAAAACGTTATTTACAGAAGTTCAAGATCTTGAATATCATAGTTTTGTTGACTATAAACTATTCTGCAAGAGTACATTTTCAAAAATTAGAAATTGGGTGAGATTGAGCATGTAGTACTAGATCTCGAATGTCCCATCATCACTCTAAAACTTTTTACAAGTGCTGTTTTAATTGGTGCAAGACAATATGGAAGTGGAACAGCTACTACAGAAAAAGAGTCTGAACAGCTCAGCAAAACAAGCATTAGAAAAGCTTGGATATAAAGATATTTAAAAATTAATGAAAGGAGAGAGATGAAATTAGCAAAGGTTGAAGTTACTGGTTTTAAATCTTTTCAGAAGAAGACACATTTGAATTTAAAATAATTTAATCGGTGTTGTTGGACCCGAATGGTTCGGGAAAAAGTAATATAATTGATGCTATTCGTTGGTTTTAGAGCAATCTGCTAAAAATTTACGTGGTAGTAGCATGAAAGATGTTATCTTTTCGGGGACCGAAGATGCGAAAAGAAAAACTTTGCTGGAAGTAGCGGTAACATTTTCTAACGGGAGAAGATGAGTTGTGAAATTAAAAGACGTTTTGTATAGAAATGGTGATAGTGAGTATTACATTGATAATAAACGTGCAAAATTAAAAAGATATTACTGATATGTATCTAGACCTTTGGTATTAATAAAGAGAGTTATAGTATTATTACTCAAGGTAAGGTAGAAGATATTATTTCATCTAAGCCTGTCGATCGTCGAGCAATTATAGAAGAGGCATCAGGGTATATTAAAAGTATAAAAATAAGAAAAAGAAACTAATCTAAAATTAGAAAAACAAAATGACAATTTAATGAGGTTAAATGATATTTTCTCAGAGATCTCAGGTCGTTATGAAATCTTTAGAAGATCAAAAGAATAAAACACAAAAATATCTAGATTATTCTAAATGAACTTGAAGAAAAAGATATTTTATTAAATGTTTATAACATTGCTGAATATCAAAAAGACTTGCAGATTTACTACAAGTTAAACATGAGAAAGAATCTGAAAAACTTGGACTTGAAAGTAGACAAGAAGAACTTATTAAAGATTTAGAGAGCTATTAAGAATAGTTTAGTTTCATAGATAGAACTTACATGAAATATCATGATGAAGAGTTAGAATTAGTTCAGAAGAAAGAATCTCTTCAATCGCAATTAAGTGTAATTCAGGAAAGAAAAAAATAATAGAACACTTAGAAGTGAAAAATTAATGATGATATTAAATATCTTGAGGAAAGAAAACAAAACCTTGAGAGTAAGTTAGCAGAAAGAGAAAATCTAAATGCTGAAACTAAAAGTAAAATTCAAAAAGATTAATAAAGAAATCTCTTCGTTAGAATCAGGTGAAGAGAGTAAACTAGAATTAATCGAAAGAAAATATAGAAGAATTAAAAAGATAACTACTATAGCTTTAATAAACGAAGAAACTAAACTAGAAAATAGTATAGAGTTCGCTAAGAAAAATCTAGAGAGTGCTGATGAAAACAGTAAAGAAATTCTAGATAATATAGAAAGACAAAAAACAAGTTTTAGGTATAAAAACAGAAGAGCTTGCAGCAGCTACTGAAGAACAAAAAGGTACTAAATGAACAACTAGCTAACCTTCAAAAAGAACTTGATATATTAGTTGAAAAAAATATTTTAATTAATTCAAATGGGAAAAATATCGAGGAACAAATTCGCACAGGATATAACTCAAGAGTAACCTGGAAAATCGTAAGAAGTTCTTTAGAAGATCAGATTAATAATTTAAGCTTTTATAATATTGGAGTTAAAGAAATTCTTGCTAATAAAGATTCTCTAGCTGGTGTTCATAATAGTGTAGCAAATATTGTAGAAATTTGATAAATGAGTATGCTGTTGCAATAGATATTGCTGTTTAGGGTCAAGCACAACAAAAATATTATCGTTGAAAAATGAGAATGTTGCTAAAAGAGTGTATTAATCATTTAAAGAAAAACTAATAAAGGTAGAGTTACATTTTACCATTAAATAATATTAAAGCAAAGCTATAGCGAGTGATGTTTATAGAACAGTTGTAAATGAAAGAAGGATTTATTAATATAGCTGAGAATCTTATAACTGTTGACAGTGAGTATAAAAATATAATATCTCACCTATTAGGACTTGTTCTTATTGTGGATAATATGGATAATGCCAATAGAATAGCTCGTAAAATTAATTTTAGAAATAGAATTATTACCCTTGATGGACAAATCATCAATAGTGGTGGATCTATCACTGGGGGTGCTATTAATAAAAAAATAATAACTCATCTATTAAACACAAAGGCTGAACTTGATGAACTTTTCACAAAAATCTTGTAAAAATAAATGATAAGATTGAGAAATTAGCATGATGAGAAGAGTCTATTAGAAAGTCAACAACAAGAAGTAATGGATGAAATTTCTGAAATTCTAAATCTGTTAAAGAAGAAAGCGATTTTAAAACTTAAGCAATTAGAATTAAGTATAAATCATAAAACTCTGAAATTACTGATATAAAAAGCAAATATTGAATTTCAAATGAGAAGAAAACTATTAGAATTTAAAGACAATGAAGATGACTCAAGTAATATTATTGAATTAACTCAAAATCTTGAGAAAATTAGAGTAGAGCTACGAAAACTTGATGAGAAAATTAAAGAAGAAAGTAGTAAGAAACAAAATGCTCAAAGTGCTGAAGAATTGTTCTTTAGAAAAATTGCTGAGCTTAAGATTGAAAAAAATCAAAAATTAGAAGAAACAACTAAGCATGGTTTAGAGTTAATAGAATCATTATTAGCTGATATAACAGATATAAATGAGCAACTAACAAGATTAGAAATGTCTAAAGATGCTGAGTCATTTAAGTGAGGAAGATGAGCTAAAGATATTAGAAAATAATTCTAAAGATAATTGCTGACTGTGGTGAAAGATTAACAACGCTTAAGACATTATTATCAGATCTTGATATGGAAAAAACAGGATTATTCAAACGCGAAAAAGAAATTACCGTAGCTCAACAAAAGAAATAACGAAAGTCTACGTCAAAAAACTTCAGAATTTGAAAAATTAACTGTAGAACAGACGAAGATAGAAGTTAAAATTGATGAATATCTAGAAAACCTTGTTACTAACTATAATGTAACGTATGAGAGTGTATCAAACAGATTAACTGCTGAAAATATTGAAGAAGTACCTTCATATAAAGGATGATGTAGTAAGACTTCGTAAAAGAGATAGTGGAGTTAGGTAATATTAACCTGAAATGCTATAGCAGAGTTTGAAGAGGTTAAAGAACGTTATGACTTCTATAATGAGCAAATTACCGATCTTGTAGAAGCGAAAGAAAAACTAGAAGAGACTATTGCAGAGATTGATAAAGAAGTAAAAGAACGCTTTCTTAACGACATTTGTTCAAGTAGCAGAGAATTTTCAATAAAATATTTAAAGAACTGTTCAAAGGTGGTTATGCAGATATGACATTTAGAATCACCAAATGACATATTAAATACTGGAATAGTAATCGAAGCTTCACCTCCTGGTAAAAACTTTCAAAAACCTTTCATTATTATCAGGTGGGAGAAATCTTTAACTGCAGATAAGTTTATTATTTGCGATATTGCAGGTTAAAAATCCACCATTTGTAGTGCTAGATGAGGTAGAAGCGGCACTGAGATGAAGAAAATGTTAATAGATTTGCTAAATTCTTAAAAGTTTATTCAGAGAATAATCAGTTCTTAGTTATTACGCACAGACGAGGAACTATGGAAGCTATGGATACTTTATACGGAGTAACAATGCAAGAAAAAGGTATTAGTTATATCTTAGAATTAGAGTTAAAAGATGTTATCGAGAACTTTTGAAGAGGTAGTAGAGTAGTAGGTAAAATTTTATAATAGGTTAAAAGACACGGTTAAGTTTGAGTCTTAACTGTGTCTTTTTGACGTTAATTTGAATAAAATAAATTTTTAATAAACCCATACCATACATAAATTACAATAATTATCGCCAGTAATTCAGTTAGATGAATTAAAAATATTTAAAATAGAAAATTCAGCTAGTTTGATAGTAAATTCCAGTTTTTGAAATGCTATTGCACAAATCACTAATGGAAAGTGAAAAGCAGAAAAAGCTAGGATAGAATTTTTCTTTTAGTAGATATGGTAATTGAATTAAGACAAATATAAACAATAATATTGTAAGTGGTATTAATATTGCTAAAGATTATATTACTTTTTGTGTAACTCCAATCATATAACTAGCTAGTAAGAGTCCACCAGGTGCTGAAAATACAGTAATAGTAGGATAATCTCCATCTTTATAATGTTTATATTTATAAACTCTATAAAGAACAAAAAGGTAATAATACTAAATAGTTAATATAAGAAAAAGTAGAAGTAAATTAATCCTAGTGTTTCTAAAGTTGTAATTTATTGCTGTTACTGTCATCAACAGCTGGTCCAACAAAGGTAATAAACCAAGTTGGATAGATTTTTATTAATATGTCTTTCCTTTATTATAAAATTATAAATTGCATAACAAACAACACAAAAATCTAGAAAGATTCCAATTATCCATACTGGCATACTCAATAGTCCGATATATTTTTTTGAAAATGAAGCAAGTAGCATAATACTCATAGGGTATGTTGCCAGTACTGTCGCTATAACTGGATTTTTCCATTTCTTTTTAATTTATCAAATCCCAATACAAAACTTAATAGTTAAAAGTACAATTATTATCAAAAGATAATAGATTAAATAATAACTGTAGTGAAGAGGAATATGGTTGTAATAAATTTCCTAATGCAACAGAACCTAATGCTAAACCTGCAATCGGTGTAGGTAAACTTTCTAATTATATTCATAAATAACTCCTAAATTTTTATTCTACTTTTATTGTATACAATTTCATGTAATAATTCAATAATTTTTCTGTTGACATTTCATATAAAAATAATTTACAATAAGAAACAAGTGTTACCTATTGATGGAGGTTTTATATGGCACCAAAATTTAAATTTACAAAAGAAGAGGTCTTGACTGTAACTATAGACTTTATAAGAGAAAATGGAATAGAAGCATTAACTGCAAGAGAGTTAGCTAAAAATTGGAGTCATCTACTAAAGTAATATTTAGTTTGTTTCTCTAATATGAAAAATTTAGAAGATGAAGCAAAGTTTGTTGCAGAAAATATTTTTCAGAAAAAGTTAATTTAGCTTTTAAAAGATGATAGTCCGTTTAAACGATTAGGAGTAGAGTATATATTATTTTCAAAAATGAACCTAAAATTATTTCAGTGGTTATTTATGAAAAAAAGGTATAGAAGTAGGAAGTTTTTAAAGATTTTCTTCCAATGCGAGACTATGAATATAGATTAGTAATTGAGTCTATAGATGAAGAGTATAAAATTTCAATAGAAAATGCACTTTTATGAGCACTTATTTATATATAGTCATGGTATTGCAACATTAACAGTTACGGGAATATATAATTTTTACACAGTCTGAAATTATTGAGTACATGACAGAAGTAGCTAAAAGTTTAATAGTACAATATTTAAAGGAGATTGATTAAAATGATTACAGCAAAAAAATATTAAGAAAAAAATATAATGATCAAGAAGTTTTAAGGGGAATAGATTTAAAAATTGATAAAAATGAATTTGTTGTTATACTTGGGGCTTCAGGTTCAGGGAAATCTACATTATTAAATATTTTATCTGGTTTAGAAAAAGTCAGATTCAGGAGAAGTTGTATATGATAATGAGTCTATAAGTGGTTTACTCAGAAAAAAACAATTAACAAAAGTTTCGTAAAGATAAAAATAGGATTTGTTTTTCCAACAATATTATTTATTAAATAATTTAACAGTAGAACAAAATGTTAAAGTAGGAGCTAATTTAGCGAAATAATAAAAGAGTATGTTGATATTATAAAAGGACTTAGGATTAGAAGATAAATTAAGTAAATATCCTAATGAGTTATCTGGAGGAGAGCAACAGCGTGTTTCAATTGCTAGAGCATTAGCTAAGAAGCCAACTGTACTATTTTTAGATGAACCAACAGGAGCTTTAGATGAGGAAACTGGAAGAAAAATATTAGAGTACTTATTAAAACTAAAAAGATAAATCAGACTTTACGATGATAATGGTAACTCATAATGAGAATATTGCTGAGCTTGCAAATAAGATAATTCATGTAGGGTAGTGGTAGAGTAACTTCGATTGTAGAAAAACCATAAACCTAAATCTGTAGAAGAGATAGGATGGTAATTATATGATAGTTCAGTTAAAAGATTTAAGAAAAAGCAATTGCAGTAGTGATAGTAAGTTTTTGTGCGGTATTTATAACTACACTTTTTCTAACTTATATTTAGATTTGAAAGTCCCTAGATATTACAGGGATTTAATATAATGCAGAAGAAGTTTTTATGATGCTCAGCTTATTGTTTCTAAATTTGTAGTTATTATAACAGGAACAGTCTTATCAATAAGTGCAGCTGTAATGTTAATATTTTATATAAAAACAATTTATTGATGATTCTAAACATAAAATTGGAATATTAAAAAGCTCAAGGTTATAGTAATAACTTTATAGCATCTAAAGTTTTTCTATTTTTGGATTTTTAGTATTTTTGGGTTCATTATTAGGGGTTATGGTAGTTCACATTTGTTTATGCCGAAATTTTTATGAGAGTAGGAATACAGATAATATATTATCTGAACTTACAATGAACTTTCATCCTCAAACTTTTATTAATAATGGTTATATTACCATCACTATTGTTTTTAGTAATATCAATTGTGTATGTGCTGTTTAATTTAAATGTACCAACGATTAACTTACTTAAACAAATAAATTCAACAAATAAAAATAATTAGCAAAAAGAAAGATTTAGACAATATAAAAAACTTTTTAAATGAATTAAGAGCAACAGTATTATTTAGTAATAAAAACCCTATTATTCTTTTGTTATTTTTGCTGCATTATCTTTTCTTCAATGATTCAAATGGCATTTGGTATGAGAGATTTTGTCGATGGAACAATAAGAATTATGATGATGGTAATAGGTGTGATATTATCGTTATCATATTATTAATTTCATTAGAAGTGATTGCTAGTAGTAATATAAAAATATATCTATTTTTAAATATTATGGGCTTTTCAAAAAGTGAATGTTCAAAAATAGTATTATCAGGTTATAGAGTAGTAGCATATATAGGTTTTGCTGTAGGAACAGTTTATCAGTATTTTTAATAAGAGCATTACTAAAAAGTTTTTATCTAAAAAAATTAGATAGCGAAACAACATATAACTTTGATTTAATTTCAGTAATTGGTAGTTTTATAGCATTTGTATTAATATATGAAATCTTTATTTTTATACTATAGTAATAAGATAAAAGATTTAAATGTTAAAAATTATGATGGAATAAAAATAACAACTCCTTGTATATTTATACAGGGAGTTGTTTTTAAGAGTAATTATTTAGCTAAACCTTCAGAAATTTTATCTAAGTTCCATTTCATCATGCTGCAGTAGCTATCTCCGTTTTGTCCTGGTTCAGCGATTGAATCAGTGAAGATTTTTTTCGTAAATTGGAATGTTAGTATCTTTTTGATACAGTTTGCATTGGACGTTCGTCAACACTACTTTCTACGAATAGTGAAGGTACTTTTAGTTTTACGTAATTTTTCAACTAGAGTTTTGATTTGATCTGGAGTTCCTTCTTCTTCAGTATTGATTTCCCAAATGTAAGCTGAAGGTACGTTGTATGCTTTTAGAGAAAGTATTTAAAAGCTCCTTCACTAGTTACTATCATTTTTCTCTGCTGGAATATTGTTAAATTTATCTTTAGATTCTTTATCTAATTTAGATAGTTTTTCTAAATATGTTTTAGATTTGCTTCGTAAAAATCTTTTATTTTTAGGATCTTTAGCTTCTAATTGTTTAGCAATATTTTTAGCGTAAATCATACCATTTTTCAAGGTTTAACCAAGCATGTGGGATCTTCTTTTACCTTTTTCGTTTTGACCTTCAAGGTAAATTACATCAACACCTTCACTAACAGCATAGTAATCTTTATTTTCTTCTTTTTAGCGTTTTGAACTAATTTTGTAAACCAAGCATTACCACCAGTTTCCAGGTTTATACCGTTGTATAAGATAAGGTTTGCCTCAGATGTTTTCTTAACATCATCAGGAAGTGGTTCGTATTCGTGTGGATCTTGATCCAACTGGAACGATACTGTGTAAATCAATTTTATCACCAGCGATATTTTTTTGTAATATCGGCGATGATAGGAGTTAGTTGCTACTACTTTTAATTTAGTAGCTTCGTTAGAACTAGAACCTTGCTTAGCGCTAGAACAAGCAAATAGTCCAACAGCTAGTGTGAAAAATAAGCGCTAGAAAACTTAATTTTTTAAAACCTAATTTTTCTCATATTATAGCCTCCTTTATTTATTTTTATAATTTTATTCAAAAATAAAATAGATTTACATAACTAATAATAATCATTATCAATTAAGAATTTTATAATAACACCTCTAAATAAACTTGTTCTGGAAGTATTTTATATATTAATAAGTTTATTTAAAGGGATTATTATATTTAATATATGATATTCTATTTTATTCTTGAGTATTATTACTCTAAGTTAATTATTTTTTTATGCCTAACAAAGCGTTGTTTTGGTGCAACAAAGAAACTTATTGCCAAAAACAATAGCAGATGTTAATACTATACTAGATCCTGCAGCGATATTGAATGAATAACCTATAAACAATCTTAATACAGAACAACTTGTCCGATTGTAGATGATAAAAATATCATAGTTTTTAGGCTATTTGCATAAAGATATGCAGTTGCTGCTGGCGTAATCAACATTACTACAATTAAAATATGTACCAACACTTTGCATTGCAGTAACAGACACTAGAGTTAATAGTATCATTAGTAAATAGTGATAGAAATTAACTTTTCATTCCCATTGCTTTAGCTAATAGTTCATCAAATGAAGTCAAGAGTAATTCTTTGAAAAATAGTTTAATAACTAAAAGAACAAAAACTCCAACTCCTATAGTAATATACATATCTACATCTTGTACTGCTAGAATATTACCAAACAAGATATGGAAAAGGTCAGTAGAACTTTTCGCTACACTAATTAAGATAACTCCTAGAGCTAAGAATGAACTAAATGTTATTCCTATAGCTGTATCACTTTTAATTATAGAATTACCTTTAATGAATGTTATGATTATTGATGCTAATAGACCAAATACGATTGCACCAATAAAGAAATCTATACCTAATATAAAAGATAGTGCCACACTGGAAGAACTGCATGAGAAATTGCGTCTCCCATTAATGACATTCCTCTTAGAACAATAAAACATCCAACAGCTCCAGCTACGATTCCAATAACAATAGCAGTGATTAAAGCATTTTTGTAAAAATGAAAACTATATAATCCGTCGATAAAATCTTTTAATCATTAGTACCACCTCCCATAAAGAATAAGTCAGTACCATATGCTTTTTGTTAAATTTTCTCTAGTGAAAGTTTTTCAGTTTCACCATATGCAGATGACTTCTTTTATTTAGTAACAATACATTATCAAAATAAGAATGAACTTTTCTTAAGTCGTGATGACAATTAATATTGTATGACCTTTTTCTCGAAGATTTCTTAATGTATTCATTATTATTTCTTCACTAACTGAATCGATACCCAACAAATGGTTCGTCTAGAAAGATATATTTTGCTTCTTGAACAAGACAACGAGCAATTAGTACACGTTGAAATTGTCCACCAGAGAGTTCACTAATTTGTCGATTAGAAAATTGTTCTAAGCCGACAATTTTTAAAGCATCGTCAACTTTTTGCCAATCGGATTTTTTAATTTTTCTTAGAATACCAAGTTTTTGAATATAATCCAAAGAAACACATTCTCGCACTTTTTAATTGGAAAAATTATAATCAATATTTATTTTTGTTCAACATATGCAACATTACTCAAATTTATCTTTTGAAATTTTTTATCATCTATTTGAGTGTTACCTAGTTGAAGGTATAATATGTAATACAGCTTTTATCAAAGTAGATTTACCTGCACCATTAGGCCCTATAATTCCTATAATTCCAGGTCTGTTTATTTCTAAATTAATATCAGAAAGGACAGGGGCTGGTTGTAGAGTGACATTCAATTTTTCTATTTTTATCATACTTTTTCCCCTCTTCAATTATTTTTATCCATACATTAAAGTTTACCTTTAGGAAAGAAAATAAGTCAAGTGAATTTTTGTTGTGTATTTAGAAAAAATCATGACTAAATCTAAAAATGATGGGAAAAAGTTAAATTTTAAAAATAAAAAAACCTACCTTACAAAAATATTGTAAGGTAGAAATAAAGGAGTAAATATGAAAAGTCTTTATTATAAGCTAGGGAGACTTATAATAAAAGAACATATGAAAGTAATATGTTAATTACTTCATTTATAAAGTATAACAGAAGTATATACAAAAACAAGAGGAAAAATAAAATTTTCTTAAAAAATAGATGTGTAAAATATTAATAAAAACTCTATTTATATAAAAAGATTAAAATTTTAAACAATAATATACTATACTTTTATATTTAAACTATAAAAATACTATTATTTCAGTAAAAATAGTAGATTTTATTTACTGTAAATATACAGATACTGTAAATATATTTGTATGCATAAAGATAGTATACATAGTTTAACTAGCACTAATAATACTGCATATGAGTAAGAATAGGTGGTATATATAGATATAATTTCAATAAATGTTTTATATGTATTATGATTATAGATAATTAAAAAGGAGATAAAGGTCGTATAATATGAAAAATAGAGAATGTACAAAATTTAGAGACATATAGTATAATAGTAGAAAATGGGATGTATTTTATAGTATAAGAGTTTATTTTGTCTTTTAAGATAGTAATATAATATATTATGTACAAATTGTATACTCAAGATAGAATACAGCACTAGATAACGTAATCACGTGAATCAGTTAGTGATGGTATGAATAACTCTATTTACTATTTCTTAACACGCTATTTTAAATAAAAAATATAGTTTTGATACCTCTTACTGAACAAATCAGTAAAGGGTATCAATATCTATAAGTATTCACTTCAAATTTTTCTCGAACGATTTTAGCTTCTTGTTCACAGTATTTATCTGTAAGTTCATCACTGCTTGCTTCTACCATAACGCGAATAAGATTTTCTGTACCAGAAGCACGTAGTAAGATACGACCATTGCCCTTCAAGTTCTTTTTCAACTTTTTCACATTCAGCTAGAATTTCACTTAATCTTCCATAGCAGCTTTTTATCTATTACTTTGATATTTACTAATTTTTGTGGATAGATACTAACTTCTGATGCTAATTCTTCAAAGAGATTTTCCTGTAGACTTTATAATACTAGCAAGTTTAACAGCTGTTAGAATACCATCTCCAGTAGTTGCATAGTTCATTAGAACTATATGTCCTGACTGCTCTCCACCCAGTGAATAATCATTTTTCTCATTTCTTCTACAACGCATCTATCTCCAACTGCAGTTTTTAACAGATTGTAATCCATTTTCTTCAATTGCTGTAGAATCTTATTTACTCATTACAGTAGAAACTACCATATTATCTTTTAGTTCACCTTGTTCTTTAAGATGTTTTTGCAAGAATGAACATGATTTTATCACCATCTACAATATTACCGTTAGCATCAACTGCTCAAAAACTCTGTCACCATCTCCATCAAAGGCAAATCCTACATCAACGTTATTTTTCTTTTTACGAATGCAGAAATTGTATCGATTTTGGTAGATCCCAACATTATCGTTGATATTAATACCGTTTGGTTGACAACCAATAGTTTCGATATCAGCTTCTAAGTCACCGAAGATATAAGGTGCAACGCCAGTAGTAGCACCATTTGCACAATCTAAAGCAATCTTTATATCAGATAAATCTCAGAAATTGATTGTTTAATATGTTGAACGTATTTTTGACTTAATTCCTACCACCATATAATTTTCCGATTTTTCAAAACTTGCGTTTTAATTTGCTCTGAATTATCAATTAATGATTCTGATTTCTAATTCTTGCTCGTCTGTTAGTTTGAAACCGTCGGGACCAAAAATTTTAATTCCATTATCTTGATAAGGATTGTGTGAAGCAGAAATCATAATCCGCTATCAGTTTCGATTGTTTTAGTTAAATAAGCAATTGCTGGAGTAGGGATAGTACCAACTGTCATTACATTGACACCTGTACCTGTAAGTCCTGCTGTTAATGCTTGTTCAATCATGTCACATGAAATTCTAGTATCTCTACCAATTACTACTTTTGGATGTTCTCAGTTAGTAATTTACAGAGCTTTACTACTTTAAAACTCAAATCGGCTGTTAGTGATTCTCCTGCGATACCACGAATACCGTCAGTTCCAAAATATTTTCTCATAAAAAAATGACTCCTTGTTTTATAATCTATATGAATATTACTATATAAATGAAATTAGTCAAGGTTTAGGGTTGGTTTAAGCGTTTTAGTAGAATTAATATCTATAAGCAATTATTTAAAATTATAAGATAGATAGGTTTATCGTATAGAATATAAAAAGAAGCGACTTAAAATATAGATTGATTAAAAATGCTATTTTTATGTAGCTTCTTTTAGATTTATAATTGTTCATAAAGTTAAAGAGTGATTTATAATTTAAATGCTTTTAACTTTTTGAGCTATATTAATTATTTAATTGTTCAATATCGTCTAATACTTTCATAGCTTCATCTTTATTATTTTTAGAATATACTTTTTATTATATATAATAGCGCTTATAGAAATCATATGAGCAGAAACAGGTGCTGCTAGAAATAAGAATGCATGATTACCAATAGAATTTAAATTCAAAAACATGTGAAAGTATCTATAAAAATAGATAAATCCAGATATAAGAATTAACTCTACAGCGAAAAGATCCCGTAACTCCAGCATGTATTTTTTGTCATTTCATCAGGTAACCTAATGAAACCAATTACGTGGATAGCATTGCTATTACTGCGATTAAAATTAGAAGTATAATAATAATATCTAAAAATACTATTTAGTATCATCACTAAAGACCTCCTTTTTAGCTAAGAATCTAGCAGTAACAACTGTACCTACTAAACATATAATAGCTATAAATAAGTATAAGTGAAATATAAGAAAAAGTTTTATAGTACATACTAACTAAAACTATTAAGCACATAAGCGGCATAGCAAGTAGGTCACTTGCGATTAATTTATCGAATATGCTTGGTTTCTTAACGATATAAAATTAATAAGAATAATATGCATGGCAATACTAGCGAATATACCTAGTAAAATTGAATAGTCTAATACTTTATCCATTTAAATCAACCTCAGTATTGCTTTTTCAAAACTATTTTTATACCTTCAATCTCACCAGGAATATCATTAGTATCAAGGCAATGAATATGAAGTGTTTTATTATCATGACCAACATTGACTGTAAGTGTACCTGGTGTTAAGGTTATCATATTGGCAAGTAGTGTAATTTGCCAATTTTTGATTACTTCTAAAGGATATTCAAAAATAACAGGGTTAACATCAAGATCTTTTTGAACATTAATTTTAAAACATTTATATCTGCTTTTTAATAATTCAAACAAGAACATTAAGATTAATTTTATCCATTTGTAAACATAAATGTAGTATAGTTGTTCTCCTAAAATATTTTTAATGAATGTTTTTCTGAAAGATGAATAGAAGAACCATTCCCCAGAAAAATCCTACTGCAAAATATTCAGAATTATAGTTACCTGAAAAAGAACATCCATATTACACCAACTAATATATTAATTAAAAATTGTAGTGCCATAATTATGCTCCTTTCTTAAGTACTAAGTCAATATAGTGTTGTGGATTTAAGTACCATTTGTATCCTTTATCGAAAAACCATCTAATAGATTAGTGCTTACTCCGATAATAAGTGCTATTGCTATGATAGCGATAAGAGGGATTTGAACACCTTTTGGAAGAGGTTTTAAAAATTAAACTCTTATTGATATTATCGTAGAATACATTTAAGAATATTCTAATTAAAGAGTAAAATACAACCAATCCAGATAATGCTACTAATATAGCAATAAATGTATTATTATTTGTAACTAAACCTTTAATTATTAGTGCTTTTACCATAGAATCCACTGAATGGTGGAACCCCTGCTAATGAAAGAACTATAATGAAATATATCCAACCAAGAAGAGGTATTTATTGATTAAACCACATTTTTGGAGATATTTGACTCCACTAACGTAAATTATTAATCCAACTATTATGAATAATGCAGCTTTTTAGTAATATGTCGTTTACTGCATAGAATAATGCCCCTTTAACACCGAAAGTATTCAGTGTTGCAGTTCCACATACCATAACTCCAAGAGAAATTACGATATTAAAAATTACTATTTGTTTTTAAATCTTTTTTTGATATAGCTCCGATACAACCAGCTATGATTGAGACTGCTCCAAGTATTAATATATAAGACTTGATGAAGTTTGATTCGTAATAGAATAATCCATACGTTCTAATTATTGAGTAAAGACCAACTTTTGTTAGCAATGCTCCGAAGATAATAGAAATTGCAATTGGTGGTGCTGCGTATGATCTATTCATCCATGTGAATAATGGGAATAGAGCACCCTTCATACAGAATACAAATATCATTACAGCTCCAACAAGGTATAATCCACGACGATCGAGCCATCGATGAGATTGTTTGAGATATGTATGCCATATTTAAGCTACCAACAATTGTGTAAAGATATCCAATACTAATAACAAATAAGCTACCAGCAAAATACATTCATTAGTACATAACTAATAGAAGATTTAAGTTGTTCTTTATTAATACCTACTAATAGCAGTAAGTAAGACGACATAAGTAGGATTTCATAGAAAACGAAAAGGTTAAATATATCACCTGTAGTGAAAGCACCGTTTATTCCAACCATAATTAATAAAAATCCTGGATAGAAGAAACTAAGTTCTCTAACTTTATCAATAGTTTTAAATGAATATATTAATGTTGCAAGAAATACAACTGAAGATGTTGTAACTAGAAATACTATTAAGTCCGTCTAATGTTAAAAGTAATACCAAATGGACTAGCCCAGTTCCCCATTTCTAAATATTAGTATTTGGTGTTTATTTACCATATAGATATTTAATATAGAAAATGCTAAGACTAGTAATGTAGCGAATGTCGTTAATAAACGTTGTAATGCTATTCTTTTTCTAAATAATACCGTTATTGCTGCGAATAGAAGGGGGATAAATATTGGTATAACAGGTAAATTACTATGCATTATTTCTTTTCCTCCTTCATGTTTTTACATCTTCAAGATCAATTACATTATCGCTTCCCTTTTAATTTGTAGTTAGCAATGTAGATTGAAATTAAAAAGACAAGTTACTGCGAACCCGATAACGATGGCAGTAAGAATAAGTGCTGCTGGAATAGGGTCTATATAATTCTTTTCCTAATTCTGAAATAATAGGTATATCTCCATCATATAAAACCTCCTGCGATAAGTATAATAAGGTTAGCAGCATGACCAAAAAGACCAACTCCAATTATATTACGCATCATACTCTTAGAAAGCATTAGGTAAACACCAAAACCAACAAGAATACCACATAAGATAATCATATAAAAATTCCATTATTTACCATCCTTTCCGAAAAGCTAAAATTACTGACATAAGAACTCCAACAACTACAAAAATATACACCTAAGTCGAATATTGCAGCTGTGTGTAATTCCATTTCTCCCATTATTGGAACGTGAATGTGGTGAAAATGATGTTTGAAGAAATTCTTTTCCCAACTACAACACCACTAAATGCAGTACCAATGGAGAAAAAGTAATCCAATAGCAGTTACATATACATAATTAATAGGAAGTAGTTTATTGACTCTATCTATTCCATATGTAAACATTGCCAGAGCTAATGCCATTGTACAAAGAAGTCCTCCAACGAAACCACCACCAGGAAGGAAGTGACCACCAAAGTACAAACTAAGAGAAAGTAAAAATATACATCCTGAAATAATAGCAGATAATGATTTTAAAAATTACATCATTAGTTTTTCATCTTTTTGGTCCTCCTCGTTTTAATTATTTTTAAACATAGCATAGATGATTAATGCTACCATTGTCATAACGGTGATTTCAAATAGGGTATCAAATCCCCTAAAATCTACGATAATAACATTTACTATGTTTCCACCACCAGATGCGACAACATTATCAAAATAGAATTGACTAATTTCTGATGGATTTTTATATGCATATGCTACTAATCCTACGATTGTAAAACTAATACCAGTTAGTGTTGCAATTATTGCATTAGTAAGTTTAAAACTTTGTTTTTCTACTTGTTTTTGTTTTATCAGTTAATAGAATGAATGCTATTAAGAAAATAATAGTAGAAATTGATTCAATTACAAATTGTGTCATTGCTAAGTCTGGTGCTCTAAATGTAACATATAGAGCAGTCATCATAAATCCAATTCCAGAAGAAAGGATAATAAGCACTAGTCTATTATTATAGACTGTAGTTAGAGCGACACAACACACGACTATACATAGTCCTATGAAAATATTCATGTAGTGAATTGTTGAGAAGTTATTAATCAACATAGGGTCTACCAATTGCAAAGTAACCACCAATAATAGTTGCTGATAACACTACAAAGATATAACTCATATTTCTTCTAAGTTGGTTTGTAACAAATGTATCATGGAGTGTACCACTTACTTTGTGTAATAAGTTACCTAAGTTATTATATGCTCCGTGAATAGAAATAATAGCAGGGTTTATACTATAGATTCCATTTCCATTAGCATACAATTTGTAGATTGCAAAACTTGTAATAATAACAACAATAGAAGTAAGAAGTTCACTTGAGAAGAAACTATTATGATGAACATGAGATATTACTTCGTTATTAGTTATTTTTGTAGCAAGGGCAGCTTGTTGAGCTGGAATAACTATGTAATCTTTTTATAAAAGTGTTAATAATCACAAGACTACAAGTATTATTGGGGATATAAAGATACCATTACTTGGAAGATGTAATTTCTTAGTCCCCATTATAGAATTGTCGAATTTACCTAAGAATGGTTTTGAATGCTAATATTAATGAATAAATAGCAGTTCCTAAAGCTCCAATAACTACAGCTATTACGATAACTATATATAGCATGCTTGATTGCGTTAATCCATAAACTACCGTTAGAAATATTCTTTTGAGTAGAATCCACTTAAAGGCGGGATTCCTGCCATAGAGAACCCAACGATAATACTTAATATAAAGCTAAGTGGCATATATCTTTTTAATACCACGAAGTTTTTCAATATCACGTGAATGGAATGAATGATCGATAATACCAGTAATCATAAATAAACTTGCTTTAAATGCTGCATGGTTAATAATATGGAAACATACTGCATAGAATGCAGAATGTATAAACGTAGTGATTATCGTTGTATAGGCCAAGGTTAGCTATACCTATCATAAGAGTCATCATACCAAGTTGACTAATAGTTGAATATGCAAGAATTCCTTTTTAAATCTTTTTAGAAATATTGCAGAAATAGAACCTATTAACATAGTAATAGTCCCAAAAATGATAAGAATATTACCAAATGAAGAAGTAAATGAGAATACAATTCCAATTCTTAGTAATAGATAGATTCCGCTTTTAACCATTGTAGCTGAGTGAAGGTAACTACTGATTGGTGTAGGTGCAGCCATCGCATCAGGTAACCAAATATGGAATGGAAACTGTGCTGATTTTGTAAAAAGCACCGAATATTATAAGAATCATCGCTATTACATACTTATTGTTATATCCATGATTTTTTAGTAAATTCTATAATTTCACTAACATTAAAACTTCCAGTAATATTATTTAAAACGAAAATTCCTGCTAGCATTAGGACTCCACCAAAGACAGTAATAATCAATGATTTTTAGAGCACCTTTTCTAGATGCATCATTTTCGTGCCAATAACTAATTAATAGGAAAGAAGAAACAGATGTCATCTCCCAGAACATGTACATACTAAGCATGTTGTCAGATAAAACCACACCTAACATGGCAGACATGAATATTAGTAAAAAATATGTAAAATTTATGTAATTTTTCATCTGTAATACTCATATAGTAACATGAATATAGTATTACCAGGTACCAATTCCTGTAATTAGTAATGAGAATAGAAGTGATAAACCATCAAGATTTAGGTTGATATCAAGTCCTACGTTAGGAAACAAATGCTAGTTTCTTATAGATTGTTCTCACCTGAATAGATATACTTAAGATTTGAAATAAAATACCCAAACAGTATTAATGGTACAACTATAACAAATTTTTCCAGTATGGATGGTTTTGAAGTTTTTCCTTAAAAAAAGGTACGAAAAACATCGCAATTACTGGTAAAAAGACAGCTAATTGTAACATAAAAACCTCTTTCTAATTTATTTTTATAACACTAATTATATAACAAAATAGCTTAAAAATACTATTAATATTCAATTTTTATATAATTATTTTTCAATAAAAATATGGTTAATAAGATAAAGAAATATTATAAAAAGTTATGAAAACGATAAAATAAAGTATTAATTATTTTCTAAAAATAATTAATATAATTCTATTATTTTGGAGGTCAAAAATATAGTGGAGATGAGTAGTGATTGTAAATGTGACTTGTAACGATAAAATAAACTTATTATTTTCAGAATATTTCAAATAGAAAATATAGATAATTATTTTTTTAATATCCCTTGTTTAAGGTGAGAAAAAAAGGTATAATAAAGTTATTAATATATTTACAGGGGGACTAACTGATGTCACATAAACAAACACCACATATTAAACCAAATGGAGTAGAAATCGCGGAAACGATTCTTTTGCAAGGGGATCCTTTAAGAGCGAAATTTATTGCAGAAACATTTTTTAGAAGATGCAGTTTGTTTTTTAATGAAGTGCGTGGTATGCTAGGATATACTGGAACATATAAAAGGTAAAAAGATTTCTGTAATGGGAACAGGTATGGGACCAGCTAGTATCGGTATTTATTCTTATGAATTAATCCACACTTTTGGGGTTAAGAATTTAATTAGAATTGGAACATGTGGAGCACTACAACCGGAAGTAAAAATTATATGATGTAATTTTAGAATGGGATCTTCAACAAACTCAAACTACATGCACCAATATAACATTCCAGGAAACTACAGTTTAACTGCATCATTTGACTTATTATTAAAAAGCTTACAACAGAGCTCAAGAAATGGGTCAAAGCAGTACACGTTGGTAATATTTTATGTAGTGAGATTTTTCTACAATGCTGACGAAAAAGCTATGGAAAACTGGATTAAAATGGGAGTTTTAGCTGTTGAAATGGAAAGTGCAGCATTATATGCTAATGCAATCGCTGCAGGTGTTAATGCTTTTAACAATTTTAACAGTAAGTGATTCATTAGTAACTGGAGAAGAAACTACTCCAGAAGAAAGACAAAACAGCATTTACGAAAATGATGGAAATTGCTTTTAGGTTTAGCATAAAAATTAGGAATTTAGAGGTAATATAATATGAGTAACTATCAAGAATTATATGAAAAATGGTTAAATAGCTCAGCTTTAACTGAAGAAGAAAAACTTCAATTAAAAATGTAGCTAATGATGAAGTTGAAAAAGAAGATAGATTTTATAAAGAATTAGAATTTGGAACTGCAGGATTACGTGGTAAAGTAGGAATGGGTTCTAATAGAATGAATAGATTCATTATTGCTCGTGCTACAAAAGCACTAGCACAAACTATTATCGACAATGGATTACAAGAAAAAGGTATTGCTATTGCTCACGACCCACGTCTTTTTCTCAAAAGAATTTGCAAAATTAGCAGCATTAGTAATGGCTAGTAATGGAGTTAAGGCATATTTATTTGAGGACTTACGTCCAACTCCAGAATTATCATTTGCAGTTCGTTATTTAGGAACAGCTAGTGGTATTAACATTACAGCAAGTCACAATCCTAAAGAATACAATGGATATAAAGTTTATTGGCAAGAAGGATCTCAAATTAAATCTGATATAAGTGATAAAGTTTTTAGAGTATATTAACTCAATGGATATCTTCGATAACTATGTTACTTTAACAGAAGAAGAAGCTAAAGAAAAAGGATTATTAGTATATATTGGAGAAGAAATTGATGAAGAATTCTATAAAGAATCTTTAAATTGTGCTATTAACGATGAAAAACATTGATAAAGATATTTCTGTAGTATATACACCCACTTAACGGTGCAGGATATAAAGCTGTAACAACAGTTCTTGCACGTCGTGGATTCAAAAATGTTCATGTTGTTGAAGAACAAAAAGATCCTGATGGAACATTCCCAACAATTGAATATCCAAACCCAGAGGATACTGCAGCATTCGAATACGGTGAAAAATTAGCTAAAGAAGTTAATGCTGATGTAATCATTGCAACTGACCCCTGACTGTGACCGTCTTGCTGTAGAAGTAATTCATAATGGAGAAGTAGTTTCTCTTAACGGTAACCAAGCTGGTGCAGTATTAGTTCAATATGTAATTGAAAATCTTGCAAAACAAAACAAACTACCAGAAAACCCAGTATTAGTTAAATCTATCGTAACATCTAAAAATGGTAGAACCATTATGTAAAGAATACGGAGTAGAAGTAATTGATGTTCTTACTGGATTTAAAAACATCTGTGCTTTACCAAATGAATGGGATATTACAGGTGAGAAAAACTATGTAATGGGATATGAAGAAAGCATCGATACAACGTTGGTACTTTCTTACGTGATAAAGATGGTGTAACTATCGCTATGTTATTAGTAGAAGCAGCAGCATTCTATAAAAACACAAGGGAAAACATTAGTAGATGTACTTGATGGCTTTCTATGAAAAATATGGTTACTACCTAGATAAAACTATCTCTATCGTTTTTAGAAGGTACAGCAGGTGCTCAAAGAATTAAACGTATGATGGAGAAAATATCGTGAAATCTTTGCTCGTGAAATTGCAGGAAGTGAAGTAGTAGCGATTACTGACTACTTAGTTCAAAAAGAGAAAACAGTAGCTACAGGTGAAGAAAAAGGCTATTGAAATTGAAAAACGGATGCTGTTAAATTCAGTTATTCAGACGAATCTTGGTATACATTACGTCCAAGTGGAACAGAACCTAAAGTAAAACTTTATATCTACGTTAAAGATGCAGATAAAAAGAAAGTTGCTAAAGAAAAATTAGTTAAATTTGAAGAAAAAGTATTAGAATTACTTTACTCAATCGATTAATAAAAATAAAAAGGAAGTGAGAAAAATCTCACTTCTTTTTATCTTATTATAATATTTTAGATACTCTTTTACAGAATTCTCGAGCAGAAAGTTTACCACTTTGTCTGTCTGCATAAGAAGAGCTTACAAAATTTTGAAATTTCATCTGTGTATTCAACTTTAGGTAAAGGTTTTTCAAGAACAGTCTCTTTATTTATTGCGAATGTTGAGAAACAAATACCAACTAAACGAGTGTGTCTAGTTTCATGGTTAAATGCACTTAATTCAGCAAAATTTCAACACTTCTTGTTCCAACCCTTGATATATAACTATCGATAATTAATGCCTCGTGTCTGTGGACAACATCTAAAAAATGATATGTATCAATACTTGCTGTAAAAATGGTAAATGAGTATATCTGCGAATCACTAGACCTTGTACATCATCTAGCCAGTATAGAGTTTGTCCTCCAAATAGATGTATCATGTCTATTCATATGATTTGGATAAATAGTATGGAAATTTTCAATCCTAGTGTCTTTGTAATTCATAACTTGTTGCATGAAAAGATTCTCCTTAAAAATAAATATTTACTAATATTCTAATATAAAATTAGAATACATATGTAATTGTATCATAAATAATATATTAAGTATCTATTATTTTAATAGAGTTAATTTTGATAATATTAAAATATATAGAATCTTTACATTTTGATAAAAAGTATATTATAATAGAAGAAAATACAAATGAGGTGAAGAATAATGAAATATGAAACTATGTTAGAACGTTTCTTAGGATATGTAAAACTTTAAAGACTAGATCAGATGCCGCTAGTACAGACGATTCCATCTACTCCAGAGCAAAAAGATTTTTACGCATGCTAAAAAGGACAATTAGAGGAATTGAATCTTAGTGACATAGAATTAAATGAAGATAATTGGTTTTTAACTGCAACCTTGCCTAGCAAATACGATAAACCATAGGATAAAGATAGGATTTATTTCACGTTGATACTGCAGATTTTAATGTTGAGGGTATTAATCCACAGGTAATTGAAAATTATGATGGTGAGGACATCGTTTTAAATAAAAGAATTAGATATTGTAATGAGTAAAGCGAGTTTCCTAATTTAAGTAACTATAAAGGTTTAACATTAATCACTACAGATGGTACAACTTTTACTAGGTGCGGACGATAAAGCTGGAATTACTGAAATAGTGGAAGCTATTAAGTATTTAAGTGAACATCCAGAAATTGAACATGGTGATATTCGCATTGCATTTGGTCCTGATGAAGAAATAGGTCGTGGAGCTGATCGTTTCGATGCTAAAGGATTTTGCAACAGATTATGCGTTCACTATGGATGGTGGAGTTCTTGGTGAACTAGAATACGAAAGCTTTAATGCTGCATCAAATTACTTATAAAATTACAGGTATAAGTGTTCATCCTGGTACTGCAAAAGGTAAAAATGAAAAATGCCAATACGATTGCTGCAGAAATAGCTTCGTTGTTCCCAGAAAGAAGTTCCTGAGTATACAGAAGGATATGAAGGATTTTATTTATTACATAATATAGCAAGCTAGAATTGAAGAAGCAGAGATGGTTTATATAATTCGAGATCAGATAAAGAAAAATTTGAAGCTCGTAAGAAATTTGCTGAAGAAGTAGCTAGCTAAGATTAATGAAAAATATGGTAATGTTGTTGAGTACGATTTATTTGATCGATATTATAATATGGGAGATATAATCAAAAAGATAAGCGTTGTGTTGATGTAGCGGAGCAAGCTATTAAAAATGTAGGGGGTAACACCTATTATTATTCCAATTCGAGGTGGGACAGATGGTTCTAAAATTTCATATATGGGAATTCCCAACATCAAAAATATTTTTGTTGGCGGGAGAATTTTCATGGACAATATGAGTTTAGCTGTTTTAGAACACATGGAAAAAGCTGCTGATACTATAGTTGAAATTGCAAAATTAGCAAAAAAGTAGATAAAATCACCCCATGGTGTGAAAGATAGTACTCTATAAAGAGGATAACTTAAAAATCTAACTTTATATTAAGCTATAACTTAAACTTAATATTGTTAGGAGAAAGATTAAATAAAAGATACGACCATTGTTTTTCAAATATAGATTTTGAATTATAAAAGAGTTGTATCTTTTTTATGAAATTTTTGAAATTATGATAAAAATTATGCAAGAGCCTTAAATATGTGATACAATAGTAATGTATATTAACTAAAAATTGAAATGAAAGTGAGGATGGTTGTAAGATGACAAAAACATTTTTTATGTTACAACTCCTATTTATTACCCAAGTGGTAACTTACACATAGGGCATGCGTATACAACAGTAGCATGTGATACTTTAACAAGATATAAAAAAATTAAGTGGATATGATACATACTTTTTAACAGGTACAGATGAACATGGTCAAAAATTCAACAAAAAGCTCAAGAAAAAGGTATTTCAGAACAATCTTATGTTGATGAAATGATTAAGATATTAAGAAATTATGGAAGCTATGGATATTAACTATAGCAAATTTATTCTGTACAACAGATGATTATCACGAAAAAGCAGTTGCTGAAATTTTTGATAAATTAGTTGAAAAGGAGATATCTACTTGGAGAATATAAGGGTTGGTATTCTATTAGTGATGAAGAATATTTTACAGAAACTCAACTTCAAGAAGTTTTCAGAGATGAAGAAGGAAATATGATTGGGGAATTGCTCCAAGTGGAAATGAAGTTAAATTAGTTAGTGAAGAATGTTACTTCTTTAAAATGAGTAAATATGCTGATAGATTAGTTAAGTACTATGATGAGCACCCAGAATTCATTTTACCTGAAAGCAGAAAAATGAAAATGCTTAATAACTTTGATTAAGCCAGGATTAGAGGACTTAGCTGTTACTCGTACAACTTTTGATTGGGGAGTAAAAGTAAAATCTAATCCAAAACACGTTGTATATGTTTGGATTGATGCTTTAGTTAACTACATTACTGCGCTAGGATATGCAACTGGTGAAAGTGAAGAGTTATTCAATAAATATTGACCAGCTGATATGCAAGTGGTAGGAAAGAAATCGTACGTTTCCATGTTATTTATTGGCCAATACTTCTTATGGCATTAGATTTACCACTACCTAAGAAAATTTTCGCTCACGGTTGGTTATTAATGAAAGATGGAAAAATGAGTAAATCTAAAGGTAACGTAGTGATCCTTATGTTAATAGGGCGTTATGGATTAGATTCTGCACGTTATTACCTATTACGCGAAGTACCATTTGGACAAGACGGAATTTTTACACCAGAAAGTTTTATCGACAGAATCAATCTCAGATTTATCAAATGACTTAGGAAAACTTACTAAATAGAACTATTTCTATGATTAATAAGTACTGTGGTGGAGTAATTCCAAAATTCGTTGAACCAACTACAGAATTTGATAAAGAATTAATAGCTTTTATCAAAAGAAGTTATTGCAGAGTATGAAGAGTATATGGAAAATATGCAGTTTTTCAAAGCTCTAGAATCAGTTTGGAAATTCATTTCTAGAACTAACAAATATATTGATCAAACTACACCTGGATTTTAGCTAAAAGATGAAGCAAATCAACCTGAATTAGATAAGGTTATGAACTACTTAGCGGAAGAGTCTTCGTATAGCTACAATTTTAATAGCACCGGCTTTAACAAAAGCACCAACTGAAATTGCTAAACAATTAGGAATTAGAGAAGACTTATTAGTGTTTGAGTCTGCTAAAACATTTGGAGTGTTTGATGGAACTGTAAAAGTTGTAGAAAAACCAACTCCAATCTTCCCAAGATTTGATAAGGAAGTAGAAGTAGAGTATATTAAAGAACAAATGTCACCTAAGGCACTTGAGAACTTAGAAACAGAATCTAAAGAAGAAAAAGAAGATACTTATGTTGAACTTGCTGAAGAAATTACAATTGATAAATTCTTTGAAACTTCTTTAAGAGTAGCAGAAGTATTAGAATGTGAAAAAGTTAAGAAAAGTTCAAAACTATTAAAAATTCAAAACTTGATTTAGGAAATCACCAAAGACAAAATAGTTTCTGGTATTGCTATAATACTATGATCCAGCAGAATTAGTAGGTAAAAAAAGTAGCTGTAGTAGCTAACTTAAAAACCAGTTAAACTATGTGAGTGAATTAAGTGAAGGGAATGATTTTATCAGCAGAAAAAGATGGTATCTTACGAGTAGTTGAAATTAATGCTGAAAATTCCTAATGGAGCAGAGATTAGATAATAAAAAGAAGAGAATGTAGTGAAAACTATATTCTCTTTTTAGGAAATTAAACTAATTTATATGTACTAAAAATAATCCACCTGGAATTCCTCAGGTGGATTAAATAAATTATCTTGTTGTTCTTTGGTTGCTTTGAGAGTTAGAGGCGTTTTTATTATCATTACTATCTGTGTTTTTAGTCTTGGGCGTTTCTCTATTAACTTCAATTACACGAACCGGATTAACAGGTACGAATGATCCATCAGATACGTGATAAATTAGTCTGTTGTTATTAATTCCAATACCGTTAATATTAAGTTGTGCACCATTACCAAAAGGTAACCCTAACTTGCTTGCTGCTTCATCAGAATAAACATTTTGTGTAGCTAAGAATTTAATCGCTACTGGACGAGAAATAAAGTTTTCAAGTTCATCGTTTTTAGAATCTACCGATACGAATTTTTCATTAGCTGTGATAAATTGTCCTTGTAGATTTCTGATGAAATTTGATACATTAAATATCCAGCAGGGGATACAATTTTGTTTACAGTTAGTTTAGTACCAGGTTCAATAACTTCACCCCTTGATCCAGACCAACTAGCTGATTTTGAAAGCATGAATTTTGTTTACTGTAACTTGACGATCACATCAAATGCATATGATGTGAAAGTTCCAACAAGTTTTGCAGTTATCTCTTCATCTTGTGCATCAGAGATCTATACGAGCTGCTGCAGCTTTCTGTAGCTTCTAGAATTTTAGCTTTTTCTTCAGCTTCTTTTTGCTTCTTCATTTCTTCTGTAGTATCTACGCAGTAGTATTAGTTTCTCCCAAAGCTTACATAATGTTCTTTAGCTGAAGAAATGAACTTAAGTGTAACTAAGAAACAAAGTGATAGTATTACGCTAATATAACTGATGTAGCAATTCTAACTTTAATATTTTTGATACCTTTTTAATTTTGATCATAATTTTCAACTTTTTGTCTAAAAACTTTTTTCGAAATAAAAAGGCTTTAATGTATATTAAAGCTACTACGAAAAGATATTTCTTATTATTATTGATATATTTAACTTTAAATGCAGTTTCATCTTCATTTACTACTTCTATACTGTGTATTTCTTTTTAGACCATCAAGTTTATACTCAATTTCTAAGTTTTTGAATTTTTTTCAATAATCTCAGAGACTATATCTTTTTGAGTAATCTGTTTTTGAGCTACTAAACTATTTAATCTTTTTCCTCTAAAGTTATTTTTCTTTATCGGTATTTCTGTTTTAAGAGTTGCAATAGTTAATTTTTCTCTCTCGATTTTATCTTCTAAAGAAATTAATGTTGTTTTGTAATGAAAGTAAAAGTATTTTTCGTGTTCTCTCATTTCATTTTTCTTTTGCAGAAAACTCTATTTTCTTTTTATCTTCTAATATTTGGAATTCTTTTTCTTTTCTTCTATATTCTCTTTTTCTTCTTTCAGCCTGTTCTTTTTTTCAATACGCGTTGACGTTCAAGTTCTTTTTCACGAGCAATACGTTCTTTTTCAAGACGCTCTTTCTCACGTTGTTCAGCTTTTTCTTTTTCGATACGTTGGCGTTCAAGTTCTTTTTCACGAGCAATACGTTCTTTTTCAAGACGTCTCTTTCACGTTGTTCAGCTTTTTTCTTTCGATACGTTGACGTTCTAATTCTTTTTCACGAGCAATGCGTTCTTTTTCAAGACGTCTCTTCACGTTGTTCGGCTTTTTCTCTTTCGATACGTTGACGTTCTAATTCTTTTTCACGAGCAATACGTCTCTTTTCAAGACGCTCTCTTTCGGCGCGTGCAATCTCATTTTTTGCGTTCTTCTTCTATTTTTACGTTGTTGTTCTTCAAATTTTTCTTTGCTTTTTCTAGTTCAAGTGCACGTTGTTTTAATTCTTTTTCTTTAATTTTACTTCTTTTTCTTTTCTCACGAAGTTCCTTTTCTAAAGCTGATCTCATCAAATTGATCTTGATTATTAATAGAAGTAGTAGATTTATTATTTTTAAAATTAAAAGGTTTTTACTTGTTTTTAAAACGACCCAAAAAGATGTTGAATTATCTTTTTCTTTTGGTCGAATCTGTAGTATTTGTTTCAACTACTTTTTCTTTTTGTTCTTTTGACATATCCTTTCACACACTATTAATTCTATTATATCATAAAATTATAGTATAATTATATAAAATATGCTTAAAAATACTGAGTAAATTATACAACTTTCAACTATAATTGAAATATGTTATCATTAGGTGTAGATAGTTTTATCATAAAATTATAAAATAAAGAGGTAAAAATTATGAAAAAACAATTAGCTTTAAAGGAACTCCAGTTACAATTGAGGATAAGTTAAATATTGGTGATGTATTTCCAAATTTTAGAGCAGTAACAAAAACATTATCAGAATTTGAATTGGATGATTATAGAGGTAAAAATTATTGTTAATACTTTTTCCTTCTGTAGATACTGGTGTTTGTGCTTTACAAACAATTAATTTTAATAAAGAAGTTTGTGATTTGGCAGATACTGTAGTAATAACAGTTTCAAAAAGATTTACCGTTTGCTTTAGGTAGATTCTGTGCTGATAAAGAAATAAACAATGCAATTACTGCATCTGACTATAAATATCGTGATTTTTGAGAACAACAATGGTCTTTTAGTTGAAGAATTAGGGTTTATTAACACGCTCTGTGTTTTGTACTTGATGGAAACGGAGTTATCCGCTATAAAAGAAGTATTAGAAGAAATCGGAGAAGAACCGAATTATACGGCTGCTCTAGATGCTCTTAAAAACTATAGTGGGGTAATAGATGACAGAATTAAAAATATATTAATAAAGAAGAAAATAAAAATTTACAGATTAAAGATTTAATTACATTAGGTTTATATACAATTTTATTAATTCTTGTAATGGCTGTAGGAATTGGAATTTCAACACTATTAACATCAGTTATATTTGGAGGTAAAGTTTATTTTGCAACATACACTTCAATAACAGCTGCATTAGTGTGTGGTAGTGTATATAGCTTAATTTTTCAACAAAAATTAATAAAAAATATGGCTATATTTATTATGATTGCGATTATTGGTATTTTTCATGACAGTATCTGGTCACTCTGATAGTTGGAGGGAATAGTATTAATCTTTGCAGCAGTTTTAGCGGAGATTGCATTCAGATATGAGAATGAATATTTATCATACTTATTCTTTAATCTAGGAAATATTGGTATTATTCTGCCAATGTTCTTTATGAAAGATTCATATGTAAAACATCTTCAAAATAGAAATTATTCAGATGAAAAGATAAATCTAGTAATGAGTAGTGCAGATATGAAGACATTTATTTTTATAGTTATCTTTACTATAATATTCTCAATAATTGGAACATATCTAGGAAGAAAATTATACTTTAAGAATTTCAATAAAGCAGGACTATAGAATGTTAAGGTTAGATATTAGAACTAAGATTTTTATATTAGTAATTGCTAATATACTAATGTTTAAAATGATGACAGTACCTGTTCACCTTTATAGTAGCACTATGTTTTTCAATATACTTAGGAATTAGTTCTAATTTTAAGAGAATGAGTAGATTTTTGGTGTATATCTTTTCTTTACTGCATATGAAGTATTTTTGCTCATACAGTTACATTACAGGTTATTGATAGTTTCTTGTTATTAACTGCATTAATGTTTAAGACACTGTATTTCCCATTATGTGCAGGTATGGCTTTAGTAAGTAGTTCAAAAGTTTTCGGAACTGATCTGCTTTTTGAGAAGCATAAAGTTACCAAAGAAAATGATTATAGTACTAGCAGTATTGTATAGATTTTTTCCCGGTTTTACTTAACAGATTATAAGTTAATAAAAGAATTCATTACGAATGAAAGGAATTGGAGTAAGTAGAGGTTACTACTTACTTCATCCAATCAAATTCTTTGAATATGTATTTGTTCCTATGTAATTATAAGTACCAATATAGCAAATGAGCTATCGGTATCTTGTTTATGTAGAGGAATAGATAACGAAGAGAAACCAAGCAGTTATATCGAATTAAAGTTTAATAAAATTGATTATTTAACTATGGTTATTGTAGCAAGTGCTTTTTGTTATATTATGTATATGAGGTGATAAATTGATAACATTTAAAAATTTTAATTATAAATATATTGAATCACAAAAATTAAATATTGAAAGATTTATCGCTTAATATAAAAAGGTGAATGTATCCTCTTTACAGGTGCTAGTGGTTGTGGCAAAAACTTCTATTTTTACGAGTTTTAAATGGATTAGCTCCAGATTTTTGATGGTGGATATAGTGGTGAATTAAAAGTAGCTCATCTTAGTATTGGAGACAGATTAAAAGATTTTTCAAAAGTAGTAGGAGTGTTTTTCAAAACCCTAAAAATCAGTTTTCAATCTTGATTCTACGAGTGAACTTGCCTTTAGTATGGAAAATTATGGTTATTCTAAATCAGAGATACAAAGTAGAATTGACGAAGTCATATCAGAATTTTTCTGCAGAATATCTGTTGGAAAGAAACGTCTTAGAACTAAGTGGTGGAGAAAAACAAAAACTAGCTTTTTATGGCAAGTATGATGTTAGATGCTGATGTATGTGTTTCTAGATGAGATAACTAGTAACCTCGATTTGAAGTCGATACAGCTTATTTCATCAATAATAGAAACATTGAAGAAAAAGGTAAAAACTATAGTTGTTGCTGAACATAGAATATATTATCTAAAAGATTTAATCGATAGAATGTATATTATCAAAGACGGTAAATTGATTCATGAAGTTACTAAAGAACAGCTATCAGATTTTGACAGCTAGAGCTTGTCACACAGACAGATTGATTTATCTAAAGTTGAGCTAGGTGATAAAGAAAATAGAGACTTTTAAAGAAGACTTTTTAAATATTGAAAGACTTGAATATAAAGTTCATGATAGGAAAGTTGAACTTCAAAGTGAAAGTTTCGCAGCTTCAAAAATCTATACTATTATCGGTGATAATGGTTGTGGAAAAACAACTTTTGCTAATGCTCTGTGTGGTCTACATAAATCAAAACATAAAGTTAAATTAGATGAAAAATATCTAAATAATAAGGATTTGATGAAAAATGCATTCCAAGTAATGCAAGATGTTAACTATCAATTGTTTACTAATCAGGTTGAAAAAGAAATTAAGTTAGGTAGCGATAATTTATCGTTATTTGATGAAGTTGTCAGATAGATTAAACATTAGAAAATTTTTAGATAGGCATCCGAATACTTTATCTGGTGGAGAAAAGCAAAAAGAGTCGCTATGTAGCTTCTGCGCTTTTATCAAATAAAAAGTACTAATCTTTGATGAACCAACTAGCGGTCTAGATTATGTAAATATGATTGAACTAAGTCGCTTGATTGAAGAAATTGCTAAAGAATGATGTTGTGATATTTATAATTACACATGATTATGAATTTTTATGTCAGATTTCAGATGAAGTTCTTTATTTTTGACAAAGAAGGCATAAAAGAGCGTATCAAAGTTAATGAAGAAAATAAAAATAGAATATTAGAATTAATGAGTTAATGTACATTGTATATTAACTCATTTCTTAACTCAAATGAGTTGTTAAATTGAAGGTATCATGATAAAATATATAAGTTACAAAAATAATTAGGATAAGGAGGAACTTATGTCATACGCTTCAGATATGAAGAAAGAATTAACTTTAATAGAAATAACAAAAGATAGAGAATTCTTATCAGAGTTATCAGCCTTAATAAAGATGAATGGTGTATTAAATATATCAAATGGTAGGTTAAGTTTAAGTTTTTCAAACAGAGAAATGCTTCTATATGCACGAAGAATGTTTTTCATTAATAAAGTTTTTTACATGATGTTCATGTAAATATTTCTGTTAGAAAAAATTGAAAATTGAAAGAAGAATAATGTATATATTTGTCGTTTAGATCGAAAATGTAAAAGAAATATTAACTGATTTATATATATTGAAATGACAACTATACAATGAGAATAGACATAGCAAAAAGATTAATTGATACAGATGAGAAAAAGAGCTTATCTGCGTGGAGCATTTTTAGCAGGAGGATACATTAATAACCCTCGTACTTCTAGTTATCATATGGAAATATTCTCTTCTTACGAAGAACACAATAAAGAATTAAATGAGCTTTTAAATAGTTATAAATTGAATGCTAGAAAGTCTTGAAAGAGGTTTCATAGTTTATATTAAAGAATCTGAAAAATAGCTGAGTTTATTAATCTTGTTGGAGCATTTCAAGCTTTATTCCAATTTGAAGATGAAAAGAATTGTTAGAGATATTAATAATTCTGTTAGACAGAATGCAAAACTGTGATATGGCTAATATGAATAAGACTGTCAATGCTTCTGCAAAACAAGTTGAGGATATTAACATAATTGAAGAAAGAATAGACTTAGATAATATAGATGAGAAACTTAGAGTAGTTGCAGAGGCAAGATTAAATATCCTGAGTATCCTTTAAAAAGAAATAGCGAAATGATTGAAGATGGTAAAGATTATCTAAAATCTGGTTTAAATCACTAGATTCAGAAAGATTGCTAAAATAGCTAAGAATTAAAAAGAAGGAACTTATCAAGCAAAAATAAAAAGAAGTGAGGAAGAACAATGAGTAAGTAGGGATGAACAAATACTAGTAGTTAATAGAAAAGAATTATTTAATAATGAAGAAAAATCATTTTTATGGATTTATAGAAAAATGATGAAAAACTGAGAAAATTATTGATACATTTGAATCATATGAAGTTAAACGTCGTGGTGATATGGAAGAAGATCCAAACTACAAGCAATTGATTGGTTATGTTCTACTAAAAGACGAAGTAACAGGTGAGGTACTAGTTTACAAACGTTTAGTAGGGTGGAGGAGAAGCGAGATTACACGGAAAAGCCTCTGTTGGTATTGGTGGTCATATGAATGAAATTGAAGGAAAAACAATTTTTGAAATGTTAAAAATCAATGCCGCACGTGAATTAAATGAGGAAGTTGGAGTTTTAGAAGAAGAAGCTTTAAATAACCTACATTTTATTGGTCTAATAAATGATGATAAGACAGAAGTTGGGCAAGTCCATGTAGGCGTTGTTTATGAGTGTAAAGTAGATAAACAACGTGTAGAAGTTAAGGAAGATGATACTCTTGTTATAAAATGGATGACAGGAGAAGAGGCCAAAAAGCAGAAGAAAATTATGAGACTTGGTCAGAATTTTTAAAAACCAATTTTTTAATAAATAAAGATGAACTTTTATAGGTTCATCTTTATTCGTTAAGTAGATAAAATTTATTATATTGCGTTATAAATCTTACATAATATTGAAAAGCATAAGTTAAATGTAATATTAAATTATGTAATTTGAAAATATAATAGTAATTAATAGTTAATACTAAACAGTATTATTCTGTAAAAACAACATTAAGATAAAAGAAAGGATGATAGTATGTTTAAATATTAAAATGGATATGATTCAAACTGTCGGATTGGCAGTTATTATATTAATTCTAGGAAGATTCTTAAGGAAAAAGGTTAAGTTTTTGAGACTTATTGTATTCCTTCTCCTGTTGTTGGAGGTTTCTTATTTGCTATAATTAATTTAATTTTAAGAAAAAGCTAATTTAGTTATCTTCGAATTTGATAATACGTTACAAAGTTTCTTTATGACATTATTCTTTACAAGTATTGGTTTTCAATGCGAGTTGGAGATTATTAAAAGTTGGTGGGAAAAAAAGTGGTTATGTTCCTTATTATGGCTATATGTTAGTGATACTACAGAAATATTTGTAGCTGTAGGAGTTGGGTATTTTAACAGGTGTAGATCCCTAATTGCATTACTAACTGGTTCAACTGCTATGACAGGTGGACATGGTACTGCAGCAGCGATGGCACCTATAGTAGAAAGAATTAGGGCACCAAGGTGCGAAGAGTGTTGCTATTGCAGCTGCTACTTTTGGAGCTTATTGCAGGATCTAGTTTAGGAGGACCATTAGCAAATAGACTAATTAAAGGAAAGAAACTAGAGGTTGTAGCAGAGAAAGTGGATAATGAAAAAGTAAAAATGATGAGTTTCTTTTAATAACGATGTAAGAAAAACTTGATGGAGAGAATTTTTGCTAAAGCATTCTTTTAATTTTATTATCGATGTTTATTGGTAGTTATGTTTCTACATTTTTAAATCAGTTTCTAAATTTCCCCAAATTACATAGGGACCAATGATTGTTGCGGCTGTTTTAAGAAATATATCTGATAATACAACTAAAGTTTGATTTGCATTATGAAGAAGTACATATTTTAGAAGATGTTTCGTTAAACCTATTCTTAGGAATGGCAATGATTAGTTTAAGATTATGGGAATTAAGTAGTGTAGCAGGGTCAACTGGCAGTATTATTACTGCACAAGCGCTTTTAGCATGGGTATTTATCTACTTTGTAACATTTAGATTTATGGGTAGAAATTATGATGCGGCAGTATTATCTGCAGGGCATGTGGGCTTTTGGGCTTGGAGCAACTCAGATGGTATTGCAAATATGCAAAGTGTTTGTGATAAATATAAACACTCATATAGCATTCTTTGTAATGCCTATAGTCGGTGCATTGTTTATAGACTTCTTTAATGTAGCGATAATAAGTGGATTCTTCTCATTTTTGGTCAGATAGAAGAGTTTTGGCTTGATTAAGTATCTTAATCAAAGCTTTTTTAATTGTGATGAATATTTTAATGTATAATATAATAGTGAAATAGTTTTAATCATGTAATAGATTATTTGAGATAAGGAGAAACAGTGAAGAATAGAGGTATTCTACGAGAAAAGTTTCTACTGAATGATCTAGTATTATTATTGGTTTAAGTGTTTGGAAAAATTGGCACGGTAAACGCTGCAACAGATTCTGATATATCAGCTAGTAGTAAGTAATTATTGATAAAAATGGAGTTATACCAGATGTTGAGCCAATCCATCGGAGAATGTACTAGAAGACCTATGAGGGAGAACAACCTGTAAAAATCAGAGATAAATCATCCTATAAACCAATAGAAAAATATCAGAGAAGTCATCAGAAAAAGACAATAGAGCGAGACCAAATCATCAGAAAAAACCTCGATATAGTTATCTGATAGACCAACGGAAAGAAAAACCAGCAGAAAAAGCGATAGAACAATCATTTGTTAAATCAATAGAAAAGAAAAGCCAATAAAAGGCCAACTATTAATTCTTTAGAAACAGATTCTAAAGTGGAAACTAAAAATGATATATTAGTCAGGAATTTATCTGGTCGTGAAATCAAGGTTTCTTTTTAAAAAGGGGAGTATCTCTGTTGAGAAGTTGTATGTAGAACAATAAATGATAATGATTTAAACGAGACTATTAAGAATAAACTAGGTAGTGATTATAATATAATTGAGACATTTGAGATTCACTTTTGAGAAAAGATTATAAAAAGTGGATACTAATATAGAAAGAACTGTCTAGCAGTTGCAGTTGTAAAAAGATAATTCTGAACTAGAAGTTTATCATATAGCTGATGAAAAATAATCTTGAAAAGGTAGATAGTAGATACAGTGTAGATGAGTTAAAATTTGATATAAATCATTTTAGTAAGTTTACTATAGTAGAACGAATAAAAAAATAGGAGCGAAAGATTTAGAAGAAAGAGCTCAAAATAGTAATCCAGAAAAATAGAAAATAAAGAAAAAAGAGTTGACAAATTACCTAAGACTAACAGTATTGGTGTTGATAAACAGATAAAAATATTACCTAAGACTGGTATAACTGTAAATTCATTTATCTCTACAGGGTTTCTTTCATTAATTGTAGCTATTATTATACGAAAAAGAAAAATTATTATAACTAATTGAATATAAATAACATATGGATATCATACTGGATTATGCAGATGGTATCCATTTTTATCATTTTTAATTTAAATCGATATATTTATTATTAGATAAATATTATCAAATGATAATTTCAGTGTATGGACTAATATGAAAATAGATGCAGTATAAGTTTTAAAATAGAAAAAGTAAAATATCAATTACTTTAAATCGTAAAGATACCTATTTACAACCGATGATGAATATGGTACAATAAATCGTAATTGTTACGAATATATATTAAGGAGAAATATAGTATGAACAAGATGATTATTACTGGTGCATATGGTTCATTAGTAATTGGATTTATCTGCATTTCGCAGGATATGAATATGGAAAATACCAAACATATGAAACTGCATCACTAGTACAAAATACAGTACAAACAAAAATTAATTACTCTGACAAAGTTAGCTCAGTAGTTGTAAGTGAAATTACTGAAGATGGTTATGTTACACTTCATGGTGATCGTAGCCACTATGAAAAAGGATTAGTACCTTACAACGCTAAAATTCTTGATTCATTAGTTTATAAAAATAAAGACTACAAACTAAAAAAATGAAGATATTCAGTATGAACTTGCAGAAGGATATGTTATAAAAAGTTAATGGTAAATATTACTACTATCCAAAAGAAGGAATTTCTCAAAAAATAATGTTGTGACGAAAAATACTGCAAAAGAAATTTCAGCACACTCACATCATCATCATCATCATGGTCAATCTAGCGAAACTAAAGAAAGTGAAGATAGCTACACATTTAATCCAAAAGATATTGTAAGTGAAACTCAAGATGGCTACGTAGTTCGTCATGGAGATCACTTCCACTATATTAAGAAAAATGAATTATCATCTTTACAATTATCACAAGCAAAGGAATCTGGAGTTAATTCTTCTTTAGTATCAACAACTGCAGGGAGTGACAACTCCAACGAGTGACGGCTATATTTTTAAAGGTGAGAGTGATATTATAGGAAGAAACAGTTTTGGATTCATAGTTCAACACGGTAGTCACCAACATATAATTCCATATTCACAATTAAGAGGAACACAATGGGAATATTTATTAAATAATCAAGGAACTACAACTAATAATACTAATACAACAGTAGTAAACACTCCAAAAACTAATATAGTAAATGATGATGACCATCATGAACATTCATCAGATCACGGAGATGATTATAAATTTGATCCAAAAGATATAGTAAGTGAAGATGAAAATGGATATACGGTTCGTCATGGAGATCATTTCCACTATATTCCAAAAAATAAAGTAGAGAAACCTGTTGAAGCTGTCAAACCAGCTCCAGTTATTCCTACTCCTACTTTACCTGAAGTGAAAAACGAAGAGAAACCAAAAGTAGAAAAATGGTTGTAAGACCTAGTATTTTATCTTTTGCAGGTGTACAATTTGAAACTAGTGATGGTTTATTTTATCTGATGAAAGTATAATAACACCAACTTCAACAGGTATTTTTAGTAGTTCATAGTGGGCATCAACATTTTATATTCTATAAACAATTAGTTAATTCTAAAGTGGGAAAAACTTATTCCTCATCAATATTTGAATAAAGCAAAAGATGAGTATGCTGAATTAGAAAAAAAGAAGTTAATGACAAAAATTAATTATCTTTCTAAAAAGAATAATATAGCTAAAAGATAAATTTAGTTATGTTATTACTTCAAGCAGGGATGCAATTTTATACAATGGAAAAACGGAATTGTTAAAAGATATAAATATCAAAGAGAAATATAGAGACGAATAATTCAGAATACTCTAGCCACTGAAGTAAATAATTCTTCAAATAATAATTCAAGCAATAATTCTGCAACTACTGATACAGAGACACCGAATAATTCAGCAGAAGGGAAAAAATGAAAATTCAGCAGAGGAAAGAGAAATTGAAGAAAAATTGATTATGTCGCTAAACAATTAAATATAGATAAAAGTTCTATAAAATTAATTGAAACAGCAGAAGGTAAGGCGTTGGTATATCCACATGGAGATCATAGCCATACTATATTGATTAAAGATATAGATACATCAAAACCTTTGGCAGATCACATAGTAATTCGGGAGCTGAGACGCTGAAAAAAATTAGGGATTTGATGATGATATTATTCATGATATTCAACACGCATCAGCTGATACTGATTTTTCCCTACACACGAGGCAAATGTAGAGAAAATGAAAGAGTGGTTGAAAAACTGTTAAGTATCTAAACATAGGTCAAAATAAAGATCACTTAAAAAGAAATGGATTGGATCTTATGCCAAATATTGAAGTTCTAGGTATTGGATATACTTCTATTGATGACATAACACCTGTTTATAAATTCAAAAATTGAAACAATTATATGTATCAAGAACTGGTATTAAGGATTATTCATTTATAAAAAAATATACCAACACTGGAAGGAATTGATTTCTCTGAAAAATGATATACAGGATATCTCATTCTTAAAAGATTATCCGAACTTAAAAATTAGTCTCTGCAGCAGGAAATAATATTGAAAAATATTGATGTACTAAAAAAATCTTACTAATTTAGAATCATTGAATTTAGACAATAACAAAATTAAAGATATATCAGCGCTACAAGATTTAAAATCACTTAAAAGCAGTTAGCCTTGAAAATAATAATATTACAAAATTAGATGCATTGAGTAGTAAAAATGAATTAGAACGTTTATTCTTATCTAATAATAGTGGCTTAGAATTAGCAACTCTTAAAAAAATGATAGTTTTAGAGCAATTAACAGTAAACAATACTAATATTAGAGACTTAAGTGTTGTTTCTAATTTGCCTAAGTTGAAAAATAGTGGCAAATGATAATAAAATAACAACATTATCTCATTTTGAAAAATGCTAAAAGTTTTAGAAAGTGTAGAAGTTAACAATAATAAGATTGACAGTTTAGATTTTTGAGAATAGTACAATTACAAGTCTAGAAATTAAAAACAATAAACTAGAGGATATTAACAATGTTCATAAACTATCTGCGCTTGAGAATCTAGATGCTAGTGGAAATAAAATTAGTGAGTTTCCATCTAATAAACAAAATAAATTGATTAACTTAACGGTTATAACAATGTTATTAGAACAATGGAAAAATGTAAAATAATCTTACAGCATTAAAAATACTTAACAATGTCAAATAACTATGTATCTACATTAGTATTAAAAAGAAAAATAAAACTTTTAGAATACTTAGATATAAGTCATAATACTGTTCCAAAAGAAGAGTTAGAAATTCCAAGTGGCGGGAATATTCCAAAAGGAATAATGAGTAATTTTGAAAAAGTCGAAGGTGGAGATATAAAAGAAAATTATACTTTATCTGCAGACTATATTACAGAACAGGCAGAAAAACTACAGGAAGAGATATTAAAACTTAAAGATGAGAAAAAAATTAGCTCCAGAAGTAGCGGATGAATTAAAACAAAAAGCTCATGTATCTATCTTGATATGTCTTACAGTGTAGATCAAAGTAGAAATAAAACAGATTGATTTAGAAAAAAACAATTGAGTGCAATAAGAAAACAAGTTAAAAGATAACCTAGTTACTCCAACTGCTGAGGATGCGAATAAAGAAACTTCAGTAACGGAGACCAGTCTAATAGTGAGGGCAAACCATGATTCAGAAATACATAATCATAATGAAACTGAAGAACACGATTTTGTATTCGATGTGAATAATATAGTTAGTGAAGAAGGTGATGGATATATTGTAAAAACATGGTGATCGTAATCACTTTGTTAAAAATCTGATTTATCAGCTAAACAATTAGAAGAAGCAAAAAGAATTTTTTTAGCTAAGAAAGATGAAGCAACAACAACCGAAGATAAAAGCAACTATAGATAGTAAGAAAAATTATATTTCACTATTTTATGGAATAAATGAGAGTGATATTACAGTTGATAATAACACATTAGTATTTAATTATAACGGTGTACCTAAACGTCTTGCACTTAGTGATATAACTGTTCCAGTGATGAGCTCAGATTTAGAAGGAGATTTTTGAAAAAGAAATAACAGCATTGGCAAGTAGTATGAACACAACAGTCGAACATATACAGGTTCAAGATGGTCAAATGATAGTAAATCATGGTGATCGTAATCATTATTATCCAATTAAGAGTCCTGGATGGAGACTATATAATCAAAACAAAATACCTTATATAGATATTCCTAAAAAGTAAATGGAAATATTGATGAAGCAGTAGTTAATAGCAGATTAACAGAATTAGAAAATAAAGCTCAGACTGTACTTGCTAATAATCCTGCGAAATTAAGAAAAAGTACTAAATTGGTTGAATAACTTTAGAGAAGTTAGTTTAGCCTGGCATGTTACAGCAACAGATGGTTATTTACAAGCATTAGATAAATTTGAAAAACTCAAAATAGATATATAGTCTATATTGCAACATATAAAGTAGTGAATTGAGAGGAGAGATCTTAATTCACTACTTTTTATACTAGTAAAATTAAAGAAATGCCAGAGAGATCTTTAGACTCTCTTGGCATTATCATCGAAAAAGAAAAATTATATTTTGATAGGGATACAAAACTAATCTCTTTCAATTTTTGTGATTCCGCGCATGTATGGACGAAGAACTTCTGGTACTGTGATAGAACCATCTTCATTTTTGATAGTTTTTCGATTATAGCCGCTAGACAACGTCCTACCGCTAATCCAGAACCATTTAATGTGTGAAGGAATTCAACTTTTCCGGTGTCTTCACGTTTGAAACGCATATTTGCACGACGTGCTTGGAAATCTGTACAGTTTGAACAAGAACTGATTTCTTTATAAGCGTTATAACTTGGTAACCAAACTTCGATATCGTAAGTTTTAGCACTAGAGAATCCAGTATCTCCAGAACATAAATGTAATTACACGATATGGTAAGTTTAATTTTTTTAAGAATATTTCTCAGCGTGTCCAGTCATTATTTCTAATTGTTCATATGAATTTTTCAGGTTTAGCGAAACGAACCATTTCTACTTTATTAAATTGGTGAAGACGGATTAATCCACGAGTATCACGACCAGCGCTTCCTAGCTTCAGATCTGAAACAGATACTGAATGCTGTAACACCTTTTGGTAACATATCTTCAGTTAAGATTTCTCCATTGTAGTAGTTTGTTAATGGAACTTCTGCAGTAGGTATAAGAGTTAATCCTTCAGACTCAACTGTATATACATCTTCAACGAATTTAGGGAATTGACCTGTACCGAATAGAGCAGTTCTATTAACTAATTGAGGTACCATGAATTCTTCGTATCCATGCTCAACAACATGAGTATCAATCATAAAGTTGATTAATGCACGTTCAAGAAGAGCCCCAGCTTTTTTTGTAGTATACGAATCTACTTCCAGAGATTTTAGCTGCACGTTCGAAATCAGCAATATCTAATTCTTCAACTAAATCCCAGTGGGCTTTTGGTTCAAAAATCAAACTCTCTTACTTGTCCGATACGACGAACTTCGATATTCTCATCTTCGTTTTTCTCCAATAGGAGTCTCATCAGAGATAAGGTTAGGGATTCTAATGATTTTCTCGTTAATTTCTTCAGCGATTTGTTTAACTTCAATATCACGAGTTGTAATTTCATCAGAAACGTGTTTCATATCTGCAATTACATCTGAAGCATCTTCACGTTTTCTTTTTAAGATAGCAATCTCTTCACTTTTTGTTGCGAAGTGCTTTTTAAATCTTCTACTTGAACAAGTAGCTCACGGCGTTTTTTTATCTAAGTCGATAAGTAAATCAACTACATCTGTTTCTAAGTTTCTTGCTGCTAATTTTTTTCTTTTACCATTTCAGGGGTTTTGCTCTGAATAATTTAATATCTAACATAATTGTATGCTCCTTCTAAATAATTTATTTTGATTGAATTTTTACAAGTAAAATAAAAAGTCCCTTACGTCAAAGACGCAAGGGACGATTAATTTCTATACCGTGGTTCCACCCAAATTCAATCTAAAAGATTCTTGAAATTTAATTTGATATTATTTATAGTAGAATTTTTAAAATAAACAATAAGTACTTTCAGCATTTGTACTCTCTCTGGGAATGTTCTTAGATTAAAACATGTCTATAATCAAATTTTATATATTTATTTAATATAATTTTACTCTATTTTTATCTTTTTTGTCAAGTATTTTTAGATTATTTTTTTCTCCCGTTGAATTATTTTGAAGTTTCTTCTGTTGGTGTAATAGTGTTGTTAGAAGTTTCTTCTTTTTCTGTGTTGTTTTTGGTTCTACTGTAGTTGTATCACTATTGCTATTAGAAACTTCATTTTCTGAGTTAAGAGTCGTACTATTTTCATTTTCTGTTGAAGGTTCTTTTTGGTTTAGCACTTTGCTAATAATGCAGCAAGTAATCTGTCGATATCATTTATTAATATCGTTTCAGATTTTCCACCAAGTGTGAAGTTCACCGCTTTTTCCATATGGTGTTTCAATAACATTTAATGAATCTGGAGAAAGTTTTAAAGATTCCTGCAAGTAAGTTTACTTTTTGCAGTTTCTTCTGGAGTAAGTTCTACTTTTTTATTATCTGTCGTATTATTTTTCTTCTTTAGGTGTACTTACTTCACTGTCAGGTTGATTTCCAGTATTACTGTCATTATTTGTGTTATTGTCTTTTTTTCTTCTTTTGGTTTTGCTTCAGTGGTTGGTGTAGTAGATTCAGATTTCTCTGTTGGTTTATTTGCATATTTTTCAAAATCTGCTTTATCATATTTGGCATTAGAAAATTCAATTGGGAATGAAGGATCGTTAGCTTCTTTAGAGAATTGATCAGCTGAAGAACGAAGAGTTGTACCATCACTGTCAGTTTCATTTAATTTATTATAGTTTTTCACCGAATTCTACTTTTGAACTTTCATTGTGTTCTAACGCGTAATGAAGAGCGTTTTTAGCATTAATAAGTCTTGTTACAAGTGTTCTCATTGGTGTTCTAGTGATAAATGCTTGAGATTCATAAGAATCTTTTACAAGAGAAGCAAGTTCTTCACGTAGTTGATTATCGATTTTATCACTATCTATATTTTTCTAAGAAGTATTTAATGTAACTTACAGTTGTAATACTTTCACGATCTTCGAATTTTTGAAGTTCATCTAACATATGACTAATTTTTGCTTAGTGTATTAGCATCTTTATTTGAGCTAGCTTCATTTTAACTCGTTAGTTAAGTCAGTTTTTGAAAGACCATATTTTTTCAATATCAGTGTCTTTGATTCTATTTAGTAGAGTATTATATTTTTTTAACTAATTCATCATTTTTAGAAGTGTCCGCATTAGCTTTTTTTCTTGGATGTATTTTTGTCAAAAATCATTTAACATCGCAAGATATCCATTAGTAGAGTTAGTTGGTAATTCTTCTATTGTTGCACGTAATTGATCTAGATGCACGATTTACAGTTTGCTTGTTTTTGTCATCGCGGTGTTTAGCAAGGTTATTAGCTTTAAGTTCCTCGATACGTTTTGAATACAGCTTCTTTATCGAAGTCTCCAGCAACGTAGTTACCTGTGATATTAGGAATTCTATTTTTTGTAATAGATGTCTGCTCCTTTAGATAAAATTTTAACAAAGTGATCATGATCTCCATGAGGAATTACAAATTTATCTCCCATCACGTTTAATTTTATCTGCAGGAATACCTGTACGTTTTTGATAAGGCAAGTAATTCATTTTTCAAAATCCACTTCATCGTCACCTGTAACCTCTGGAATATGGAATTTCTCACGAGGAATTAGATATGGGTGAATATGTGTTGGATCGTAAGCGTGAGCTGGTTCATTAAATACGAAGAAATCTTTTGTCACCTTTAACAGCTTCTTTTGGTACTCCGTAGACTTCAGCGATGTAATTAATTTGTTTTTGTATTTCTTCAGTAATATTTACGTCAGTCTCATCAATGTGAATTGCATTTAATAGGTACAGTGTGACTATGATCACCATGAGGATAAGTTAACGCTTGACCATTTTTCAGTTTCTACTAATTTAATAAGTTTAGGGTCAATTCCTAGTATTTTAGCAAGGTGATTAATTTTTTAGTCACTTCTTCAGAATAATTTTTCTTTATTTTCTGTATTATTTTCTTCTTTGTTGTTTTCTGCTGGCTTTTTCAGTAGAGAGCCACAGTCACATCGTTAACATTAATATTATCTAATAATGTTGTTTTTACCATCATATGAAAAGAGCATCTCCTTGTGCTGTAGATACATATTTAATTGTGTTTTTTTATCGATGTTATTTTTGCTTGATAAGTAATTTATTTTTTTCAGTTACTTTATCTTCTAAATCTTTATACTCTTTTTAGCTTATTCTAAATATTTTTAGGAATTAATTTTTCAAATTTAGAATTCACTAGTTGTTTATAGTATACAAAGTGTTGAGTGTCCATTATGATCGATCACTAATCCTAATGAAGTCGGAGTACCAATAGTATTATCATTTAAAATAAATCCATCGCTAGTCTCAAATTGAACACCAGCAAATGATAAGACGCTAGGTCTTACAACTAGCTCTTCTACTTTTGGTTTCTCTTCATTTTTCACTTCAGGTAAAGAAGGAGTAGGAATAACTGGAGTTGGTTTGACAGCTTCAACAGGTTTTTCAACTTTTTCTACCTCAGGTAAAGTAGGAGTAGGGATAACTGGAGCAGGCTTCACTACTTCAGCAGGTTTGTCTTCGTTTTTCACTTCAGGTAAAGTAGGAGTAGGGATAACTGGAGCAGGCTTCACTACTTCAGCAGGTTTGTCTTCGTTTTCACTTCAGGTAAAAGTAGGAGTAGGGATAACTGGAGCAGGCTTCACTACTTCAGCAGGTTTGTCTTCGTTTTTCACTTCAGGTAAAGTAGGAGTAGGGATAGTTGGAGTTGGCTTCACTATTTCAGCAGGTTTGTCTTCATTTTTTATTTCAGGAATAGAAGGTGTTGGCATAGTTGGAGCCGGTTTGACACTTTCTACAGGTTTGTTTACTTTATTTTTTGGAATGTAGTGGAAGTGGTCTCCATGGCGTACTGTATATCCATTTTCATCTTCACTTACTATATCTTTTGGATCAAATTTATAATCATCTCCGTGATTTAATGAATGCTCATGATGTTCATTATTTGATTCATTTTTCATCATGTTTATGATGTTCGTTGTTTGATTCATTTTCACGATGTTCATGATATACATTATTTAGTATATTCGCATTATGTTTATATGTATTATTATGGGACGATTTAATACTGTTGAATTAGTATTATTAGTTGTAGTTCCTTGATTATTTAATAAATATTCCCATTGTGTTCCTCTTAATTGTGAATATGGAATTATATGTTGGTGATTACCGTGTTGAACTATGAATCCAAAACTGTTTCTTCCTATAATATCACTCTCACCTTTAAAAATATAGCCGTCACTCGTTGGAGTTGTCACTCCTGCAGTTGTTGATACTAAAGAAGAATTAACTCCAGATTCCTTTGCTTGTGATAATTGTGAAGATGATAATTCATTTTTCTTAATATAGTGGAAGTGATCTCCATGACGAACTACGTAGCCATCTTGAGTTTCACTTACAATATCTTTTGGATTAAATGTGTAGCTATCTTCACTTTCTTTAGTTTCGCTAGATTGACCATGATGGTGATGATGATGTGAGTGTGCTGAAATTTCTTTTGCAGTATTTTCGTCTACAACATTATTTTGAGAAATTCCTTCTTTTGGATAGTAGTAATATTTACCATTAACTTTTATAACGTATCCTTCTGCAAGTTCATACTGAATATCTTCATTTTTTAGTTTATAGTCTTTATTTTTATAAACTAGTGAATCAAGAATTTTAGCGTTGTAAGGTACTAATCCTTTTTCATAGTGGCTATGATCACCATGAAGTGTAACATAACCATCTTCAGTAATTTCACTTACAACTACTGAGCTAACTTTGTCAGAGTAATTAATTTTTTTTGCTTGTACTGTATTTTGTACTAGTGGTGCAGTTTCATATGCTTGGTGTTTTTCCGTATTCGTATCCAGCGAATGCAGATAGTCCGATTACTAATGAACCACAGGCACCAGTAATAATTATTTTCTTGTTCATATCTATTTTCTCCTTAATCATTCAATTCAAAAACAATTCCGATTTATTATAGCATGATTATTCAGTGTTGTAAATAGATATGTTTACGATTTATTAAAAAGTATTCGCTAAATTTGTATATACTTGCCTGTTTAAAAAAATATAATAATTTTTATGATATGTGAAAGCGAAATTATATTTTTAATTAAAAAGCTATGTTATAATGAATAATAGTATATTTAGAAAGGAGAAAAAGTTATGACACAATTTGATTTTTAAAAAGTTGGTTGATGCTGAATATTTATTAAATAATAGAACAAATAACAATATTGTTGTGATAGATGCACGTGGGGAATGCTTGAAGAAGGTTCTTTAATGTATGACAAAAGCAATCGTTGTTGATTGGACTGATATAAGTTTACTTGGTGAATTTGGGGAGAAGAACTTGGGAAATTATTATCTAAAGAGAATTATCAACAAATTTTTCTAAACTAGGAATTACAGATGAATCTGAAGTACTAGTATATGGTTTTACTATGCCTGAACAAGGATTTGGAGATGAAGCAAGAGTTCTGTATACATTTAGTTATGTAGGATTTGATAATGTTAAGTTTATTGATGGCGGATTTAAACAAGTTGAGAAACTAGGGTTTAATAAGAAATATGTACCAACTAATGACAGAATTGATGTTAGCGATGTAGTTCGTAGCGAAGCAACTCAAAATGAAAAAGCTATTTATACAGATGAATTATTATCAAAAATAGGTAATACAGATGTTCAAATTATAGATACTAGATTAGAAGTTGAATATAATGGTCGTGTAATCTATGGAGAGAATAAAAGCAGGGTCATGTACCTGGTGCAATTTCACTTCCATTTAATTCGTTAGTTGATAGTAATGGATTTTTAAAATCCAGAGTAGCATTAGAAAAATATGTAACGGATAAAGGACTAGATAAAAATAAACTACAGGTCACTTATTGCTACTGGAGTTCGTGCATCGTATGTTGCGGTAATATTAGAAGAGTTAGGCTTTAAAGTGCGAAACTATGAACCATCATTTGCAAGGTACGCTAATGTTGGTGAAGTAGTATTAGATTAAAATAATAAGAGAATTTATATAGAAAATGACTAATATGACAGGATATCTATTTTGGGGATTTTTAATAGTTTATGGAGTGGTAATGTTTTTATTATCACCAAAGAAGGTAACAGAAGCAGGATTCTTTAGAGGTGATGGTAACAGAGGTGAAAAACCTACTGAGATGATGCTTATGTTAAGTATTTTTATAAGTTGGATCTTTTGCTAAATCTGTAACTAACGCTGCAAATTTAGGAGCCCAATATGGCTTTGTTGGTGGATTAGCTTATGCAACATATTGGCTTTGTATTCCTATTTGTGGTTTAGCAATTTATAGATTAAGAACAAAGTACCAGAGTAAAAGGATTAGTAAGTTTCTTAACTTCTAATTATGGAAAAGCAGCTTCTGTTGCATTTTCAGCTGCGATACTTATTCGTTTATTTAATGAAGTATGGAGTAATACTTCTGTTGTAGGTGGATATTATGGAAAAGCAGGTAGTAAAGAGTTTATTATCTCTGCAATTCTATTTACTGCTATTACTTTTAGGGTATACAGTGCTTGGTGGGTTAAGAAGTTCAATCGTAACTGATGTTATCCAAGCCGTTATTTTTATATTCTTTGTTGGTTGGGTAGTTACTTTAATTTTACCGCAACACAACATTAGTGATTTTGTAACATCAGGAAATTGAGCGATGAACGCAGGTGTAGATATGTTACTTGTAACAATTCTACAATTATTTAGTTATCCATTCCACGATCCAGTACTTACAGATAGAGGATTTATAGCTAGTGAGAAGACTATGCTTCGTGCATTTTTTTCGTATCTGGTATTTTTAGGATTCTTCTCTATTCTAATCTTTAGTTTTATTGGAATTCATGCGAAATTAATTGGAATGGAAGTAAGTAGCAACGTTCCAGCAGCTCTAGGTAAAACATTAGGTGTCGTAGGGTATTTTGCTATGATAGTAGTAATGGTGTCGGCAGCAGGGTTCTACACTTGACTCTACATTTGCAAGTTTAGGGAAGTTAACTGCTAAGGATTTACCAGAAATGTCTAATAGAGGATTAAAAATCCTAAGAAAGTAGCTATTTTATTTATGATTGCATTTTGCTATTATAGGTAATCTTCCAATGATTATGGGAACAGATATTCTTAAAGCTACAACTATTAGCGGAACAATGGTAATTGGATTAGCACCGATTTTTCTTACTACACGGTTTTTGTTAAACCAACAAAATTAGGATTCCACTTGAGTTTTTGGATTGGAATTATACTAGGAATACTATTAACTACTAATTTAATTCCTGCAAGTTGGGCTATTGGTACAGGTAAGAATGCATTACTACTAGGAGTTAATTTATACGGATTAATTTTTATGTACTATTGGTTATGTAGTACCAGGAATGTTCGCAAAAACAAATAAATATAATATAATAAAAAGTAAAGATGGTAAGTCTTACTTTTATTAAAGGTTTTACCAGTTGAGGAGGCGAAGTCTCCGAATGAAAAACCACTCCATATGCGGGTGCGAGATAAAAGTTAAACAATTGAAAAATCATCCTTTCTTGATAAAATAAGAGTAGTTCAAGCTCTAAAAATAAAGAAAGGATGATTTTAATTATGACAAATAAATATAATAGTTTATCGCATACAAAAGTGGTTATGTAAATACCATATTGTATTTATACCTAAGTATAGATGAAAAATAGAATTTAATCAATACAAACGAGATATAGTAGATATAATAAAAAGGTTATGTAAGTATAAAAGGAGTGGAAATAATAGAAGGACATATAATGTCAGATCATATACATTTGCTGTTATCAATACCACCCAAATATAGTGTATCAAGTTTTATGGGATATTTGAAAGGGAAAAGTTCACTGATGATATTTGATATGCATTCAAACTTGAAATACAAGTATGGAAATAGAAAGTTTTGGGCAGAAGGATACTATGTAAGTACTGTAGGATTAAATGAAAAGTACAATAAGAAAATATATCAGAGAACAAGAATCGCATGACATTGTAATAGATAAACTGACAACAAAAGGAATATACAAATCCATTTGGAAATAAGAAAAATAGATAAAACCCGTTTAACGGGTAGCGGGCGTTAAAATACAATAGAGCTTGAACGAATGTGAAAGCCAGCGCCACTGAGGTGCGTGTTAGTAATAAAGGGTTATACCGAAGAGAAAACCACCCCTTTTCAGGGGTGGTTATTATTTAATTTGGAGAGAGTTGTATGGAAAAAGGTAGAAATTGTTCATTAGAGTATATTCTTCAAAAAGGATTGGACAAAGAAAAGTAAAAATTAGAAGAGGAAGTAATCTATATAGTTGGAGGATTATATGGAAATAGATATGCTTTTAGAAATTATCAATAAGATGGCACATGATGAAAATGCGAAGGTAGTTTTTAATGGTGATATGCATTGGTTTGATATCGAAAAGGAAGATTTTTTAAAAGATTGAAGAATTATCTAAAGATAGTATAAAACTTCTAGGAAATGTTGAATTTGAACTATTAAATAATACATCATCTTTAGGATGTGGATGTAATTATCCTGAGGACGTTAGTGATGGAGTAGTAGAACGATCAAACATTATTCATAATATGATGAAAGAAAATATTAAAGGTAATCAAATTCTTAATGACATAAAAGAACGTTCTAAAAACCTTAGTTTTAGATTTTTTGGTAAAAGGGTTGCAATTACTCATGGTGACGAAAAAGTATGTCAGGTTGGGAATGTTCAAATGGGAATTTAAAATTAGTATCTAGAAAGAAAAAGAATTAGACAATTGGTTTAAAGAGAATGATATAGACATATTAGCGACTACACACACATGTTTACCAGTTGTATATAATAATGGAAGAAATATTGTTATTAATAATGGTGCAGCTGGAATGGCGAATATACAGGGGCGAACATTTGGTCTATTTACTAGAATAGCTAGAAGTAAGCATGAAAAAGCAATTATTTCACAAGAAATAGGTGAATTATTTGTTGAGTTAGTTAAAGTTGATTTTTGATATAGAAAAATTCAAGTTATGGTTTGGAAAAATTTGGAGTGAGGGCTCACCGGCGAGTATTTCTTATAAGAATCGTATAATTAATGGAACATCATTAGCAATAGAAGATATTATTGTTTAGGAGGTCGTATGATTAGAAAAGCAACGAAAGAGGACTTTAGAGTAGTAGAAGGACTATTTAAGTTTATTAAATCATTAGAGATAGATATATTTAAAGATTATTCAGAAGAGAAAGTTTTAAAGATTTTTAGAATATGTATTCTCATCTGAATATGATAGATTTAGTTATAAAAAAATTGTACGGTATATGAAACTGAAGGTGTGATTAAAGATTCTCTTTTACATATCATTATGATGAAGTCAATAAAATGAAAGAGTTTTTGGTATGGTGAAATCATTAGTTACTTTGGTTTGAAAGAAGATCAATAATTTTTCGATTATGATGAAGTGTTACAAGGAGAATTCTATTTAGATACATTATTTGTTTTTCTAATGCTAGAGGAGAAGGTATTGATAATAAACTATTAACAGAATTTGTTAATAGTGGAGAAGCTAAGTTAAGTTTTAAATGTTGCACAATCAAATAATAGAGCGAGAAAGTTATACGAAAGTTATGGATTTAAAAAGAATGTGAAATATTTATAGGTCATGAGGAATATGATCGTTTAATAAAAAGAAAATAAGTTGCTCAAATCGTATTTTCAGAAAATTTATTTTTAATTTTAAAAATATAAATTACCAAATTATTAAAAATATGATATAATTGAGAATATGTATAAACATAAGGAGAAAAATATGGTTGAATTACTAAGAAAAGATCAAAAAGTTGAAAATACTTGGGACTTAGAATCAATGTTTAAAAACAAATGAAGATTTTTGGAACCAATTTAAAGAAGTAGAAAAACTTATTCCAGAAATAAAAACTATAGAGGAAAGAGTTAAAGAAGGCGCAAAAAGGACTATTAGAGGTTTTTAAAGCCGAAGAAGATATGTCTTTAAAAATGGAGCAATTAACTATTTATGCTTTTTCTAAGAAAAAGATCGAGGATAGTACTGATGCTGAATACGGTGAATTATATGCTAAAACAATGAATTTAAGTTCTAAGTTTTTATGCGGAATGGTCATTTTAAAACCGGAACTACTTTCTATTGAAGAAGATGTATTATTGGGATATGTAGAAGAACTAGATGAACTGAAAGTTTATAAGTTTAAGTTAGAAAAACTAAATAAAAACGTCCTCACACTTTAGATCCAGAACAAGAAAAATCATTGCAATGGCCGGAGAAGCTTTAAATGCAAGTGATGAAACTTTTTCAGCGTTAAATAATGCTGATGTTGAATTTGAACAAGTAGAAGATAAAGATGGAAATAAATATACTTTAACTCATGGGACTTATGGAACTTATATGGAAAGTACTGGATAGAGTACTTAGAAAAAAATACATTCCATGCCTTGTATAATTATTTTTAAAAACATAATAATACATTAGCTTCTACATTAGGTGGAAACTTAAAAAGAAAAATATTATGCAGATGTTTATAAATATTCATCAACAAGAAATAATGCATTATCTAACAACTTAATTTCTGAGGAAGTTTATGATAATTTAGTATCGGTAGTAAATCAAAAATCCCTGCTTTACAAAGATACTACAATTTACATAAAACGAGCAAAAAGGATTTTGAAGATTTTAGACTATATGATGATCAGTATCGATGGTAAAAGGAGAGCCGTTAAAATTCACATTTGAAGAGGCTCGTGATATTGTACTGAAGCGGTTAAACCAATGGGTGAAGAATATGTTAACGACATGAGAAAAGCATTCACAGAACGTTGGATTGATGTTTATCCAAATAAAGGTAAACGTTCTGGAGCTTATTCATGGGGAGGTTATACTACAAAACCATTTGTACTATTAAATTTTTGATGGAACATTAAATGACGTATATCTTTAATTCACGAATTAGGTCACTCTATGCACTCATTCTATACTAGAAAAATCAGCCATATGTATATGGAGATTATTCAATCTTTGTTGCAGAGGTTGCATCAACTTGTAATGAAGCATTATTAACGGAATACCTTTATAATAAATTTGAAAAAGAAGGCAACAAAAATGGTATGCTACGTGTACTTAACCAGGCATTAAGCGGCTTTTACATCTACAGTATATGACAAACTCAATTTGCTGAATTTGAGCATAAAATTAATCAACATCTTCAAAATGGGGAGCTCTAACAGCTGAATATTTAAATACTGAATACTTTCAATCTAATCAAGAAATACTATGGTGATGTATTTACTTATGATGAAGATATAAAATATGAATGGTCTAGAGTACTCACTTCTATTACAATTACTATGTATACCAATATGCGACTGGATATTCTGCAGCACAAGCATTATCAAAATTAATCTTGGAAGATAGTAAAAACGCTAAAGTTTATATCGATGAGTTTCTCTTTCTAAAGGATGCTCTAATTATCCAATTGAGGTCCTAAAAATGCAGGTGTAGATATGTCTAAAACCTGAGCCAATAGAATTAGCCCTTCAAGACTTCGAAGAAAAAAATAGAAAAATTTGAAAAATTATATTTTTAAAATATACAGAATCACTTGTATAGGTAGACAGGCTATACAAGTGATTTTTAAATTTATATATTTTGTTAGTAACTAAATTTCTTAGATAGATTCTATTGATACTCTAGATTTTTGATGGAAAATATACTAAAGATATATTGAAAAATGTTTTATTTAAAATGATTAAATTAAATGAAAACCTTAAAAAGAAAGAATAGATTTCTAACTTTTTGAATCGATATATTATACTTATTTTATTTTTAATGTTGCTAAAGATTAGCTCTATTCTATTATTAATTCTAATAGGGAATGAACTGTTTCCAAGACCTTGAGAAACTATCATAGTTGAATCTTCTAGAACATAGTTACCATTAGTATATTTTTGGGAAGAAACCTTGACTAGGAGAGAAAATACCACCTACAAAATGGGATTCTCCATTGACCGCCATGGCATGACCTGAAAAAGATAAGTTCATATTTTTATATCTGCGTAAATTGGAAATTTCTCAGGTCTATGTGATAAAAAGTATATTAAAAGTGATTTGATGAGTAAAGTTCTTTTAGAGTTTTTATGAAGTTTGCTCTATGATTTAAATTATCTTCATTTTTTTAAAGAAATTATAATCCTCAACCCCAACTAAATTAATACTTTCATTATTTTTGTGATAAATAGCTTACTGTTGTGTAAATGTGTAATATTAAGTTTTTCATTCTATTTATAAGTTGCTCGTATTCTTCAGGAAGTCTTAGTTCATGATTTCCAGAGACGAAAATAACATGGGGCTACTATTGCTAATTGACTTAAAAATATTATAAGCAATATCCATATTGTTATTATAGCTATCTAAAATATCTCCGGTAATAACAATCATATCTGGATTAAAAGTTTTTAATTTTATTTATAAAGGATAAATCACTATGTCCGACTTTATCACAGTGAATATCACTGACTTGAGCGATTTTAAAATTGTCAAAAAGCTTGAGGCAGTTTATCAAACTTAAGAGTTGTTTTTCTTACTTTTTAATTTTTATTTTTGTCTTATTATTGAACTAGCTACAATAATCGGAGCCAGTGCTAAAAGTTTTTCGATTCATTACATTTCACCTTTAAAAATAATTTAGTAATAAACATAATAGTATTTTAAAATATTATACCATAAAGCTTAAAGTATGTTAAAATATATAGTGATAATTAATGTAAAATTAGAGGATAATTATATGATAAAAATTGAGAAGATTGATAAAATAGCCGCTTCTAGAAAACACTCTTATTCAGCTCCGCAATGGCAAAGCAATAGCTATTACTGGTGCTGATATTCTTGTTGCTGCAGCTGCAGGAGTGGTAAAACTGAAGTGCTTTCTGGAGAGAATTGCAAGAAAGGTAGCTTCTAATAGATGGGATATAGATCGACTGCTAGTACTGACGTTCACGACTGCTGCAGCGAAAATATGATTGTAAGAATTGAGAATAAAATCAGTGAACGATTACTATCTACCAATAAGGAAGAAGATTTAATATATTTAAGAAAACAAAGAATGTTAATGAATGATGCTTATATAAGTACTATTGATAGTTTTTGTTTAAAATGTATTAAAGAAATTTTTATTACCTAGTTGAAGAAAAAGATTGATGATGAAATTAAATATTTATCACCTAATTTTAGTATACTTGCGAATAGTAAAGGATTATTGAATGAAACAGTAGGAAATGTTCTTGAACAATTAGTACAGGAAGATTCTAATACGACTGACCTATTATTTACAGTATTTGGTTCTAAACAAAATATTAGCTCTTATATTATTGATTTATACTATAAATTATTAAATATTCCAAATTTTCAAAATTATCTAGATGAAGATTTTACAAAACTAAATGATTTAGTGACTAAAGATTTTTGAAATTGAAGAAAATAGTGTAATAGATAAATTTTATAAAGTTAGTGAGCTAACTCAAAAGGAAAGTATAGCTATTGCGATAGATTTCAGTAAGTATGTACAACAGTATTTAATAAATAGTAAGAAGGAAAGTTCATTAGATATATTGTCTCTTGTAAATTTGGATGAAACAAAAAGTGAAGCTTGCAAAAGTATATAGAAGAAGATGAAGTTTCTTTCAAAGAGCAATCAAGAACAACTTGAAGAGATAGGAGAGCTTATTAGTAAACTTAATACACAGTTTGAGGTTGAAGATAATATTTATGATACGGGACTATTAAGTGAAGTTCACGAGAAATTCTTATTGATTATCTAAATTATTTTTAAAGTTTTAGAAAAAAATGAATTTATTGGCTAAGTCGATTACAAGTATATTGAAGAAATTGCACAATGATTTCGTAAAAGAGAAAACGTGAGAATAATTTTTAGATTTTTCTGATTTAAATCATCTTGCTATAAAGGCTTTAACTAGAGAAGAAAATGGAGAAATTGTTCCTAGTGAAGCGGCCCAGTTCTATAAAAATTATTTCTTGGAAATATATGTTGATGAGTATCAAGATAATAATAACCTTCAAGAGTATATTTTAAATCTAATTAGAGGAGAGGGAGTTTGCTTCTTTAGGGTAGGGAGATGTAAAAACAAGCAATCTACGGCTTTAGAGGATCAAATCCTGATTTATTCGAACAGAAATATAATAGTTATAAAAACTAGAAATCGATGATTATTCTGAGAAACAAGAATATTCTTTTTGAAGATGATTCTGAAGGAATCTGTATAGTTCTAAAAAGAAAACTTTAGAAGTGATGTTAATATATTAAAAATCTAGTAATTATATTTTTTAATAGACTTATAGGGAATAAGAATGCTGGGGTAAGTTATGGAGAAGATAGCGCATTATATTATCCAAAAGAAAAAAAGAAAGAATAACTCTGAAATTATTCCAACTAGGTTAATTAATGGTAAGACTAACTATTTTACAGGTGAGGATTTAGAAGATAAAAATCTTTTAGAGAACAATCTATAGAAAATATTGCTTATGAAATATTATTAGGGTATCAAAAATGGTAAAAAGTATAGTGATTATGTTATTTTAGTTAGAAATGAGTACAAAAATGTCTAGTTTTTAAAGAAGTTTTTCTAAATACAATATACCGTTATTCTTTAAAGGAAAAGGTAGGGTTTACTGAATCTAATTCATTTTAACATTTTGTATAATATTCTTAGATTTTTAGATAATACGAATAGAGATGCTAGTTTACTTGCAGTTTTACATACTGAGATATTTGATTATAGTAATGATGAATTATTAAAAGTTATCGATAACAAAAGGGAAAAATCTTTTTGAAAAATTACAAATATAGTGAAAAGAAAAAGATTATAATACTGTAAATTTATTAAAAAAATGGTTGAATTTTTAGTTTAAACAATTCACTTCCAAAGTCTATTAGAGTGTATAGCTACTGATATAGATTTTCAAAAATTATTTAGTAACAATTGATGTAAATGATGAAGAATTGGATTATTATGAAAACTTTATAGATATTGTTAATGATTATCAAAATATAGATAATAAGTTGAGCGGCTTGGTGAATCAATTAAAAACTATTAAAAATGATGAGGTATTTGAAACGAAAAACGTACTCCGAATGATAGTGTAACATTATCTACTATCCACATTTCTAAAGGTTTAGAATACAAGACAGTTTTTCGTAGCTGATTTAGATACTTCATTTAGCAAAAGAGGATATACAGGGTGAATTATTATTTACAGAAATCTTTGGTTTAAGTATCAATGTAGAAGAGTTAGGGCAAAATCTTGGATTAACTTCTGGTACTATAGAGAAATTAAATCAGTTGTATAAATATAATAGTATTTTTAATAAAATTGCGTGAAAGAGAAGAAGAAGTGCGTAATTTATACGTTGCACTGACTCGTGCTGAAAATTCGCTACATCTCGTGAGTCCTAATGGAATAGAATTAAATAATGAGAAAGCAAAAGATAAACCATTATATCAAGCACTAATAGAGGATGATAATTTTGAGAAAAATCTTAAATAATTTATTAAGTGATTATGGTGAAAGAATTTATTTTTGAAAATGAAAAGAGATGCATTATTTGAAATGTATGAGAGTAATCCTTCCTTAGAAGAGGAAGAAGAAGGTGCGAAATTTGATTTGCAAGAATTTTATGAACAATTCGAGAGTAAGAATCAGAAAGAAGCGATTCAAAGTAATAATGATGCAAGGGAAGAGTATAAGAATAAAGTATTCCCTGCAAAAACTTCATACAGTGCCTTGAAAAATTAATACTAAAAGATAATGAGTGGAATCACAAAAAGAAAAAAACGAGGCTACTTAGAATTAACTACATTAAAAATCAACGTCTACAAGTAAGGCGATTTTAAGAGGAATATCATTCATAAACTTTTTGAAAAGATAGTTAATGATACGAGAGAAGGAGTGGAAATTTCGGATGTAGTTTATTACATCGATAGCTTAAAGAAAACAGATAATTTACTACAGAATATAAAAGAATATAGAATACTAACTCAAGAGGAATTTGATAATATAAATAATAAAGATGATATAGAAAAAATCACTAACTTTTATTAATAGTGAGTTAATAAAATCAGTATCTAAAAAGTAAGTTTTTGCCAAACTGAGATAGCATTCACAACTACTAAAAAGCAAAAGAATTATATGACGATAGTGAAAGTGAATTTGATGTTATTTTACAAGGGTTGTCGATTTATTTATTAAAATTTCTGATAAGGAAGCAATTATCGTAGATTATAAAACGGATTATGTGACTAGTAAAAATGGAGAAGAAGTTTTACGAGATAGACATAAAGAGCAACTTAGAATTTATAAAGAAGCAGTAGAAGAGTATTATAAATTATATAACATAAAAACATATGTTTATTCGTATGTATTATCAAAGTTGATTGAGATTGAATAGAGTAAAAATCACAAAGTATCATAAAAAGTTAACACGTTGTTAGCAGAGTGTAATTGTGGTATAATAAAAATTGATTTATTATAATTTGGAGGTGAAATCGTGAAATATATAGTTTGTAATAGTGAAACAGCAGTTTTTAAATAGAATGTATGATGAATTTGAAAAACTTGGAAGACGGAGCAGTAATCTGTTTACCAGAAAATATTATAAATACTCAATTTACGAATAGAATGATAGATGATAATCAAACAGGAAAATATCGTTATAAACATGTAATAATGTTAGGGACAACGTGAATTTGCTGATATTGATATTGAAGAAAAATTTGGACTATATAGATATGCTAGACATGAGTTATTTAAGAAATTAGATGTTGAAGCTAAAAACATTTACTATCCTCAAATATTGAATAGCAATGATTATGAAGAAGATTTAAATACTTATAAGGTGTATTATCTGATAATCCGATAGATGTTGCTGTGGTTTTTCCTAGGAGCTGATGGTGGAATACTTGACTATCGTTTTTGCAGACGAAGTAAATAGAAAATCTTCACATTGTAGAATTTCTCGGATGAGGAGAAATCGCAACTTCAAGAAGCTGGAATGGAAATTAATGGTAATAAACTAATAAGTATCAGGGTATGAAAAATCTAATGGCTGCTAGAAATTTATTTGTAGTTGTATTAGAGTAGTGATAGAGAAAATATATTGCAGAGTATTTGAAAATGAAGATTCTGACAACAAAACTATTTTATCAATATTAAATAATCATAAGAATTTATTTATTTTTACAGATAAAGAGGCAAGTTATAAATCTGAAGAAGAAGTAAATAGACTTATTAAACAAAGACATTAGAAATTAAAGAGCGAGAAGAAAAACTACAAAATGAGGAGAGGATAGGTAATATGTATGAATGATTATCAGAAAATTATAGATTATGATTTTTAGTGATACAGTTCTAGATGATAAAGCTGTTGTGAAAATTTAAATTGAAAAAACTTTCTCTGAAGATCGATTTATCAGTCTTTTTACTCTAAAAAAAGGTGAGAGAGTTTATTATAAGAACACCCGATACTAAGACGTCTATAATTGGAATAGGTGTATGAGCAACATGGTTATTAGATTCTAATGATTTTTAACAAGTTTTGATAATAGTAGTGTACTATCTGGTTTTGAGGAATTAAAAGCACAGGTTAGTATTTTTAGAAATAGATGAGCATGATTGTGAATGCTTTGGTATTTATGGTGGAATCTCAGATGGAAATAATAAAAATGGTCAAGAGTGGGTAGACTTTAGTGATACTTCATTTGTTGTACCGGGAATACTAGCAGTTTTTAAAGGGAATGATGTTTATATTACATTGTTCTTTAATATGAAAGAAGAAAAAGAATTTTCTGAGTTATGGACAGAGAGAATCTCATTTTTAAAACAAAACTAGAAGATGAGAAATGAAATCTCTATGATCCTAAGATTTCAGTTGTAAAGGGAAATATATCCAGAGTTATGGCAGGAAAATATTAGAAAAGCTCTACTTCAGATTGAAAAAGAAGAACTAAAACGTATAGTTTTATCAAGAAAACTTGATATTGCTAGAGAACAATACTTCTTTAGGAGCGATAACTAAAGTATCTTTTGAGTAAAAATAGATATTTTTATCGCATTCGAATCGAAGAAAAAGTTTATTTATTACAACTAATCCGCTTATTTCTTTTGGATTATACTAGAAAATGATTTGAAAGCACATCTTTATTTAAAGAAAGAGAACTTATTCAATAATGATTATTCAATTATGTTTGATGAAAAAGTAATTCAAGAATATAAAGAGGATTTTGAATCTCATTATGGGACTGAGTTTAATGTATATGACGACAAAACTCTAATGGGAAAAACTTGATGTATATTCTGTTTTACACTCTAAAGTAGAGGAGTCTCAAAGGGCGATAAAAAGCTCTTAGTCTTTTTATATCCTATGCCTATAATAAAGGATATCCAGAAAGTGTAGCGAAGAAGTTTTTGATGAAAATTATAATGTGAGTTATGGTTTTTGGTATTCACCTTTTGGATATATAACTAATAAATTAGATGCTAAGTTCTATACATGTGGTAATATGATGGTAGCTCAAAATAATATGATTACATTATTTACAAGTATATTATTATCAAAAAGATGAAAGATATGATGAGAGTAATAGAAAAATCTAATAAAAATAGTAAATTCTAGCCTAAAATTATTCGATCATTTGGGAGAGAAATAATGAGACAAAAGTATGATGAAAAAGGTATAATTCTTTCACTTTACTAGGCGCAACTTGTTGGGGATTGTCAGGAGTATGGGAGATATTTACTAAATATATCAAAGATCGATCCTGTTTGGATTATAGCTAATAGGTTATTTTTGCAGGAATTGCAGTAGTAGTATTCTATTTATAAGAGACAAAAATAATTTAGTAAGAGTATTTTTAGATAAGAAAGATATTCTAAAATTATTAAATTTTTCGTTTTTTGGACTATTAATCTGTCAAAGGAACATTCTTCTTAACAATAAAATATACTAATGCTGGTATGGCAACGGTTATACAGTATATTGGTCCAGTAATAATAATGTTATATTATTGTGTTATAGGTAGAAGATGGCCTTTACCAAGGGAGGTTATTGCAATAGTGGTTTCGTTAGTTTGGAACTGTATTAATTGCAACCCATTTTGATTTTTTAGTAAACTGAATATTTCTACATTAGGTTTATTTTGGGGAATACTTTCATGCGTTGGGGCTTGCTAGCTATAATATTTTTCAATTAGTTTAACTCAAAAATATGAGTTATGCCTATAATGGCTTGGGGATTATTATTTTCTGGCATTGTAGTATACTTCTTAACAGGTAGTTATTATATTCCAGATAATTTTAAATTGATTGATTTAATATGTATGATAGGAGTAATTATAGTTGGTACAATTTTATCATTTCAACATATTTAGAAGGTGTTAGGTTAATTGGGGCAGTAACTAGGAAGTATTATTGGTTGTTTCGAGACCAATTGCGGCTATAATTTTTCTTTCTATTACTAGGAACAACATTTGGAACATTAGATTTAATAGGTGCCAGGTTTTATACTGTCAGCAGTAGTTGTACTAAGTAAAAGATAAAAAGAGAAAAATAAAAGTTTAATATATTTAATAAAGAGAACAGGGGGTAACTTTTAAAAATTGATTTTGAAAACAGTGATTTTGAAAACAGTGATTTAAAGTTATTCCCATTTTATAGATTAATATATGGAAAAGTAAAATACAGAAAATTATTTTTAAGATATTTATAATTTAAATATTTTTGAAAATTTTATGTAATGCATAAAGAAAGGAGAATAATGAGTAACGTAAAGTTGATGAAATGTATAAAAGTATGAATACTAAAGAGCTTACTGCTTTAGCAAAAATTAAGTGTTCCAAGGTATTATCATTAAATAAGAAAGAATTGGTTTTAGCAAATTCTAGAAAAACAATCTTTAAGCGAAGAGCATTACTATGCATCCGGTATTTTTAGATGATATTCATTCAGAAAATGGTTTTTGGCTTTTTAAGAACTGTTGATTATAAAAAGGAGAGACAGATATTTATATTTCGCTTCTCAAATTCAGCGCCTTTCGAACTTTAAAAAGGTGATGAAGTTTATGGTAAAGTTCGTAAAGCCTCGTAGAAGGTGAAAGATATGCAGGTATTTTACAAGTTGACACAGTTAATGATGTAGATGCAGAAGTTGCAAAAGGTAGAACACATTTCCAAGCTTTAACGCCGATTTATCCAAATAAAAATTGTTTTAGAGACTACCAAAGAGAAATTATCTACAAGATTTATTGATTTAGTAGCACCAATTGGATTTTAGCTAACGTGGATTAATTGTTGCACCACCTAAAGTTGGAAAGACAACATTGCTAAAGATATAGCGAATTCTATTAGAAAGAATTATCCTGATAAGAAGTTAATTATTCATTTTTAATTGACGAAAGACCAGAAGAAGTAACAGATATGGAAGATCGTTAAAAGGAGCAGATGTTGTAAGTTCAACATTTGATGAGACTTCTGAAAATCATATCAGAGTAGCTGAATTGGTATTGAGCACGCTAAACGTCGTGTGAACTTGGTCAAGATGTGATTACTTATGGATAGTATAACGAGACTGGCACGATGCTTATAATATTGTAGGAGAACCGAGTAGTGGTAAAGTCTTAAGTGGAGGTGTGGATCATCGAGTCTTCACAAGCCAAAAAGCATTTTTTGGTGCTGCAAGGAATGTAGAAGGTGGGGAAGTTTAACTATAATCGCTACTGCCTTGATTAATACTGGTTCGAGAATGGATGATTTGATATTTTGAAGAGTTTAAAGGTACTGGTAATATGGAGATAGTATTATCACCAGAACTAGCTTCAAGAAGAGTTTATCCAGCTATTGATTTCTTGAAGAGTTCTACAAGAAAAGAAGATTTATTATTAACAGAAGATGAAGTGAAAAATCTTATGGCAAACACGTGAAAACTTGAAGATGTTAGTGAACCAACTATCGGTGTATTGAATCATCTTAGAAAACATGAAAAGTAATACGGACTACATTGCTGAAATGAAAAATTTATAAAGAGATTAATGTTTAAAACTATGAGATTATTAGACAGGCTATGGTGTCTATGATATAATCATTAGAACATATTAATTTTAGGAGGATTACATTGGAAACAATTAAATTTTTAATTGATTTTTGTATTACATATTGATAAACATCTTGGTGAATTGATGATTCAACACGGTCCATGGTGGATGTATGGGATAATTTTTCTTAATTATCTTTATCAGAAACTAGTGTTGTATTCATGCCGTTTTTACCAGGTGACTCATTATTATTTGCTAGTGGAGCATTATGGGCAGCAACAGGAATAATATCTTTTATTATTATTCTTATGTGTAAGTGCTGCAGTAATCGGTGATAATTGTAACTATTTTATTGGAAGAAACTTCTCTGATTATTTAAAGAGTAAGGCGTGGTTTAAAAAAATTTGTGTCTGATGAGAATATAAAGACGCTGAAAACTTTGTAGCTAAACATGGAGGGAAATCTATTTTCTTAGCGAGATTTTTCCCGATTATCCAGTACGATTGTTCCATTTATCGTAGGAGCTGGTAAAATGAAATACTCTAAATTTAGAGTGATAGACTTCTTTGGAGGACTTTGTTGGTGTACATTATTTATATCAGTAGGGTACTTCTTCGGAAATATTTCATTTGTTAAGAAAAACTTCTCAGTAGTTGTAATTGGTATTGTTTTAATTAGTTTAATTCCTTTTAATTATTGGGGCAATTAAATCTAGAAAAAGCATAAAATAATAGGGTGTATAATAATTAGTGTGGATGAGAAAAATCCATACTAATTATTTTTATTAATTAGAAAGTAGTTACAAAAGAAATATTTGTACATTTTGTTATACAAAAAGTAATCTTATCAATAAAAGATGAGCTTGCCTGTATGAAGATAACTAAATATAAAAATAAAAACAATCTATCAAATTTGATAGGGAGATAAATTCAAAGTTAAATTAATTATATAAGGGACTTGAATTTAAAAATGTATTTATAATGAATATAGATGAGAATTATCCTTATTTGTATAAAGCAAATTATGAAAAAGTTAGATAAAAATGTATTGTTAGAAACAAATGTAGAAGAAAGACGATTGCTTTTATGTAGCAATGACAAGAGTAGAAGAAAAGATTGTATATATAGGGCATAAAGATAGTAAGTTTATAAAAGAATTAAAAGAAATAGAAAAGTATTTTGATAGAGTGCAAAGAGTGATGTTTTAACAAATATTTTAAAAATTAAATAAAAGATTTGTATTTTTATTTTACCTTATAATAAATCTAATAATTTATTTCTAATATCAAAAATGTTAAAATTTCTAAAAAAATAACAGAAAGAAGGTTCTATTATTATGAAAAAGAAATTATTTTTGTTTTATTATCAGGTAGTATGTTTTTAAATTTTAATATAGCTGATGCAAAAGGAAGTACAGAAGTTACTACTTTTTCCCAGTATACTACTATTGCGAATGATGGTGGTGGTTCACCATTGGAACCAACTATTAATTGGTAATTATTAGGAATTTTATATGTTTAATTATTTTTCCTAAAGAAGAAGAAATTTTAACTGATTTATATAATTTGATATTAGATAAAGAGGTTGGAATAAAAAGAGAGAATTGTATAAGAAAGCTATTTTGTTAATTGAAAAAGAAAATGAATATTATGAAGCAGTTTTATTTCAATTAGCACCTGCTAACTTATTTAGCACGACAAGAAAGGTATTTCTAGTAATGGTTGTATTTTTATGACTAAAATTAGTAGATTTACTAATAATTCTATAGGAGTTTTTATTTATTTGATTCTATATTATAATTTTTAAAATCAAAGAAAACAGTGTAAAAATATGTATATAAAAAGCAATTAGTTAGTATGTTGCATAGAGTAAAAGACCCTAAGGACTCCATTCCTTAGGGTTTTTAGAGTCTCCAAAATTTAGGACTGGTGAGAAGGGTCATGAGCTTAAAGCTCATGATTCCTTTTATGCAAAAATTTTGCTAGCTAGATGTTAACAAGTTATAATTAAAGAACTATGTTGAGTAATTTGGAGGAAACATGAAATTAGGAATTATTGGTTCTGGAAATGATAGTTAAAGATTTCTTATCTTTTGCTCATGAACTTCAGAAATAAAATTAGAAAGCTATAACAGCTAGGAATATTGAAAATTTAAAAAGAATTACAAAATAAATATAATATTAAGGAAATATATACTGATATTGATCTTTTGTCTAGAAAAATAAAGAGATTGATACGATTTATGTTGCAGTTCCAAATAATTTACATTATACAGTCGCTAAGAAGGCTCTAGAAGCTGGTAAAAATGTTATTTGCAGAAACCTTTTTACGTTAAAAAGTATGACGAGGGCTGTAGAATTGTTTGAAATAGCTGAAGACAAAGGATTAATATTAATTGAAAGCAATAACAAATCAATATCAAAAATTATCTTGATATAAAAAGACAATATTGATAATATAGAGAAATACGACTTGTTGAGTGTAATTTTTCTCAACTTTCTTCAAGATATGAAGCATTTAAAAATGAGTAATAGCTCCAGTTTTTGATAAGAGTAAAGGTGGAGAGTACTTGGTGATTTAAATATTTATAATATTCATTTTGTTGTTGGATTGTTTGGTAAACCTAGTAATGTACATTATTCACCCTAATATAGTAAATGATGTGGATACTTCTGGTATTCTTCTATTAGAATATGATAACTTTAAAGTAGTGTGCATTGCAGCTAAAGATACTTTTAATAATAGTTATGTCAATATTCAAGGTGATCAGAGGTATAATTAAAGTTATTGGTCCTACCAATGAAGTTCCTAATTACAGTATTCAAACAAAAAGATAACTTTATAAATGAAAATAATAATATTCATTCACACACAGAATGTTTGCTGAGTTTAAAAATTCGTTGAAGTTATAAATAATAAAGATTTTAAATTCATGAATAATCAAAAAGAACATACTTTAAATGTAATGTATATTTATGAAAAAGCGAGAAAAATTTATAGAAAATTAAAAAGGAGAAAAATACATGATTTTTAGTAAACCATTTGGAACAGAGGAACAACCTATAGAGGAAGGAAGATATAGATTGTTTGGACTGCGGTATGTCCGTATGCACATAGAGCTGTTATAGCAAGAGATACTAGGATTAGATGATGCAATTAGTTTAGAACATTGGATTATCGTCGTGGAGAAGAAGGATGGCAATTTAGCTTAGATAAAGATGGTCTAGATCCAGTTTTAAAACAATCAAAAATTAAAGATGTGTACTTAAATAGTGATTCCAGATTATGAAGGACCATATTCAGTACCAGTGCTTGTTGATGTAACTACAGGAAAAGTAGTTAGAAAAGAATCTGCTGAGTTACTTCATGAATTTGCGACAGTATTTAGTCAAACTACATAAGAAAGACGGAATAGATTTATATCCTGAACATCTTGCTGATCAAATTGATGAGTGGAATGAAAAATTAGCTGTAGCTTTAAATGATGGTGTATATGGAATGGGATTTTGCTGAAAGTCAAGAAAAATATGATGAGGCATTCGAAAGATTCTTTAATATGATGGATGTAGTAGAGGATCGGTTTATCAAATCAAAGATACTTCCATGGTAATACAATAACAGAAACAGATATTCGTTTCTATACTACTATGATTCGTTTTTGATGTCGTTTATTATGGATTATATTCTGCGAATAAAAAGAGAATTGAGGAGTATTCTAACATTTTTCAACTACTTAAAGATTTATATCAAACACCAGGATTCGGATCTACAACAGACTTTGAAGCAATTAAGGTCGAGATATTATGTATCAGCAGGTAAAAACTATTGTACAAAAGGCCCAGAAGTAGATAAGTGGAATCAAAGTCACGATAGAGACAGATTCGAGATAATAAACATGAAGATTATAGATGTAGAGGAATATAACTTCTCAAAAGAAAACTTTTACAGTACGGATTTAAGGAAGAAGCGGAAAAACTAATATATCGAAAAGAAATTTTTAGACAGTAGTTTTTAATAGAAATAGTATTTGTTAATAGTCAACTTTTGATAGAAGTTTATGATGTAGAATTTGATGAGAGTTTATTCATTGTTTAGTGTAGATAGTGCTGGTAGGGTGAAACGGTACAAAATATTAGAGAACATGTAGAGAAACTATTAAGTTTTATATTAGGGTTAGCTGATGAATCAGGAAAAATAAGTTCAGAAATCATCGACTATTGTAATAATAAATACGGTGAAAATCATGTTAATCCTTTTTACACCCCGATATATTGGCATTTGTAAATGATAAATGGTATGCCTTGTTTCTGGATGTAGACTATAGTAAAATTGATACCGATATTACAACTAAAGTGAAAATTTTAAATATAAAAATATCCAACGGATAAAATTTTTAGATATTATCGATAATAAAAATATTTTCCCAGCATATCATATGAATAAAAAGCATTGGATTAGTATAGTGTTAGATAGAAATATCAAATTTGAGACAATAAAAGAATTAATCGATATAAGCTATTCTTTTAGTTAAATAAAAACAGGAACAACTAAAAATCAATTTGTAAAAATTATGATTTAAAAGTTGTTCCTGTTTTTATATTATACGCAATTATCAAGAATATTATTTGGAAAAATAATAGAAAAATAAAGAAAAATCCAATATAAATTCCTAACGCACCAGCTATGATATACAATATAATATTTATAATTATAAAATAATTTTTCGTGAATTTTGTTAATGAGATAACAATATTAAAAATAATCGCTATTAAGAGCATAGAGTAGTGTGGTATTAGAAATGCAAGTAGCATTCCTAAACCAGCGCCCCGTGAGGACTATCAGAATGATTAATCTTTGATATTGATAGCAAAAGTATATTACTGTTAGTACAATGTATAATATTGACGAAAGTAATAGATAATCTTACACCGAGTGTCACCTAAAGCCATCCTTCCTCAGTAGATTTTTACAGCTTCTGTTCTGTTTTTGCAGTTTAATTTTGTTAGGATGTTAGATATAGTTTCTAATAGTTCCTTCGGATAAAAACAATTCATTAGCAATCTCTTTGTTTGGTAATCCTTCTTTAATTTTTAAAAGAATAATTTTTCTTGATTTGTTAATGGATTGTGACTATTGAAGATATTTTCCATTAGTTCAGGTGAGTATTCTTTGTTACCACCCTAAGACGTTGTTAATTGTTTTCTATAAGTTCATCTATTGAGACGTCTTTTAGTACTATAGGCATCTACTATTTATTTTTATGGCGCGTTCAAAAATATCCCATACGTTTAAAAAGTTGTCACAATAACAACTTTACAATCTATATTATTACTACGAATGTATTCTAGTACGTCTAGTCCTGTTGCTTCAGGCATTTCACATCAGAGTATAGCTACATCTATATCATTAGTAGAAATTAAATTTATAGCTTCTTTTTCCATCTTTAGCTTGAAGTACACTTTCAACACTATCTTCCATTGATAATAATGTTGCCATTGCATCTCGTAACATACTTTGATCTTCAGCAATAAGTAATTTCATATTGTCCTCCTGTTTTTTTATTTATTAATTGTTACTTTGATAGTTGTAGGGAATTTTTGATGTTATATCTATTACTCCATTAACTAATTTAATTCTATCTCTTTATAGAAGATAGTTCCTTTCCGTCAATATTTTCAAAACCACGACCATTATCAGAGACAATAATAGTGTAGTTATTACTAGATTCATTGATATTAATATTACATTTATTAGCCTTACTATGTTTAATAACATTGTTCGTTAATTCTTTTAGTACCATTGTAATAGTCCATTCAACTAACTCAGATGGAAGTGTAGTCATGTATTCTTAATATCTAATGAAAATATCAGCCATGGTCATAATATCTGTAATAACTTTTAATTCCTCAGTAATACTTCTATGCTTTAATTTATTAATAATAGAACGTGTTTCTGTCATTGAAGTACTACTGATTTCACTAATTTCTTGAAGTTCTGCAGCTCAATATTATTTTTCTAAATATTTTTCAGCCAGCTCTGCTTTTAACTTTAACATTACAAAAGTATGTCCGATACTATCAGTAGCAAATCTTGGCTATTCGATTTCGTTCATTTTTCAGCAAGAAGTAGATTAATATGTTCATTATGTTTTAAACGTCTCATTTTTCAATTTATTTCTTTCATAACCATATTTTTGGAAAAATAAGTTATTATACACATAGAAGAAAAATAAATAGGATAATTCTATCTCAATATTCATTTTGGGATTAGCGATTATATATAGTGTTAGACAATTTATAGTTATAAAAAGCTAATCGTTCTGTATGTAAAAATACTTATCATGAAAATGCCAAACGAGTAGATTACTTAAATAAAAACTAAATAGAATATTCATTGGATATAAAACAATGGTCATGTAACTGATATAAAGCAATTAAATAAAAACCATTCTGTAAAAATAAGCATTTTATTTTTGTATACAGTATTCTCTATATGAAGAAAGTGCGAGAAAAGAGTTAAAAAGCAATATATATTTAGGATAACTTCCATCGATAACATATGCAAGTGGGAATATGAAAAATACCAATGATAAATAAAAACCATAATTTCCCTTTAATAAATTTAGTAATTTTTATACATTTCAATCTCCTTATTCTATAATACTACAATAATATAAGAGTGTGAATAATTTATCCGCACTCTTATAATATTATTTTGATTCTCTTCTGTTTTATTACCAATGTAGCAATTATACATACAACTGAATATGCTAGAAGTATAGCTAGAGCTCTATAGAGAAAAATATCTTCTTTAATATATTTATTAACGAATTCTAATAGATAATAGGTTGGTGTCAGTTTAGATATATTTTGTAACCATTCTGGGAAAAAGGTAAGTGAGGCCACCAAAGTCCACCTAACATAGTAAGTCCAAGGTATAATATATTAGCAAGTAACGAAAGTTTTTCTTCTGATTTAATAAGACTTGAAGTAATCCCATACCTAAAAATGTAATACTTCCAATAAGCATTAGAACAGCTGGGACATAAACCATTCACGAGCTGTCATATTAACGCCTCTAAAAAATATGCCCAACAGCAAATACAACAACTATTGAAATAATAAACGTAATTATTAGACGAATAAAAACGAGCAAGATAATATTCAGATATTTTTACGGGAGAATTATTCAATATATGTGAATGAGTTATTTTTTCATCTTCTTTATAGAAATAGGAAGAGAAAAAGAGGGCAAAAACTTATACTACTAAAGGCAGTCATAGAGATAAGCATATCTTTTACAACGCGTATCTTTGTTTTCGGGATCATCGAATTGTTGCATTCAGAAAATAGTATAAAGAAGATAACTGGAAAACCTAATCCCATAATAAAAATTAGTTAAGTTTCTTTTTATGAATATAAATTCTATGTTTAATAAGTTAGTAAGATTTTTCATTATTTATCCCTCCATTATCTTTTAGTTGTTATAAAAATACTATCTAATAAAGTTCTATTTTGAATTTCAATTTCTTTGAATGTGCAACCAGCTTGCTGAAATATGTTCCATATTTCATCTGGTTTCTTTGTTAAGAAATTAATATTATCTGTTTTAATTTCTAAATTATTTATAATGTTATTATCTTTTTAACAGGTCTAGATATTTTATAGGGTAGTGTGAAGTATTTTTCAATTTCTTCAGCACGCATAGCATGTGGAGTAGTATCGCGAATAAGTTTTCCTTATTTAAAACTAAGATTCTATCTGCAGTATGTTCTACTTCTTCAATGTAATGTGAAGAATAAATAATTGTGAGTCCATTGTTCTTTAAGGTATTTACAATCTCCCAAAATCTAATTCGCGTTGATGTGTCCATTCCAGCTGTTGGTTCATCTAAGAAAATCAATTTTGGTCTTCCTATTAATGTAATAATAAAAGATAATAATCTTTTTGCCCTCCAGATAATTTAGAAGCGAAATTATTTTTGAGAATCGTCAAATCTAAGAGTTCGATCGATTTCTTTATTTGTTAATGGATTCTTATATAATTTTTGAATAAAAGCCAAGTAATTCTTTTCACTTTTTAGTTTTTCAGGAACAACATTTTTCCTGAGGTAGATGTTAAGGAATTCTTTTAGCTTTTGGCTTCCGGATTTAAAAGAATTAATTTTTATTGAACCTGCATTGATAAATTTATTTCCTAATAGACAATTCATTAGAGTAGTTTACTAGCTCCATTTGGTCCAATTAAAGCAATACATTGACCAGAATTTACGTTAAAAAGAAATATCATCTAAGATGTTTTTCCTTTTAATTGTTTTGTTATATTTTTACTCAATAATGTTATTTAATGACATTTTGTTCACCTCATCTTTGATAATTTGAATTATATCGAAGTAGAAGGTTATATTTTAGTAGGTAATGTCACGAAGTAATATGACAAATGTCATAAAAATAGACTTAAGCAAAAGTGCGGACCCAAAAGCCCTCAAATTTTAACAAAGTGTATATGAAAACTCATAGACGCAGTAGTTTATTGATATCTAAATATGCTTTTATAAAAAGCTTTTAGATATCTAATAAACTTTTATAAGGGGTGACTCGACAAAATCGATTTCTTCGAAATCACGATTTTGAGTCATCTCTTTAAAGTCGGTGTATATAGTTATTTCATGTCTTTTTATTTCAATAATAGTTGAATCAGCATTGTTGAGAATAGCTTTTAGCTACTGACCTGCATACTTTTTCAACTGGAAGAGGATAAACATTTTTGAAAAATGGTATACCTAATTTTGAAAAGAACTTTAATCGGTAATATATTGAAATAAGAGTAAGTCTTTCTTTACCATACATAAGCCCTGGACGAACTATTAGATAATCTAGGTTTGAATCTATTAACCTTTCCAGCAAGCTTGCTTTCAAATATTGTTTATGCCACCATTTGCAGAAAAGTAGACAAGGTTATTTATATTGTGTTTTTACATAGTTTAATTGTCTGTGACACTTTCTTTATTTAGTTTTGAATATATCTTCTTATCTTTAATTGTTCCTATTAAATGAATGGCGATATCGAATTTTTCGTTAATTAATATATTTTCAATATCGAAAATGTCCCCATGTATCCATGTTGCTTCATCTTTTATAAATAGAGTGATTTTGGGTTCTAGATAAATAGCTGGCTTTTACTTTGTATTTTATAAATTCTTTAATTAACGCCTGTCCTACAAAAGCCATTACCACCGATTAATAATATGTTCATATGCACTCTTATTGAATAATTATTTGTTTTAAATATTAACATAAACTTGATTCTCAAGTAAATTTTATTTAAAACTAATGAATAAAAGATGATATAATAGTATCAATTTTAAAAGGAGTGTGGTTGAATGAAAGTAGGTTTAGTATTAGAAGGTGGAGCAATGAGAGACTATTTACAGCCGGTGTCCTTGATGTGTTCTTTGGAAAATAATATAGTTACAGATATCGTTGGAGTTTCCAGCAGGAACACTGTTTGAGTAAATTATGTTTCTAAGCAACCTAAAAGAGCACTGTTACAATGTTAATTATATAAATGATAAAAGATATATGAGTTTGAAAAAGTTGGATAAAAACTGGAAACTTGATTACTGAGGATTTTATATTATGAAAGTTCTTTTCAACTTGATGTATTTGATAATAAAACATTTTAAAAGAATCAAAATACAAATTTTTATGCGACAGTAACTAATATTGAAAAATGGAGAAGCGGAGTTTATAAAAATTCATGATCCGTATTTACAAATGGAGACATTGAGAGCTACCTCGCATTACCATTTATTTCGGAAATAATAAAAAGTAGATGGGAAAAGTATTCAGATGGGGGAATAGCCAATAGCATACCAGATAGACTTCTTTGAAAAACAAAACTTTGATAAGATTATCGTTATACTTACAAGACCTATTACATATAGAAAGAAAATCAGCGAGTTTTCCATAAAATGTTCTATAAAAATATCCTTATTTAATAGAAAAGTTAGAGAATAGATATAAGAATTATAATGAAACAGTAAGAAAAATACTTGAGTTAGAAAAGCAAGGAAAGTATTTGTTATAAGACCTAGTGAAGATATTACTGTAAAAAGGCTTGAAAAAGATATCAAAAAGCTAAATCACGTTTACAATTTAGGGATAAAAAGACGGAAACCATATTATAGAAAATTTAAAAGAATATATAAGTTATAAAGGAGAAAAATAAAATGAGTGAAGAAATTAAAATTAATCCAGAAGAATTTGAAAGAAAAATCAAAAATGAATTAAAAAGAATTATCTAATTTAGAATATGCCGTTACAATGGAAAGTGCAACTGAGACACCTTTATACTGGACAATATTGGATAGTTTTGAAGAAGGGATTTATGTTGATATAACAACAGGGGAGCTCATTATTCTCTTCAAAAGATAAATTTAAGTCGCACTGTGGTTGGCCAAGTTTTTCAAAACCCATAGAAAAGAGTTACTAGACACTATAAAGATAATTCATCTTGTAGAAAGAATTGAAGTTAGAAGTAGAGTTGGAGACGCCTCATTTAGGTCATGTATTTCCAGATGGGCCAAGTGAATTAGGAGGGCTTAGATATTGTATAAATAAGCGCTTCTATAAGGTTCATTAAGAAACAAGACTTAGAAAAAGAAGGGTATAAAAGATCTCTTGAAGTTATTTTAACGACTAGTAGGTATAAGGGGTAATTGATAGAGTATATCGATTACTCTTTTTATTTAGTATATGATATTTTTTAATTTATGTTTATCAAATAATTATGAAGTAAAAGTGACAGTATAATAACAGTTTTTTAAGAGATTTAGAATATAAATAAAATTAAAAACTTTTAGGTTAACGTTTTTCGTTGTTTTTACAATAGTATTTTCAGAGAAAGATGTAATAATATATTACTATAAATTTAATGTTTTTACGATATGTTTAATATTTCTGTATTAGTACTGCGGTTCACAAAATGTACACAATTTGAATAAGAAAAATATTGTCTTAGTAATATGTATGCGGCACACTAAGAGTGTAACAAATAGTTTAATTAATAAATTTATTTATCACATATATATATAATATTAAGGAGTGACATTAACATGACAACAGTTGCAGAGCATTCGTTGGTGGTAAATGGCAAACAGAGGTAGATTTAGTAGATTTCATTAAAATCTAACTATACTGAATATAGAGGAGATGCATCTTTCCTTGCAGGACCAACAGAAGCAACTACTAAATTAGTAGAAAAATTCAATGATTTAATGCGTCAAGAACGTTTAGCTGGTGGAACATTAGATATGGATACTAGCATTCCTTCAACTATCCTTTCTCACGGACCTGGATATATTGAAAAAGATTTAGAACAAGTTGTTGGGTTACAAAACAGATAAAACCACTTAAACGTGCGTTAATGACATTTGGTGGTATTAACATGGCTGTTAACAGCTGTAAAGCATACGGCTATGAAGTAGATGAAGAAGTTATTAAAATCTTCACTGACTACCGCAAAACTCACAACCAAGGTGTGTTTGATGCATATACTCCAGAAATGCGTTTAGTAAGAAAATCTGGTGTAATTACTGGTCTTCCAGACGCATATGGACGTGGTCGTATTATTGGGGACTACCGTCGTGTAGCTTTATATGGTGTTGACCAACTTATCGCTTGGAAAAAAGAAGACTTAGCTCAAATCGGAGCTGATGGTGTTATGACTGAGCACGTTATCCGTGATCGTGAAGAAGTTAACGAACAAATTCGTGCTTTAGGTGAATTAAAAGAATTAGCTAAAATCTACGGATTCGATATTTCTGAACCGGCTACAAATGCTAAAGAAGCAGTTCAATGGTTATACTTCGGTTACTAGCAGCTATCAAACAACAAAAACGGTGCTGCAATGTCAATCGGTAACATTGCTACATTCTTAGATATTTATATCGAAAGAGATTTACAAGATGGAACAATTAACGAATCTCAAGCACAAGAATTAATTGACCACTTAGTATTAAAATTACGTTGCGTTAAATTCGCTCGTACTCCAGAATATAACCAATTATTCTCTGGTGACCCAATTTGGGCTACACTAATCGTAGGTGAAATGTTAGATGCTGAAAGATCGTTAGTAACTAAAAACTGACTTCCGTTTTCATCCCACATTAGATAACATGGGTAACTCTCCAGAGCCAAACTTAACTATCCTTTGGTCTTCTAAATTACCAACTGGATTTAAAGAGTTCTGTTCTGAATCTTCAATTAACCACAGTGCTATCCAATATGAAAGTGATGAATTATTAGCAGACTTCTTAGGAACTTGTGATAAATCTATCGCATGTTGTGTATGGTATGACTACTGGTAAAGATATGCAATTCTTCGAGCTCAGTGCTAACTTAGCTAAAGCTTTATTATACACAATCAACGGTGGACGTGATGAAAAATTAGAACCAAGTTGGACCAAAACAGAACCTCTACGTGGTGTATTAAATTACGACGAAGTTTGGGCTAAATTCGATGTATTTATGGACTGGTTATGCAATTATGCATCAATACATTAAATGTAATCCACTACATGCATGATAAATATTCTTACGAAAGCTTAGAAATGGCATTACATGACACTAAAGTAAGAAGATTCATGGCAACAGGTATCGCTGGATTCTCAGTAGCAGTAGACAGCTTATCAGCTATTAAATATGCTAAAGTTACTCCAATTGAAGATGAAACTGGATTAGCTGTAGATTACAAAGTTGAAGGTGAATTCCCCAACATTCTGGTAACAACGATGATCGTGCAGATGAAATCGCTGTTGAATTACTAAAAACATTCATGACTAAACTTTACATCCAACTTACCGTGCAGATGAAACTACAACTATCTATCTTAACTATTACTTCTAAACGTAGTATACGGTAAAAACTGGTAACACTCAGATGGACGTCTGCAGGAGAACCATTCTTCCGGGGCTAACCCAATGAACGGACGTGACCAAAGTGGAGCTCTAGCTGCTTAAGCTCAGTAGCTAAATTACCATACGAATACAGCCGTGATGGAATCAGCTAACTGCTGCATTCACACCAAACTCATTAGGTAAAAACTAAACAAGATCAAATTAAAAACTTAACAGCAATGATGGATGGATACTTCAGAAAGAGGTGGTTACTAATTTAAATACTAACGTATTTAATAAAGAAACATTACTTAAAAGTAATTGAATCTCCAGAAGATTATCCAAACTTCACACTCGTGTATCAGGATACGTACGTCAATCAGCGAACTCCAGAACAACAACGTGCACGTATTAAGCCGTACAATGCACCAATTTATGTAATTAGCATCAGTTGAAAAGAGGTGGGGTTTTAGGCTTTCCACTTTTTAGATTAAAAATGATTATAGTGTTTTCAGAATACGATGATAATATAACTATAGACTGGCTAAAAAGGAGGAAATCGCATATGGAAATGGAAAAAGTAGAAGGAAGTCGCTATAGAAGAGAATTAACAGCTAATATACACTCGGTGAATCATTTGGTAATGTTGATGGTCCTGGAATTAGATATGTAGTATTCTTTCAAGGATGTATGTTAAGATGTAAATATTGCCATAATCCAGATACATGGAAAATGCATAATCCTGATGCTAAAAGTTATGACAGTAGATCAACTAACGAAAAGAAATAGTGAAAGTATCGAGAATTTTTGAAGCGAGTGAAGGTGGAGAGTCTACAGTGAGTGGTGGAGAATCGCTTTTTACAGATTGATTTTCGTTTTAGAACTATTTAGAAAAACTACTAGGATATTAATACATGTGTTGATACTTGTAGTGGATTTTATGTGAATACACCAAGCTATGAATGAAAAAGTATTAGAGATTATTTCTTTAACGGATTTATTCTTAGTAGACTTAAAACATATTGATGATGAACAACATTTTACGTTTGACAAAAACGTACGAATAAAAATATTATTCAATTTACTAATTTTTAAGTAATCATGGTGCTAAAAATGTGGATAAGATATGTTCTCGTACCAAAATGGACTGACGATGATTATTATTTACTACGTGAATATATAGATACATTACATGGATCGAGCGTGTAGAAGTATTACCTTATCACGATATGGCTAAATTTAAATATAAAGAATTAGGAATAGAATATGAATTGAAATGATATCAATCCACCGACAAAGATAGAATTAAAGAAATGCTATTGACATCTTAGGGGCAAGGGATGATATAAGTTAATAAAAATGAGTAGTTTAATAATCGTATTTTTAGAAAACGATAGTGAATTACTCATTTTCAATTTAAAGATAACTATAAGAGAGATTCTTATAGTTATTTTTGATTATTGTTATTGAGCAAGTAGTTCCCTCTAGCATAGATTTAATGTATGATTCTACATCACTATTACTTGATTTTACATTATATTCTTCGAATACTTTTTAAGTGCTTTACTTACAATTGTTGAATCTTTCTTAACAGCTTCCTCAGCAGCTTTTTCAGCTAATGTTGGTTTTAACTCATCAAAAGATACGTCTTTTTCATCTAAAACTTTAATGATATGATATCCAAATGAAGTTTTTACAACATCGGAAGTTTTATCTTTAGCTTAATGAGTAGGCTGCATCTTTTGAAATTCTTTAACAAATGAGTTATCTTCTTTAGAAGACCAACCTAAGTCTCCACCGTTTGAAGCATTAGCAGTATCATTAGAATTTTCTTTTGCTAGAAGTGGCGAAATCTCCTCCGTCTTTAAGTTTTCTTAAGAACATCTTCAGCTTTTCTTAGCATCTTCGTCACTTAAACCATTTGGATTTGATTCACTCTTAACACTTACTAAAATGTGTGCTAGGTGATATTGGTGTTTGTTTTTCATAGTTTTCTTTTAAGCTTATCATCATTTGTTCCAGCGTAATCATTAATTAATAACGTTTGAGCAGCTTTAACTTTTAAACCATCTTTTATATTTATCAAGAGTAAATCCTGTTGTTTTAATAATTGTTCAAATTTTATCTTTTTCCACTCGTATTGTTCTTGAGCTTTTTGAAGTTGTTCATCTATAGTTTTTTGATCAATTTTATTTTTATATTTGTCTAAAAGAACTTTTTGAATCATCATACTCGTAGCTGTTTTAGATAATTGACTAGCTCCAATACTTTCTACTATATCTTTTTCTGTAACGTCACCTGCTTTACTAGAGATATATTTTGTTCCTCCAGTTGAGCATCCTGCTAAACCTATAACAGATATACTGAGTGCTATAGGTAAAATAGCTTTTTAAACTTTCTTTCATTAAAATTTGTCCTCCTATGTGTACATATGTATTAATATATCATATTTTTAATATAAAAACAACTAAAGAATCGGTGATATCAGTCTTGCGAATACTTCTTTAATTTTTATTAGTAAACTTCTGTTGATACTTAGAAAAAGAAATCAAAGTAGATTTTTTTCAATATCTTTAAGAAAAATATGTCTAAATTCTTTTTGTAGTTTTTGTAGTCATACATAAACGCATTTAATTCGAAGTTAAGTTTGAAGCTTCTGTAATCGAAATTTGCACTTCCTAGACTTGAAACTTCATCATCTATTATAATCATTTTTAGTATGGATAAACCCATTTTCATAGATATAAGTTTTTAGCTCCTAATTCAGCAAGTTCACCGATAAATGAATAAGTAGCCCAGTAAACAAAAATATGATCGAGTTTATTAGAGACCATAATCCTAACATCTATTCCAGATAGTATTGCCATCTTTCAGCGTCCATAACACTTTCATCAGGGATGAAGTAAGGAGATTGAATATAGATATATTTTTCGCTCTAGAAATCATGTATAGGTAACTATATTTAATTTTTGTAGTTTATTATCAGGTCCACTAGGAAACCAATTGAATAGGTAGATAATTATCGACTGCTAGTAGCAACATGTTCAGCTGTTAGCTTAAGTTGATCAGTTTCTTAGATGTCTGAGAATTCCAGTCATCTATAAAACGATATTCTAAAGAACCTACTGCTTCTCCTTCGATTCTAAGATGAGTATCTCGCCAATAACCAAATTTCTTATCTAATCCTAAGTATTCATCACCAACATTGAGATCCACCTGTATAACCGATATTACCATCGATTGTAACTATTTTTCTGTGATTTCGTAATTCATACGAAAATTAATTAGTGAGAATTTTGATTTAAAAATCTTTTTATTTTAGCATTATTTTTGTTAATTGTCTTAAAGAAGAAATGCTAATTTTCTCGATCCAATATCATCATATAGGATATATACATCTACACCTTCTAGAAGTTTTTGTTCTAAAAGTTGAAAGAGTTGTTTTTCCAATATCATCCTTTTTTAAAAATATAATACTGAATATGTATATAGTTTTTGGCGTTTTTTTATGTCTTCAAAAAGTAATTTAAATTTTTCTTTTCCGTCTGTAATAATTTGAATTTTATTATTTTTCGATAAAAATGATTTATCTGTTTCAAAATTTAATTCTATTAAGTTTCTATGTTTAGAAATTACTTCCTCATGTTTAGAGATTTCGTAAGGCATGATCTTTTCAATAGAACTTTGCTGATATTTAATTTTCTCTTCATCTGAGCATGGAAATATTTTTCTCTATATATAGGTCTACCGAATATTAAATATAGGATAAATCCTAGATATGGTATTAAAAAACAATACTAATATCCATGACCCATGATGATGTAGTAGTTTGATACTCTAAAAATACAATTGAAAATGCTAGTAGAGTATTAATTATTAAAAAATTGTTAAAACTATATCAAAATTTATATCATTAAAAATAGAAGTTAAATAGTAAAAATACTAGAAATATTAATATTGAATAATTGTAGATTTATATAATTCATAATATATCACTCCCTAACTTAATGGTACCTTAAAAATGAATTAAATGTCTATTGATAATATTTAAATAAATATTAATATGTTGTATTTTAATTAACATTAAAAATCACTAAAATAAAAAAAGTAGAATTGTATTGAATAATCAATTTTAATTGTTTGTCAAAATAAATTTTATAATTTTTGTGTTATGAGTTGAATTTTTATGAATTTGTATTATAATGGAATAGAGAATAAAAAGGAGAATGTTATGCCTAATAATATTTTTAGAAGAATTAAAAACAAAAATTTGAAGATTTTGCAAGTGAGTTAGAAAAATATTGAGCCCTGAAAAAGTTGATTTAACTCAAATTGACAGATTAATTGCACTAGTAGAAGAATTAGATAACGAAATTAAAACTATAAAATAATAGTAGAATTTGATAAGCTGAAGTGGGAGTGTTTTGCTTTTACTCAGCTTATCTTTATGAATGAGGATACGATGAAAAATAAAAACGGAAAAAATAAACGTCTTACTTTACAATTAAAAAAATAGGAATTAATGGTGAGGGATAGGATATTATAAAAAGAAAATCACTTTTGTAAAAGGTGCTTTACCTGATGAGGTTATTGTTTGTGAAATAGTAGAAGAAACACCAAAAATACATTATTGGGAAACTTGTTAAAGTAAAAGAACCAAGTCCACATAGGTAGAAATTAAACGCGAGTATGCTGAAAGTGGAGCATACGGTTTTAGCACATGTTAGCTATGAAAAGCAATTAGAATACAAACGTACGATTTTTATTAGATGCTTTTGATAAATATTACAGATTACCAAAAACCCTGATAAATTAGTACTAAAAACGTTAGCGAGTCCTGTAACAGAAGGGTATCGTAATAAAAACCAATTTCCACTAGCTGTTAGAAATGGGCGAGTTATTGCAGGGCTATATAAAGAAGGTTCTAACGATTTGAGTTGAAATTCATGAAGATTTAGCATTGCATGAGAATGGTAATAAAATAACAAACTTAGCTAAAAATTACTAGGAAAAATATAAAGTAGAAATTTCTACAAACAAAAAGAACTATGGTGTGAAATATATCGCTACAAGAACTTCGTTTTATAATGGAGATGTTCAAGTAACATTCATAGCGAATACTGATAAGATTAAAAATATGGATAAGGTCGTTAATGAACTTAAGCGAGAAAGAATCGTTAAAAGTATAATACTAAATATCACTAATGACAAAAGATCACTTGGTAATGGGAACAGAAAGTATTACATTATATGGTTCAGATTATATTGTTGAAAAAATAGGTGATATTAAATATGAACTTTCAGCTAAATCATTCTTCCAATTAAATCCACCAGCAACTAAAAACTTTATGATAAAGTAGTTGAGTTTGCTGCACTGAAAGAAACAGATGTTGTATTAGATGCTTTCTGTGGAGTTGGAACAATTGGACAATATGTTAGCCGTAACTGTAAAAGAAGTATATGGTGTAGATATTATTCCAGCTGCGATTGAAGACGCTAATGACAATGTTAAACTAAACAACTTAACAAACTGTACTTATGTTGCAGGAGATGCTAATAAAATAGTACCACGTTGGAAGAAAAAAGGAATTAACTTTGATGTTGCAATAGTAGATCCACCGCGTGTAGGTCTTGGACCATTAGCTAAAAACTTATTAGCAGTTGAAGCTAAGAAAATTGTTTATGTGAGCTGTAATCCATCTACATTAGCCCGTGACTTAAAAGTTTTAACAGAAAATATAAAATTAGACGTATTCAACCGGTAGATATGTTCCCTGGAACAGCAGCGGTTGAAGCGGTAGTTGAATTGATTAGAAAATAAATTTTTAGAGGGAAAAATATGGATAGTTTTTGAACAATTGAAACAAGAAATAATGGCAGATAGTGATAATAAAAATACACGGATGAAGGAATTGAACCGTTATTTTCTGCACAAACACAGCTAAAATATTAATCATAGGTCAAGCGCCTGGTATTAAAAGCTCAAGAAAGTAAAAAGATCTTCTTCAATGATAAAAGTGGGGTTAAACTTCGTGAGTGGATGGGAATAGATGATGAAATATTTTATAAATCTGGTTTAATAGGTGTGATTCCAATGGATTTCTATTATCCAGGTAAAGGTAAAGAGTGAGGATTTTACCACCAAGAAAAACTTTGCAAAATGGCATTCAAAAGTTTTAGAACTTATGCCTAATCTCGAACTTATTATTCTTGTGGGAAAATATGCACAAGACTATTACTTGGGAAATGATAAAAAGAGAATTTAACAGCAACAGTGTTTAATTATGAACAGTATTTACCACGTTATTTCCCAATTGTTCATCCTTCACCATTAAATTTCCGTTGGCATAATAAAAATCCATGGTTTATTGAAGAAGTAGTACCTGAATTACAAAGAAGGGTGAAGAAAATATTACAGAAATAAATTATTAAAAATAAAGGCTGAGGTAACTGAAGATTTTTATGAAATCCTGATTTCGAGTTACTCTCAGTCTTTTTAATTTTCTATTATTTCAAATCTAGTCTGCTCACCGTAATATATAAGAAGTGAAGCTAGTATTGATTTCAATTGTTCTAAATTATCTGTTTTTAAATTAATTTCTGTCTTACCAGAGATTACATTAAAAAGCATCACCACTTTTTACAGAGATTATCTCTATATTTTTTTATATTTTTGTAGTTTTTTTCTAACAAATTCACTAGCAATAACTAGTTGTATCGATTGCTTCATGAGGTTCAGCTCCGTGTCCACCTTTACCAAAAATATTAACTAAATATGTATTCATATCTATTGTTCCTCCTTAAGATTTTTAATTACATTAGCGGAATCAAAGGCTAGTGTTAAGAATATTGAAGCTGTTTGTTTCATAACTTCTTCTTCGAAAATCAAAAATTTGGATGATGGTGTGGATATTTAGCGAATGCTGAATTTCCTGCACCTATTAAGAAGAATGCTCCAGGAACTTCTTCAACGTAATATGCAAAAATCTTCACCAATCATTAACGGTTCAGTTTCCATCTGCTTAATATCTGGAAGAATTTTAGAAGTTGCTTTTTTTATTTCTATTGTTCCTTTTTTTATGATTTATAAGAGGTGGGTAACCTCCATAATAAATAAATTCTATATTAGTAGCAGGATATTCATTTTCTAGAGCTTTGCATAAGTTTTTGTAGTTTAGTTATTACCATTTTTATGAAGTTCTTTATTGAAATGTCTTATCGTACCAGTAATACTTGCTTCTTTAATAGAGCTTTCAAGTTTTTCCTAAAGTAATGACAAGTGTTTCTCTTGGTTTAGAAAAACGAGAAACTATTTGTTGAATCATACTAACAAATTCAGTAGCAATAATATTTGCGTTTTCCTTAGTATTGATTTTCACTTCAAATCTATCTGCAGCGGCACAGTTCACTATAACTATAGCCTAAAGTTCCAAGTGGAAGTGGCGTCCAAAGATGGGCACCGAATATTGCATCAACACCTTGTAAACAACCAGCATCTATCATAGGTTTTTGCTCCACCTGGAGCTTGTTCTTCACCGTATTGGAAAAACTGCTACAACATCGTGTGGAAGATCTTCTTGATAATCCATTAAAACTTTACACGTTGCAAGTAAAAGCAGTTGTATGTCCATCGTGCCCACAAGCATGCATTGCATTAGGAATTGTAGATTTATAGGAGTATCTTTGCATCATTTATAGGTAGGGCATCAAAAGTCTGCTCGAAAAGCGATTGTCTTTGAAGAATCTTGTCCTTTTATTCTTGCAACTACACCATTTAATCCGACTTTTTGTTTTTATATCAGTAATTCCAATTTTTTTCTAAATATTCTTTAATGAATCTCGCTGTATTTTTCGTTAAATGAAACTTCGGGATGCATATGCATATAGCGGCAGTTCAATCATTTCTGGATAAAATTTTTCAAGTTCATCTTGTATAATTTTTCAATCATAAAAACCTCCAGATTACTTTTATTAATTATAAATACAATTATAGCACAAATATTTTAATAAATAGAGAATTATTAAAGAAAAATGTTTTTCAATTGTTTTTTTATTTTTGATATAATATGGGTAAATAGACACTAGTAAAAAACTCAATTCGGGGGTGGGAGCATGGATACATTAGATTAATAGCGAGATTTTTATTAAAAAGGAGTTAATGTATGCAAATATTAAATATTAAAAACATAGAGTTTGAAAAACAAGGAAGATATTATTCAAAAATTGAAAAATTGAGTATAAATACTGGTGATATTATTGGTTTAATAGGGAAAAATGGTTCAGGGAAGACAACTCTGTTAAAATATATAGATGACTCTCTTAAAGATGAAAATAACATTTCATCAGAGTTTTTAGAATTTGGAGAAAATTCTCTTCTTAAAAAAAGTGGAGGAGAAGTTGTTGTAAACAAGATTAGAGGTAGTTTATTATCAAATGTTGAACTATATTTACTAGATGAACCATCAACATACTTAGATTATAATAATGCTAGCAAAATAGCTAATCTTATAAAAAGAACTCCAGCGACTTTTTGTATTGCTAGTCACGATAGAAAGTTTTTTTAAATAATGTTTGTACAAAGTTATGGATAATTGAAAATAATACTGTAAGAGAATTTAATGGGGATTATCATGAGTACAAGTTTCAAGAAGAAATTGAAACTACTGAGTATGAAAGCTGAACTACAAAAGTACAATAAAGAAGCTAAGAAGATAAAAGAAAAGCATCCAAGAGATGAAAGAGGAACAGGGTAAAAATCTGGAAAGCCAAAGAATATGAGTGATCAGATTATAGAATTATAAGTGTAAAAAAATAAAATTTCAAAAACGAAAAGAGACTACAGAAAAATATCAAGACAAGAAGATAAGTTGCAGGATAATATTAAACCTAAGCCGTTAAAAAGATAAGTATGATATTGAATTTTTTAGAGATATTTAAGAAAACTCATAACAAGAGTTTTTGTATTGACGCGAAAAAGCTGTGAAATAGATGGGAAGTTTCTCTGGTCATCACCTGGTTTTACTTTTGCTAGTGGTGATAAGATTTTAATTAAAGGAAAAATGGTTCAGGGAAAACTACTTTTCTAAAATATGTGAAAAAGTCTATTCCTTGTTCTTTACAAGTAGCATATTTTCGAACAAAATAACTTCGATATTTTTAAAGAAGAAAAACATTGTTTGAATTTGTGAAAGAATATACTACACTAGATGATATAGAACTTTAGAAATATACTAGCTTTACTAAATTTTTAGAGGTGATGATATCAATAAAAAGATAGAGGTCTTAAGCAAAGGGAGAAAGTTAAACTTTATTTTGTAAGTTTACTTTTTAGAAATACTGATGTACTGTTATTAGATGAGATAACTAACTTTTTAGATGTTGTTGCGATAGAAGCGGTAGAGAAGATATTAAAGAAAATATCCAGGTATACTAATTATGGTCAGTCACGATATGGGAATTTATCGATAATGTTGCAACTAAGGTTATAAACATTACGAATAAAGAAGTACTGAAATTTGAATAAATTAGAAATTAATAAAACTATTTAGGAGGACAATTATGATAAAAATTATTATAGCTGTATTCTTAATATTAGGGTTTCGTCTCAGCTGCGGTTGCTAGTGCAAGATGGAAAGAAAAAGGATGAGGATGAATAAAAGAAAAGTGGATTATTGGAGACATTTAATTGCTCCAATAATCCATTATACATTTGACAAATCTCTTATTATGGTATATAATATTGATAATTTGAATAACACATCTTTAATGTGATCCAGAGAGGTCAGCAAAGATTTATTAATTGGAAAACCAAGTTTATTTATGCTGTCCTGCTCAATAGAGTAGGCTATTTTTGAGGTGAAGTATGAAAAACGAATTCTTTTCGACGAAACAATGATTTCTAGAATGATTACTAGAATTGCGAATGAAATTATCGAACAAAACAAATTAGATGATATAGTTTTAGTAGGTATTCAAACTAGAGGATTCATATCGCCAAAAGATTAAAACAAAAAAATCAAAGAAATTGAAAATACTAATATTCCAGTAGAAACACTTGATATAAAAATTTTTATCGTGATGATTTAGAAAAAAATAAGTGACGAACCTGAAATAAAAGTTCCACGTTTTAAACTTGATTTGACAAACAAAGTTGTAATTATTGTAGATGATGTTCTTTATACAGGAAGAACCGTAAGAGCAGCGATAGATGCTATTATGGATGCTAGCCGTCCAAAAGCAATTCGTCTTGCGATTCTTGTAGATAGAGGGACATAGAGAACTGCCAATTAGAGCAGATCATATTGGAAAAATATTCCTACTTCAAGAAAAGAAAATGTACAAAGTTCATTTTAAATGAAGTAGATGATGTTGAAGAAATATTATTAATTTAAATATAAAAATCTTTTTAAGGTAGTCCAGAGAGGCTAACAAGGGATTGAATTTAAAGTTTATACTTTATTTGAGGATAGCTATATTTAGAGTATAACTATGCCCAGATAATAACTTGAATTTAATAGTTGATGAACAGTCATACCTTGTAGCCAAAATGGATACAAGGTATTTTTATACAAAATGGAGGAAGTACTATGAGAAATATAGTAAAAATGTCGGATTTAACAAATGAAGAAGTTTATCAACTGATAGAAAGAGCTTTTAGAGCTGAAAAATGGTAAAGCAGGTAGAGCCAAGAGAAGACTTATATGTAGCAAACTTATTCTTTTGAAAAACTCAACTAGAACGAAACATAGTTTTTGAGGGTAGCTGAGCACAAACATAGATTAAATGTTATAAACTTCGAGGCTGCAACATCATCAGTAAATAAAGGTGAAACATTATACGATACTTGTAAAACGTTAGAAATGTTAGGGTTGCAACATGTTGGTTATTAGACATGGTCAAGACGCGTACTACAATGAACTGACTAACTTAAATATTCCGATTTTTAAGTGGAGGAGATGGTAGTGGAGAACATCCCAAGTCAATGTTTACTTGATTTAATGACAATGTATGAGAAGTTTCGGAACGTTTCGAAAATCTTAATGTAATCATTGCAGGAGATATTAAAAATTCTCGAGTAGCAAGAAGTAATTACAATATGCTTACAAGATTAGGAGCAAGAGTAAGATTTGTTTGTCCTGATATTTTTCAAAGACGAACACTTGGAGAAGTAGTAGACTTTGATAAAAGTAGTTGGAGAAGTTGATGTTTGTATGTTGTTAAGAGTTCAACATGAAAGACATGATTCTAAGATGGGACTAAGTAAAGATGAATACCATAATAATTTCTGGATTAACTAAAGAGCGCTATGAAAGATTAAAAGAATCTGCAATAGTGATGCATCCAGCACCTGTTAATAGAGATATGGAAATAGCTCGAAACTAGTTGAAGCACCTCAAATCAGTAATCTTTTGAACAGATGAAAAATGGGAATGTTCATGAGACAGGCAATGATAGAAAAAAATAATTAAAGATAATAACTTATAAAGAGGAGAAGCATATGTTACTTTTTAAAAAAACGGTAAAAATTTTAGAAAAATGGTGTATTAGTAGAAAGAGATATTTTTAGTTGAAGATAAAAATCGTAAAAAAATCTCTGAGAACATCGAAGAAAGTGGAGCTAAGGTACTAGACTTAGAAGGAAAATTTATTTCACCAGGATTTATAGATGTTCACGTACACTGGAGAGAACCAGGATTTGAATACAAAGAAAACATTTATCATGCTTCAAGAGCAGCAGCTCGTGGTGGATTTACTACAGCGATGCCTATGCCAAACTTTAAATCCAGTACCAGATAACTATGAGAACCTAAAATTACAACTAGATATTATCGAACGTGATTCAGTAATTAGAGCAATACCATTTTGGAGCTATAACAAAAAGGTGAAGAAGGAAAAGAATATGCTGATTTTGAAGAATTAGCTGAGCATGTGTTTGCCTTTAGTGATGACGGTAGAGGAGTACAGGATGCTAATATGATGTATGAATCAATGATGGTTGCTGCTAAATTAAATAAAGCGATCGTAGCTCACTGCGAAGATAACTCATTAATCCGTGGAGGATGTATGCACTGTGGACGTAGAAGTCGTGAATTAGACTTACCAGGAATTCCTTCAGTATGTGAAAGTGTTCAGATTGCACGTGATGTTCTTCTAGCTGAAGCAGCAGGATGTCACTACCACGTTTGTCACGTATCTACTAAAGAATCAGTTAGGGTAGTAAGAGAAGCGAAGGCAGCAGGAATTAAAGTAACTTGTGAAGTATGTCCTCATCACCTAATAAGTGATGAAATGGATATTCCAGAAGATAACGGAATGTGGAAGATGAATCCACCACTAAGAGCACGTGAAGATAGAAATGCTCTTATCGCAGGTTTATTAGATGGAACAATCGATGTAATAGCAACAGACCACGCTCCACATGCTACTCATGAGAAAGACTTATCGATGAGAAAAGCTGCATTTGGAATTGTTGGAAGTGAAACAGCATTTAGCCAACTTTATACGAAGTTTGTAAAAACAGGAGTATTCTCACTAGACTTTACTAGTTAAACTGATGACGGAAAAAGTCGCAGATACTTTCGATTTACCATATGGACGTTTAGAAGAAGGTGGTTTTGCAGACTTAGTAGTAATCGACTTAGAAAAATCACTGAAAAATTGATCCAGAAAAAAATTCTTATCTAAAAGGTAGAAATACACCGTACGTAGGAGAAGAAATTTATGGAATACCAGTATTAACACTATGTGAAGGTCAAGTTGCATACAAAGATAGTGAAGTATTTGAAGTTTAAAAAAATAAAAACTTAGAAAGAGAGAACAAAGATGTACAGTTACGATAGACAACTAATTTTTAGAAGATGGAACAGTATATAAAGGATATGGATTCGGTGCTAACAAAGCACTAGCAGGAGAGGTAGTATTTAACACAGGTATGACGGGTTATCAAGAAACACTTTCTGATCCATCATACAATGGACAAATAGTAACATTTACTTATCCATTAATCGGAAACTACGGAATCAACAGAGATGACTTTTGAAACAATTAATCCTAGTATTAAAGGACTTATCGTTAGGGAAGTTTGTAAAAAAACCTTCTAACTTTAGAACAGAATACAGTTTAGATGAGGTATTAAAAGAGCTTAACATTCCAGGGATTTCAGGAATTGATACACGTAGTTTAACAAGAAAAATAAGAGAACACGGTACAATCAAAGGAATAATCACAGACCTTTGCATGGATCCAGAAGAACAATTAGAAAATCTTAGAAAAACTGACTTACCAACGAACCAAATTGAACAAGTTTCAACTCAAAAAGCTTTCTTATCTTCAGGAAATGGATATAGAGTAGTACTAGTAGACTTCGGTATGAAATCAGGAATACTAAGAGAACTAAATGAACGTAATTGTGATATCGTTGTTGTTCCTCATAATGTAACTGCTGCGGAAATCTTCAGACTTAATCCAGATGGAATTATGTTAGTAATGGACCCGAGATCCAGAAGATGTACCAGAAACAATCGAGATGCTTAAAGAAGTTATGCCGAAAATTCCAGTTTTTGGAATTTGTATGGGACACCAACTTATTTCATTAGCATGTGGAGCGAAAACATATAAACTTAAATTTGGGCACCGTGGAGCTAACCACCCAGTTAAAAACTTAATAACTGGAAAAGTTGATATTACTTCACAAAACCATGGTTTCAGTGTAGATATCGAATCATTAAAAGATACAGATTTAGAGCTTACACACTTATCAGTCAATGATAAAACATGTGAAGGAGTACGTCATAAAAAATACCCAGTATTTTCAGTACAATATCACCCAGAAGCATCACCAGGACCACACGATCCTAACTACTTATTCGATCAGTTTATAGATTATATGAGAGAATTTAAAGAAAACAAATAGGAAATAACCTGAGAAATTATAGAGTATCGATGCAAAATTAAGGAGAATAAAAATGCCAAAAACGTAATGATATAAAAACAATACTAGTAATAGGATCTGGACCAATTACAATAGGTCAAGCAGCAGAGTTTGACTATGCTGGAACTCAAGCGTGTCTATCTTTAAGAGAAGAAGGGTATGAAGTTATCTTAGTTAACTCTAACCCAGCTACAATAATGACTGATAAAGAAATTGCAGATAAAGTTTATATGGAACCCTTTAACTCTTGAGTTTGTAAGTAAAATTATCAGAAAAGAAAGACCTGATGCATTACTTCCAACATTAGGAGGACAAGTGGGGCTTAACCTTGCGGTAGAACTGCACAAAAGTGGAATCTTAGATAAATACGGAGTTGAATTACTAGGAACGAAATTAAGTTCAATCGAACAAGCAGAGGATAGAGAATTATTCCGTATCTAATGAATGAACTTAATGAACCAGTTCCAGAATCAGCGATTATTACAAACTTTAGATGAAGCTAGAGAATTTTGTTGCTGAAATAGGATATCCAGTAATCGTTCGTCCTGCCTTCACTATGGGAGGAACAGGTGGAGGTATCTGTTACGATGAGAAAGATTTAGAAGAAATCGTAAGTAGTGGATTACACTATTCACCAGTTACTCAATGTTTATTAGAAAAAAATCTATCGCTGGATTTAAAGAAATTGAATACGAAGTAATGCGTGACTCTAATGATACAGCGATTGTTGTATGTAACATGGAAAAACATTGACCCCTGTTGGGATTCACACAGGAGATTCAGTAGTAGTAGCACCTTCTCAAACATTAACAGACAGAGAATACCACATGCTACGTAATGTATCATTAAAAAAATTATTAGAGCTTTTAAAAATTGAAGGTGGATGTAACGTACAACTTGCACTTGATCCAAATTCATTCAAATACTATATTATTGAAGTTAACCCAAGGGTATCACGTTCATCAGCTTTAGCATCAAAAGCTACAGGATATCCGATTGCGAAAAATTGCAGCGAAAATTGCTGTAGGATTAACTCTTGATGAAATTATAAACCCAGTTACACAAAAACTCATATGCTTGTTTCGAACCAACACTTGACTATGTAGTAAGTAAAATTCCCACGTTTTCCCATTTGATAAATTTGAAAATGCGGATAGAAAATTAGGAACACAAATGAAAGCTACTGGTGAAGTAATGGCGATGGGTAGAACTTATGAAGAAAGTTTACTAAAAGCTATCCGTTCATTAGAGTATGGTGTGCACCACCTAGGACTACCTAATGGAGATGATTTCACATTAGAAGAAATTATTGACAAGATTAAACAAGCTGGAGATGAAAGATTATTCTTTATTGGAGAAGCTTTTAAGACGCGGACAAAGCACAAAAAGATATTCACGATATTACAAAAATTGACATGTTCTTCTTAGAGAAAATGCAAAAATATCATCGATATTGAACATGAGTTAAAAAGACAATGTTGGAAATGTAGATTTACTAGAATATGCTAAAAAAATATGGATTCTCTGATAAGGTAATTGCCCACAGATGGGGAGTGACAGAAGATGATATCTACAACCTTCGTCAAGAAAATAAAATAACTCCAGTATTCAAAAATGGTTGATACATGTGCAGCTGAGTTCGTTTCAGAAACACCATACTTCTACTCAAGTTATGAACAAGAGGAAGAATCAATCGTTAGCGATAAGAAAAAAATTGTTGTACTAGGGATCTGGTCCTATTAGAATCGGACAAGGGTGTAGAGTTCGACTATGCTACAGTTCATGCAGTAATGGCGATTAAAGATGCAGGTTATGAGGCAATCATTGTTAATAATAACCCAGAAACAGTTTCTACAGACTTTACAATCTCTGATAAACTGTACTTCGAGCCATTAACTGAAGAAGATGTGATGGCGATAATTAATCATGAAAAATCCACTAGGAGTTGTAGTGCAATTCGGTGGACAAACAGCGATTAACCTAGCAGCTAAATTAGAAAAAAACACGGTGTGAAAATTCTAGGTACTGCTTTTAGAAGAAATCGATAATGCAGAAGATAGAGATAAATTTGAAGAATTATTACATAAACTAGACATTCCACAACCACTTGGAAAAACTGCATTTGATGTAGAAACAGCAGTTAAAAATGCAGAAGAAATTGGATACCCTGTATTAGTAAGACCATCATACGTACTAGGTGGACGAGCTATGGAAATAGTATATGAGGAATCTGAATTACGTCGTTATATGAAAGACAGCGGTAAAACTTACACCAGAACACCCAGTATTAACTGACAGATATTTAGTAGGTCGTGAGATAGAAGTAGATGCTATTAGTGATGGAGAAACAGTAATTATTCCAGGTATTATGGAGCACATCGAAAGAGCAGGGGTTCACTCAGGAGACTCAATAGCAGTATATCCTCCTCAAACACTGACAGAAGGTGAAAAAGCTAAGTTAATAGAGTATACAATTAAATTAGCAAAAAGGATTAAACATCGTTGGATTATTAAATATTCAATATGTAATAAGTAAAGGTGAAGTATTCGTACTAGAAGTTAACCCACGAAGCTCAAGAACTGTACCATTCTTAAGTAAAAATCACAGGAGTTCCAATGGCGAAACTTGCTGCTGGAGCTATCATTGGAGAAACTCTAAAATCTAAAGGATATGAAACTGGATTATTACCAGAAGCACAGAATGTGTACACTAAAGTACCGGTGTTTAGTTTCCAAAAACTAAAAAGATGTTGATACTACTCTTGGACCTGAGATGAAATCAACTGGAGAAGTAATGGGAAGTGATAGAACTCTAGAAAAAAATCACTTTACAAAGGACTTCTTGCAGCAGGAATCAAGGTAAGTGATCAAGGAAATATCTTATTCACAATTAGTGATGATGATAAAGAAGAAGCATTAAATATAGCAAAACGATTCTTCGACTTAGGATACAACCTATTAGCTACAGAAGGAACAGCTAAGTACCTAGATGAACACGGATTAAGAGTTACTCCAGTAGGAAAAAAATTAATCAAAGTGATTACAGTGTACTTGATGCTATATATAATGGAGATGTGGATGTAGTAGTAAATACTACTTCAAAAAGATAAAGATGTAACAAAAAGACGGATTCAAGATTCGCCGTGTAGCGAGTGAGCAAGAGGTTGTATGTTTAACATCATTAGATACAGCAGATGCGCTACTAAAAGTACTAGAATCAATCTCATTTGATATATTACCACTATAAAATAAAAATGATGAAGAAGGGAAAATTTTTCCTTCTTCTTACAGAAGGAGCATTTGGATGGATACTTATTTAGCAACAGTAATCAGTAATGAACAAAGTAGCAGATAAAATATTTAGAATTGAACTACAGGGAGATGTAGTTAAAAGAAATGAATACACCAGGACAATTCGTAAATATTAAAGTAAGTAACAGCTATGAGTTTTTTTATTAAGAAGACCAATTTCAATTTGTGAAATTAATAAAGAAAAATACATTTGTGATGATCTACAGAGCAGATGGAGCAGGTACTAAGAAAGATCTCAGAATTAGAAAGCAGGTAATTTAGTAGATGTATTAGGACCATTAGGAAAAAGGATATGATGTTTATACGCTAGAAAAAGGGCAAACTGCATTGCTAGTAGGTGGAGGAATTGGAGTTCCACCATTATATGAATTAGCAAAGCAATTTAGAAAAACAAGGGGTAAAACACAGTACATATTTTAGGTTTTAATAATGTGAAAGATGTGTTTTTATGAAGAAAAAAATTTGCAGAGCTTGGTACAACTTATGTTGCTACAGCTGATGGAAGTTATGGAGAAAAAAAGGTTTTGTTACTGATGTTATAAAAAAATTATGAAGTTGACTATGATAAGTATTATAGTTGTGGTCCATTTGCTATGTTAAAAAGCATTAACTAAAATGGATGAAGAAAAAGATGGGTTATATTTCTTTAGAAGAGAGAATGGCTTGTGGAGTAGGTGCATGTTATGCATGTGTTTGTGAAAAAATTGATGGTTCGATCTCACGTGTATGTTACGATGGACCTGTATATGATTCGAAAAGAAATAGCATTATAGGAGGAATTTATGAGCGAAAGATTAAGAGTAAAATTACCTGGATTAGATTTAAAAAATCCTGTAATGCCTGCATCAGGGTGCTTTGCATTTGGTTTAGAATATGCTAACTTTTATGATTTAAGTAAGCTTGGTGCAATTATGATTAAGGCAGCTACTAAAAGAGCCGCGTTTTTGGAAATCCTACACCACGTGTTGCTGAAACTTCTAGTGGGATGTTAAATGCAATAGGGATTACAAAAATCCTGGGGTTCATGAGATATTAGAAACTAAATTAAAAGAATTAGAAAAATATGATGTTCCTATTATTGCTAATGTGGCAGGAAGTGAAATAGATGATTATGTCTATGTAGCAGAGCATATAAGTAAAGCACCGAATGTTCATGCATTAGAGTTAAATATATCTTGTCCTAATGTAAAACATGGTGGGATTCAATTTGGAACGGATCCAGAAACAGCCAAAAACTTAACTAGAAAAGTAAAAGAGGTATCTAGTGTACCTGTTTATGTGAAACTTTCACCTAATGTTACCAATATTGTAGCTATGGCAAAAGCTGTAGAAGAAGGTGGAGCTGATGGTATTACAATGATAAATACCTTAGTAGGTGTAAGGTTAGATAAAAAGACTGGAAAACCAATTATAGCCAATGTAACTGGAGGATTATCAGGACCTGCGGTTAAACCTGTAGCTATAAGAATGGTTTATCAGGTGAGCCAAGTTGTAAACATTCCTATTATAGGTATGGGAGGAATTATGGATGAGTGGGATGTAATTGACTTTATCTCAGCTGGAGCGAGTGCGGTAGCAGTAGGTACAGCGAACTTTGCAGATCCATATGCCTGTCCAAAAATTATCGATAAGTTAGAAGCGGCGCTTGATGAACTAGGTGTAGAACATATACTAGAACTTCGTGGTCGTGCATATAAATAAAAAAAGGAGAAATATTATGAATAAAGATGTAATAATAGCGTTAGATTTTTCCAACTTTGGAAGATACATTTAAATTTTTTTAGAAAAAAATTTGGTGAAGAAAAATTATTTGTAAAAAGTAGGGATGGAATTATACCTACAAAATGGACCTGTTGTTATTGAAAAAAATTAAAGAATTAGGACATAAGATATTCTTAGATCTTAAATTACATGATATTCCTAATACAGTTTATGGTGCGACAAAAAGGATTAGCAAAATTCAAAGTTGATATTCTGACAGTACATGCTGCAGGAGGTTATGAAATGCTAAAAAGCAGCAAAAACGAGGAATGGTTGAAGGTGGTAGTGTAGATACTAATGTAATAGCGATAACACAATTAACTTCGACATCAGAAGAAGCGATGAAAGAAGAGCAGTTAATATCTGTATCTCTAGAAGAGAGTGTAATTAATTATGCTAAACTAGCTAAAAAAGCAGGACTTGATGGAGTAGTTTCATCAGTTTGGGAAGCAAGATTAATTAGAGAAAACTGTGGAGATGACTTTCTTAAAAAGTAACTCCAGGAATAAGATTAGAAACAGATGAAGTAGGAGATCAAAAACGTGTAGCGACTCCAACTGTTGCTAACGAAGAAGGAAGTACACATATCGTGGTTGGTCGTTCTATAACTAAATCGCAAAATCCACTTGAAGTTTATAAACTTATTAAAAGTCAATTCGTAAAATAATATTAGATATACAGCTAACATAAAGGAGAAAGAACATGGCATTAGAAAGAAAAAAATAGCAAAACACTTATTAGATATTGAAGCAGTAGCATTAAGACCAAATGATTATTTCACTTGGACATCTGGAATCAAATCACCAATTTACTGTGATAACAGAATTACAATGTCTTATCCAGCGATTCGTCGTGAAATAGCAGCTGGTATGAGTGAAGTAATTAAAGCTAAATTTCCCGAAGTAGAAGTAGTTGCAGGTACAGCTACAGCAGGGTATTCCACATGCTGCATGGGTAAGTGAAGTATTAGATTTACCTATGATTTACGTTAGGGACTCAGCTAAAAAACATGGGAAAACAAATCAAATCGAAGGAAGATTACTAGAAGGACAAAAAGTTGTTATTATTGAAGATTTAATCTCAACTGGATTATCTTCATTAAAAGTAGCCAAAAGCTTTAGAAGAAGCTGGGGCAGTAGTTCTAGGAGTTGTGGCAATATTTAGTTATGAACTTAAGAAAGCACAAGATGCCTTTGCAGCAGATAAAGTAGAGTACCACACTTTAACTAACTATAACTACTTTAATCGAAGAAGCTGTAGCAAGTGATTATATCAAACAAGAAGATGTAGAAAAAAACTTCTTGAGTGGAGAAATAATTTATAATAAAAAGTTCTTTATCAGATTGAGATTAGTTTCAAAGAAATAAAGTATATAAAGTAATATTAGAGATGTAGCTTAGAGGAAAGTTTTTAAGTTACATCTTTTTATATTATCAGTTTTTAATTTGATAGCGATTATCAATGGCTTGTGGTATAATTGTATTAATAATATAAGGTAGTGAGGTAATGAGAAATGGATAATATTATTGATGTGAGTATACCAGTTGCACAAGTTGTTGATAAACACCCAGAAGTGTTGGATATTTTAGTAGATTTAGGATTTAAACCTTTGGCTAATCCGATTATGAGAAATACTGTAGGTAGAAAGACTTCACTTAGAATGGGTTCGAAGCTAGCAGGAATTAAACTTGAAACAATTATTGCTACATTAGAAGCTAATGGTTATGAAGTAGTAGGATTAGACTAATGGCTACAAAGAGAATTGAAGTTTTACGCGACATACTATTACGACTTCATAAAGGTGAATCTGCAGAATCTGTTCAAGATGAATTCAATGAGCATTTTTCAGGAGTATCTGCGATTGAGATATCTTTAATGGAGCATGAGCTTATGAATTCAGATTCTGGCGTAACTTTTGAAGATGTTATGAAGTTATGTAATGTACATGCTAATTTGTTTAAAGGTGCGATAAAATGTAGAAGTTGAAGATAGTGAGCATCCAGGACATCCTGTTCAAGTGTTTAAACAGGAAAATTTAGCTTTAAGAGCCGCGATTATACGAGTTCGACGAATTTCTAGACAAATTATGCTAAGCTCGATGATGGTGAAACTAAAAGAAGCAGTTTTAAAAAGGATTACTTCGTCAGTTGCAATTATTAGGACAGTTTGATATTCATTATAAACGCAAAAGAAGAACTGATGTTTCCTATAATGGAGAGATATGGACATGATGCACCACCTAAGGTTATGTGGGGTGTTGATGATGAAATAAGAGATTTATTCAAACTTGCTAAAGAAGAAGCGGAAAAACTGCCAAATGCAGAGATAGCTGTCGTTAAAGAAAAAGTTTGAAGTTTTTGTTAAAGAATTTGAGGAAATGATCTTTTAAAGGAAGAGTCGATTCTTCTGATGATATTATTAGAAACATTTACTCAAGACGATTGGTTGAGTATTGCTAAGGACAGTGATGCTTATGGTTATGCAATAATTCGACCTCAAGAAGAGTGGATACCTCATAGAGAAGATTTTTGAAACTCAAATTTACTAGTGATGATAGTGAAGTAATAGAAGTAAAAAGAAGGGGAATTAACGAAAAATTATTCAAACTCCTGAAGGAGAGTTTACTATTACCTATAAACCAAAAAGAAAGTTAAAGAAGAAACTTTAAATAGAGATACACCTCAGAAAATTGGAAATGGGTATCTATCATTAAATCAAATTGATTTAATTTTTAAATCATTTACCTATGGAAATTACCTTTGTGAATAAAGAGGAAAGTTTTTCAATATTATAATGATCATTGTTCAGAAGAAGAGATGATTTTTCAAACGTACGCCAGGACAAGTAGGTAGAAATGTTGAGCTGTGTCATCCACCTAAGTACCTAGAGAAAGTTAAAACTATAATGAAGAAACTTGCGAGATAGAAAAAAAGATAAGTATGAAATGTGGTTTAAATCAGAATCAAGAGGGAAGTTTGTTCATGTCACTTATGCAGGTGTTTATGATGAAAATGGTGAATTTCAAGGAGTATTAGAATACGTTCAAGATATAGCTCCTTATAGAGAAATAGATAGTGATTATTATAGGGAATAGAATA